>Ga0210059_1003856_pt1 | contig 24127 bp, 7 predicted proteins | sample Ectturendosymbi2_FD_188042 | JGI IMG/M metagenome (GOLD analysis project Ga0210059, IMG submission 188042) | Ecteinascidia turbinata endosymbiont from Florida, USA - Sample 2 (SPAdes) (version 2) | ecosystem: Host-associated > Tunicates > Ascidians > Unclassified | place: Key West, Florida...
TTCTGTCTTCAATGCAGTTGCAAAAAGTGTCTGTAACCCTGTGATTTCGCCGGCTTCAATGTCTTGTACTACGTTCTGTATTGTCTGATTTTATCAACCTGCGTTCTGCAGAGTGTGTGTGTTCATGCTATGGACTTCGTGTCTGCTCACAAACAAATATATTAACAATTAAAATTAAATTTAAGATCAATTTTTATTTTCTGCTCAATCTACATTTCATCGGTCCTTTCTTAAATTTACCTTGCATCTCATTATAAAATCGCAATGTTGACCGGCTGAACATTAACGCTAACTGAGAAAATACAAAGATTGATGGCACGAGTTGGCCACCTTAAAGCTAAACCGGTTGGAAGGCAGCAAGCGACTGCAAGGGATAACGTCATCCTTTATAAGGCCTATTTGGAATCTCTGTGAAATAAAAAAATCTTCGCGACCTAGATGATGTAGGATTCGTTGTTATTTACAAGATAAATACTTTCAATGTTTGGCGTCTGATTAAATTTGCTCATGAATAATTCAACGTAAGCTTTCCATGCATTCATTATGTCGGTGTTCACTTGACATGAGATAGCATATGACAAGTTGTTTTGGCAGTTTACGATAATGCCAATAGCTGTTCAAAATATAATCGCTTGTTTGAAAAACAACTGACTAGCGTTCTTTCTCAAAACGTTTTTTTCCTCGAGAAGCAAAGCCCTTTACAGAGAACTGAAATAAGAAGCAAGAAGTTGATTTTTCGCATATACGTACACGTAGCTGTCTTGCTTGCACTTTACACTTAATGATGGCAAAAATTATATTGTTAAGATTTACCAAATTTCAAACCACGTATAAAGACACGTTGACAAAATATTTTGGCCGCTTTTTGCGCTGTTGTTGTTTCGTACTTGCCAACTAAGAAGATATTTTGACCTGTTCAAGCTAGCAGAAACGATGTTTAGGGTTTTGCCACTATAAGTGTAATATTTTTTTGCATTGGATACTAGATTTATGGTGTGGGAGCGTCTTGCGAACAAGCATTAATCTTATGAAGTATTATGCGTATTTCCTAAGAGACTTCTTGCTTTCACTTCAAATGACGCGAACAAACTGCTATGTCGGAGTTTTGTTAAACAAACTGCTATATGTCGGAGGACTAGGGCATGCAGCAGGTTTAAACAGATATAATCTAACGATGTCATGTGCAAGTCCAGTTTCGTCTTTTGCATGTCAATGATACAGCCATGTGTTTATTATTAAGAAAAAAAACTGAAACGTCCTTATGTATCTCCTGTTTTACAATCTTTAGATTCTCGTTCAAAAATTGAGTAGTGTATGCAGTGATATGCAGGCGTAGCTCTGATCAAATGTTTGCTTGAACAAAACTCCTGTTAAAATTGTAATCCGCACGAGGCAACAGAAAATAAAGTCAAATGGCGTCCGTTACTGGGAAAAAGTTATTTTAAAGGCTCAGTACTACTGACTAAAAGAACAACTGTACACTTTACGTAGAACGATTGTCACGAAATGGTGATACTTTACTTCGGTATGCCATAAACATAGACAGCAGAGATGAGCGGACTGTGAAATATTTCAGTCCAAGTCCATTCCTGATCCGATAAAATTGAATCCGATCCAGTCCTGGTCCTAAACATTTTTTGAAAATCATCAATCCGATCCAGTCCTGATCCGGCCAAAATTCGCTTCAGTCCTGATCCAGTCCGATCCAGTCCTGATCCGTGCTAATGTCTGCAGCATGCCAGCCTGCCCTTCTATGCAACTCGCCCGCGAGGTGTCAAGCGAAATTCCTGACTTACGAAATTGCTGACTTCATACGATGTTCGCATGCCCAGAGTAATATTCGACATGCCAAATACGCTGATAAAACTGATTATTAAGGCTTAGGAATACGTGTTTAGGTAAGCGTGTCGGTTTAGGGTTTGGGTTAGGGTGAGAAAAAGAAAAATAATTGAGGCCAACGACAAAGTCCGAAAATTTTCAATGGTTAAAGTTATTCCCGTGCTATAGCTTATGGTGGGTACCTGATATCTAGCCAAAATGCTTTAATTTACACCACACACATCAAAAAAGTAATTGCCAAAGTTTATTTCTTTATACTGAGAAGCAAAATAACTTGAAAAAATGGTAGGTCAGAAATTTCGCTTGACACCGGGAAAAATTCATGTTTTTCATTTAACAACACGGCCCTACAGCCCTCCGTTTAGTGTTATCCACACGCAGCTACATTTGCTGAACAGTAAATAAAGCAATTTCTAGCCTTTTGGCATGTTTTCGTCCTGAAGTGACTACGAGGTAAGCGAATTCAAGCACGCTAAATGACACGTCATGATTGTGTTGAAATAATGCGCTTTTTTGGGTGTCTAGGTTTCATTATGAAAAATCGCGTTAAACCTGTATTTTTTGAAATTATAAATTCATCAGCAACTTCAATGTGTTGAATAATATAAAGATAACTTTATATTTACTTGATTGTTAACCGCCCTTGACTTGATTGTAAACCACCCTAGAATATAAGCTGGATGAAATGATGGTGTTAAATAATGTAAGTTGTAGTTGAAGACCAAAGTCACGTGAGTCGGCAGTCCTCGAGCCGGCAGTAAATAAAACGGATCTGGCGAAATACTGCTGAAAATGCGGGCTGGATGTGACGGCTGACGTAACCCAGAGAGAAGGTAGCCGGCAGTCGAAGAAAGTGCAAAAAAAAGCGATATGCAGAGTGTCGTATGACTTGAATGCCTGTAAACGTGCATGGCGGCGAAAGTAATCCGAAATGCGCGATGGCAGCTAAGCTGAACACCTGAAAAAGTGTGTGATGGCTGTGCCGGCTGATGTAGGCAAACCTACATGGAAGGTAGCCGGTGTCAGAGTAAAGGAAAAAAGTTTGGTGATTGCTTTTGATGTGTCTAGATTAAATTGAAACTTTTTGGTTAGATGCCAGATACCCACAACAAGCTGCAGTAGCCTACGGGAATAACTACAACCAAAGAAAAAAAATTGGACTTACTTTTAAATCTCAATCATTTTTCTTTTTCTAAAGCAAACTCTAACACGGAGCAATTGAACTAAACACCAAACCCTCAGCCCTAATCATCAGATTTCTCTGCGATATGTAGAATAATATTCTGAGCATTTGCACATGGCGTGAAGTCAGACATTTCGCTTGACACCGCCAGTTGAGGAAAGTGCAAAAAACACAAAAGCAAGGTGTTGGCCGATTAAAGCAAAGAAAAGTAGCCTACCTGCGAGGCAAATGTTTAGACAACATTTTTTTTGAATAAACACTATTTCAAAGCAATTAACTTCCATTTGAGCCATGCTTTGTCAATTGAACCATTGCTTGAATTTTCGCGAAATAACAAAATACCTAATTTAAATTATTCTAGCATAGGCAGAAAGTTGAAATAATTAAAAAAGCTCAAAACAGCAACGTAAGTCGGATATTTTCAAAATAAATGTGTCTCATGAACGTTATCGTTCAATTGACTTACATTTCTTAGTTGCAATTGTTGTGTGGGGAGAAAGTTTAAATAATTTTGAAAGTTTCAAGAAACTGTGATGTCCGTCAGAATTTTGTCACAAAAAAAGTCACATGAAAAATTATTTTTTAATGGATCCATATTCCTTTATTCTAGCATGGGTACAAAGTTGAAATAATTCTGAAAAAGAGATGTAACTGTGATGTCCGAAAAATTACTTTTCATGTGATCTACATTTCGTGATTCTAGCATAGGCACAAAATTGAAATATTTTTGAAAAACTCGTTAAACTGTGTAGTCCGTCCGATTTTTTTCACAAAAACATGTCTCAAGAACAATTACTTTTCACATGATCCACATTTCGTGATTCTAGCATGGGTACAAAGTTGAAATATTTCTGAAAAACTTGTGAAAGTGTACAGTCCGCTTGAATTTTTTCGCAAAAACATGTCTCACGAACATTTACTTTTCACGTGATCCACATTTCATGATTCTAGCATGGGTACAAGTTGGAAATATTTTTGAAAATCTCAAGAAAGTGTGTAGGCCGCCTGAATTTTTTCACAAAAACCTGTCTCACTAACAATTACTTTTCACGTGATCCACATTTCGTGATCCTAGCATGGGTACAAAGTTGAAATGTTTTTGAAAAACTCATGAAACTGTGGAGTCCGCTTCAATTTTTTCACAAAAACATGTCTCACGAACAATTACCTTTCACGTAAATCCACAAGCTAGAATCACGGAATATGGATCCATTAAAAAATAATTTTTCATGTGACTTTTTTTGTAACAAAATTCTGGCGGACATCACAGTTTCTTGAAACTTTCAAAATTATTTAAACTTTCTCTCCACACTACAATTGCAATTAAGAAATGTAAGTCAGTTGAAAGATAAGGTTCATGAGACACATTTATTTTGAAAATATCCGACTTACGTTGCTGTTTTGAGTTTTTTTAATTATTTCAACTTTCTGCCTATGCTAGAATGATTTAATTTAGGTATTTTGTTATTTCGTTTATTTTAAACAATGGTTCAATTGACAAAGCATGACTCAAATGGAAGTTAATTGTTTTAGAATAGTATTTAATCAAAAAAGGTGTTGTCTAAACATTTGCCTCGTAGGTAGGCTACTTTTCTTTGCTTTCATCGGCCAACACCTTGCTTTTGTGTTTTTTGCACTTTCCTCAACTGGCGGTGTCAAGCGAAATGTCTGACTTGCGAAATTTCTGACTTCACGCCATGTGCAAATGCTCAGAATATTATTCTACATATTGCAGAGAAATCTGATGATTAGGGCTGAGGGTTTGGTGTTTAGTTTAATTGTTTCGGGTTAGAGTTTGCTTTAGAAAAAGAAAAATGATTGAGATCTAAAAGTAAGTCCAATTTTTTTCCTTTGGTTGTAGTTTTTCTCGTAGGCTACTGTAGCTTGTTGTGGGTATCTGGCATCTAACCAAAAAGTGTCAATTTAATCTAGACACGTCAAAAAAGCAATCACCAAACTTTTTTCCTTTACTCTGACACCGGCTACCTTCCCTGTAGATCAATGGTCAATGGTTTATTGTTTCATATGACTCAGCCAACAAGCAAAAACATCATAAAAGCCATCGCATGCAGTAAGCCAACCATTAGCGAACATTAGAGCAAATGAAAACACAATGGCACGACAGTTGATCAGTGTAAGCAAAGAGGGGCGCTGTGTCATCTAGGATTGGCGAAAGACCGTGGCGGTCATCTAGTCAACCAACCCCGTTTATCGGGGTCAGCCGTCACATCCAGCCCGCATCTTTGGCGGTATTTCGCCGGATCCGTTTTATTTACTGCCGGCTCGAGGACTGCGGACTCACGTAACTTACTTTGGTAGTTGAAGATAAGCCATGTTGTAAAGGTTACCTAAGCGTTTGGCATATTTTCACGTACTAACACATTTTTCCATTTTGGCAACCCTGGTAATGATGTTTACACCACTACACAACTACTTTCTCTTCATCATAATCCCTCCTGTGATGGATGTGCTTGTAAAGCTGAAGAGAATAGCATGTGAAAAGAGAGTTTCGTCTAAAAAAATTTAAAATGTAGCCAAGGAAAGACTGAGTGCCATTTATGCTTTTCATTAAGGTAAAGAACTGAAAAATATTAGCCACCCTTGAAAAATAGCCACACAAAAATATTAAACAAAAACTTTGGGCAGTGTCTGTTTTGTCGCCAAAGATGCCAGCGGCAACAGGCTTGGCAGAAACGAAGGAAAGACAAAAGATGAAGTGGAAATCTAACCCAAACCGCTAACCTTAACCTTAAACCCTAATGCTAACCCCTAAACCTAATGCTAACCGTAACACCTAACGCTAACCAACGTAACCCCAATCCAATACTAAACCCTAAACGTAGCACCTAAAAGCCTGAAAAGAGTAAAGAAAAAAAAAAACAGAAGTCACAAAGGTGAGAGTCGAACCGAAAACCATTAGCATAGCAGCCATAATGCATAACTGTTGGTGTTACACTACGAGCAGCACACTGTTTGCCTGACAACTTCAGGGTTTTTATGGCGTTTTGAGGACCCGATTCGGGTCCCTAGAATTTCAAATCGGGTCCCTAGAATCAGAGAAAATTATCATCAAGTCCTTAAAATGTGAGAAAATCGGGGCCCTAGAATCAGAGAAATCAGGTCCGTACAGATCCATACTGAGTACCTATCATTTTCCTTGAAAAAAACTGCAAACTGACCTTTTTCTTCGAATTGCGTCATGCCATGAAAGCGAATCTTGAGTGACGGCACAATACCTCCAGCCGATGACTTGCCGCCAGAATCTTGGCGGTAAAATAGACACTACCTGAACTTTATGAGTTGTGGCTTGCAATTAAATAAATGTGTTACTTGGCAACCTATCATTAAAACCTAAACAAGGAACAAACCAAGTGAGCCTAGTTTCAATTTACACATATGATATTGAACCCAACCATCATAAACTACATACTGTCCTAGACCTCATCACTTCACTAAAACTGATAACATCAACATGATCAGCAATGATTTGATGTAAGGTTTGTTTTGTTTTGACAAAGCATTTGGTATTGTACATGTTCAAAAACTGAAAAGGAGAACATATCCTTAAACATTTAGAATTCTAATCCCACTCCACTTGGAGTATGATGTCATTTGTGGACAGCCCTAAATGCTCTTTTTTTAGAAAAACTGTATGTAAGATCCTGTTGTTCAAAGTTCAGCATTCCAATGTAACTATTTTATATAAATCAACCACACTTTGCTAATTTTGCTGCAGCAACAGGTTTAGTGGATTCTGATGTATGTATCCTCCCTGTTTGTGAACAGTTGTTACTGTTAGTAAAGAGTGAATAGTTAAATATTTAACTTACAGTAAAATACATCAGAATATTGTGAAAAATGGCTGAAGTTTGTAATCTTTGCAATGTCATATGCCAATGTCAGTAGCACTGCCCGCAGAAGGAATAGTCATGAAATCAAACGGGAACAAATGGATAGCCTACCACAGCACATGTTTGTCATAAGTTTTTTTTACTGATATATGAAACATAATTTAAAATACCCTTTTTCAATCTGCCTGAAATCTGAAGAATATTTTAATAATGCTGAATATTTTCTATTAAAATACTATTGATTGTACCTATGACAAACAATGTTAAAATTATATTAGTTGTTTTTTTAATTTGATAGCAACCTGTTTTTTGTAAAATTGGGCTACAAGGGTCACATGCACATGCTTAATTTTTTTGTTCAAATAAATTTTGTAAACAAAGTTGTTCACATAATATGTAGAATGTTATAGATCAGAGGTGGCCAAACTGCGGCTCATTGAGCTTGCCAAAAAAATAGGCTATAGATTTGTTTTTTATTTTTTATGTCTATTGCAAAGTGTAGAAGTATTGTAAAGTGGTACTGTAGTAGCTAGCGTGCCATGCAGTATTACTTTTGCAATGTAAGTCGTTCCAAAAAGGATTACGATGTAACAAAAGCATAGATTACAAATAAATTCATGTTTTTAGAGTTTTATGTTGCGGCTCTTTGTAACTTGGGTTCTACAATATCCGGCTCACATAGAGCAGGTTTGGCCATTCCTGTTATAGATAAACAACAATATTATCTTCTGATAATAGAAAATATTGAATTTTGTATGACCCACAAGCAGATTTGTACCATAGCAAGATTAAATGAAGGAATGCATGGTAAAGCATAGTAGATGCATGTGGAGTAAAGGCAAGGGTGTATAGTTAGGCAGGAACATGTTGGAAAAAGTGTCTCCACACTTTTTTTGGGTGTGAGAACATGGTAGCCAGTGACTGTGAGAATGTGTTCCACACTTGTGTTGTAGTCACCTGGCTTGCACTGTGTATTTTTATGCAGATTTCTTATTGGCAGCTCCAGACGTCACATAAATGACAAGCTCTGTCTCTTGTGAACCACATTAGTACAATTGTATGATTACTGTTTGTGACATCATGAATGGTGTTTGCCTTTGTGCACTTTGTGTAATTGCTTGCACCAGTCCTCAATTTACTTTGTTTTCAGTAGAAAGTTTCAGGCCAAGGAAGGTTGCCTGGGCTGAAATCAAGCTGGCCGTCAGCTGGAATTTTCAGATTTTTTATGTTTTAAGGCAGTGGATTTCATCCTGGGGATCGTGATCACTAGAGGGGTTGCGAACCATTTCGTAGAGGTTGCGAGTAGATATTTTATGCACATTGATGCAATACATCTGCTTTCTTCAAGTTTCAGATGGGGTTTGTTAGGTGATATTGGGTTGCTATAATGAGTCATGATACAAAAAAGTTTGATAAAACTGTTTTAAGGTTAGAGTTAAGCCAGAGTTATGGTTAGAGTGAAGACTTACAACTGGGCTTTTTACATGAAGCTTTAAGTGAGCTCATAAGCTCACTTTCCTGGTCACTTGACACAATTTCTGCTGAATCACTGAATGCTTGAGTGGTTGAATGAGCTTTCAGGAAAGTGAGCACTGCATGTTCATAGTTGCTTGGTTCGTAAGCGAGCTCACTAGTAAAAGCGTGTTCACAAAGCAGGCACCTTAGCTTTGGCAATTGCCTTATTGCTTGTTTTTGGTTGGATGATGAAAGAGTGGATTTGAATCATGTATAATGTTTTGAAATGGCACAACGTGTTGGTTGATTTTATCTTAGTTTTGTAATGTCTGGCTGCTTCCCCAGGTGTTGGTTTCACCTGAGCTTTGCAATGTCTGGCTGCTTTCCCAAACATTAAGTCATTAGCTCCACGATTCTCAAAAGGTCATTAACACTTTCAGAGCTGGCGTATGATATATTTGTACTTTAATTTCGGCCTAAAAAACAGTAGTTTTCGGTTGCCTTAGCAACGCCCTAGCTCCTCCGCCGATTGCGCTAGGGAGCTGTTCAAAGGCTCAAACGGATCGGCCAGTCTAGTAGATTGCACTAAAAAAATTTTTGGTTGGGGGTTGCGGATTTTTTGTGACTGACGTCATAAGTGAAGTAATTTTGGGGTCATTTTGGCTCATGTTGCCTGGACTATGCCCAACTGCTAGGCCAAAGTGTTTTGCTGAAGTTTTCATTGGGAACTAGGCTCGAGTCCGAGTCTTTTGAGCATTTGATCGACTTTCTAGCGTTTCTGGTTCAAAAGTTATGATCTAAGGCAAACAAATTAATTAATTAGCTAATTAGTCAAATATTTTTACTAACTTACATCACAACTTTTGAACCCGAAACCTTAGCAGGTCATCCAAAGTATCAAAAGACTCGGATTGTAGCCTAGTTTCCAGTAAAAATATCAGCGAAATATTACCACCTAATGTTTGGCGCCCAGGGCCAGGCAAAGTGGGCCAAGGTGGCTTAAAATCCTCCACTTTTGACGTCACTCACAAAAAACCCGCAACCCCCAAGCAAAAAATTTTTTTTCGAGTGCCGACTAGAAGACTTGCCGTGTCTTTTGAGACTTTTACCGGGTCTGTAGAGCATACCGGACCGGATAAATTCCCGCGCAAAGCCATGTGCGTTTGCACGTTTTTTTTCCTGAAAATCTCCGAAAGCAGCCGGACGCCAAAGGGTTAACCCACATTAACCTCCTCTCCACCTTGGAGCCCCTAGGCCTGATGGATTGACTTTGGGCTCCTGGCATAGTGACCTAAGTTTAGTATGGGGTACAACAGCCGTGGACCCTTTTATTTGGGGCCACTACAAACACAGTGCAAAACAGGTAGGCTTTGCAGCAACAAAGGCTGAGGCTGCAAAATTCCAAAAGTACCATGATCTCCAAAGCAACTGCCATTTTCAACCAGTCACAATTGAAATCACTGGTGTGTATCCTGAGTCCACTGCCTGTTTTTTGAGTGGCTTTGCAAAGAAACTTGTTTATATGTCTGGAGACACAACAGAGCGATAGTGGCTCCACCACTGCTTGTCCCTGGCCATAGTCAGAGGAAACGCTAAAGCATTTTGGCTTGTGTGCAAGTTTCATCTTATTTCAGCTGATTCTAATGGTTTAGTGTACTGACCAGTATTACTGCCCACCTCTTGCCCCTGTTTCGATGTATAGCCATTGCCTTCTTGATGCTCATCCTTTCTGTTAGTTTTATTTTCCTCTCAAAGCAGTATTACTATGTTCATTGGTTATATAACTATCTTGTCAATTGCACAACCTATGATAAGACCACAGTGGTGTGTTATGATCCACATCACTTTAAACTTATGATGCCATTGAAAAAGTTTTGCAATCCATATTGCAGTAATAATGACATTAAACCCCTGTGTGACTGTGGAGTTCAGTGAAATACTGAAGGCTATTAGAGTCCTGCACAGGTTCAAAATTTTTGTCCAGTCCCGCCCCGCACCCGCATAAGTTTGAGGAATCTTGCCCGCACCTGCATACTTCTAACCTGCACCTGCCCCACAGACCATCCCAATCTGTGCCTGCCCCGCTTCGCACTTTTTCGGTCTCAAACCCACACATGTCCGAAAACTAACAAAAACTCGTAACTAGGGCAAGATTTGGTTGGAATGAAATCGTGAGAAATAATCATTTATTTTTAACAAAAGTTGCAGTAAAAACTTGCATTTATGCACAAGCATTTTAAACAACAATGATTTACTAAAGCGATTTGTTTACGTATAATATTAAATATTTCCCAACATTATCTAGCGAGAAATGTTGATCATTTGCTAACAGTTTTTGTAGCATGTTGAAACTTCGCTCCATAATGCATGAAGTTGCTTGGCAATTTAACAATTTGGCCTACAGTTCTGGACCGATGTTTGGCTGGGTCATTTCTACAGTTGCTTTTAGGTCACTATTCAGTTAAAATTGGTTGTCAAAGAGAGGATAACTGTATTGAAATATTTCTAAAGCATGTTTTTTTAAATCACACTTTTACATTTTGCGCAATAGGGCTACTTGATAAAAGTTGCAGTTAAAACTTGATTGTTAAAAAGAAAAAGTTGCAATACAAAATTCCTGCAACCAGCTTAAGACATCGTACTACATACATTCTGCGTATTTCAGAAGCTGTTGTAAGCTGTCAAAAGAAGTTGCGAAAACTTGCCCTACTCACAACGCATGAAGGCATGTGTAACAAGCAGCAAAATCAAGCCGGGCATTCTTTTCATTGGCAACCAAACCAGAACTTTTCCATAGATCTGATCTTTCACAGTCAACAGATTTGAGGTGATAAAAAACACATTTCAGTCCAGTTGTCAACAGCTGTGCATTAAGCATTGTCTTATCCATGTAGAAGGGTTGCTAGACTGAATTGTTCCTTACCAAGTGGAATGGTAGTACGGTACCGCTGTAAAATGGAAATGGTCAATGCCTACCATATGCCATGAGTATGAGCTAATGTTTTGCAACAGTGGGTTGTTACATCACAAACATAATGTTATAACTGCTGCGTGCCAACTGTCGTAAGCGCAATGCTGGCAAACAAGTTCAGTACATCCACGTGTTTTGCAATTTTTGAGCTGATTGAGTTCATGTGCTTTGGCTCGACACTCAGTTACCTGCACAAAGAATTTATCAACCTGCAGCAAGTTCAATCCGCTTTTCACACAAAGCAGTGCGGATTCCCACACCCACCCCTCAAATACGGGTACCCGCAACCCACACAGGTTAACCTGCCCCACGCAGGAGTCTAAAGGCTATGCGACATGGCCTGGTTGTACTATGGTATGCTAGACTGCAGTATTTTAAATGTCAATATTTTCCATTGGAAAATGCTGTTGCAATTTGCATACAAAATGAATGGTCTACCACTAATTGCTGATGTTGGTTTGCCTCCAAAATCGTGTTTCAACTGCCAAAAATCGTTCTTGTAGTAGGCATATGCAGGCAGGGAACGAGTTGCTAGTGTTGCGACCGGAAAAGTCAGAGCAGCATGTGCGCAAAGCTTCGCACAGTGACAGCAAGAAACAATAGAGTTCACATGGCATGCTCACTGTGTTATTGCTTGTTCGCGCCATGTATATATATTGTTGTTCTTCGCACACATCCCATTCGTGGTGAATCACGCATTTAACGCAACGCCTTTGGAGAGGTTGAAACACTAGAAAACTATAGGGGGACAAACTTTATGTGATATAAATATCAGATTGTTGTTTGTGCTTTGATGACATCATGTTCACTCAACTGTAGTACACCTTTTTTGTAAAATTGGGAAAATGGGAGGCAAATTATAAAAATGATATATTTTGGGAACCATGAACCAAGTGCCCCCCTAGCTAAACCCATACTGTTATAGTAGTTGCATACCACTGTGCAATGGTTGCTAGGAGTTTGTATCTTTACTAATTATGCTAAGTTTTAGTATTCACACTTGAAGAATTGTTTTTCAAAGCAGGTAAAACAAACATAATATTTCAATCATTCTTTGAAAGACAAACTATGCATTGAGACGGAATTTATGAACATGTATTTCTGAGATTCAATTAATTGGCAGTTGCATAACGCAATGCCAATTGATAAACATGATCTCTGAAATTTCATCAACTGGCATGGCTGCTCCCTACAATGGCCCAAACGGACGTCTAATTCATTTTTCCAAACACATGTCACCTTGCATCATTGGACCTCAGAATTCCTTGGAAATATCTTGGCAGGATAATTCACCTAATACTGCATATCCCGATGTACATTATAAATAACGACATGATTTAGGTGTACCTGGGTCATGGTAGAAATCTGTACAGCCAGATTATTTTCATCACAAAATGTAGGGGGGACAAAGGTATTGTGACCCCATAGTCCAAAACTTGGAGGCTTATATTCTTCCCTGAAACTTTGTCCCTGTTTGCAGGTTTGTTATAATATCGTCGTACTGTCTGACCCATGCTGAATCATTGCAGCACTCTCAGCAGATAAATGGTCAGTAGTCCTGGCCTAATTCGTTTTTGTCTTAAATTATCACCCTTAACATGCTGCGTTTTGTGAAATGTAATGACTACAGCGTGTCATAAGTGCTGTCGCAGAAAACCATTCTTTGTCTCTCATTTGTAATTGGAAAACCTACAGCTCTACAACGATCAAAAGAATTATTTTACTCGTGAAGCTGGTGCCGCCAGTCTAAGGATCGCAGCGCAGAACACCCAACCCAGCCGTTCTGAAGCGCCATGTAAACATGCAGCTTCAACGTTTTCGATTTGGTTCAATTGCACTGAGCTCTCTTGACGTCAAATCTCACTTTGAACGCACTTGCTAGCACGACCATGTGAATAGACTAAAGAGGTTGGTATTTTTTGGTTAGACCAGAATTGAGGGCGTTGTAGTGTGTAAGAGCATCTGAGCTGTTTTTCGTGTTGGAGTAAATCAAATTGATTGTTGTAGAGCTGGAGGTTTTGTTACGATTATTAACAATGTAGCTTGTCCGCTCAGACGGTTTTGCTAACCTTTGGTATTTGTGGACTACTATTCAGTGTTCTGTTCAGAATATTTGAAACATTTTCCGTTCGTTTTTTACTTTTACTAAAAAATATGTCCCCAGATGGCTGAAAAAAGAAATCAAGGACAGCTTTCCATAGAATCACTTTGTTGTGAAAAAGGCCAAAATGTGACTGTCGAAACTGAAATTCATGATTCAGTTGCAACTGCCACCGAAGTTGCATCGTGCCCAATTCCGACTGAAGAACTCAGTAATCAGAAGAAAATATCCTGGCCTGATATTTTGACGGTTGAGATGTGGGAGAACAAACTAAAGACTTATCCCTGGCTCATTTGTGACTCAGGAAAAATCGGTTGCAAAATATGCTCAAATGTAACCAACCTAGGCTTGCTGAAAGCGTATGGACTTAAGGTTTCCAGAGAATGGTCAACAACTTCTGTGGATTTCTCAGGCCGTTCAAGGTCTACACAGTTATCTTCTTTAAGGAAAAAATGTTTCATACATGCAAAATCTCAGTTTCACATCAAGGCAGAAAAAATTTTCGAAAGTGCGAAAGACGAAGATACGGCCAGTGGTAAGAACGTGTTGACGACTCAGCACTGCAAATAGGTAGTTAACTTGACTCCAGAGGTTTTTGTTGTTTCAGTTCAAAAACCTGATGACGATGAGTTATTTCTGCTCAGTCTCTTGCCGTTCGTTAAAAAGATACCAACAGAAGAACAACTCAACTTCAGAAGTGAGCTGATACAGTTCATTTCAAAGTGGATCGGAAAGAAGACTTGTAACGATGAAAGCTTATCTTAAACTATTTGTGTTTTTCTATTTCTGTAACATTGCAATACTGTAGCATGTGTTGCTGTTCACATGGCGTTTGTTGACATCACTCATTGCGCTGCTACCTAGCCGGACCTAGAAGCATAATTATATTTTCATGAAGTGTTTCACACGTTACTATATTTTTCTGCCAAGGATTGGAGCCCGTAGGCCTAAGGAAATATTCCGTTAGTTATTGGCAGGGTTGCGGAGTCGGAGGTCAAATGTCCAACTCCGATTCCGACCTTTCCAAAATTTCCAACTCCTTAACATAAAGTGAATGAAGTTTGCCAGTTAGTACAAAATTGTTGACAACCAATCGAGCAAAATGGTGGTACGTAGCAAAAATTTTCTGTTTTAATAAAAGTTGCAAAAGAAATTGTACCGTTTCAACAGGCACGTGTTAGGATTCCTAACTTCGGATAAAAACTCCGCTTTCGGATAAAAACTCCGAGTCGGATAAAAACTCCGCACCCCTGGTTGTTGGCCGTGGGTTTTGAGTGAGTTGGTGAGTTATTGGCGCATGGCATCTGGGAATTGCGACGACCAGTCCGAGGGAGATTGTGCAGTGCGTGCATTTATGAGCAGTTTTCTCCGTGGGCCAGTTTTCCTGCGTTGCTGAACTACTGACAACGTCGATCGCAGAAAGTTGCGAAGAACGACGCGGGCTTTCACTACTGCACCCAGTTTCGTTGGTTCAATGCAGATTGGCCGTCGAAACCTCTACCCTAAACATCTCGCGCATAATGCTAAAAGCGTTTTCAATCGTTCTTGTCAGCGAAAGTCAGTTAGTTAGAAATTACCTGGTCGCGGGGCAAACCTTTCCCCAGGGCATGGCCGCATCCAGTTCTTGCGCTTGGGATACGCTCAGAACCGCCGCGAGAAAGGGTTCGATAACGGGGCTTTACGTTTGTTCAGGGGAGCTTGACATTCTAAAAATTGATAAACACTCCATTAGTTTATAGTGTTTCATATTCCAATTTGGGAGGCTTAGAGGTTTGTTTGGGTGATTAAACCCAACACAGACCTCCGTTGCGACGGGACTGGATATGCTTCATCTTCCACGAAAATGTACAGAATGTTGGTGCTTGTGTGAGGTAAATCAATATTTGCTGGAAAACCCAGTTCGTTTTCTCCAGTTTTTTTCCTAGTAGAATTTTTATGTTTAGCCTAGTAACTTATATCGTTTGTCGGCCGTATGCTCCGATATGCACAGCAACAAAACGACAATTGGCAACTACCAGAGCAAGCAGAACGGTGTTGAATGTTTCCTTGTAATTAAAAAACAGCGAGCCACTTTTAGCAGGGACATAAGTTACAATGTTCTTTCCGTCCAAAAATCCACACAACTTAGGAAAATTCCATCCACTGTAATACCCCCTTACTATTCTCCTCCAGGTTTCTTTTCGTAGCGCTGGCATGTAAATGAGAGTTAATACTTGCCATAGCGCTTGGCTAGTCTCTGGAACAATTTTGGAAACCGCAGGTGTATGTATTCGAAAATAATACCCAATTGTTCAGTACGAGTCACCCGTTGCAAGGAATGTGCAGAGAAAACTAGCCTTTACGGTATATTTCGTGTTTTGGCTAGCTGAGTAGAACAGTAGTTCCGTTCACCTCAACGTCACGGCTAGCCTTTCATCCCCTGGAATTGGTAAGCAAGCCTTGTGTAAATTTTTTCGCGATCAGTTAGTGCACCCGGAGTTGTAAGTCGGGCCGGACTCGGGCGTAAGTTTGTCAAAATGTTTGGGACCTGCATACGAACCTTTTCCATAACTTAGGAGTAACGATTTTTTTCATTCGTGGCGTAGATTTTTTGTGCTCACCGCGGTAACTTGTGCGAGTGAAGTGATTGTGATTTTTCTTTGCCTAATTCTGTTGGCAAACACAGCTGCGTTATTTTCTTCTCTGCTTGGATTAGTCCCACAATCGTTTTGGGAAGGCGGCAGCAGTGAGGACATTAGTACGCGATAGCGTTGTGTCGAAAAGATCGATCACTCACACGATTTTTGGCTTGTTCTAACAAGCCTACAAACCGGCTTTTCATGCCTATAGCACTATCCTAGAAAGTTTCTTTCATGCCTATACCGCTATCCTAGAAAGTTTCTTTCATGCCTAAAGCGCTATCCTAGAAAGTTTCTTTTATGCATATAGCGCCATCGTGGATAGTTTCGTTATAGCTGCCTTTTTTTCTTGAGAAACATTGCATTCCGCAGTATTACCGTTGATTGACAAGCTAAGTTTGTGCTTGTTTAAGCCAATGTTTTGGTCAAGGTGTTTGTTACTTTGGGTGTGATAAACCGTATACCTGCAGCTATACCCATACACAGCGTTATGGATACCCCGCATTTGCGCATATCTTAACTCACTCGCTAAATTTGGCTTTCGGGCGTAAATCGGTCTTCAAAAATAAATGTCAGGCTCGAGCTTCAAAATGAGACCCGTTTACACTTCTGAGCCCACCAAGATGTCAAATTTCTCAGACGTCATGCAAAAATACGTAATGAAGTCTTCTGTTTTTTTTCATGACGCATTTCATGGATGAGGGTATGATATTCGCCCTGATTCAGTTGGCAGAATCGCCAAGAATTGCTTCTTACAACAACTATGAAATAAGGATGTTGCTAACAATCAACCGTTGCACACAATTTGCCACGTGGATGATCGTAAAGAACTCTATACCTACCAATTCGTTATTAAGGAGTAGGGGTATGCATGCTAAGAAAACATTGCCTGTTTGATTTAGACGATCCAAAATAGAATGAGCCCATAAACGTTGTCGTTTCTTTTTTTCAACAACAGTTTAGCTAGCGGAACAGCAGCTTTCCGCCGGGTCCATTTCAGTTGCTATGCTTGGTAAACTCTTTAAGTGGAACCGAATAGCCACTCTACTTTCACTTTGTCTTTGACGATCAGACTGCAAGTCTGCAGCAGCTTAAGCGATTGTGTTTGCCCACGAAATGAAGTTGCCTGGGCAACAACAATCGTTATGCATGAGACGTTTCTTGCTTGCAGTGTGAACTGAAGAATTGAGCATCAACCGCAGTAGATCGGGTTCCATTCGAAACTACAGTGAAATTGTGTGTGTGTAAACTCAGCTTTAATTAGATATTTTCTAAATACAAATATGAATTATGACTGAGCCGCATAACTTGCATGGTTGTGAATTCGTAGTTAATGCACTATGACATACATTGTAAACATTTGTTTATGTCATGTTTTTGGTATACTTACTAAGTTTGCAGTTGTACCATCAATAACATTTGTTTCACATTACAGTTTCGGTCGCCATTGGAGAAATAAGTTGATACATGCACTTATGTCATGATTTGTTGTGTTTCAGTGACAAGAACTTAAATAACATCTGTTCTTGTCACTGAACACGGAGTGCCTTATAGTTACATGTTGTATAATGTTGTTGTGTGAGTTGTGATTCTTAGTGACTTCAAGAAACTAAAACTACTCGTGGCTTTATTGAGTGATGGTTTTAAATTATTGTCAACAACAGGATACCATTGCGACACACGACGATGCATTAATTAAGCCAGTGTCCAGAACCCTTGGACACTACATCAGCCACAATGGCGTCCAAAAATGTAAAAAGCTTATCTGGATGTGTACCGTAGCAGTCATGAAAGACAGGTCTTGTATTGAAAATAGTCTCGTGTGTGGTATGTTTTTGCAATGGCTACTCCGAAGTTCGTTTTTTTTGTTCGGTATTTAAACTGTTCGCCCAAACCCCGGATCTAAAAAGAGTATTCCAATGAATATTCGATTCGCTGTGCAGTAACGCAAAAAAGAGTCTGTGCATTTGTCCAATGTCTTGGTATGTTGCTGTGGTCAATTTATGCATTTTCATGCCCGCTTTCCTCTGGGGTGGGTAGCGTGGGCAGCAGCCCCAGGAACTCACGATATATCTCGGATAGTTTTGCTAGCTTCACATCGAGACTGAACCATGCAAGGTCGGATATGCAGTCACTCCACCAGGTCCTTGATAGGCCGCTTTCCCGAGGGTACGACCAGCAGGATTAGCATCGTCACATTATGTAACCACGCGTGGCTAAATCAATGTGGCTGAGATCTGCTGCTCGAAGGAAAATTGGCTCGATTTTCAGGGTTTTACCAATTTGCATTGCTGTGCACTTCGTTGCGAAATGTCGCGCAGTTAACTCTTTGCAAAAACCTCGTCTCTTCTGCTTCCACTTAAAATAACACTACCATTCATTACCAACGTTATATGACCGTAGGTGAACATCGGAACAAAAACTGACAGCTTTGTGTTGCTTCAAACGGCCCGTTATGTGACCGCAGAGCGATAAAGTCACGCAAAACTACATTTGCTTTACCAATCCGCGCGCCAAATTCCCTGTTTCACCATCCGTCACTCGTAACTACGGCAACGGTTGCCATATTGGCGCTTTTGGGACAAAATTCGAAATTTGGTTCTTTTGAGAAGCACTTTGATCCAAAATGTTCATTTGGCTTCTTTTTCGCACTTGTGCAATCTCCATCGTTCCACAATTTTTTTGCTTGGGGGAGAGGTGCGATTGGAGCGCACATCTTGTCCGTTCAGTTCCCACTCCCAATGAATATGCTTCTGCACTGTACAGTTCACTCCAGTCTACACAATAAGGCTACGCTCACTTGAAACTGCGCAATCCGACGGAGACATGGTCTCATGTATTTCTTGTTAGCTTACGCAGTGAGATACCAGGCCAGCTAGACACAATTTGTCAAATTGAAATATTCCATTTGCTTTGTTTAGGTTGCAAAATTTTTGTGAGATTTGCTATGCTTTTCTCGTGTTTTGCGTTTTTTTGAAACAGGTAGTGTTTGGCAACTTCAGGTCTGGCAATCGTGAATACCACCCCAAGGTACTTCAACTTCTCCACTTGCTCCAGTCTAATGCGTATGGTAGATTATGAAGTGGAGTGGTGACAGCACATACCCTTGTAGTCCAACACCCTCGATAAAAGATTGTGATTTAACGTCGCGAAACATACGCCTGAGTGCAGGCGTTGGTGGTTTTCCTTGACGTAAGTTGCAGGCGACCAGGTGGTCGACAGTTCTGTTTTTGTAAAATATCAAGCTCATGGTGAGGGGTTTAACCCAACCCCCTTGCGTACGCCCTTGGTGCCGCCAGTATATTTAGGCAAACTAGGTGGCTGTCTAGGGCGCCAGGCCAAAGGGGGAGCCAAAAACGAGTCAAGAAATATACAACTATATGTAGTTCTGAAAGTGAGAAAGTAAAAGTGAATGAACATGATGAAAGTGAATGGAACACAGGTTCACACAGTTTTTCAGGTTTGCTGCATAGGGTGAATACTTTCGTTATTAATTTCATATATTATTCCTTTAATAGATTTTTCTATAGTACAAAATATTCCTTATTTACTCAATGTGGAATGTGATGATTTGTAAAGTAAGGATCTCTGCATAGGACGGGTGGGCGCTTGAATGGATCTTGCCTAGGGCAGGATTGCCAAGACTAAAGACCTTTCTAGTTAGAAAAATTGCAAAAAAACGCTAGAATAAGCCCAATTGTATAAGCCGCTGGAACAATTATCCGTTAGAATCTGGCGGATGTAGGCAGCCAGACCAGTTATTCAGCAGCAGGAAAGGATTAAAACCCGCTAGATCTAGAGGAAAATCCGCTAAATTGGCTACCCTGGCCTAGGGTGCTTACAAGTCTATCAATAACGTGCTGTTGTCAAGGCGAGCAAGGCATGCCCTCCTTGCTTTATCAACTTCACTTAAATAATTTTGAGTTTACGATTTCTATTATTTTCATTTCTTGATTTTCCTGGCCCTGCCGCTTTACCAGAGTACCTTCATGTCAAAGCTTCCGCTAAATCATTTTTCGGCCATCCAGCATAGTTGGGTTAGGAACGCTTTCGAAACGCCAGCATTATTGGCATTGGACCATTGGTTATCAAAGTAGTCAATATCGCCCCAAGGGGTCGATTGGATCATCCAAGGGGTCGATAAAGTCACGGGGTCGAATGGGGGTCACTGAATGGCCCTACGTTCTAAGCATATTTTCGGATTGTATATTATTATTTTATCATGCATTTCACGTAGAAAGTACTCAGATTTATTTTGACACAAGCTTTCCTTGTATTAGTAACTGTTGGGCTAGGCCACGGGGTCTACAGAAAATTGTTTACTTTAGTAGGGGGTCAATGTGCAGAAAAGTTTGAGAACCACTACATTTGACCATTTCACTAGTGGGATTTTTATTTTAGGACGCATCACCTTTTTAAAAAAAATATATTCTAGATGGCACTGAAAACTTTCTGGCCACCGTCCTGTCGAAATTGTGGCTGCAAATGGAACTAAAACATAGTGAAATGAAAACTACAAAAAATTACGGTAAATTGTTGTGATGGTCATTTGGCCTTTGGATGTGCCGTTATGTCGAAATATTTTTTAGAAATCACCATTGGGGCCCTGTAAGCATTTTGGGGGCAGATTTGGGTTGCTACAGCACTGTCAGGAGCAAAAACAGTCACAGTGAAACTAACCAAAAGGGCAGCGGTGAGTTTGACCACACTCCAGGGTCGTCGCCAGTGGGGGCCAGTGGTGTCCGGCACCCCATTTCATAATTGGCTCCCGGTTGTTGCATACATCCAATATTGTATTTGAAAACTGTGGCCCCACCTTGTGTTTTTTTTCCTCCCTTGATGCGAAATCCTTGTGAAGGGCCTGCGCACACTCCCATTACATATTTGTTGAGTACCTCACTGGCCTCATGTAATCTGAAAAATGGATTCAGGCGTTTTATTCCACACATAATATGTAACAATAACCGATTCTCAAAGCCAGAAAAAGAGAATCCTCATCGTTATTCACTTCAATCCTTCGCGCTCATTCTTCTATAGAGATCTTTTGTTAGCGGCATGGTAAAAAAGTGCGTTGAAACAAAACGAAAATACAAATGTAATGCTTACAGAAATGCTGGAAATTGTTCTTCTCCCAAAATATTGGGCATAGGCTTAAGCCTTTTTAGCCTAATGGTAAATCCGAGCCTGCCCTAGTTTAGAGACCGTCGTGAGACTGGTTAGTTTTACCCTGCTGGTGAAGCGTTGTTGCAACATTAATTCTGCTCAGTACGAGAGGAACCACAGTTTCAAACATTTGGTTTATGTGCTTGGCTGATAAGCCAATGGTGCGAAGCTACCAACTGAGGAGTTACGACTGAATGCCTTAAAGGCAGAATCCCGCGTGGAAAGCGACGATGCACTCGTGCCACGCAAGGGTGTTGCTAGATCCGATATCCGACCGTACGCGAGCGCAGCAGGGGCCTCTCCCTAGTTGGCACATCCCCATTTTCGAAAAACGGGTGTGCTAAATCATTCGCATATGCCCTAGTGTAGTTGAAGATCCGGTTGTAGTCACCAAAGCAGCCTTTTCGCGGTGATTTCTTGAGAGTATAGCCTTGGTGATTTCTTGAGAGTAGAGCCTTGGTGATTTCTTGAGAGTATAGCCTCAAGAATCTATCAGTTTGTCCTCCTGGAGCGTGAGCGCAGAATGCCATTCGGTTTCGAACAGGGCGTGTTTTTCCAAGCAAACGCAATAAAGTCACCTGTTCAATTACTCGACACCTTGCGTAGCCTAAGCTTTAATAATCATGAAGAAATAAGACATTCGCAGCACATATGGTCCTTGCTTACTGCACTGATACCACCAAATATCCGTATTGCGATAAAACTTGCCTGAAATTCAGGTAATTACCTTTCAATTGTAATTGAAAGTAAAGAGCATTCATCTTTATTTTGACTTGCAAGATCGAAGATGAGCGAGAAATTGAGTGTATCTACTCGGTAGCAAAAACACATTTTTCCAATAATGAAAAAAATAATATGCGAGTATTTACGAAAAATGTTGATTTGGTAGAATGTAGCCTAACATCCCGAAAAAATCACATTAGCCATTAGCCTACTCAAGATGTCCCGCCCTCGAACTGTTGTGCTGTAGATTGTGGTCGCCTCCAAAAAAATTGGAGAGCGCTGGTCTATATGATTTTGATAAACAGTCACAGACGCGCCGACGAGGGTGTCACTGTTGGGAACTGCAGGATGAACGTTTGCTTTTTGCGGACGAATTGGTACTGCATGTGTGGATCTTCTCAACAGGGTCTTCAGCAGGGCCGGGTTAACCATTGAGCAAACCGGGCACATGCCCGGGGCTTCGCGCTTGAACATCAAAACACTCTTTTACTGGTTTTTCATGTTTATGAGCTTTTCACCATGCGTCAAAATTATAGAGCTGTTTGATTACTGCGTTAACATACGGGTTGAGGAAACTGACAACTTTGGCATTTGTCGTTGTCGAGTGACTTAAAAGAATTGATCCCAACAGCACCAAGCTTTATGACCCAAGAATTCGACTGAAATCAATGCATCCATCGGCGCCAGCAGAAATTTTTCCACGCGGAGCAATGTCGAAACTTTGCTTATCCTTTTCAGATTGCTGACGATGCAATGCAAATGGAGGTTCACAAACTGCTTTACCTTTTGTATCCCATTAGTCTGTGTCGGTCGAACCTCATTCACAGTCTTTTGCATGTAATGCTTTTTACACTTCGGCAATCAGAAATACTTTTTCTTTTCATAAACTGCCTAATATCCATTTTTGAGCATTTTCCACAAATACTGTAAGTCGTAATTTAAAAGAATAATCAACGGCCAGAACAACACGAAAAGTGAAATGACAAGATTAAAGTTAGACACTCTCGCAAAACTGTTTCAAGCAATGAGAAGTAAAACTATACGCTGACAAGACTATCGGACAACTTACTAAGGTTACTGTAGTGTAGACCACCACGCAGACTTACAAAACTGAGCAGATGAATTACGAAAACTCGCCACGGCAAATGTAGCTTTGCACTTAGCGCTCACTAAGACGTCAGAACTAGACCATACCGATAAAGACGTATTCCCCCCACAAGTTTGCAAAGGCTTATCTAACAAGCCACGTATTTTTATACAGTGTGAAAAGAAACCTGCATAAGAGTTATTTGATTAAAAGCAATTCACTCGCACACGTTGATCACAGTCTCACACTAACAATGGGTTTTCCAACATGAGCGAAGCACTGCTACATATTTACTCATGATTCTTTTCACGCAGTAGAAAACCATACATGACCTACCGCTATCAGCAGTGTCACTGTTTCACTGCATTACCTGCCAAGATGTCTGTGTTTAACAGTCACGTGCAAGGCTCCCATTCAGTAATTCCAAATAAACCCAGATTGCACACCAAAAAAAAACATATTCGCACCATAACGCCATTCTGGACAAGCAATAAGCTAATATTGATCACTGTGACGGAAAATGTACAGAATTGCGAATGCATTCATTTATTGTGGAAAACGAGTTGCACTCTGCTTTTCCAAATACTGAAGTTGCCCGTCGCATATACTTGTGCCTCATGGTTTCAAACTGTACTAAAGAGCAGTCTTTTTCCAAGTTGCGTAGAATTCAGAATTATCTTCGAAGTTCAATTGTACAAGCAAACTGAGCATGCTGTGTCTAATGAGCATGGAGCATGAGATTCCTGAAGATACGGATCTAGAGACAATCATCAACGATTTCGTGTGCAAATAAGCGGCATCATCAAACTTTTTGTAGCTGACATTTTATCAAAAAGCATATATTGACAGAGTGACAGAAATCATGTAATTTCAATAAGATAGTTACTTAGTATCCTTTGCAATCTAACGACTTTGCAATTGTCGTATAATGGGCTGATGTAACAATTAGTTGCTAAGTGCTTGTCGTGATCGTGAGTGTGTCAGTAGCAAGGGCGTACGCAAGGGGGGAGGGGGGGTGGTTGGGGTTAAAAAAAAAACCTTGAGCTTGATATTTTACGAAAACTTTATTACCTGCGCAAAGGAGATCAACTGTTTTCGCATACTTTTTGCTTGTTAATTTGTCGACTTAATGCAAA
>Ga0210059_1003857_pt1 | contig 24123 bp, 10 predicted proteins | sample Ectturendosymbi2_FD_188042 | JGI IMG/M metagenome (GOLD analysis project Ga0210059, IMG submission 188042) | Ecteinascidia turbinata endosymbiont from Florida, USA - Sample 2 (SPAdes) (version 2) | ecosystem: Host-associated > Tunicates > Ascidians > Unclassified | place: Key West, Florida...
ATTTACCTGCGACAGAGAGAAGGGAAATGCCACGGCTGTTGCCACAGATAGCCCTGTCACCTTTCTTCTTGTAAATCATTATTATATTAGCATCTTTCCATTGTGTGGGAAGAATATTCGATGCCAACGCATTGTTTATGAATGAGTGGAGTCGCCGTAGCAGCAGATTGCCCCCGTATTTGAAAATTTCAGCAGGTATGCCATCAGGGTCAGGTGCCTTATTATTTTTTAAGATATTTGCTGCAGCTGATATTTCTTCTATGGAAGGAATAGTATCAAGTTCTGATATGATGGGAAGTTGCGGAAGCTGATCAGCTATGGATTGATCCACAGGATTGTCCTGATTTAGCAGTTCCTGGAGGTGCTCCGCTCAGCGAGAAAGGATGTCCTTATTTTTGATCAGGGTGATCCCATCCTCTGTACGCACAGGGTTCGTGGAATGGGATTTCGGACCGTAAACAGCCTTTATTGCCTCATAAAACTGATTCGCCATATTTGCATCCGCATAGTTCTGTATTTCAGTAGCCTTGGAGAGCCACCATGTGTTCTCCATTTCGCGCAGTCGTTTTTGCAGTTGTGAACGCTCCAAGGCCCATCTGCGCTGGAGTTCAACCGAGTTGGGGTTTCGGAATTTAGCAGCAAATGCTGCGTTCCCCTCATTAAGCAACGTTTGTATTTCAGCATCATTGCTGTCAAACCAGTCTTGATGTTTTCTGGTGCTGTAACCAAGCGTATCTACAGCAGCATCCAGGACAGCCTTGCTCAGTGTGTCCCATTGTTTTGTAGCGTCCGAGCTGCTTTGAAACGGCAGAGGTGAACAATCTGACACCTGCGCAAGATTAGACGATATGGCTTCACGTAGGTTGGACAGGTCTGCTCTTCGGCCCAAGCCGCTGACGTTAAGCCGGCGCTGAGGTTTCTGTTTTCGGACTGGGGGACGAATGCGTATGCGGAGCGAAGTGCGGACGAGACGGTGATCAGTCCAACACTCAGCGCCATGCATCACTGTGGTGATCTGAACATCTTGGAGGTCGACTGCTTTGACAAGCACGTAGTCTAGCAGATGCCAGTGCTTGGACCGGGGGTGCATCCATGTTGTTTTATGTTTGTGCTTCAGTTGGAATAATGTGTTGGTCACAAAGACACCAAACTCTGAGCAGAGACTAAGAAGCCTATGACCATTGCTGTTGATGTTACCTACGCCGTGCTTGCCCATGACATTTCCCCAGACCTTAGAATCAGAGCCAATTCTTGCACTGAAATCTCCAAGTACAATGAGCTTGTCCCTGCGAGGTACCTGCATTAACGTGGATCGCAGCATCGCATCGTAGTGATCTTTAGTCTCATCGTCAGATGGTAGTGTTGGAGCATACGTGCTGATGAAAGTGGCATATCGATGTTTTGCGAGGGGAATTCTCAGAGTCATCAGACGTTCTGAGATCGCTACCGGAGATTCAGGTAGAGTCTGAAGCAGTTTGGTGCGAATGGCAAACCCGACACCGTGAATACGCCGGGAATTCGCTGGAAGCCCTTCCAGAAAAAAGTATAGCCACTGACCATCTCGTTCAGTGAGCCTTCATCTGCGAGCCTAGTCTCGCTCAATGCTGCAATATCAATGTTGTAGCGCGACAGTTCGGAAGCTATGAGAGCAGTTCGTCGGTGAGGACGGTTAGAGTTATCTGCATCCATCAGGGTTCGTACATTCCAAGTAGCAACTTTGATGTGTCGAGATTTTACTGATTGCTTGCGTTGTCGACTGCTGGGAGGGATGCCCTAACGGTCGTAGTTTACCGTTCGGGTCAACAATGGAACAGACAGTTTTTGGGCCACCTTTTCTAGGCCCCTCCTCTTGTTGAGGTGAGCAGTGTGGATCTTAAATAGGGCTGCTCAGTCACCCAGGAAGCTGTCGAAGGAGCTTGCTGTTCCTGTCCCAAGCTCCAGCGACCGTCTGACCTGAGCCGCCTACGTGGGAGTTACAGGTTACCTGCAACATAAACGCGAAAGGCCAGACATGGAATGAAAATATATGAACAGTGACAACTGACAAGGTTAAAAAAGAATAACCCGAGTTAACAACTTAGTGAAGTGGGACCGTGGTGGCGGCATAAATATACAAAGCAAGCTTGCGTTCTCCGATATAACTTGTAATCGAAGACTCGGGATAAGCCCGAGGAACCCGTGTGCAGGAGTCGCCACTGGGCTGTTACAAACACCAAAAACACAGCTTAAAAAAACAGGCAAAAGGGACACAGCATTGATACCTACCACAAACAAATTCAAAATCACAACTTTTACATATCTTGAACACAGAAGTAACATGACTGAATACTCATTCTACAACTGCGTTAGATACCGGAATACAAAAACAAGACAAAGCATATGCAATATGCATCAACTAGCGAGTGATTTGCTGTAAGGATGACAATCGTGTTGCTAATGCAGAAATATAGCCTACAATATGGCTGTTTAGTGTTGCCAATGCAAAAACAAAAACACAATTGAAATTGATCTGTGAAATATTTCATTTTGTGTATGAGATTCAGCAAAATTTAACTTCTTAGAATGATGTTAAAACGCTTCAAATTGCACCAATTTTTTAATGGTGTGGCACGAACTTTTCCTACACGCAAGCATGGGTGTCGGAAGAGGGGCAGGAATGTGCAAATTTTAGCAAAAAAGCTGTTTTCTTAGTTTCGAGTGGTAAAAAACAAATTTCAATATTTTTGGCTCCCCCTAGAAAAACTTTTGGAAAAATCCACTAGTGCCCCCCTGGAAAAAGTCCTTCTGACGCCCGTGCACACAAGCATGTAAAATGACACCATTTTTGCAAAAATTGTGTTGTATTACACCATCTGGCAACACTGTTCAACAACACCAATGCGGTAAGCAAGCCATAGCATGGTGACAGACTGGGCATAGTGTATTCTGCCAAACATTACGATATCCTGCCAAATTCACTGCAAAATTGCAAATATTATATTACAACTAATACTGACAAAATACTGCCAAAATTTTGCAACATTTTTTTCATAAAACGATTTACTTTAACAATGGACCCAATACTAATTGTGTTACTTAACCTTATTTAGACAAAATTCGAAAGTGAAAAGTGGGGGGCCAGGCCCCCCAAGAAATAAAAATGGGGGGCCTAGGCACATGCGGCCCCTCCGGCTCCGCCACCTATGGCTGTAACCCACACTTCTTATAAAATACATGAAAACTTTAGTTTTCTACTCTAAGAGTGATATGCACGTGCGACCAATGCGATTCAGCATTTTGTGCACTCCAACTGACAGCCCTGATAAAACCAAATGATGTGTTCTATCATATTTCTGTGCTTGTTTACATCCAAATACGTTATTAATGGAAGCAGGCTGAACTACAGTACCGTGTCCAGCAACAAATTTAAGTATATTTATATGTAAATCATCTGCAAGGACAAAACAAAGTGTGATTAGTGTTGTTCTCAAAACACCTCTAGAAATAAAATTGGGAATCTGTATATATAACACGTCACTTCTGCATCAACCCGATGACTATATTGGTTTCACGCCAAGCTGTCCCTCCCACATTTTACAACAAAATTGCGTCCATGGCTACAACCACTAAATGAGGATTATCATATATATCTAGGCTTTCATCAAGAGTTACGCTGAAAACATTCGCAGCTTTTAACGCAACAGTTTGGTGCTCATTTACATCTTTAGCAATGTCTGTGATGCGGCTCTCTATTTTCCAGGGAAAAACAAGGGTATCATTGATCCTCGAAATTATGGTAGTTTTGTTTGATAAATCATCAAACAAGACGTCGGCACAACTGAGAAAGACGTCCTATATAAATACCCCGTCAGTAACTGCTTTTCCATGTTTGGCAATGCACTCCGCGACTTCGTAACTATACTTTCGGTTGTTCGGTTCGTGCTGTAGATCACGTTCTCGAAAATGCTGCTTTGCTTTTCGTAGCGAGATGCCGCCTTTTTTAGTGATTCGATCTTCTCTGCGTCGTCCGCAGGATTTCTCGTGCTTCGTTTAAAAAGTGTCGTTTTATGCTTGATACTCGGCAAACAATGTTTTGACAACAGAGCGCACACGCAGCTCGGTCGTCTCGATAAAGATACCGAAATCTGCCGTCCAGGATTCTTAGAAAGATCTGACGTCTAATTTGGAAGTCTCTTGGAAGAGGCCACTAAACCTGATTTCATAAGCTAAATTCTGTAAATATATTAATGTACTGCAGTTTCAAATATATCAATATACTAGTGTTTAAAGTCGACAATATTTCTAATTTTTTATTCTGGCTACAAAAGTACCTAACGGGAGTCGTGTGGATTGGCTATTTGGGCATCAGCAGTAACTTTCTTGAGGTGATCTCGCATGCGCGACAAATCACTTGGTGTGCCATGAACAATCATCTCATGACCAGGGGTTGCCGATCTCTGCACTAATAGTTGCTAGAACAGGCAATGGGTAGTCTGCCTTTTGCATTGGAACGAGTTGCTTCTACAGCATGCGTTTCTTGAAGTGGATGGAACAACAAAATATCCTAACAGTTTTTCGGGGCCTATGGGAAAGAAACTGAATTGAAATGTATCAACTTGGCCAGAGAAAAATTTTGAATAAATCGAAAATGCAAATTCTCCAAAATTGCCTGACGATATTGTGGAACAGATGAACATAGTTTAGAGGAGTCGGGAACCTTTTTGCTTAAGGGAGCCATGAAACCTACATGCTTTTAATTGTATTTCCTTGAGAGCCACATAATATTTTTCAACACTTGATGCAACTAGCTTACTAATTAACGTGTGCATTTTAACCAAAATCAGCAATTCTAAACAATGGTAAATGTCTGAATTTTCTCTTTGATAACATACTTCTTACTGTTAATGCGACTTCTGATGCTCAGTGGTGGAATTAAGGTTGGGTCCCCTCTGATGACGTCATCATACTGAGCCAACCGTGATACACTTTTGATCAAGCCTAAGATACGGCCACCGAAGGATATGTTCCTGTCTTCCTGAGACTACGGCATGACTGACATAGCAGGAGAAAATGCAAAAGGATTTTCATGATGCACAACTTTCAAAACACTGAAAGTTGGGAAGACAAGGCTGGCAAGTGGCAACACATAAAAGTTAGGCAATAGCAAGTTGGCATCGTTCCCACTTCATTTTTGCGCCCCATTTCTCTGCATTCACCATCAATAAACTGCAAAGTTCACCCCTTGGAAAGTTTCACATTTTTCTCCTTTCAAATAATGCTTGGTAGTTGGTATCCTGAATTTGTTCACATTCATGTCTATATGGGAATCCATGAAACCATTAACAACAACCAAGAAGAACACTAAATGTGTTTTAAATTTCACCCTTTTAACTACGAGAACATAGCATACAAAAGCATCAAACCTGAGACTTGTTTTGGAAAGCTTTGAGGCTAGATGAGTCAAGGCTGCCCTCATTTTGCAGTGACACTAGTTGTTGGAAAATGTTCGAAAGTAGGAAATAATTCATCATAAACCTTATCGCAAACATTTCTAGCAAGTAGCCTAGACCCAATTGATTAAACCTGTGCTAAGAAAAATCGGTTCAAGTTATACTGGCTAAGAGCTGGCAAAAAAAATTTAACATCACCTAGCAGGTCTACCTTAAACCAACCACTTACTCGTCAAGTTTCAAATAAACTGTGAGTTCAAGCACGGGCTAAATTCAAACCACCTAAAATACCTGAAATATCTGTAGAAAAAATGAGTACTCACAATACTCAAAAATGCCATTTCTGCTACCTGATAAGAAGCATGAACCAGTCTTTGCAGCACAACAACAATAATACAGAATTACTTTGCAAACTTAGAAGACATTGGTCCATAAATTAAAAGATGTAATGTGGTCACTGCTATAACAATTGCATGTTTTCTTATTTTCTGGTGGAAATGTTTACTAAGGTACGACATCACAAGAAATGGGAATTTGTCTAACTTTTCAACTCAGTGACTTGAAAAAGAAATCCTTGAATAGAAATATGAATGTTCTAAAGCATGTAGTTATCAACTTCATTTTTACAAAACTTGAGTTTTTGTGTATGGCACATCTGATTATGCACTACACCAGTGTTTCTCAGACTTTTTTATTCCATCGCCCCCTTTTCACTCTCGACATGTCGTTTTCGCCCCCCAAGCCCAAATTAAAGGAGCCGGAGTTCAGTTGAAAATTTAGGACCGGAGCCGGAGTTATGGACATTTGAGAGGTAGCTCTGACTCAGGGTCCTTTCCTAGATGCTAACGGTTTTGTCAAATAGACTGACGTGTGCTCTTTATAGCACACTAAACGCGATTGTTATGAGTTACGACACCAGAGTGCAACAGTGGATCTGCAAGCCTTTGATGTTTCTTTGATTTAATAATCGCTAACGCTGTGACATCGTAGCTGGCAGTTGTGGTGGTACTTGTTGAGCAATGGCTCTCAAACACTGTTCTAATAGCCGCATGCAACTCCCAACCATCCTTCGTGCGGCTTTTAGCAATCCTTCTGTAACAGATTCTGTTTGAATAAGAGCTGATGATGACTACTTCGTAGGCGAAATTTATACTCTGTAAGAGTTTATGTGTCTGATTCTTTGCTGGGGAAGGATTTCTTTCAATAGAGAGTGTCTTTCAGTAACACCTCTAAAATTTGATGTAACAGACATCGTTAGTACAATAAAACAAAACGTGTCAATTGTCTTATGGTAAAATATTTTGTGCGCATCTCTAAAAATTCTTAGGTCTGGATTTGGCTCCATTAAGCGAAAGGTTGAGAACAACCACTGTTGTAGAAGTAAGAAAAGCATTAACTACCACAACATCTTACTTTCTAGTCAGAATTATCAAACCGGGTCTGTAGTAGTGTAGCGATCTAAAAAGAACTGAGCTATAATGAGTAGGTATATAATAAAATATCCATAGCTTTTGTAGCTAGGTAGTCATGCTGTTAGCAGGGAGTATGATTAAAGATATGATACCACTGCAGATTTAAGCGTGAAACGCACGGTACGCCGTTGTAAAGTAAGAATTTTTATTAGAAACCACAAGGCTTACTACCAAGTTTTACTAGATTCAGGTTTTTTTAAAGAAAATGTTAGGTACCCAGTGTGGACCTGTAGCGACCCGATTTTCTCTTATTCCAGAGACCCAATGATAACCTTATCTGTTTCTAGGGACCCGATTCTCAATTCTAGGGACACGAATCAGGTCCCTAAAACATGCGCTTTAAAAATCCCTGCTAGATTACTGACAAAGCTCACTAGGAAACATTACGTTTACAAGCAGTAGCATAACATGAAAGTTATAAATAATTGGTAGCGAACTGGCATTGCTTTGCATAGCAGTACATTATCAGGAGGGTATGAAAAAGCAATGTAAACAAATGTGGACTTTTCTTGAAGTTGCTATCTGTGGAAAAAAATATGTGTTTTCAGCATGGTAAACATCAGTCTTATTTTATCCTAAGCTTAGCGTGTTAAATTTTGCTTTACTTTGCGATTCATCACTGCTTATTATGAGGGCAAAAGATAAGGAATCAGTTTTCAGCAAAAATCAAATGTGAATTTCTAGCTAGAAGTCATACTATTTCCTTGAATAAAGGGCTTTTAAATTAAACACATCTTCGCCTTTGGGTTAATGCAAATGTGTTCGTGTTTGAAAGAACAGATGAGAGTCGACTATGTGTTTCGTGTTCTTTGTATGGTTGGCCAGGGCAGCGCTGTTAGAAGGAATCGTCAAGACTGCAACAGGCAAAGCATGCAACGAGTGCAAATCAGTTGGTCAACTGGGCTGATCTGTTTAAATCAGGGGTCACCAACCTTTTTGAAGCTGCGAGCTACTTCCTGGGTACCGATTAATGCGAAGAGCTGCTAATTTGATACACACTTCTGAAATAAAAATTTTGCTCAATTTACCTTCAATTATTTTAGTATTTGTATTCGTTAATGCGAAGAAATTGTCTATGGTAATGTTATTTGTAGAACAGGCCAGCGGGCGACCTACATGGTCCTTGCAGGCGACCTGGTGCCCGCAGGCACCACGTTGGTGACCCCTGGTTTAAATGCACGGACACAAATATAGTTTTCTAAACACCCATTGTCTTGATTCTGTTGTAAGAAATAGCATAAGGTCCTCAGGTATTGAAGGCAAAAACAGCGACTGCCCTTCCGGAAATTGTTTATATTACCGTTATCTTGAGTTACGTTTCTGCTAGGAACTGTTCTCTGAATCGTCTGAACCTGTGATTGTTTTTTTTTCGCTGATTTTCTCATGGCCACAGCGCTGCTTGTAAAAAACTACCAGATTAAATAACTCAGAAAGATTTGGTATATTCGCCTGATTTTGTGTGCTTGATTTAATTCATTTTCCATTCAACCTGAGGCACACCACGAAAATTAAAATATTAATGTGTTAAAACGAACAGAAGCCGGAGCTGGAGCCTTAGTCATGAAAAAAGATAGCTCCGGACCGGAGCCACACTCATGAAAACCAAAAGCTCCGGTGCCGGAGCCATGTTCATGAAAAGAAGAACTGCGGAGCCAGGGCTGTGACATTTTTATGACAGCTCCGCAGCCTTGAAATAATCCAAAGTGTTGCCGAGCACATAGACCATCCAGAGGAAAAATTCAACAGATAAATTGCTTTAGCAACAACCTCCAACGATTATCATAGTAAATTAAAATTAGCAAGGAACTAACAAGTCCTAATAGTAGTATATTGAAGTTAACTCAATGATCGATTAGTGATTGAACATTTTCGCCCCCTTGGTGTTTTTGCGCCCCCTATCGCCCCCTTTCATTTTTTCGCCCCCTTGCCCATCAAAATCGCCTCCAAGGGGCGATTCCGCCCACTTTGAGAAACACTGCACTAGACAGACATAGTTACTATTAACAACTTGGGTGCTTGAAGCTGCACTCTCCTTTGTAGGCACACCAGTACCACGTGCTACAACAACAATCTGAACAGGAGACCTTTACATTTTTCATCAGTCGTTATTCTTTCTTCCTTTTTCCTTTTTTTTGCTGCTTCACTTGGATACTTTCTGTTCAACTGTGGCATTTTCATAAAATTATCAATAAATCAAATACCTCAATCTCTAAAAATCATAATTTGGTAAAAAAGTATCATTCGTATAAGAAGTTATCATTTGGTATAAATATTTGCTCTTATTTGTTAGGGTCTTTTCAGAACTTTTTGAAGAAATTTTAACCCACAATTTGTTTAGGCATAGAAGTTGGTTTGAAGCTTTTCTTAATTTGCATGTTGAAGATGGTGGTAGGGCCCCTTTGAAAGTATAGCACTCACACATGACACTTGCTGTTAGAGGCCCTTTGAAAGCAAGGCCCTTACACATTCAAAGTTGCTGTTGATGGCCCCTTTGAAAGCAAGGTGCTTACACATTAAAGTGCTGTTGGGGGCCCCGTTGAAATAAAGGTACTTGCACATTACAATCGCTGTTGTGGACCCTGTGAAAATAAGGTGTTTACACATTGCAGTTGCTGTTGGGGGGGCCCTTTGAAAGCAGAATACTTACAAAACTACAGTTTCTTTTAGGGGCCCCTTCAATGAAATTTAAAAGCAATGTACTTACACATTTCAGTGGTTGTTGTGAGCCCCTTCGAAAGCAGATTACCTTCAAATTGCAGTTGCTGTTGAGGGCCCCTTTGGAAGCAAAGCACCTGCACACTGCAGTTTCTGTAGGGGGCCCTTTGAAAGCAGATTAGGCCTACTTACTTATGATCTGCTTTGTAGCATATTACATGAGTGGATAATAAGTTTTTCACCAAAATTAAGGAACATTTGTTTGCGTAACAGCTCAAGGGGTGGCCCCCAAAAAGGGGGGGCCGAGTCAAGTGCCTCGCCCGCCCCCCGTTAAACACACCACTGCTGGTGCTGCGTGGTGTTGCTGATGGCCTTGTCGTCTGGTAGATGGAAAATTACAGAAAAAGTTTCATTCGTAACAATCGTGTTAAGAAAAGATCAAGCGAGCCAGATGCCGTCATTAAAAGAGCCGCATCTGGCTCGCGAGCCATAGGTTCCTGACCCCTGGTTTAAATCAATAATATGGATACCGAATATGCTTAGCAGTCATGTCAGGATACTTGGACCCTGATTTACACAAGCTTCAGATCGGTCCCACGGTTCGCTCAAGATGGCTGGCTTTAGCCTGCAACCAGCTGGAATTTTAAGATGATGAGGACATTTGTCGGCAGCAGTGGATAGGATTTTAGAATTGCGTAGTGATACATTAGCAACCACAGAGATGGAATTATCTACCTTAGAAAACAACAGAAAAGACGTTGTCCGACAATTTAAGGTTCCAAAGATCAGTCTAGAAACTACACACTTTTATAGGCTTACAAATCTTAACAGCATTAAGAATATTTCCCAACCACCTGTCGTGATGGATTTGGATGACACTTTGATTGCTGAAATGCTGACTAAACCTCTGGTCCTGCAGCAACCGTGTCACAACCAAGCTGTGGAAAGACACCTAAAGCTGGTAACTGAGGTTGCATTTGTTGTGACCGGACATGAAAAGCAAAATGCCATGATCCGCCAAAAGATTCAATCGCGGCTGCTGATGAGCAAATTTGACTAAAAACGATGATTTGTTCAAAACTACTATTTTACATATAGGACTAGTAGCTATGGCAACAAAAACAAAAAGGGCAAAATGTGTAGAATCGTGTGACTGTGTGATTGTGAAAGAATTATATATCAACTTTGATTTGCCTACAATTATGCTGAACTTAAATAACAGGAAATCTCAATCTGTTAACTGCTAAGATATGTATAAGAGAGACTCAGACCACCAAATTTATCGCAATTCCGTATAGTTCTTCCTCAAATAATGCAATTAAGTTTGACGTATTGAAAATATGAATAGCAAAGACATAAGCATGTAAATAATCTAAATATAAATAATATAACAAAAATTAACTTTTTCCCAAAACAACAAATATTGTTTGGTTTACGAAAAGATATTCTCAAGAAGCAGACATAATCTTGATGCTACTGAGCATTTTGAGACTGAAATGAGCTTTGTAGCTTAAGCATGTCAAAAGTTTTGTCAATTTTATGAAATTTGACCTTTTCATGACTTTTGTCACGTGGTTGCACGACCATTGTTAGGGGCAACCATCCAAAATCAGTTTCAAATGTGCTTTAGCTGATTTGCCAGGGTTGACTCTCTTATTTTGAATTTCAAACTACAGTAGGATTCGCCTATAACGGCGCTTTTTCGTCGCTCCGGGCAGAATTCCTATTTTTTATGTGCATTCGAATTCGGCTATAACTGTTTCGACTATATCGTCACTCCGCCTATAAAGACGGTTTCTTGGCGGCCCTCGAATAATTTTTGTTCGTTTATAAGTTTATTATAACGACAGCTGCATGTTTTTTCACAGTTTGAAAGATAGTTGCCAGATCACTTGATATTTTTTCAAAGACATTTTGTTTTTGTGTAATTATTGAAATTTTACTTCATGCCTACTTTGAATACTTTGCAGATAAGTGGTGTAGCACATTTTTTCAAGCAAACATTGCTGAATAACAGTGGCACACAAAGCAACTATTACATGTACATTGTATACGTTAGTTTGCTAAACTACATTCTCTGATCTTGATTCTTGAATGTTCAATTTAATCAATAGTTTAATAATGAACAATTTCACAACTGTTCAAGAACTTTCAAGGACGCATGAAAATACTCAAGGACAACTGACTGTTTTTCAAGGATCAAGGACATAACCAGTTTTGATAGCAAATTCAAGGAAAGACCTTTGGCGCTCAAAGACGACTAGCAACCTTAATTTGAAGTGCAAGCTCGGTTGTGTGGAGCAACCACGCAATTTTTTATGACCGAATAAGAACTCAGTTGAGTTAAGCGGCCAATCGTTGAGCCGTGACAGGGGTGACGTAAAAATAGCATCAAGGATGCACCATCAGCAACAATCAAGCCAAATCGTTAGGTCAGTTTTACTGCAGAGCGGTTGAGACTGTTGGCAGTTTAGTCGATAGCATTGGTGAAACAGTGCGTAAATTGTCGAACAAAATGTGCAATATCCCATCATAAAAATATTAAGACATCGTTGTTTTGTTCAATAGCTAAAATGGTACGAAAGTGGAAAAACTTGCAAGAGATTTCGATATCGCAACAACGACCTTAACTACAATTTTGAAAATTAAAGACAAAATATTTTCTCCCATTTTCTTATAAAAATATAAGCGAAAACATGATAGAGTAAGCGGCAATCCTGAAAAAAGAACACTTAAATCCTTGCCAGGCTCAGGCATTGAACTAGAAAAAACAATTTTCCACGAATGTTCTTCACACATCAACACATTATTCCTGAAAAGTTCAAGTAAATTGAACATGAACTCGTTGAGTTATGTAGTTTTGCATCTAACAACATTTGCTAGGCCTAGGCTACAATACTTTTTGCTTTGTATTTTTTTAGAGGGTAGAACATTTTGACTTCTTCATTTGAGAAGTTGCTCGCATTCTGAAAAAGTGTGAGCATCCCTGGCCTGTAGCGACGCTTTTTCTCCAGTCCCATGAAGTGACTTAATAGGCGAATTCTCTGCTGTATAACTACACAAGCATCCCAAGATAATGTTTGCTTGTCGTCACTTAATTCAATCGCCGGATGTTCGACGTTACTTCCAGATTTGCGACGTGGAATCAGAGTCGCACACGTCACGATGACGTAATAGTGAGCAGACTTTGTGCAACCGCCTCATGGAAAACATTCTACGCGAGTGTGAATTGAAGGACACGAGCTGACGCTCAGAAGTTTATTTAGTTTCGCCACATTTCCTGACTATTGCACCATATCTCAAGCCATTGCATAGCTCAAATCTCTTTAATCACCAAAATGTTTCAATGCACACTTCTACAAGTGGCGAAAACAGCAAAAAGTAACTGATCAACGTAAGTCCGGAAACACTGGTGATACTTGAGCCTAACCAATAACAATGCATACGAATCGTTTCAGGTAATCTATGTAGACAATTTTGTCAATGAAGAATAAAACAACAATTAAACCAGTAAACGACAGGCCAACCCGAACTGCCTTTTTATTGGCCTTGACCCTTAAATAACGGCTTGTTTCACGATCGGTGGTTTTTCGGAAGTGTTTCAAACTTGTTTTTGTGTGAAAGAGTACTCTCTGTGTGTCCTTTTTTCATAACATAAATCATATACAAACAATGAAATGTTTACAAAACATTGGTAAGCAATTGTTGTTGTTGCAAATAAAAGCACAATAATGTAATGTAACATCTCAAAACATGGCAAAGCTGAAACTAGAGGAAAATTTTACGTTTGCGCATCATGCTTGAGCTTGATTTGCAACAGAAACCAGGAATCATTCCAAGGCCAAAGACCTCATTTTGCACTTTTAGAAAACATTAAGCGCTGGAAACATGAGACCTGCTCGCAGCACTGTAAATATTACACGAAAAGGCTCTGTGTCATGGCGGAATGATGCGACGCCCCCGAAAAGAAGGTGGTGGGGTTCTTTTGTCTGTGTGACAACTGAAAAAGTGTTACTAAATTTTAAATCGGATCCCCTAATCCGGTGGTTCCCAAACTTTTTTAAGCGCGACCCAAATGTTAGTTTAATGAACATCTCACGACCCAAGCCTAAAACATCGAAAAAATGTAGGCTATTTTACGTGCTTAGGAAGCGAAAATGTTTCAAACTCCTCTATTACTACATAGCTAAAAGTTCATACTATCAACCCTCATACTCCACTGACCTATTGTTTACTGAACAATTCAGCTCCAAAATACTTCCGTAATCAACGAATCTCAACTTAGCAGCTAGAAGCTTCGCTTCCAGTAAAAACTCTCGGAAAACCACTCATGATGCAACAATCCAGTTTTAGTAAGACGAAGCCAAATGAAATGCTCACGATGCAATAATTCAGTCTTTGACGGAATTGAAAGATCTTGTAAAATGAAAAGAAAAAAGTTGGTTTTCACAGATTTGAATAACCCTGGCACGACCCATCTTTTCACCCTTCGCGACCCATGTTTGGGTCGCGACCCATATTTTAGGAACCACTGCCCTAATCCAATGGTTCCCAACCGGGGGTTCCCGGAGCCCTGGGGTCCAAAACAAGATCTTCGGCGGTCCGCAAATGCGATTTTCGAGGGTGACAGTCTACAAGTTCTTTGGATGTTCTTTGAATGTACATTTTTTCAAAAGAAATGAGATTTCTGAAAGCTTGCAAGTGCTATCACTCAAAAGAACTAACTCTATCCAGCCTAATTATTTCACTAACATTACCAATTGAACAATTTAAACTGCTAAATGCGTACATTACCATATTTTCTCGATTGTAAACCGTGGCTTACAAAGTTTGTTTCATCATTTCATGCGGTCTATAATCAAGGGCGGCTTACATTTTTTATTTCTTTACCTTATCAACAGGTATGACGACGCTCAGTCTTTCCTTAGCTGCGTTTTGTCGACCAAATTCTCTTTTCGCATTCTGTTCTCTTCAGCATCACGTGCACATCCGTCACAAGAGGGATTATGATAAACAGAAGGCAGTTGTTGTGGTGTAAATCTTCGTTACCAGGGTTGCCAATTAAACGCAAAACGTACTAGTACGCGCATGTATCTCAGAGGCTGTGTTCATGTGCGGCTTGGAATCAATGGGGGCTTACATCAATTTTTTAACACCATTTCGTGCGACTTACAATCGAAGCGGTTTACACGGCTGACAATCGAGTAAATACGGTATTATTTCTGCTTCACACTGCGGTTGCCACGCTGAAGGTGACCGATGATGCGATTGTGGCGCATTTATGGCGCAATTATGGCGAGATTGGTGCTTGGTGCTGCAGAACTCAAAATCCTAATGTTTTACAATGCAAAGTTACCAGAAATTTAGTGGAGTAGGCTAGGCTACAAAATCCCTGTCTATTCTAGTGCCCTTTGCAGCAACATACGTATTTGTGCGAATCCAGATTTTCCTCTCTACTTATTTTAGAAAATAAGCATCAGAACCATCTGCACGCCTCGAACTATTTACGTTTGTCTCTGAGTAATTGTGTGCCAAGGTATGAGCGGATAATTTCAAAGAAGCAGCAGAAAAATTCACCAGATTTGTTTCTAATGAGCAGTAAGGTATGCAAGTTAAACAGTACGGCTGAGTGTTTTCTGTTTTGTTGTCAGCAGGGCTACGCATTACGAGCAGTAATAGTAAAAATAAAATTGGACCCTTTTTGTGATTTCTTCGCTGTTTTTGAAATGAGGGGATGTGAACGCCACTTTATTTTTATCAAAGGGGTTTCAGCTTCAGGAAAGGTTGGGAACCTATGCCTTAATTGGAAATTTTGGGATGTCTTAAGCCAAGGCTCTGTGTTGCTAGGCACTAGACACGCACGTGATATAATATTGCATCTACGTATTAGTATTTTCGTGTGAATCCCATGAGAAGGAATGGGACAGTCACAATTTGCCATAGGGTGGGGGCAGTCCTGTAGCAGTCCCGTCGCCACGGGGGCTTTGCCCCTCAAACAAAGCTCCAAGTCCCCCCAAATCAGTGGAATTTTTGTCAAATTTGAATGTCAAGCCCCCCTGCACAAACGTAAAGCCCCCCTGTTAACGACTCTCTGACGACGTTTCTGTGCCGTAGCAGCCCAACTCTAGGCTCCCCAAAATGCTTGCAGGATCACCCGTAGTGGTGATTTCTAAGAAAAGATGTCAACGTTATGACACATCACGAGGTCGAATGACCTTCACAGCAAAAACTCCTAATTTTTTACTTTTTCTTATTTCACTACTTTTTAGTTCCACTTGCAGACAAAATTTCGGCAGAACTGTCGCCAGAAAGTCTTCAAGAGGGGGCTTCATGTTTGTGCAGTGGGCTAGACATTCTGAAATTTATATTTAATTCACAACAGCATTTACAAATTGCGCGAATTATTTAAAAATTATTAAATGTTTTCCCGCAAATACCCAAAATAGGCGCGTAGTTTGCAAATAACACTGGTCAACAACAAAATTTAAACGGTGATTGCAATAAGTGCCCCTAAAAGTATTTTTGACGCTGATTTCAAAAAAGTCATTATTTTTTTTAGCACGTCTAGTATTTGAGATTTCTGTATGTTTTGGTTACCAGTTCCTAGCCTACCACAGGTCTATGAACAACAGAAGGTGGCATTGTTTTGCACTGTGACGTAACACAGAATAATAATTGATGTAGCAGCATAGGCGTACGGGAAGACATTTTTCTGGGGGGGAGGAAAAATTTGCCCTGAAAATAACAATTTGCCCTAAAAATAGACAACTTGCCATGAAACTAACTTTTTAGTTTGATCCGAATGGGGCCTGAAACCTTAAGAAATCTGTTCTATACAGTTGAATTCGTTTATAACGGCTTCCTCTGTAACGTCAATTCGCCCATAACGTTGCATTTGTTTGGTCGCGATGGCATCTTTTATATGCATTTCAATTCGCTTATAATGTCAATTCGGCAATAACGTTCTTTATGCCATCCCCTAGAGGTGCCGTTATAGGCAAATTCTGTAGTTGCTTTGCTTGTTAACTCAAGGGGTTGAAATTCTTTGCGTGCTGTGTTCTACCAGACAAAAAAATTTACGGTAATTGCTTCTACTGATGCAAATATGTACGCAACTTCGATGACGCAACCCAATGTTTTAAAAGCGACGGTTCCGGATCGTATGGTCTGACTCCCTAAACCTGCCTGTGTTATCGCTGCTGTGCGCTTGAGCAAGGCACTTAAAGTCGCGCACTCAAAGGAGCCAAGCAATCTGCACATCCGTGCTGCCCGCTTCTAAAACTCCTGTTAATCAAAAAAGTTTATCACCTTAACACCCTGCACCTCTACCCAGCGCAAACTCGAAAACGAACAAAGAAATAGTTACCGAATTCTTATATCAAGCTGTTGAACTACCGACATCCGATTGTTCGATTTTTACAGTAAACGAGGGCTTGGTCCAGATCAAAGTCACAAAACCAATCGTGACTTTGGTCCAGATTAAAACTACACTAGCCCAAATTGCACGGATCGCCCCCAAGTGAATATAGACTGTATTGAAAATTTTTTCACCGTTCATGATCTTTAAGCAACCTGCGCTTGCCCTGAAAAACAGAGTTGCCCTGGAATTTCTCACTGTACTGAATATACTTTTTACATTCAGGATTTTTAACAACTTCCGCTTGCGTCCACAAGAAGCTCATATATTCCTGGAGTGAACAGTATCCAGGAGTTCAGCATCCTCCACTAGCAAATCATGATATGTCCTGATGTCACCTCTGCGTATAAAATGGGGATTGATGAAAACTTTTGTGAAAGCAATGGCCAAATGCAATTTCAGCAGCTTTAATTTTACTATTTGTCTGACAAGTTTCCTGATCTCGGGAAAGCTAAATTCAACTAAGGAATTTTGTAGGCCCATAGATTTGTAGAGGTTTTGACAGATCGGAACTTCAAGTTATGAATGTCCAGTTAAGAATGCACTGGAGTCACAAGCTCAGCAGGCAATCAAGTGGATATGCTCGATCTTTATCAGAAATATTAAACGCTCATTGTTTTTAAGCAGAAGTTGCAGAATTGCTTTAGCTTACATGGAGATGGGCTTGCATACATCTCTAAAGATGCATTTTCTTCATTCACACCGATGTTTTTTGGAAAACCTTGATGCCATGAGTGACTACCAGGGTGTATAATTTTCAAGCTATGGAAGCAAGATACCAGAGTCTCTGAAAAGAATCGATGATGGTATCGCTCGCTGGATGTTGTATCGTGGTGATCTAGCCACGCTTTTTAAAAGAAAGTCTTGTTCAAAACACTTATAGAAATTTTATATGAGTTCCACTATCAAGGCCAGGAGTCCTCTGCTTGTTTGTTCAACTTGTCTTTTTGATCATTGTTAATAAATTAACAAACTTTATATAGACTGAATTATCAGGTCATTTTTCACTTGGAAACAAAAGCTAATATATTAGCATAGAACTGTTCATATACCTAAAAAAGCCTTTCGCTGTAACTTCAAAATGTGATGTGACACAAGAAGATGAACGCCAAATTTGGAATCAGCACCCAAATTTTATCTAAAAAAGTTACGTCAAATTCTCGTTTAGTACAAAAAGTGTTTTTTTGTTGACCTGTGTAATAATTTTGAACGAGCTTAAAAGGAATTGGATCTTAATCATTGTCATGTAATTACCGACGATTATGAAGAGATGTTGTAATGAAATGCAAATGTTAATGAAAATTTCCAGGAAATCAGAATCAAGTCTATCGTTCAGTTTTGGAAACACTGTTGCCGAAGGAACAAACTTGAGGACGGTCAAAGCAATGCGCCGCGATGAATGATTTCTTTCATTAACGCAAGTTGGTAAACTTTACCATGAGCAGTAAATTTTGCTTAAAAAGCATCGTGCTTTTAACTGGCCGAAATATGCATGCAGAAACCTTTCTGATGTCTAGACCAAGGGGGTAACGAGGTTAGATGGCCCCCGGAGCAAGAAACAAGTTTGGCGCCTCCATATTCGAAATTCAGTTTTTTCGGAAGCAAATGCATTGTACTGAGAAAAGTACTTTGTGACATTGTTGGGACTATTCAGCGTCCCCCGCAGTGATTCGGCGCCCGGGGAATTGTGCCCCCCGTGCTCCTTCGTTATGCCCATGATCTAGACTTGCTATTCTCCTGATACATGGCACATGTTTAGATTAATAGCATTTTGTATCTCAAAGAAGCTATAAACGTTAACAAGACTAAGGCCTACGTGGACGCAACATGGTTAACATCCATAATCCACTAACGGAACTAATCTGTTGAGACAAGCTCAGCACTGATTGCTAAATAAACTCTTCTAACAGTAACAGCACTCTATCTTGCTGTCTAAACCAGAGGTGTGAACAGACCTCATTTTGAAGCTCAAACCCGGCCCGAGCCCGACATTTATTTTTGAAGTCCGATAGGCGCGAAAGTCAAATTTACCAAGATATGCGCGACTGCGGGGTATCAAACAACGTAGTTTGCGGGCATAGCTGGAGGTACACGGTTTTATCACACCTAAAATTGCAACCACTTTGACAAAAACATGGCTTAATTTTTTAACAAGCAGAAACTTAGCTTGTTAGACAAAGATAATACTGCGGAATGTAATGTTTCTCAAGAAAAAAGAAAACTGTCATGAAACTATCCACGATGGCGCTATAGGCATAAAAAAAAACTATCTTGGATAGCGCTATAGGGATGAAAAGCCGGTTGGTATACGAACAAAAAAACGCAGCTGGGTTTGCAAATAAAATTAGCTGAAGAAAAATCACAATCACTTCACTCACAGAAGCCACGGTGATGAGCACAGCAAATGTACGTCACGAAAGAAAACAATCGTTACTCTGAATGTTATAGAAAAGTTTTGTAAGCAGGAGTGAAATCGGCCCGAAACATTTTGACAAACTTAAGCCCAAACCTGGCCCGAAACCCGGCCCGACCCGACTTACAAATTTTGTTTGAACAGCAGGCTGCGCAAATGTGTAATTTTGGTGGTAAGCACCAAAGGTGATTCTATGCAGTACAATACACGAGAACGAGAAGATTACCCGGGGATGGGCTAGATAGAATACATTTTTTCACAACAATCACTGCAGAAATTTCGTTGATCAAGTGGAAGTCTGACCCCTGGAAGTATAGAACTAAGCATGTAGGCTAACTTCACGTTCAACACTCCAAGCAATGAATGCTGACGCTTTACTCTCAAGCCTCAAATACGTTTATTACCTCACAAACGTATGAAAAATGATCAGGCGATGTTATTGTAGGTAACAGCAGCAGGTGCTGCTTTCTCTATAAATTGCAGGACGGAACAGAGTACGGGTTGATAAAACTTCACTGATTTCTAGTGCTGCATCTTTCAATTTGGTGAGGTTGAAGCTTTATTTGGGTAGGCTAAGCCCACAAAAAAAACATCGCGACGGGACTGAATTTTGGGCCCCCTGTGACAGCGTGGGACCACTCAATTGGGTCGTATGGAGGGGGCTGATACGGCTCTGGGTGGGGGCGTGGGACAGATAAAAGTGTCCCATGAACAAGACTGCTGATTGTAGATTTTTGCTGGCAATACAGTCTTGACCATGTTTCTGAAACTTTTCTTTATCATCAAATCCCAATATATTTTGACAACCGTGTCGTCGAAATATCAAAATATATTGGTATAGCACAACGGTGCACAACCTGCGGCCTTCGATAATGAAATTTGCGGCCGTCCACATGTAATTTAAAATATAAGATTTGGCGGCGGCGCTGACGTATATTGAAACAAAACAAACGCAAGGCAAGAAAATCAGTCGACACGAAGCGTCGTTGTACAAAGAGTTGTAGAATGACTACGCAATTTATGTTTGAATGTGTTCTGTGTTGGTTCTTGGTTGGCACTTGGCACTGGCAGTATCTCAAAAATATAACTCGAGCTCATTGGCGGCTGTACTTCTTATAAATAAAAGTAATGCGGCCGGCAACAGCAAAAGGTTGTACACCTCTGGTCTAGCATGTTGATGCACTGGTGAAAACGTCTTTTCCAAAGTGTAATGCTGGGGAAATACAAAGCACATTAGACTGTCACTGAAAAAGCTCTCCCTAATTTCAGTACAGGAGCGGTTAGCGGCTGTGTAATCACGTCACGCACCAGTGAGCAACCGACACCGAAGAAGTATTTCTGAAAAACTGAAACCATAAACAATATGTTATTTCCATATTGTCAAAATTGGAGTAAATGCACAACCAAAACCTAATTCTGCATTACATTTCATCATTGTCGTAACTGAAGCGTCCAAACCAGATCACTAGCTTTAGGTTACGTTTGCTCAGTTATTTAAGTTCTTTAAAGGATTTAAAGGCGGCTTCACACAGAATCCGGTTACAATATACGATCCGGCTTATGGGCAACGGCAGTCTTCCCACATGCAGCAAGAACACCATCACCGACAACACCGGCAATCCGGCTTACTTAAAACACTTTTAAGCAAGCCGGAAGCCGGTCGAAACCGAGAAAGTTCACCCTGATATAAGCCGGGTCGTTAGCCGTAACCGGATTCTGTGTGAAACCGCCTTAATCTTTTGCTCCGGCAAAATCTTAAAATCTTCAATACTGATGTCGTTCTCCCCGTAAACCTCAAAGTATATTGCAGACTTCATTTTATGCATCATATGGAAAAACTTTGAAAGGCAACTATCTTTAAACATACAATTTGCATTATTTTTCAACATGAATGTCTGTGTAATTGAGCTGCTGGATAGGTAAAATTCGCCTTGGTGTAATGGAGCTCACTTGTTTAAAGTGGGATAACTTGCTAAAGTAAGGTTTATTTAGCGGAACCACTTTGAAAAAGTTTTGTTTTTGTACTTTCAAGCATTAGAAACAAACAGAACTACAGATCTTTACTAACGTGACATTCCTTCTTTCGAAGTCACAATAGTTTGTATTTGCAGTTGGCATTCTTTTTACGGTAACCACTGTACGGCTACGTACTTGCTTTGCTTGAAACAACACTGCCACCTTTATGCAGGCGAAGCGCTTTCCCGGTTTATTTAAAGCAATTCAGGTTGCGATGCGTAAACAAGAAACGTAGGCATGATATTGAAATTATCTGAAAAAAACAATAGTAAGTAGTTGTTACGATCTGAAAAAAAACTATCATAGTTCCTACCAAAGTTTTATAGAAAAGCACAAAGTATTCCAAGTTTTTGTCCAAATCCTAAGGAACCAAAAAATGTTAGGAAATGATAACATACAGCTGCGTTTGTACCATAGGCCTACGAGCAGGCAAATTTTTGGGGGTGCGAAGAATTTATTTCCCGAATTTCCCCAAACTTGCCCGAAAAGTTTTTGTGCGACTTTTCCCTACAAATTTCCTCTCACAAAGATCATAAAGACCTTTTTGGTGTGACCTCCAAAAAAAGGGGATCTTCGTGTGTTTTCCTTTGGCTTTGGAGAAAGAAGTCAAACGTTGGGCGCCATTTTTTCCCGGATTTCCAGGGATTTGCCCGAATTTTCGACAAATCAAAACTTTTGTGGGTGCGCTTTCACCCCCTGCACCTCCACCTCCTACACCACTGGTCTGTAGATAAGCTGCTGGCAAAAATTATGCAAGCAAAAAGTGACGGATTTTTGTGGGCATTCTCGGTGAAACGTCTAAACATTGGACAAAATTAAATGGTTTTTAATTCTAATGCTATTTCAGTCTGCGAGCAAAACATGCAACATATACCACTATCACATATGATTTTTTTATTTTATTTTGGTGACGGCAAGTGACGACAGGCCTAAGCCTGAAATTTCGAAGACTAAAATTTGCTTCTTTCCGGGACGGTTGAGGTGAACGTTCTTTCCCAAGGAGAGCTACGGCGAATCACTCAGTGGCCTTGGATCGACACTCAATCTGCCAGTTGAGAGGCACTCAACTACTGAGCTATCACCCTACTAAATTTGGAAATTTGGTACAGAACAGGGGCGGATCCAGCCATTAATGTTAGGGGGGGGGGAAATTTCACTAATATTTGAAAGTCAAGTCTCATAACGGCTTCGCTGCTGTAAGATGGACGAAGTATACTTCACAACACTGCTGCGACAAAACAACGGACGACAAAATGGCTTTATATCACGAATGCTCCTTTTCCGAATTGTAAAAAGTCATGGTACATAAAGTTACTTTCGTAGGTTTTATGGGCGGAATCCTCCAATCGCCCCCCTCCCTGGATCCGCCCTAGTTCAAAAGTATGGCAACCCGCTGCTATATTCTGACATCATTTTTTTCACAGGATAAAAAAGAGCTTGTAACACTGTCAACACCAAACCATCAAAAAGAAATGAAAGCAATTAACATAAAACAACATTCCGAACTTCAGAAAAGCGTTTCAAACATTATTTGCTTCGAACTTATAACTCAAACTGGATTGCGGCCTGCTTGAAATCATGCAGTTACCCACTTAGTTCGATGAGAATGCGCCGCTTAAGCAGAATCTACTACTGTAATTGTAGAGCGAATGATTCATATACAGGTTAAAAGTTTGTGCGGTAATGTCTTACATGTAAAAAAATCCCTATAAATTGCAATAGTAGAACCATAATCACACAAATGTATATCTGGTGTATATAAAATTTTTTTCGTGTCGAAAAAGCATAATCAAACTTGACATGATTTTTTCATAACAAAGAAAAGAGAAACACTTTATTTAGAATTAGATGTCACGGTATCGACGGGAACAGATAACAAACTTACTAAAATTTTATGAACCTGCGTGTAGGAACGAGGTTCTGCATTAGTAGTGTCTAAATCAATGTTCCCAACCTTTTTTGGCCATGCCGCATATAAACATTTCTATAACCGGGATGACCCCCTGGAACTTTATCCTGCAATCTTTTTCTTGGTCAAAGTTGTAACTTTTGTTCCTGCAGATATGTTTAGGATTAATTAAAATGAAGCTCATTCTCAAATATCTATTTCCCATATAAATTTTCCCCACGTTGGCAATCGCTGGTTTAGAACAAAAACAAGCGTAATGAACTTGGTAACAAAAATGCGTCTATTCCACAATGAAGGATATGAGCGACAGCTTATAGCACGTGTGTGGAGAATCAGCAGCATGGCAGCGTTGAACTTTATACTGCGCGCTAAGTATATAACAAAAAAACAAAAGAGCAAACAAAAAGCGTCATCAGTCAAAACAGTCGTCCAATGCTATGAAAGAACACGTGCGAACTTTTGCGTGCTTGACAGTCCGGAATAAAGTTGCGATGGCGACGGACACAGCAACACACACGATGATATGCTCGTATGCTCCAACTGAAAACGTCTGTGAAAAGGATTTTGCTGAATGCCGTATAACAGCAATGTCATTCATTAGATCCGTGTTGTGATGCAACATAAGTTTCTATTTGTGCAGTGTAGGTCGCTCGGTGACCTTCCGTTTTGCCGCGATCAGGTGTGATGAGACAAAGTAGAAACGGCCGTGCTTCTGCGACGCCACGAGCTGAGCATAGCAAGGTTGAACGCATTTTTCACACTGCTCGTGCTGCTTGTGCGACTTCTACTTCCGGAATGACGTCGGTTCATGC
>Ga0210059_1003858_pt1 | contig 24122 bp, 13 predicted proteins | sample Ectturendosymbi2_FD_188042 | JGI IMG/M metagenome (GOLD analysis project Ga0210059, IMG submission 188042) | Ecteinascidia turbinata endosymbiont from Florida, USA - Sample 2 (SPAdes) (version 2) | ecosystem: Host-associated > Tunicates > Ascidians > Unclassified | place: Key West, Florida...
CAGTGATAAGTATCCTACATACTGACAACCACTTCTTATTTTGATAATCTTCAATTTGCCATTTTTGATGCAGGCAGTTCTCAGTACCACTTTAACCAGGGGCATGACTAGGGGCACAATTCCCCGGGCGCCCTGTCACTATGGGGGCGCCGAATGGCTACAGAGTCGCCGATAAGTCACAACAATGTCACAAGCACTTTCTTCAATACACTACATTTACCTCCAAAATATCTCAGGTTCGAACGTGGGGGCGCCAAACTTGCTTCTTGCCGCGGGCGCCATCTAACCTCGTCACGTCCCTGACTTTTACACGTCTGTTACCATTGCAGTTAACATTCGAACGCATTCAGTACATTAACTTAAGCTAAATTTAATTTGCTAAGATCAAAGTCAGCCATTCAATGTGCGGCCCACACTAATATGCCACTCATTATGCGGCTCTGGTTAAGATAGTGACATAATTTTTTGCTCAGTAAGCCAATTGGGTTGGACATAGCTCGTTAAAAATGAACACGCTGGCCGAGCGTTTTTAAACCCCGGTGAATAAACAAAATAACTTAAATGTTAATTATTTCAAAATTCCCAAAAAGCATCGCGGGCTGCACAAAATGCCCTCGCGGGCAACATGCCGTCCCCGTGTTTGAGACCCCAGAATTCATTCTAGATATTTATTTGTTACGATTAAGCATGCATTGTGCCGGTTCAATCACAATCATGTGTAGTGTTAACCTTTTCATCAATGATTTCAGATTAACTTGCCGGCGAAAAAACAACCAGTTTTGTCAAGTGATCATAGTCTGACCTGTACATAGCCTTGAAAGTGTTTCAACTTTCATCTGATGTACCCTGTCCTACAGTAAATTTGAAATTATTCAGTTGCAAAGGGTAGACTCAGCAGCAAAATCTAACGTAAATAGGAAGAAGTTTTTTTGCAAGCGCTGAGGACATTGACACTACCATTGCTTACAGATAGTTTGCAATCTCTTTTCTTGATAAAGTGCATGTGACTAAAATGAAACTAAAGTGAATTTTTTCCCAGTCGATTGCATTTCGTTATTTAAACACCCATGGATAAAAAAAAGCTTCAACCGCTTACGCTAAAATGGCTAGAGCAGCGGTTCCCCAATTTTTTGAGCGCTCCCGAAACCTGAGTTTGGTTAACACGCCTCAAACAACGACCCAAGCCTTAACCAACGTATGAAAAAATAATCACTGTAGGTCTATTGGTGATTTTTCGGAGTAAGTTGCTAAGTTTGTTTTCATGTCAGCATTCTACTTTTTTCTCAGTAAGCGCTTATGCTGCAGACAAATACAATCAATGGTAACGTTGAAAATACACAACTCCGGTTTGGATCGCCTCGGCATGGCCCATTTTTTGGCACTTCACTGTTAGATCGTTTTCGACCCATACTTTGGGAACCACTGGGCTAGATCAACTAGCCGACCGCTGTGTTAAGCTTCGGCGATAAGTATTATCAACTTCAATCCAGAGCCGTGGTGAGAATCGATTGTGGCTTCGTTTCCGCAAATACACAACCATTTTCACATTTTGTGTAAAGAGGGTGAGTGAAACATACGCAAGTTTGTAACTTTTGCACTTCAGAAGCGTTTAACAAAATAAAATCCAAACGTTTTTCAAACGCGTAGAGGTATTCTAGCCTCTACGTTATCAGCTGCATATGTCAATCAGTCGGTCAAAAATTGGATAAGATCCACGTCTTTTATGTGCGCAAGTTTTGTAGACCAACTTCGGGAGCCCGTGTCTTAAAGCAAAGTTGCTACTTGGCTTCGATTGAATGTGTGTTGGTGCACATCAGAAGCGTGTAAATATAGAAAACGCAATCATAATGACGGTCACAATGACTTCTTGCTCAACTGCAATATAGGCTGCAAAAAAGAGATTTTCACCATCGGTCTTGCATGAGCGTTTTATCAGCAAATGGTGGCTTTCATCCAAAATAGAAACGTGGTCACTTACTAAAAACAAACTTGAAAAACTTGTTATTCCATGAAGATTAACTTCTATTTGCCAGCTTGAACATAAATATTCAGAATAAAAGCGCCAGAAAAATGCACCTTTTGTGGATCATGCTTTAAAAACAAGGGGCATTACATATTTAAATGTTGACACTTCGTTGCTGTTTGCCCCCCCCCCTATCAAAATTTCTGGCTACGTGCCTGTTCACTGTCCTGGTGTTGTGCAGTGAAGAGTTTGTAGTTCACTCATGTCCGCTGCTTTGCCTGTCTGCAGAGGCAAACTGCGAAACTTGCGGGCAGATTGTTCTACTCTTGGACTTTATTGCGTGACAATAACATGGCAAAGAACTTTCACGTGTTCACCTCAAGTTACGGTAGTAGGCGTTTTGTCGTATGCGAATGTTGAACGCAGGTAATGCAGGAAGACAGTGATTTCTGATGGCGGATAGCCACGTACTTACAAAATTCATTGTTAATGTGAGACCGAACGCTTGTCCGTTTCAATTTGTTTCTTTGAAACAAGGTACCCTGCTTGAAAAATCTGCAGATAGTGTATTTTTTAACTTGTCGCAACATACCTAGCTATTGCTGCCAACGAAGTGCATTTTTTGTGACTACTGCCGTAAAATGGAGCAATTTCTTTTTGCATAGAATGGGTAAAGCGCTTTGTGAATGTCCGTTTGCATTGCAACGTCAGAAACCTGAAAAGTATAAGCAAAATATCGACGTTTCCCCCCTGGAAAGATTTCTGCGGATGCCAGTGGAAAGGGGGCTTGGGGCCATTCTAACGAAGGTTTGCCAATTACTGCTGAACGGAGCTTCAACAAGTTGAGGCTAGTCAAAACGTTTCACAGATAAAATATGACTGATGAAAGTCTAATATATCCGGCAGTGATGTCTGTTGAAAGTGAAACTAATTTATTAGATATGACTGAGTTGACAACAACATTTGCTTTTTGAAAACTTGGAAAAAGTCATTTTCTTAGGTTGAAGCATTGCAAATGCTTAAGTCTGTCTGCTTCATACGTTGTGTAGAAAATGCTTTTATAAGCATTTGTTAGAATAAATCGATGTTTTTGTTTACATAAACACTATGTGTTAAATGCAATTTATTGTATATTGGGTGCCCCAGCGCCCAGGTTCGGATGGGGGGGGGCAACCACCTAGCGCCGGCCTTGCCTGTCTTAAACACATTCAAAATCACAACTTTTCCACATTTTGACCACAGAAGCAACATGAATGAATGCTCATTCTACAAAGGCATTAGACACCGCAATGCAAAGACAAGACCAAGCATATGTAGCAACTGGCAAGTTGTCTGTAAGGATGCCAATTGTGCTACCAATGCAGAAATAAAATATGGCTATTTGGTGTCGCCAATGCAAAAACAAAAACACAATTGAAATTGATCTGCCAAATATTGCATTTTGCGTATAAGAACCAGCAAAATTTCACTATTTTTAGATGTGTTAAAACGCTTGAAATACACCAATTTTTAGTGGTGTGGCACGAACTTTTCCTACACACAAGCATGGGTGCAGTCCCGTGGCCACAGGGGAGGCTTTGGTAGGTTTATCGCCCCCGAAAAAAGCTCCAAGCCCCCAAATTGAAACATGAAACACTAATATAAGTGGAGTTACCAGTACTAGAATGTCAAGCCCCCACGTGAAAGCGCAAAGCCCCCCGCAGAAACGCAAAGCCCCCAATTGAAAACTTTCTGGCGACGGTTCTGCATGGGTGTCGGAAGGGGGCCACGAATTTGAAAATTTCAGCAAAAAAGGTTGTTTTCTTAGTTTCGAGTGGTAAAAAACAAATTTCACCACTTTTGGCCCCCCATCCCTGGAAAAACTCTTGGAAAAATCTACTAGTGGCCCCCCTGGAAAAGATTTTCCAATGCCCATACACATAAACATGTAAAGTAACACCATTTTTGTAAAAAATTGTGTTGTATTACACCATATGACAACACTGTTGAACAACACCAATGCGGTAAGCAAGCTACAGCAGGATGATAGACTGTGCACGGTATATTCTGCCAAACAAATACGAAGTGCTGCCAAATTACAAATAATATTGACAAAATACTGCCAAAATTCTGCAACATGTTTTCATTAAACGATTTACTTTAACAATGGACCCAATAGTAATTGTGTTACTCAGCCTAAACTTATTTAGACAAAATTCAACATTCAAAAGTGGAGGGGCCAGGCCCCCCCAGAAATAAGAGTGGGGGCCTAGGCCCATGCGGCCCCCCCGGTTCCGCCACCTATGGTTCCGCAGCCACTTCCTTTTTGGAAAACCTTAGTGCCATAAGTGACGACCAGGGTGAAAGATTTCAACAAGATATTCAAACTATGGAAGCAAGATACCAGGGGTTTTGGAAAGAATCTATGATGGGGTATTACCGCTCGATGTTGTGTCTAAATGCTTATAAAAGAAAGTCTTAGTCTTATTCAAAACACTTTCAGAAGTTTTATGAGTCCACTATCAAGGCAGAAATCCTCTGTTTATTTGTCAAAAATAGCAAATTTTATGTGGACTGAAATATCAGGTTATTTTTCACTGGGCAACAGCAAAAGCTAACGTATCAGTATATAATAAGTAAAAAAAAACAAATAAAAACACAGTACATACACAATAGACATCAACATAACACAGATGATGGTGGGCAAGCAATGGGTGAAGAATCGATACATGTACAGATGAGCAGGTGAAGCAAGCGAGCAGCAATAAGGGTTATGAGGCAGAGCAATGCATTTCAACACAACATTTCGTTACAAAAACAAGTAGCATTGGCAGAAAACAAGGTTTATACATTAAAATCGTGAAGAGCTAGAAATTCACCCACGGACCACAGTGGAGTGGGTTTCATGGGTGAGTTGTTCCCAACCAGATGCATGGTGTCACCAAATCAAGTTGAAGAGACAAGGGTATGGACAGATTAAAGTCATATTAGCAGCAAACATTATTCCAATAAGTGTTAAGCACATGAAAACAAAATGTGTTGAGTAAGTGATCAGTATATTTTCACTGTAACTCAAACTTTTGATGTGCTCAAAGAAAATGAATGCAAAATTTCGAATCAGCACCTGAATGTTGTCTAAAAAGTTTGTCATATTGTCGATCAAAAGAAAATAAAATTTTGTTGACCTATGATATTAAGGCAGTGTTTTTCAACCGGGTTCCAATGAACCTCAGGGTTCCGCGAGTGGCTGCCAAGGATTTCTCCGAAACATAGAAATTAAACAGATGCAACATTTCTATCCATTTGGTTTATTACAGGAAGTAGCCTAGGCTACATGTGGGATAGACACTTGGATCATTGCATATACATAGGGTCCATATGAGCAACGCAAGCATTTCCGGAATATTTTGCTGCAGCAAAAAGGTTGAAAAACACTCAAACACAAAGGTTGAAAAAAAATCTAAATAGAGTAAGGCATAATTTTGAAGGGGATCACCCAAGCCTTGATTAATTAGATGTGAATGAAAAACGCGATTTAGTTTGAGCAAAGTTTTTAAAGTTTCTGAATAATGAGAATGTTATTGCTGTCAGAGTTAGTTTACCATTATCAAGGGAAATTATTGCAGCAAGAAGTTATACTGAAGGAGAATTTGTTAAAAGATGTATGAGTATAGTTGCTTTAAATGGATATGAAGATATTGAACCTTGCTTGCGAGAATTCGCTCACTGTCTTGCTCAACACCTCAAGCTCTTGGAACAGAAGCCGGCTACTCACTGCGCAGAAGAGCCATACTGCTACCTGGTCAGAAGCCTTCCCAATTGCCAGCATCGGAAACCTGATGAGCTCCGAATTGCAATCGCCCTGCGAACGGGTGCCAAATTTTTTGAAAGCATGTAATGCCTCTGTGATAAGTTTGTTGATAGGCTGGGGCTTCATCTTCATGGCCTTTCCTGCATTAAGAATACGGGCTGCTTCCTTAGGCATTCAGCCATCAACTCCATCCTCAAAGTGTCATTGATTAGCATTGGTCTGCCCTCTGTTTTGGGGCCCATTGGCTCGACGGGATAGAAGGCATGATCTGATGGTTTCACTCTGAACCCTTGGTACACAGGGGCAGGAGCCTTATATGGGACGCGATAGTTGTGGATACCCAGAGCTGAGCAGTAGCGAGCTACAAAAATGGCGAGCTAATTTTCCAGTAGCGTCAGCGGGAGCGCCGCTATTTTGAAAGAAATAACGGGTGCGGTAGCGAGCTATCACCATTTTACCGCTACCGCTACTCGCTACTTTGGCGCGAGTGGTGGCCAAAGGAAAAAGTTCGCAAGAGCTCTTCCGTCAGCACACGTTGATAGTAACTGCTCTTCTCACTGTTTTGCGCTGATTTTGGATGATTTGTTTGCAGTAAGCTAGCAGCATTGGGAAAGATTTAGCTCAGGTTGCTTTTGACCTGATCGATAGGTTCCACGTCAATTCGGTAAAAACTCGGCATCAGTGACAAACTTAAAGCAGTTGGGGCTTCGAAGCATTGGCTACTGTACTGCTACCGGTAAAGTTGCATATGACTGAATTAAATGCTTGTAAAAATATGTCACTGGGTTCAACATTTCGCTGCATGTACAACTGCAGTTTTTGTTTTGAAGTGCATGTCAGTATGATAGTTTTTGTAGCTTGGTATGACTTTAGTATATTTGGCTGTATGCATAACTTGAAGCAAACTTATAATTCTGTCTTGAAGACTGTGGCGTAGCCAGGGGAAAGGGGAGACATCTGTCCTCGAGCGCAGCATTTTGAAGGCGTAAATTGAGGTTGGAATCTCACGTAACAATTACGAAATGTCAAATGTTAGCGGATACTAGTAATTACGATTTACAAAATGTCGAATGCCAGTCGCTGATACACAGTTGCAAAATCTCATCAAAGTCAGCGAGGTTTGCAAAGAGAACAATTATGAACCTCAGTGATGTTTTAAATCGTCGCTAATTGTGTCTCCAGAAACCAGTGCCCGCATGTGGTCTCACGGTTGCGTCACAATGCTTTCAGATAGACTGGGTTGCGAACTTTCCCACTTCGTTCTCATTCTGTAGTTGCTTCACAATGGATGGGAATCCAGCATTCACAGTGTATGCAACTGTGCATGCTTTTAGCGTAGCGACAAACCTCAAGAGTATGTTGTTCTTGTTACGACATTAGATCTGATGTTTAGGAAATCATTTGATCTTTGATGGTTTGACAAACTTCATGTTGAAATGGATTTTTTTATGTTTTTGTAGGATATTTAAATAAATCCTGACTACTTTTGCAAACTTCTATAATTGCGAATGGACAACAGCGTTGAGAGTATATTAGCCTATAATTGTGTAGGCTACTTTTCAGTTACTGGCACGCCTGGAGAGCGGGGGGCATTGCTTCCCCTGTTCTTTCAAAAGGGAGGCAACGGAGGCGGAGGTAACTTTTGATCACGGTATCATAGGGAATGTCATGGTAAGGTTAACAAGATCTAGTTGAAACAAATTTATTGCAGCTATTCACGCATGTAACACTCAGAACGGTTTTCTACACTCTCTGTCATTATTTTTGAGGTCAACATTATTGCTGAACAGAAACAAACAGATTGGTGAAAAATGTAAGTGTTTTGTTTTTTATAAGTTTGAATTTAAATGAAATACTTTTACTGACCCCTGCCCTAGATCACAAATTGCTAGCATAACTTCTCACAGTCACAGAGAGTCACTGGCGTTAGATATTTTCTAGGTAAAAATATATGTGGCACATTAAAGTCATATCATTATCAGCTTTTTGATAAAATAATCGGTCAATTTTCAGCAGCAAAAACAAAAAAACTTTGTCCTTGCAATTAGATAATTGCAAGTATCAAGTAAAGCATCAGATTGCTGTGTTTCTTTTATTTTATGCTGCCATGAACTGGCTGGGTGGGAGCCCTAAACTGAGTTTGTCCCCAGGTGCGGGAAACCCAAGGTATGCCACTTTCAAGTGACGTTGGTTTTTTTGCGAAGTTTTTTCATATCTGTTGCTGCAACATGATACTGTAGATAGAAATGCTGTTTGGAATTTACGTAGTCATATTTAATTTCATTCAAACCAGCACAAAAAAATTATTGTAACTTACCTTGCAATGAAATGTTGCTTTTCTGCTACATCGCACGTTCTTTTCCTAACAGGCGTCACTCTCACTGCTTTTCTTTCACATTACAGTTAATTTGGGGAAACGTTATTTTTGTAAGCACGGTCACACGGTTCTCCACTTTGAGCCTCGTGCCTCGCATTGTGCTAAATCAACTCAAAACAACTAGATAATTCCCTTTTTTCTAATCTAACAACTTTAGTCTTATGAAAAAATATCGTCTTGGAGAACCGTGAATGACACTGCTATTACTCTAATCGCATTGTCTGTTTTCATTACCATTTGCATTTTCTTAGATGTTTACAACGTTCACAAGCCCAGCAAAAATTTTTTGCACTTGTGAAAAACCAAACTTTTCGCTGAACAAAAAAATGCACAGCAACGTTGAAGAAAAATTGCCAGTTTGTCCACTAAGTGATGCTAAGCCTGAGCAACATGATCTATGCGATTACAGACATCCACTGTTCCCTTCAAGTAACACAATCACTTGAGCTTTTTGCTGGTCAGAATGTCCGAAAGATTTTGAGTTTAACTACAACATTGCTCCTGCTACGAAGTCCACATTCTGAGCTTTACTAGCAGCTAGTCTTGGCAGTACATCAGCATTGTTACATCAACATTACACAAGCGCAATAATGCCTACTGTTGACATGAAAGGCTCATGTAGAATCTTCTGAATAAGCAGCATGTTATGACAAATAAATTATCATTTTCATGGAAGACCTCTCTGTGGACCACTTGCGAATCACTGTATTAGTGTTTACTAGCAAGAATATGTGTAAAATATGGCATCTCCAAGTATAATCAATTAGTCTCACAACAGAAGAGTTAGGTAGGAATATTATGTTACACATAATGTATCCCTTGAATAATCAAAATGTACCCCTGGAGGTACATGTACCCCAGCTTGGGAACCCCTGACTTAAAGGATGAGAAAATATATTTACTTGATAGGAAATGCAAATATTTTCAATGCTGTGGGGTCTAGAAGAGAAAAAGATCATGAAAGCTGTGGTGAACTAATATGTTTTAAATCAGTGATACTCAACTTATTTCAACTCCTAATAGTAACCCGATGCATAATATCAAATAATGCACTGCATAAATATGATTGCTGATTGTTATTTAATGTGATTTATTTTGCTTGTTGTGATATAGCACACCAAAACATAGTGTTGTGTTTGAAATGGCTGAGTGTGTTTATATTTGATGGGTCTATCTTTGAGTGATGCTTTGCTTCTAATGTATTTTAACATCACTGCACACAATGGCGTAACCTTTAGCAGACTCATTAACATGTAGATGTAGATCAATTGGGTTTTGGCAGGTTTTTCTGGAATCTGTAGTGAATGTGGACGTAAGCTTGAGATGCATTGGCAATCTCAAAACAATGTACCAGAGCATAACGATGCATTATTTTTGAAGCCTTGGTTCAGAGAATAGTATAAGTTACATTATTATAAAAAGTGTATGTGTTACATTTTTCCATTGCCATTGTCCCATTATTTCTGTACTTCTGAGTAACAGATATGTATGTTTATAAGTAATGGAAACATTGATTCTGCTTTGGCTTTTGCAATAAGCAAGAGTTTTTTAACCCCGATGGCTAATTTTTGGAAAATATAGTCATAATAAAGAACTTTGTATGGCTTTATAACTTACTATATAAAAACAAATTGATTTACCCAATGCTTTACAGAAACTTTCAGCATGGTTATATGCCAATATGTTTTTTAATTCAATACCATTTTTCAAAAGCATAGCAAACAGAGCCTATAATTTTCTGTGTAAATTTGTGTAAGCCAAGGCATTTCTTAATTTTAACCATGACAGATTTTGAGCTTGTGGCAATCTTTCAGTATTGTCTTTTGCAAAAATAATATCAGTCTGAACAATGCATCAGTCTAACTATCCTTCCCAAATGTTTTTTAGCTTATTTGAAAGGTTCATTATAATTAGTTAATGCATATGCGCCATGTCTTTGATATAATGTTTACACCAATTCCAACAGTTTTTGACATTAATTTTATATTTTACTTTTCTTGTTAGGTTTGACTGTTTTTCTTGGTGCTGCAATGTAATTTTTTTAGTGCTGATATGTTCTTATGTAATGGCTGGCAGCAGTATTGGAGGTGTTGCTACCACCAATGCATCATCTCTTGTCAATGATACAAGGTTGATAAAACTATGTGAAACAGAAGCATATATCAATGCAAGAAGCTTGTGGTCAGCAGTGCAAACTTTTGTTTCAAGCCATAAATCAAGTTCCCTTAATCCAGAGTTTTGTAGACAACTGTGTGAACAATATATTCAACACTTTCAAGAATTTTTCATCCAGCAGGTTGGCCAGTCAGATTGTGCATCAAGCCATCATGATGCACTTTTAGATGGCATTAAGAATATAAATGCTGTGCCATCTGAGAATGACATATTATCTAATAACTTTGGTCACTTGGCTTCGCATGGAGAAGCACAACTTTTGCGAAGAGCACAGAGTACCAGTACATCATTGATAAGTAATGGATTTGCTAGAAACACAGTGAATTCTAGTATGCATGATGTTTTTCAAGGTTCTGTAGCATCTGCTCACAAACCAAGACGAATGAGTGCTGATGACATTGCCTTGGCACACAGAAATGGAGGTATTGAGAACAACAGACTTGATCTGTCTAAAAAGAAAAGTTTTAGTATGAAAAGAACTTTGTCTCGGCGTAACAGTGCAAAAGACTCTGAAAAGTTTAGATTGAGTGAGGAACTGTTGCATAGCAAAGAAACGACTGATATCAGTGCAAAAAGCAACATCGTGACTTCAATGTTCAGCCGTTTGAGAAGAGGTAGCAAGGTAAGGATTTATGTTAAGTAATATTTAGAGATCGACTGATATGACTTTTTTGGGGCCGTTACCAATATATTGGCCATTCATGGACCAATAGCCGATACTGATAACCAATATTTACAAAATTTTTAAATCTTGTTTTCTGCTTGATTATCAAAATTGTAATGTATTCTATGCCTAACCTTTTGTTCAAAAACTTCAAAAATCAGGATTTATGAGGTAAAATTTCTCAAATTGAAGCAATTTCAATATTTTGCTATGATTTTTAATTAATCTAATTAACTTGTTAGCATAGTATACACTGTCTGCAATGAATAAACACAATGCCATGCATAAAAAAAATGTTAAAAATCAGTATAAACCATTTATACATCAAGTTAAGAAAAGTAGAATCCTTTTAGATGTTATGTGCAACTGCTTCACAGTGACAACTGGCATCTCTAGTGAGTAGCAATTGCATTTGTAATCATATTCATAACACCACAAATGTTGTGCTTAACATAACGCAATTCATTTTTCATGCAAGTTTTTTATAAAATTAATCTGTGCTAAACTAGGCATCGATTGCACTTCTGCACCTTAAGTTACAGTCAAACTTTTGATGCTGCAAAAACTTCTCTACAAGTACAACCAGAGTATATTTGTACACAATACCTGCATGTGGTAATGCGGTCTAGACAATAAGTATAAGCATAATGAAACTTCCAATGATGCTTTTGTTTCGGCTGTGACGGCCAACGTGTGCTCCATGGTTTATCTTGTCTGCTTGTTTATGAAAATGTACCTGCTCTTGTTGCTGCAAGATAACTGTCTTGACTTGTTTTGTTGTGCTTTCTTGCACAAGTTGTCTGGATGCATGAGCAATATAACAGCGTTTTGTCAACACCTAACTCGGCTGTTTTGGTTGATATCGGTAAAACCAAAATATCAGCTAATATATTGGTCTATCTCTCTAGTAATATTTTTATTTTGATGTTTCTGCAGGCGTTGAATTATTGAACAGAATTTGCAACAATGTTTTCCTTTTTTCACTCTGCAATGCTGCGTTTGCAGCAGTATTATAAGTGTGGTGTTCTGGCCTTAGACTTTATGTACTTAAGCTTGAATATACTGACGAGATCCATATGCAAATGCACAAATGTCATAATATTCTGTCTTGCACAAGTGACATCACACACTGATGCAATGAAGAGTGCTGAATACATTATGAGATGTTTATTGTGTATTGATAAAAGATCAGCAATTGTACATAAGAACTAAGATACTTTCCACTTTGACAAAACTGTTGTGTATATGTAGTAATTATATGAATTGCACCTTGTTTGCTATCAATTTTTTGTGTATGAAAAGGTTTGGCTCAGGTATAAACAAACATGTCAGGTCATTCTATCCTTGCACTTTTTTATCATCATGTCTACCTTAGGTAATGAAATCGGTTAAACTGTTATAGTTGTAAATAATAATTCAGCCACACTTAAAATTTTTTTTTTGTAATTTATAACAATGATTGGCCAAATATTGAGTTCCAAAAATGTCCAGTTCTGCATTTATTGTTTTGCTGAACTTTTATTAGTACTAAGAAGTTGTGGAAAATTAGATGACATGGTGAACCCAGAATAAAATATTGAAACCTTCAAATTGTTAAGTACATTTTTATGCTGTGTTTGCTAGTCAGTTGCATTGAGCGTTGAAGACAGCTGCTTTTTATGCAAATTACTGTTGGCTTATAGTTCTTGTGCTTAGGGTTTATAAATGGCACTAAGAGATCTTTCTTGTTGGACTATCAGATAGTGCATGTCATGAAGCAGGTTGATTTCAAATAATTAAATTGAGTAACTTTACTTGATTTCCTTATAAATTGACGAATGCTGTTTTAAGATAAAAAAAAGAGAATAAACAAAAACGGAAAGCAATCAGAGGCAAGGGTACACAAATGTTAAATCATATACACAACCATCATTTACATAACACAGATGGTGATGGGCAAGCAATGGGTGAAGAGTTGAGGTTTGGTAAAAGTGATATGGGAAATATGAAAATCTTGTTTTTTCCAGCTTTTTCACTTCTCTGGCTTTGATTGTAATTGATTTTCTGCTCCATTGTTCAGATCCTGTTAAATTTTTCTATTTCTTCTGTTTAGGAGCACAGAAGCCTCAAACTTGAAACCCCAAACTAATTGACGTTTAACTGTCTCAAACATTTAGTTCTGGTAAAAATATGTTCAGCCTGTTTTATGCTTCATTATGCATTTTATATGAAATGGCATTTGCAAGCAGAAACAGTGGAATATTACATATCAAATGGAGAGGCCTAAGTATATATTTAAACAACCATCTTTTGCTGCTGACTTGCAATTACTTAATGACTAATGGCATGGACTGTTCAATAAAAATAGAGGATGAATAATTTTTAGGACTTAAGTGATGCTGAAATTTTTTTATTGTTTGCGTTACTTAATTAAACTATCAACAGTAACTACTGATGTTCATGTATACAAAATTGACCAGCACACTATGGTATCATAATCCATGTAGAGAGTCATTCTTATCTCATAAACATTAGGCAGAACAGCATTGAATTCATGAATCAAGGTTTTATGGTCAATGAACATTTCTCAACCTTTCACAACCTGTAGACTGTTTCAAAAACTACATAGTGTAAATGTTTCCAGTTTGAATGTTTCCAATTATGTTATGTTGTGGTTGATTTGCTTGTGCTTTCGTGTTTTGTCAGTGAGCTGCTCTATCATGAGTTCAGTTCTTTTCATTCAATCCATTATTTGAGACTAATGTAACCGTGCATCTTGTACACAAAAATATACAGCAAATGCTATTTCATCACAGGTTCTTTGATGTTTGTATCATGTTATATGCCATGTGTGTAAAAGCTATCCATGCGTTCTAAGAAGTGTAAAAGTTAAAACTAATGTGTTTTCCTTTTCTGTTTTTTTGATGTTCAGGCAGGAACACCAAATCAGAAGACAATTGAAGAAAGCATAACTAAACTTGACGTAGTGGCTGGCTTCTTGCATATTCCTCCAAATCAATTAACTACTGATTTTTCATTTCAACAAGGAAAGATTATTCTGCAACAAACTGGAGAGGATTATATTTTAGAAGTGCATATACCGCCAAAGGTATACTTCAGTGGTTGACAAAGCAGAGCAGTACCAACATGTGCCTTCTAGGCTAGTTGACCTGATTGACTTGACTTAATTTGAAAATTGTATCACAGCTTAAAAACTGATGAAACAATTTCTAAAAGTACATAATTGAGTTTCCTAACAATTTTAAACACACTTGAAGTGAGCATTTACATAATATCTCACCAAGGAAAGGTGTATTTGTTAATAAAAGCACAAGTTTTGGTCTTCCAAATTTTCAAAGATTGACAACAATGGTAATCCCCAGCCCACAGTTTGCTTTATGATGTGCATGGTTTCATAATCAACTTCCAACAATTGTGGTCTTATTCTTGAGACTCCTGATATAAACTTGGTTTAGGTTCCAATAAATTTTTGGTTGTGAAAACTGTTCCATAAATCCGAAATATCAAGTAGAATAAACATCCTGTGCCCAAGCTTTTTTGTCATTTATGTGTGTATATATTACTTGAATACATATTGTTTAATAAACTTATGTCTCATTGTATTTTGTGTGAAGAATTGCTGTTGTAAGTTTTGATTTTGGCATTAGATTTCTGGTCTTGACTCTGTTACACAGTAGTGCAGTGTAGTACTAAATCTTAAAATAGCACTATTTCTTTGTGACCTCATCAGTGAGGCTTAGCCTTTGCTAAGGCTAGCATCATTTAGTTGTGGGTGGATGATCTGCCATTTCTAACACCCTTTTTGATCATCATGCTGTGAAGTGCTGTAACTGCAAACATCCTGTTTAAAAGTATTTTCATTATGGGAAGCTAATTTTAACATGGAGAATGTCAGAACATGGGTATGCAAATGCCAGTTGAACTCACCACCTTTTTTACTAATGAAGATAGTTTGATTTTTTAGTGTGCAACTTTGCCAGGTGTTCTGAAATTCTAACTTAAGGTTTTCGTCATTTTTTGTTCTTCTACTACTGTTGTGATGTATTATCAGGTGGGGAATTCATTTGATATATTTGATTTTTTCTTGACTTAGAGAGAGTGTTGCTGGTAGCTTCATGACTTGTTATAATTGCAGAGCTCCAAACCAAAATTTACTATTTCTGGTTCTGAGATAACTGAAGTTCGACCAACTACAGCTCTGGAAATTCCTGAAGTTGCTGATTCTGTTGTGATAAAGGTGCCTATTTCTTTAAAAAAGATTTTATGCAGTAGAGAAAGGTGACAGTGTTGGAAGAAAAAATTTGCTCCATCCCTGTTTTCCAATAGACTGCCTGTTCATTTCAGTGTTAGCTTTTCAACATAATTCCAGATATCTCTGATGTTACGAGAATGAGTATTGCAAATGGCTATGCTTCACGGTGAACCTACACTTCAGTTTTAGAGTTTAACAACACTTCAAATCAGGGGTTGGCAATTAGCACCCTGTGGGCCACATGTGACCCACCACAACATTTTCAGTGGCCTGTAGAAGCATTCAAGAAAAATCTTCAAATCTAAAATTTCCCCCCACTTATCACAGTAAATGATAAACTTGAACAGACACTTGTTTCTATCCCCAGTAGAAGGTATGACTCTCTGCTAAACATGGGGCATCAATTAGTTCAGTGGTAGCGTCCGCCTCTCAATTGGAAGGCTGAAATGTTTGATCCACACCACTGAGTGACTCGCTGCACAACACTCGTTGGGAAAGAGGGTTCATCTTAACTGCCCTGACAAAAAGTATTATCCAGGCTTTGGCGTGCTGCCAATTGTCGTCAAATAAATCTGTCACATTGTATGGGATCCAAAAAAACACGGCTTTCCCAAAGTGGCTCCCCAAGCCAAATTAATTGCCCACCCCTGCTTTATTAGTTACTGTAAATTGCTTGACACTTAGATTATTATTATATCACTTAGATTATTATTCAAATTTATTTACTTCTGCTTATTTGTGAAGCCCTTGATGTTTCCCCCTATAACTATCTGTGAATACACTGTGATTTCTCTATTTTAAACAATAGCACAGTGTTTCCCAAAGTGGGGTAAATTGCTCCCATCAGTCATTGACCAATTTTTTAAATGACCAAAAATTTAAGTCTATTAGGTCATAATGTTTTTTTTCGGTCATAAAAAATATCTGAAAACAAAAAATGGCAGCTAGGTTTTTAAGCTTTTTCAGACAAATGACTGAAATGTCTCAGGGAAAAGAAAAACCCAGGGGGATGCAAGACCTCATTCCTGCGGGAACGAGAAGCGTTTGCCTTAATGACAGGAAATTGATCTATTTATTACTCTCCTGCGGATTTTTGTTTTCTGTTGCAATGGATTATAAACAAAAATGTGAGGCTTGTTCAAACCTATGTGTCACAATATTAATTAATCGTACAGAGATTAACTGCATCTATTCTTATTTACGAGCTAATAGAAGATTTTGCTCGAATGAACTAGAAATTGGCATTGTTTTTTGTGACGTGATAATTACTTTTCTGGATAATTCTTGGATAGTCTGAGTGTAGCATACAGCGAGTGGATTCCGCATGTCATCATTCTTAGTAAATAGTTATGAGGTGAATCGATCGTACAGTAGAAGAAAGGAGTCGTGTGCGCTGTCTTTCATTTTGGAGTGGATTGTTCTTGTGAAAGTGTTGTCTTAATTTGGAGAGTTATGAAGATCTGTTCTACTTACTTGTGAGTTGAGATAATAATAACTTTCATGATATCTGGTTATCATCATAACCCTTCATCATGTCGAAGAAAAGGAAATTTGATGACTGCGTTCGTATTGTGTCACTTGCATCGGAAAAACTGAGGATTTGCGAAAAAACTCATTGCATGCTCTGTGTAACCGTTTTCTCCAACGTAAATTTGAAGATTTTTTCTCAGATTTGAAGCTCGGCTATGGTTATGTTTCTAAGACTTTGTGAAACTGTACTAGCTATGCTCATTCCATTTGCGGCAACATACCTATCCAGAGAGTCGGGATTTAACACTCACTTATTGTCAATTAAGACGAAATCTAGAAATCGCTTGAATGCACAGGCGTGTTGCAAGGAGCAACATAGTTCCACATTTTGAAAAACTCGTAGCATAAGCAAGAAACAGGAATAAAAGAGTCATTGAACTGACACACATTAGCAAATTTAGGAAGTTTTAATTATATTATTTTGTACATATTTTAAGCACGTAATTATTTTTGTATAGTATACTCAAATTTTAATCTGTGTGATCGTTTCTTGTTCATATGTTTAATTTTCTGTACACATTAAAAATTTTAAATTCCATTCTAGACCTTTCAAAGCAAGTTCTTGATTATAAATGGTAGGGGGTGTGGGGCCGGAACAAAATTTTTTTAGGGGTGCAGAAGTGAAAAAGGTTGGGAACCTCTTGTCTAGGCTGTCACCAAACTAATTTTCGTGTCCCGTAAGGACGTTAGCTCATACAGTGAAATGCGTTGCGCGGGTTGATTTTGCAGACGCATGTTAACGTACAAATGTGGTCTAAATGTGAAGACTTGGCTTATTGATAAATGGTAAAGCTACAAATGTTTTGTAGTGTGGCGTGTGTGACTGTTTGTGTACATATTGGAAAAATTATATAGCCTTCGTACCCCACGGCCTCTAATGAAACTGTCATGACATTTAGTTGCTGCTGATAGAAAATTCTTCTAGAAAAAAAACTATGCATTAACAACTTTTACGGAATTTTGTCTAGCCATCGCGCCGAACTTGATCTTAACCGGTTGAAATTGTCACCCGACAGTGCATACCTCCATTCTATTTCTAAATGTCGGGGCTTTGACGTCCTTAAACGATTTAGGCTTTTTACTTAACAATAGACGGGTTGGCTGCAAACTTAACCAAACGACTTAGCGTGCTTACAACATCTGTCTTTGAATTTTTGATTTCGTCAGGCGAGCGGAGAAGACTACGTTGTGAAGCTGAATCGGCACATGGACTTCGCTACGTTTATGTCGGCATTCGAATGGTTAAACATGCGGACAGGCCACAAGTAAGTTCAGTTTTAGCGTCGCGGCTTGTATAGGACGCTGCGGTACAACCGGGAAGGTTTGCTTCGTGAAAAGAACTCTTGATACCAAATTTCCAATTCCACGGTATTAAGGACGAATCTCGCTTTGCATTTTTGTACATGTTGTTGCTAAGTGCAAGCCATTATTTAAAACTGACATTTTGAGAAAAAATAAAGATGACTAGCATATGCAGTTGCTTCACATTTCTGTACCCTGATCGATGGTTGTGCATGTTTATCAAGAATATATTAGCGTTCGTGAACTCTGAAATATGTTACAAATTATTTTTCAATTAGAAAGCAGTGTTTTGAAACTGGGTTTAGTTCATCCCTGGGACTAAATGCATGATGGCAGAACATTGCAGTGGAAATTTAATTTTTATGTGATTCTGAACTGCTGGTAAACGTCCGTTACTTTGTCAAACGTAAATTTAAGACGAAAGATTTTATATGTAATGATTGCCATTTTCAAGGCATGTGTTGAGAGTCGGTTGAAAAATTTACTTCAAGTTTAACGCTCGAAATTCGATAAGGACCAATCTTCCTGATCGATTATTGGTGACCAGACTTATGCCGTTTATCATTGGAGTACATGCCGTACCTATTAAGTGATTTTGCGTTTGCAAGGCTGACCTTGGTCAACAACATTTTCATGAGAAGTTTCGCTTTTGCTGCTATCCAAAGCAGTGCATTTTGTGGTTTTGTGATGCAATATTTCAAAGCAACTGTATGGGTCACCCAGGGAACAGAAAACGCTTTTAAACATCTTTTGAAACGTTCAAACGCTAAACATTTTTGAAACGTTCAATTAGCGGCGTACATCTCCAGAACCTTGTAGAAATCGCGGTTGTACATCGCCTCAGCCAAGAACCACCAGCTCGGCTCGAGCATCGCGACGAGGCGGTTGGCAGGTTGCGTTTAAAAAGACTACTAAGCAGAAGTATATCAAGTTGTTCATAGAAATAAAGTATGAATTCGCGAAAAGACTAGATCAAGTGAAAGTTTTTTTCAGTTGGTGGAACGTAACGGAGGGCTGATGCATCTGCGTGGTGCTGCGAACTCAAAACGCTTTTAGCCATCCGCGTCGATGTAGAAAGCTAAAGGACTTGTATGATATTGCTACTCCACAACCGAGAGCTTTTCTTGTTTTTGTTTTGTCCCGTCAATAACATAGTAGTTACTGATGATTCTGAATAAAGATATACTATTTGAGTGATGCTAATTTTCTACCTGTTTCGAACCCGAGTTTGAAGTGCTTTCTGCGTGAATTCACGGTTAAACGCTATGATGTATTTGTTTAAATCTCTGATAGCTGCAGTGATAGTGGTGCCCGAAGGAACGTTGGTCGAAATGTGCAGTATTGCATTGCAGTTATATAATTTCATAACATTCTTCGCTTCAACACCGCTGCATTTAAGGGTACCTCCTTATACCTTCGAACGGTCGTGCGCAGAAAACGCCAGTTTTAACGGGCCATGACGTCGGTTGTTTTTGACGAACTGCACAGGGCTTGGGTGCAACAAGTTGACCGTCAAATACTTAAGACGCAAAACACGGCATCGTTTATCGGTAGCAGCGCGAATGCACGGTGTCGAATTTGCGCGCTGTTGTAACGGAGTGTAACTTGCTGTGACAAAAAAAGGATTAAGCTGCCTTTATGTCGATAGACCAATGGAGCGTGATGTAGGTTCGTTGCGCCAATCCCTCCCCTGTGTTTTTCATGACTTGCCCGGTTTTGTTAATGTTTTCTGTTTCTGCGGAACTCGAGCGGTTCGCGCCGCAACCGGGAATTGTTTTTCGCCGAACATGACCGTCAGCCCGTGCTGCCTGCTTTTGGCCCAGTGAAGACCATGTAAACAACATGCAGGTTGGCGACTGTGACGGTGTTGCGGGTTTATTTAGAACAGCTTGTTGCGTTCAATCAGCATGTGGTCTGTCCACATTTCATGGGTAGTGGCTTGGAATTGGTTTACGAACCGCTTAGCGCCTGATGACTTTGTCACTCGCGCCGAAAGCTGAATCGTTTTTCACAAGCGAACATTCTTGAAAGTGATGCTTTGCGTCATTGCGCGCGACAATACTGCATTCGGCCTCGGTGGACCCGTTGCCGCAGCGCAGTCCCTGCTGTGCGCTGCTCAGTGGCGTTGTTTCCTTTGAAGGTTTCATGCGTACGATTGCCACAAACACCCTTTTCTTCCCGAGCGCCTACGAGAGTCTCCGACTGGCAACCTTGAGACCGAGCCGATGTTCCCTGACGATTGTGGCCAGGAGGTGAGGACGTTGTGAGATTTGGGTCGAGTCGAACGTTAGCAACTCAAGAAGTTGCCTACCAAATTATCCGTCATTGCCCACGCCGTATGCTTTTGTTCTTGCGTGAATGCAGCATGTGTGCTGCTGCTCTGTAACCCTAGACATATATCCGCTCACTTTTACCCCTGAAGATGCCGAACTACCTGTGATTGATCATTTATTGATGCAACGAAATACCTCCTTTGCAGGACATGTCGGGAGAGAAAAAGCATGACAATAAATTTCTTGATATGCTACGTTTCACTAATATGTTTCACTGGAGCTTATGTACCATCTTATGTGATTCCAAATTTTAACAGGTTGATAAAGCTTGGAGCTTTCCAACCACCGATATTATAGCCAAGATCCAGACAAAAATTTTGAAAGATAATATTTCGAAGCGGTAGAATGCAGGGCAAAAAGTCAAAATGGGTTTTACGCTTCAAAGCAAGCTAGTAAAATCCTTGCCACGGGCGGTTGTCTTCATAGGTTACAGCTTCAATCCTGTCATTAGTGATTGACGTTACTTTTGGTGTCTTGTCGCCGTCGATCTACTCCGCACGTCCACAAGGTGTAATTACCATGTCGCATGTGGGCTTAACGTACCGCCCAGCCTGGATCGAATCTGATCATTGTCGTCTAGAAGTCGTATTACCGGTGCACTCATCATAATTTGATTACCGCGGCAGCATCGTGAGCGATAAAGAGTCCAAGACCTCCGTGGTGAACGTCACGGAACAAAAATAGTTGTCCTGCTTTATTGGCTTTTCGTTTTGCTTGCTGAGCAGTTTATTTGAACTGAAGATCGTAAACTTGCCTAAATGATTTTTCGCAAACGTTTCAGTGGATGGCGGCTGCGGTTTCGGCATTTGATTTGATAGCGTTTGTGGTTGGTTGTTGAATGAGCGAACCTGATCACCTTATTGCCATTTGAGATCTTTTGATTGATGGAATGCTATTGGTTTTCCGCTCTGAATCCACCTTTTGAGTTTCTTCTCGAGTTCAAGTTCTTGCCTAAGCGTTTCCGATTTGTTTTTGAATAATTTTAGATGCGCTGGTATGTTAAATGTCTGGAGGGATTTGATTGGTGTTTTGTTTCTAATCAGTGCAATGACTGGATGTGCATCGAGAATGCAATAGGTTCACGATCTGCTGCTTATATCCATAGGTGGCGGAAACTTTTTCAAAGTGGCGGCGCACAAGTGCACGTCAAAAAACTATAGAAAATTGTTGTGGTTTGAATTGGTAACTGTGACGTCACACGCATTGAAATATGACGTCATTACTTATACACCATGTAAAGGTATGAATTGCACTATTTTAGACAAAATTAAACCACTATGAAAACGTGTCGGTGAACCACCTGAAATTTGAATAGGCTGTTACAGGGGCGACCCAGGTCATCAGCGTCACTCGGGCTCATCATATGATTTATTCTGACTGAATAAAACCTTTCGACGCTTGTGTCACTGAAATTTCCATTTGTTTTCATTCAGGCTGGCATTATTTTTGCTCTGTGACGTTAGTTGATAACTTCTCCACTGTTGAGAAACGTATGTCACAGAGCAGTGATAACGCCAGTAAGTCCTCAAGCCCTCTGCGTACCAAGGTTGTGGAGCCGGTACTCAAATTTCAGGCAACGGCTCCAGACATCTACATTTTTTGGCTCTGGCTCCAACATCTAGATTCTAGACGTTTTGGCTCTGGTTCCGGCTCCAGAGCAATCTGGTCCAAAATATCAGAAAAAAAATTTATTATTTGTATAACTCGCTTGTCCCCCAAACTATCGCTGTGGATCCGGAACCCAAATTTCAGGCTCCGGCTCCAGCATCTAAAAGTTTTTGGCTCCGGCTCCTGCCATCCAAAATTGCTTCAGCTCCGGCTCCACAGCCCTGCTGCGTACCAGGCTCATTCATATTAGCCCGAGTTGCTGGAAAGTTTATCGTTCGTTTGAAATTATTCTCGAAAGCGAACTGTCCACTGGATTGGAATTCAAATCCAATGTTCTATACAAATCCATTGCTTCAAAAAACATTCAATCTGATATGAATTATGTTTAAAAAATATTTAATTTAATAGGACCGCTCGGGCTCTAATGGTTGGGCCCAAGTAAAGCGCGAGCGAACGAAGTCGAGAGAGCGTCTACTACGAACGATATTGTTTTATTTAGGTCACCTGCAAAACGAACGCGAAAGGCCAGACATGGAACGAAAACATATGAACAGTGACAAGGCCCAAAGAAAATAGCCCGAGTTAGCAACTTAGTGAAGTGGGACCGATGGTGGTGGCACAAATATACAAAGCAAGCTTGCTTGCCTTCTCCAATATAAACCATAATCAAAGACTCGGGTTAAGCCCCATAAGAAGCCTGTGTGCCGGAGTCTCCACTGGGCTGTTAAAAACACCGAGAACACAGCATAAACAACAGGCAAAAATGACACAGCGTTAATACCTGTCACATTCAAAATCACAACTTTTCCACATCTTGGACATAGAAGTAACATGACTGAATACTCATTCTACAACTGCATTAGATACCGGACTGCAAAGATAAGACAAAACATATGTGGCAACCAGCACGTTTTCTGTGAGGACGCCAATTGTGTTGCCAATGCAGAAATAAATATAGCTGTTTGGTGTCGTCAATGCAAAAACAAAAACACAGTTGAAATTGATCTGTCAAATAATTCATTTTACGTATAAGATTCAGCAAAATTTCACTATTTGGAATGGTGTTAAAACGCTTGAAATCACACCAATTTTAATGGTGTGGCGCGAACGTTTTCCTACACACAAGCATGGGTGTCGGAGGGGTGGGCAGGAATTTAAAAACTTCAGCAAAACAGGACGTTTTCCCTAGTCTTGAGTGGTAAAAAACAAATTTCACCACTTTTGGACCCCTAGAAAAACTTTTGGAAAAATCCACTAATGCCCCCCCTGGATAAAATCCTTCCGACGCTCATGCACATAAGCATGTAAAATTACACCATTTTTGTAAAAAATTGGGTTGTATTACACCATCTGGCAACACTGTTCAACAACACCAATGCAGAACATAGGCGTACGCCAAAATTCTGCAACATTTTTTTCATTAAATGATTTACTTTAACAATGGACCCAATGCTAATTGTGTTACTTAACATCATTTAGGCAAAATTTGAAATTTAAAAGTGGGGGGTCCAGCCCTCCCCAGAAATAAAAGTGGGGGGCCCAGGCCCATGCGGCCCCCCCCGGTTCCGCCACCTGTGCTTATATCACGCTACAGTGCGGTGCAATAACATATGTCTGCTTCTAAGTTAAAATTGCAACTAAATTATGGCTTGTTTTTAGGATATTTGTCTCCACTGGTGTATTAGAAATAACTGCGGCGCATTGCATGCTGCGGGAAATATCATAGTCATTGTCAAAAACTGTATTCAGTTTATTTGCACCGTGCAGTATAGCGACTGGGCTGTCGATTCCCAGATGTTTATGCAACCCGGGAAAGCAGGAAAAATCCAACACGATCCCGTGAAAAGACCCGGGAATTTTGCACACAAAGCGCAAAATATGCTAAAAATTGGCTTGGTACCGTGATGGTGTGGAGCCAGAGGAGCTATCAGACGTTGCTGAAAATCGTGAGGTACTTCGAGTCCTCCCAGGGCTGCTGCTCCGCGACCCTCAGAGGAAAGCTGGTGTGAAAATAAATGAAAAAATTATAAATGAAATCTTTGACAATATATTTTCGATTTGGCGACATGAAATGACTATCCGGGAAATACCGGTAGCTTTGTACATAAACCGGGAAATGGTAAGTCGA
>Ga0210059_1003859_pt1 | contig 24115 bp, 16 predicted proteins | sample Ectturendosymbi2_FD_188042 | JGI IMG/M metagenome (GOLD analysis project Ga0210059, IMG submission 188042) | Ecteinascidia turbinata endosymbiont from Florida, USA - Sample 2 (SPAdes) (version 2) | ecosystem: Host-associated > Tunicates > Ascidians > Unclassified | place: Key West, Florida...
CATATAGTGTTTCGTGTTTCAATTTATGGGGGATTGGAGCTTTGTTTGGGGGCTAAGCCCCCAAAATCCCCCCGTGGCGACGGGACTGATTTTACCCATAAAAAGCAACAAGAAGGACATCCAGTCTGAATGAAAATACTTCTGTGTCTGTCCTCCTGTAGTAATCTGAAACAGCTTCAGACGTTCTGTGTGACAAATTATACGTAACAATAATTCATTATCAACGCCATAAAAAGAGAATCCTCATTGTGATTCATCTCAACACTTTGCGCTGCACCGTATTCAGGCCCGTAGACAGGTTTTGAAGTTTCGAGGGGCAAAATACATTTAAGGGGGCACGATTTTTGTTTTTATCATATTTTTAAAACAAATTTTCTCGAAACAAGAAAATGTGGGGGGTACTGCCCCCGAATTCCCCCCCGTGGCTGCGGTCCTGACCGTATTTGACTTATTTTCTGAGGCCGCACATTCGTTCTTCAGTAGAATGTTTTGTTAACGGCATAGTAAAAAATGTGAATTGAACAAAAACAGAAAAACAAATACATATTAGCGTACTTGAAACTCTAAGCGGAACGCCGTACCGGCAATAATTATTTCACCGGAACGGCGTTCCGGCTTACTTTCACCTCTGGTGAGTACTCCGTCAGGCGCGACTGGCACGCACACTTCAAGAAACTTTTCGTATAGGCCTATATGGCAACAACTTCTTGCATGAGCGTGGCGGTCAGCAATTTTGATGCTGAGTAGCTTGTTGGAGGGAACGTATTATGCAAAGTTTTGATGGAGTGCTTTAGGTGTTTTTCATATAGCCTATGTACCAAATCACAATCATTTACAAGCGAGGTTGGGGGCTTTACGTTAAGACTTTTAGGTTTAGGGTTTTAGGTTTGGATGTTTAGGTTTAAGGATTTAGGTTCATGGTTTATTTAGGTTGAGGGTTGTAGGTTTAGGCTTGTAGGTTGAGAGTTTTAGTTTGAGAGCAGAACCGTCGCCAGAACGTCTTCTCAAGGAGGGGTTTACGTATGTTCGGAGGTCTTCACATTCTAAAATTGACAAAAACTCCACTGATTTATACAGTGGTGTTTCATATTACCGTTTGGAGCTATGTTTGGAGGTGCTAAGCCCAATAAAGCTACCCTGTGGCGACGGGACTGGTTGAGGGTTTTAGGTTGCGGTTTTATTTTCAAGTTGAGGGCTTTATTTTCAGGTTCAGGGTTTCAGGTTGGGGGTTTTAGGTTAAGGTTTTTAAGTTTAGGTTAGGGGTTTTAGGTTCAGGGTCTTAGGTTTAGGGTTTTAGGACACACTAATCCAAACATGTAACTTTGTATATTCTGCATGCAACATGACATGACCACTTCAACCAATCATGTTGTACAAAAGGCAAAATAGACAAGTGTGACAATTGTTTAGCGCGCCATAGGCGGGCCGGTTTGAATAAAATAAACATCCTCGGTCCACAGGCCGTTAATGGGCTGGATGTTGCAGGCTTAGGGCGGTCCGTGTCTGAAAAATCTTGGACCGTGCCATCTCTGCAAGTGCGATCAAACGCTTCCCTCCCAGAAAATCACAAAACGAGGAATCTGCGTTCTGCAGTCAGTCACGTTTCTGATATCACTTTTCGCTATAATCTAAGAGTAACAGTCCCAACGAACATCGAACAAGTCGCGGTGTTCAATAACCGTTCATATTTCTGCCCACAGACCAGAGATGAGCACGGATCAGAACTGGATCGGACTGGATCACGACTGAAGCCGATTTTGGCCGGATCAGGACTGGATCGGACAGGAATTTTTTTGAAAATTGGCGGATCAGGACTGGATCTGACTGAGAAAAGTTTTGTTGTTTTATTGTGATTATTCTGAAAATATCAAAAATATTAGTTGTAATCCGACTTCACAGGTTTGCTAAATGTTAGTGTATATTTATTTTGCCATCAAATGCAAAAACTCTCCTGGGACTATTTTGCAATTCGAACTGTATCCATTTTTGTTCACATATAACGTTGAGTTCTAGTAGCAACATAAACATAGTTGAGTGGTTAGGGCCTATTCCTGCTGTGTGATTATTCGTTGGCTCTGCTCTCAACATTTCCTTTAAGTTAGCTTGTAGATGTTACATCTTTGATAGGAGTGCTTTTAATGTACTTTTACAAAAAGTTCAGGATTTACGTTTAGGATTTACCTTCAGGGTTTAGGTTTACGGATTAGGTTTCGGGTTTAGTTTCAACTTTTAGGTTTGAATTTAGGTTTGGGTTTAGGTTTGGGTTTTGGGTTTAGGTTTTGTGTTTAGGTTTTGTGTATATAGGTTTTGGTTAGGGTTTTAGGTCATGTAACAAGGACCTTACGCTAATCCAAGTGTATCATCCTTGTAACTTGACCAGTGCAAGCAGTCGGATTCCCTAACGGCAAAATAACTCCAACAGTGTTTTTCCTTCTGATGTCAAATAGACACTTCCTTGTTAAATTTTGGAAATGCCAAAAGGCTGTGTTCATTCTGGCTCATGAGGCAAAAGCACTCCTGGAACTATTTTGCCTTCAACCAATCGTATTTGGCTAAAGGCAAAATAGCTCCAGCAGTTCTTTTGCCTCATGAGGCAAAAGAAAAATGAATGATTTTACATTGGCGGATCAGGACTGGATCGGAATGATGATTTTCAAAAATTTTGTGGATCAAGACTGGATCGGATTAAATTTTATCGGAGCAGGACTGGACTCAGACTGAAAAATTTCACAGTCCGCTCATCTCTGCCACAGACATGTGATAAAAGTTTGCACATGAGCTAGATCAATTTTTTTGCATAACACGCACACGCCCCAGTTTTTGCGGCAACTGAAAAAACAGCTGAAGTTGGTATCTTTCTAAGCACGCTTCCTGATACAAGTAATCAAAAGCAAACACTGCTTTTTTCTTCAGATCATAATCTCCTTCGCACTAAGGTGTGATATTGTGCAGATTTTTTAAGGCATTTGAGCAAAATATCAAGTATAATTAATTAAAGCCTCAGCCGGGTAGTTCATAACGGGTAAACCTATCGTGGCGTCATAAATTACTGAAGGTCATTTTATCGAAGTTCTCCTCAATTCCTACAGCAGTCAAGTCCAAAAAGCTTTAGACCCAACTACTAAAGAAACTAGTGGTGCTGATCAGTCACTAGTAAAGACGTGCTAATCGCAAACAGGACTGCAGACAAATGTGGAATTTGCAGAACTTCATGATGCGCAAACAAAGATCGAAAAAAGTCATTATTGTAGAGCTCGAGTCATGACATTTTTAGTCCAACTCTAAACCGAGTCAGTAACAATAGGCTTAGTGTCAAATCAAGTCAAAGCATGATCAATGCCCCAAAATTTCCCGGTATTTTTCGTAGGCCAATATTGTTCATTGCTAGCGAAAACGTAACTCAAGATGACGATAATATAAACAAATTCTGGAAAGGCAGTTCCTGGTTTTTCCGTCAATGCCAGACGACCTATTGTTATTTTTTTCGAGCATAATCAAGAAAATGGCTGTTTGGAAAGATACATTTGTGTCCGAGCGTTTAAACACAGACCAGTCCCAATTGACCGGTGTTTTGCACCCGTCGTATGCTTTGCCTGTTGCAGTCTTGACGATTCCAGCTGCTGTAACAGCGCAGCCTGGGCAAACCATGTAAAGAGCGCAAAACACATAGTCACACGAGAAGTCACATGAAAGAAAATATGAGAGAGGTAATCGACTAACATGCACACATTTGCATTAACACAAATGCAAAGATGTGTTTGAAATCCCTTTGTTCAAAGAAATAGTAGGCCTATGACTTCTAGAACGAAATTCACCCTTGACTTTTTTAAAATAGCTAAAAACTTCTGAATTCGTATCTTTTGCACTCATAATAAGCAGTGATGAATCACAAAGTAAAGCACAATTTAACCTGCAAAGCTTAGGAAGAAATGAGACTGGTTACCGTGCCGAAAACATAGAATTTGTTTCCACAGATGAAAATTTCAAGAGAAGTCCACATTTGTTTACTTTGCTTTTTTATACCCTCCTGATAATGTACTGTGTTACGACAGAACCTAGCGACGAACGAAACCTTTCACCAGGCTTTATTCAACTAAGAACACCAGCACGCATCAACATCTGCAGCGCAACACAACAACCGTCTGAGGCAGAACCGTCGCCAGGAAGTTTTCAATAGGGGGGGCTTGACATAAAATTAACCAAAACTCCACTTATTTATAGTGTTTCACGTTCCATTGTGGGGGGCTTAGAGCTTTGTTTGGAGGGCTAAACCCACCAAAACCCCCCGTGGCGATGGGACTGTTCTGAGGCACAGCGGGACCTTCCCCAACGTTCCAAGCAGGGTCCTAAACCGGCCGGGCGGGCCATATGGTTTGCCCGGGAGGTAAGAATGAACTGTTGCACAGGAAAATGTCACCTGCAGTTGTCAAGTACTCGCAGCGAACTCGACATTCCTCCCCCCCAGCGAAAACGAGTAATCGCACCCACATCTGACTACCAGACGAGTTAGATGGTATCGCCCCTCCCCTTCCAGCACACCCGGAATGAACGAACAGGCATGCGTGCACATCTGTTAATCTCCCGGCTTCTTTTGGAGTAAACTGTCGGTTGTTGAGCAGAAATGTTAATTTGGGCAAAACTTCTGACGCCGAAATTTCGGGTTTGGCTGAATGTGATAGAGCTGAGATGGCCGCCATAGACTATTGGTGAACCAACACACGCAGCAAGGAAGTATAAACAAACTTCTCGTTGGGAAACGGCAACATCAGCACAAAACGTATCGAGGCAATCGTCCACTTTGCAAATCTTCTGCAGAATCGAGTCATTCAAATGCATTTTCCTATTTTCACGTCACGTCTAACAAAAAGGCGAAGTCAAAATAAGCAAGAAAAGGCACAAGACCTTCTTCCTCTCTGTAACGTTTCGAATAGACACTCGCGGAAGGCATTGTCGGTCACAGACAGGAACCGGAGCGAGCTGCAACGTTAGCAAACGCTCTGGTTCTAAGGTCATTCCATTGTTAAGACGATAAATGCAAAAGCGACCTTTAATATACCACGAAACAAAACGCGTACATGAAGTGCAGGCTGCACTGCGTAAAGGAAACAAAGAAATACAGGCGAAGATTGCAGTGAAGCCGTATCGGCGGCGGGGTTAGCACAGCAGCGTAACAACTTTTTGAAGTCAACCTAGTCCCCTACGCTATTTTCATTATTTTTGCTTTTATTTTTTGTTATTTCTTCGCTTCCACGCACAAAATAAGAAGCAATGAACTGAACTGTGTGTTTCGGGTTAAAAATTTGCGCGAACCAATTCAATTGAGGATCAAAGACGCCGTTCGGGCGTCCATTGCCATTAATCGGCCTTACTCGAGAAGGGTGAACCCTGGCCCAACGCAAATAGGGTCTGCTTTGAGGCCGACGCCACGGCGCAGAAAGACTACGAGGCGAAAACCTCGAAAATGCTTCTCTCCCACAGATAGTAAGTTGATGGGACAGCCGGACAGAAAGCTCAGACCAGCTATGTCCAAACCGCGGCCCAGTTGAAGGTTTGGTGCGGCCCAGTTTAGGTTTTCGCTGTAGTAAAAGTACCCTACATAATGACAACCTGTCCTTATTCTGATAATTTTAAATCTGACATTTTTAATTCAGGTGGCCCTTAGTGCCACTTTATCACATCTGTACTGCGTGCTGGGAAATTTCCGTATGTCCACTGACACCTTGAAGCAAAACGTTTTTCTATTTTCAAATTTCTACCCTTGTTCCACTGGCGCTAAACTTGCCTGTGACATCACACTTACGGAGTGGCTAAAGGTGCCAAAGAGTCGTTAGTTAGGATTCGAACGCTTTCAGCACATTCGCTTAAACTAACTTATTTTCCTAAGGTCGAAGGAAGTCAATGTGTGGTCCTAATTTAAATTTCATTCAATATGCGGTTGAGAATAGAATAGTTATGTAATTTTTGGTTCGGTTGGACATGGATGGCTCAGACCAGCCCTGCTTTGCATCATTCGCAGAAACAGACACGTTTTTAATGTTAGAAACGCTACGAGTGCGAAATGTGCTTTAGTCACACGAGGAGAATGAACTCTTGTCGCAAAAAGGAGCAACTCACGACTTGTGACGATCTTTGAAATGACGTTGAGCGATGAGGGGAGGAATGTGAGGTTTCGCGAGAAATTTTTGCATCCGACAGATTTTTTCCTAAGTTTGAGGAAAAGGATGGCGCAACACATCGTGCGGTTCCATCAGTTGGTCGACGGCAGCAGTTAGTTTAAGAAGAGCTGCGTGCATAGAATGCTGCGCTGCAACGTCACAAACAATTCTCGCAACGTCACAAAAAAATTCTTTCTCTGAAAGCGGACAAGGTGTTGACGTCATCCACGGTGTCGACGACGTTGTAAAAAACAATGAATTGGATGAGTTTTCTTTTCAAATCAAAATAAAAGTCGCGACAATTTTCCCAAAGCGCTTGAAACGCGATATCGATTGAGTAAGATTCGTTCAAATCTGAATCAACAGTTTAGCAATGGCGCTCGTCCCCATGACAACGACGTAGAATTGTACAATAAGAGCAAAACCACAGCAACGACGAAGCCTAATTACATCAGTTTAGCGCACCCTTCAGTTTGCTGGTGCTCAGTAACAAGAGTTCAGCTGGTCCACATTCACACGAAATATCCTCCTTGTCGGATGAGGGAGGAACTACAGAGGTGCAGGTCAAACGTCACCGACATGACAACTGAATGAAGAGGGTAGAAAAAAGGCTAACACGTAATCTCACCGTTCAGTACTAATCTAATACTGATGCCAAAGATTTGAAAATGTCCTGGTACATTAGTTGCAACTGCGCTATTTTTGAGTTTTTTTTGGTATTTTTGCAAACTTTTTTTTCTCCAAACATCTTATATAACCAAATCACCCCAACACCAATACGCGATAAAACTCCACTATACGTATAGTCAACTGTGAAGACACCTCAATATACAATGTAGCAACAAGAAACTAGCATTAAATAGAGTCCTCTATGTATGGACGAAGAACTGAAGCCGAGCGAAAGAAATTGAAACAAGCAATGCAATATTTTTGCTAAATACACAAACACAGCTTCTTAGTAAAGAAAATACAGTGCAACGTGACACCACCACCAATGCTACGCTCGAGTGAGCAGTCGCTAGGAGACGGATAAAGGCGCACGCAGGCAAGAACAAGACGATGTGTGATCGGTATGCTCTCCAACATGCAGCACTCTGAAACTAAGCGACTAAATAAGACGCGAATGAAGAACGAGAATTTGAAAAAAAAACAAACAAGTCTCTGTTTTTTTTCTCAAAACGCGCAAACGATGGCGCTCAATAACAGATCGACCAAAAAGCAGCGAAGTCTGAACTCAAACTGACGCATGTCAACAATTCGAACGCTTTGTGTTTGCACGTCAAAGTAGTGTTGGATAGCTGAGGCTAAGCATTGCACGGCGCAAACAGCTACTGAAGTCAGCGGTTAAACACAACGGAACACACAAACATCGGAACAGGAAAAACTGCAGCACGGAAAGAAGCAGAAATCAACGTGGGAAAGAAAACTAATACTAGCAGACGATCTTACACCCGCCATGATGCCCGGCGGTCTAGCAACTCTTGGGCGTGGGGGGCGCTGCTTGCATCGTCTCCGTGGACCGGACTATAGTGGCAAACATCTGCGCTTTGCGGGTCTTTCCACAGACTGCCCAGGCCTCTTCATCGGCGTCAAGCTGGGGTTGTGGTCCTGCGCGAAAGCGACGGTTTGTTAAGCGCGGTCTCGCACAACTTTGCGGTCGGAGCAAGCCCGCAACCAGGGGGTGGTCAACCGGGCAACTGCCCCCCCCTCCCCCCAAAAAAATTTCAAAGTTTTGTTGTTTGGTACTGTACAATAACAAGTTACAACCATTTTGATTTATAGTTGTAACAAGTTACAACCATTTTGACTTATAGTTGTAGCCATTTTGACTTATAGTTGTAACCATTTTGACTTATAGTTGTAACAAGTTACAACCATTTTGACTTATTTTGCCCCACTCCCCCGAAAATATCAGTTGGTTGCGACCCACGGTCGGAGTATAAAACTATGAAACGAGCCGATGCTGTTGTGATGGACAGCTACATTGCCAGTTGCAGCACTGCGTTGTCCGCGCAGCGCTTTTTCACTTCTGAGAGAAAGCGCAAGTATATCTTGTAACTTTAACTTATTTCCACAACGCTTCACAAGCGTCGCGTCGCTGGCGAAACATACTCGGCACCGATATTATGTTCAGCTTCAGCACACGCGAAACAAACGACGCAGACACTCGAGGCGGGCATTGTTACGTCAGATAAATTGCGGTTTTGTCAAAAATCTTCTGACAGAGACCTTTCATCCAAGATCAAGCCCTTTATTCGACTACTGGGAACTGAGTAAACTTTAACGTGCTTCTCTTGTGGTCAGCATAGCTGTCGGCTTTCTGAGCAAAATCGATGCTTTTTCCGGGTAAGAAATGATTTTTAACGATTTTTTCCGAGAAAAAATCAATGACATTGTTTCTGGTAGTTCAGCTTGTAAGAGCAGAGTACAGCACTTGTTTGAAAAACCGATTCCAAAGTAAAAATCGAAATGACCGAAATGTCAGGCTTGGCCCTTGCGCAAATCCAAATAAGAAACCAAGGAAATCTTCCAAAACCCATCAATACCGTTTTTTGCTTACGTTTTTGAACCTATCGGTGAGCAATTATTGCCCCCCTGCTTTTTTCCAGGATTCAAAATTGGGCGAACGTCATGTGCATGTCATATGCACGTCATATGCACAGCAGCTCACCTGCAAACGATATCATATGAATGGTTGGCGTTGCATTTTTCCTCCCACCTATACAGTTGAATATCAAGACAGTGCATGTTACAGGGTTAGGACCAGCGCATTTCATGCGGAAGGATTGGCTGCAGTGAAGCAGTGCGAAGTGAATGAACCTGAAACTTTTGTGTGTTTGGTTAAATGCAACTGGAATAGTGCTCTTGGCTCACTGATAGTGACGTCACGTTTACGCAGTTTAGCCGCGTCGGAAAATTGCGACCAGTTGCGACTGAAGGTCGTCAGCAACAATGTTTCTGCGTTTCTGTCACGTGGCCAGAATGGCCCGCGAAAGATCTGCGAGGCAAGCTGTGCTGGTTACGACCACGGGAAAGCGGCCCAGCGACCGGGCGGAGTGACTGCATATCCGACCTTGCTTGATCCCGTTCTGGCGTAGAGCCAGAAGAACTATAGAGGTTTGGTGCAAATCGTGAGTTATTTTGAGTCCTCCTAGGGCTGCTGCTACTGTGACGCTGTCGATAGGAAAAGCAGGTGTGAAAATGAGTGAAAAATCTGTTTGGTTTCTGTCCCTGCGTTATCTGCAGGGACATCAGGGGCTCCCAACCTTTTTTGACGCATTCCCGCCTTTACTCATTTTGGAAGTTTTCATTCCTCCGCTATTTACATAAGTTCAGCAGAATTACATAAATTATTACATAAATTCAGCAGAATGGCTGAAAGGGTTAAAACATCATTTTCTGGATTACAATGAATAGGTGGCTTAATTATAAAGTGGAAATTCCTTTCCTGATAGCAACCACTGGCTTAAATCAAGTATAAAATTTATAAATATTTTCCAAAAAACTGCCTCTTCGTACAAAAATCTGAAGCCATCAGAATTTACTACTGCTTGACAGAATGTAGACGTTGACGTAAGACATGACATAAACACGGATGGCGTCTGAAGTGACATCATTCGTTCATCATCCAGTGACTGCGAAAATTAAATTGGTCAGCGAGAACTTTAAAAACTTTAAACCTTCAGCGCACAACTGCCATGCAGACAGCGCAGGACGTGAATGACGATAAGCAAGTTTAAACTTCCGTTTCCTTATCGTCCCAATGTTAAAAAAAGCCAGTTCGTAAGTGCAGTACGTCCATTGCTTTTCTACGTTAACTCCTGTTCGTCCATTCAGGAGACGCCGCCATCAATCACTTCAAACGCCAAACTCGACAAATTGGCGCTTGTCGCCGGAAATGACGTGGAAAATTAACCAGAGCGGATGCGGCGTTACGTTGGCAGCATGTCTGTTGCTATTTGTGGCGATGCGCTGACAAACCAGGCTCGGCAACCGCCTCATTACACTGGCAGAGACGAAATAATTGTTCAAGCTCGAGGGTTTTCTTTTCGTGCAGATTAGATCAGTGTTGCCCTGAAGCGTTTCCGGCATTGCGAAAGCCGCCAATTTTCTAACGGGGAAATACTTCGGGGCCGGATCCCAACAATCGTTTTCGACTCTGCTGACCTTTGAAATGCCAGTCTGAACAAGACTGAGTTGCGTTCGATGGATTTTACTCAGCCAGTGGCAATCTACGTACTTTTCGCACCAAATTGAAAAGAAATGTATTGCAGTGTCAAGTTTTCGCATTTTCATTTTATTAATATGCCCCAAACTTACAGGCTGATTCACATTTCACAAGAACTGCATTTTTGAAACCCTACTGACTTGACACCAGGATGACACAGTGCAAAAGCGCCAAGATTTGCAAACATGCTGCCCTGGACGCCTAATACTGGAAGCAGATTGAAATCGGGTTTGCAAGGGTCAGGTAAGAATTGATGTTAACAATTAACCTTTTGTCGCTTTCAAGTGACCTTTGAAGCACGGGTAAATTTTCTGACATTCATCTTTCTCGCGCAAACAACAATCAAACCTCAAAAGCATTGACCTGTTTCGAAAGCAGGCTCGATTCAACTGCGGGGCCAAAAAGTTTTTTTTGTCACTTTTTAAGAAAAGTTTTTTTCAATCATTTGCTTTTTGTCACATTTTCTAACGGACTTTGGCAGAGGTTTAGATAAACAACTGTTGATTACTGCCAATAGTCTAAATCTGTGAAACCCACATCGGCCTCCGACCTCGTTTACCTTACTGTAGGATAAGTTTTTGTGCTTATCCTTTAAACTCAAGTATAAGTTATGTTTATACGACAAGTCCACGATCACAGTGATCGTGGGTTAGTCGTAGTGACGCGCGTATCTACGGCAGTCAGGAAGCGCTTGGTTAGAGGCGGAGTGAAAAAAATCTGAAATGTTGCGAAAGGTTCTGAAATGTTGCGAAAGGTAGTCCGGTGTATTTGAATATGAGCTGACGCTATGATCCTGATTTACCACCAAAAATACTGGTCACGTCCTGAGTGCCGCTGAACAGAAGATTTCTAAAAAGGGATAAAACTGAAAAAAAAATGTGAAAAAGGGCTAAAATAACGGGGATAGTTTCCGTCTATCTTTAGACAACACGGATGCTGAATTTCGAAAAATTAAAATGTGCAAACTGCGCGCGAACGAAGGAGAAACACTATTTCGACGCTTTCCCTCTTTAACAACAACGCGCTGCTTCTTACAATATTTTGTTTTCTTGCGCACTGAGCGCATGCAACTGCGCAACCAAGCATACACAAAACCAGCGAAGCGTTTCAACCGTCACAAAGGCTATACCATATATATATATATATATCTATATACCGTATTAAAATTATATACGATACAAAATTTGGAATGTTGGAGGTGAGCGAGAATGAGATAGCACTGCGCAAATTGTCTAGTCACAATGCCAGTTCAGCGTCAGAAACCACTTTCCACGTCACAACACGACCTCAACGTAACAATGCGAACTCTACGCCTGCTGTTATTACCCGATAATCGCATAATTTACGGGAACATTCGGCGCGGCAGTTGGTGATGTGAAGAAATTCCCGAAGCGCGTTGTTAACCGTTCTTGAACGATGACAGATAATTCTGATCAAATCTCATGAGAATAAAACGAAACCAGGGTCTCGGACCAAGATGGCAGCCACGGCGCGGGAAGGACATAGTCACGCATTATAAATACAAGAGCCCGCACTTCCTATGGCTGGGTCATGCACGTGGCTTGCGGATCGACTTACGTGTATTGATTAAAAAGTCCTGACAGGCGGGAAAGGCTGGATTCGATGGAACCGTTGTCATGCTTTGCCAAACTTTCGCGCCACAGTGTAATTCGTGAAAGGTTCCGAGCTTGGAAATTAGCTTTTTAAGCAATGCACAGGACGTTCAAAAATTCGTGACGATCACGTAATCCCAGGGTCTCAAAACTACGGCCCGCGGGCCAAATCCGGCCCGAGAAGACATTTTGTCAGAAATGAAAAAATAATATATGTACGAAAAAACTAGTTGATTTGGTAACATATCCCGAAACAATCACATTGCGTAAGACGTCCGGCCCTCGAAATGTGGTGTAATAGCTTATACGGCCCTCGAATAAATAAGTTTGGAGACCCATGACGTAATGACGTAATTTATTAACTCGACCTATTTTTTTCGAATGATCTCAAGCTTCAAAAGTAAGCGTAGAACCAACTCAGAAATTTTGCCCTGAGTTTGACGCGTTTATGTTTTCAGGTGTAAAACCGGCATTCACTTCATTAGAGGTGAAGTTAGTGTGTTAGAGGACACCCTTGAGCACAGTCGAACAAGACTGCACGGTGCCCGTTTGTAAAAGGATATAATTCTTGCTTTCCACAGAAAGACTAAACCCGCAACGAGAAGACCGTCATGGTGTTTACTCAACTATACTTCTTTAGCCCTCCTCGGGACGCAGTAGGATGCTGTTATTTTATAATCATCCTCTGTTTAACAACATACCGGAGTCAGCATGGCTTTGAGATTGCTTCAAAAAAAAACAAAAAAAAAAAACAACTTTTTTTGTTCATCGAGCCTGCTCCGACCAAAACTGTGGCGTTTGGGGGGGGCCGCGGCGGCAGTTGATTTTTCAAGTAACAAGAGGAGCGTTTGAGACAAAGGCACAAAACAATGACTGTATGAACTTAATGACTATAAGTCAACGCTTAAAAGTTTCTGGGTTAAGAAAGGGTAGCTGCCTGTTATGGCTATAGTTAGAAATAATACTAATAATTCCAAGCATAACGTAGCTAATGACTGGCAATCACGCCAAGTCTGATTTAAGTCACCTCCAGCAAATGACAATACATCGTTCGTGGACTTACTTTCGGGAGAACCATCTCCTTCTCCTCGCACCAGCGTCGGAAGCACATCCGGGCCAGTTCCGTTTTCTCTGGCAACTTGCAGTAGACTTGGAGTTCGCTGTCCTGTAAGGAAATCGAAAAACAATAACAACAACCGCTGAAGTCGCCAAAGACTGGCATTTAACTCAATCTGAAGTCAGAGCAAAATTAACAAGACCAACGGTAGATAACGAACGCATACACAAAAATTATTGGTGGGCTGTGTCGGTCGTTCTCACGAGACAACATTTGAAAAAAAACAGTTTTAAGAGTGACGTCTCAGGTGTTTGTTGCAGTTGCTGTCTTGCATTCGCGGATTTCATGGGGCCCGAGATCCCTTGTTGCATTACAGCCACCGTAGTATATGTGACAGGGGCATCGTAAAACCTCGACTTTGCTGTAGAAGTTTCGACGACATCGCACCACAGCGTTGTTTGAACGAACACGTCGTGCGTTGTCTTCGCCACAGTTCAAGAGCAGGGCTGTGGAACCGAAGCAATTTTGGATCGCTGGAGCCGGAGCCGAAAAAGTTAGACAGTGGAGATGGTGGAAAATTCTAGATGCTTCGGGCTGGAGCCGGAGTCAAAACTGTCCGGTTCCGCCGCCCTGTTCAAGAGTGCTCGCGTTAGGTCACCCAAAAAGTGAAGTTGTCAAGTCGTTTAACAGCCACAGTGTGTTCCGTAAAATCGTAGTCGAGAATATTGAATCAATCTCGTGTGAGGCAGATCCTTATTTGGAATACAGAAACCAGTGGTGTGGGGGGCGGAGTGCAAGCGCACCCCCAAAAGTTTTTACTTGGTGAAAAGCCGGGAAAAATCCCTGAAAATCCGGGCAAAATTTGCGGAAATCTGGGCAAATATGGCGCCCAACGTGCTTTAATTTGAAAAAAATGGCGGCGGCCGAAGTCACGTGAAGAGGTTTTTTGGGGGTAATCCGACATACAGCCCCATGAGAAAAATTTTACACAAAATGTGGCCAAAAATTTTTTGGGGCAAGTTTGGTGAAATTCGTGCAAAAATCCTTTGCGCCCCCAAAAATTTGCTCCTACACCTACGTCACGAACAGCCAATGTTGTTTCGGTTTTTAACGACCACGAAATAAAATTCGTCTCGTTGACAAATGTTGTCTGGAAACGTCCGGTGCTTGACAGCCAGTCAGGTACCTGTGGTGATGGTACCTGTGGTGACGCAGGTGATGCGATCGGAAAAGCCCGAGCGGCATGTGCGCAAAGCTTCGCACTGTGGCAGCAAGCAACAATAGAGTCCACATGCCATGATCACTCTATTATTGCTTGTTCGCGCCACATATAGGTATGGTGTTGTTCTTCACGCACATTCCGTTCGTGGTGAATCGCGCATTCAACGCAACACCACCGGAGTGGTTGCAACACCTGGAATGAACCCGGGAGCATTCCGGACAAGTCCTGACGCCGAATAAGGTAAGGTTTGTTCGGCTTGTCCTTTGAGAAAAAGCGAAAGTGATCGCACGGGTTTCTGTCTTTCATTCCGTAGCTGTAGTTTTTGACCACCACCAGCAGGTCGTCGGTGTCCAAGACGCCCTCTTGGTCCTGGCTCGCTATTTCCCGTTGGTATTCCACGCAACTCTGATACTGCAACGCAAACGAAGGACATCTTCCACACTGCGCTGGTGTTTCGTTTCCTGCAGAAGTTTGACAAATCCCCCCAGCTTTTCAACCACTCGTGTGTTTTGAGTTTTCAACAATTAACTGAAATTGGCAAGAATACTTAGTACGATTTTCTAAGCAAGCAACCCTCGACATTGTCAATTCTGTCATAATGTCCGAAAGGTAGACTAGTGAATACTGTTGTGGCGGGTTTTAATACTATTTAAGGGACAAATGACCGAAATGTCTAAGCGTAAAAAAAAACAGCCTCAACATATTGTAAGTCAAATGCCGAAGAATGCGATTGCACAGCAAAGCCAAGTGCATGTTGATGACGACAGGTTCATTCATATCTCACTGGGTAGCAACGTAACACGTAGGGGAGTAACGAGGGGAGCACAATGTCCCGGGCTACGAAAAGACCGAGCGGCAACTGCGCAAAGCTCCACACTGTGGCAGCAAGCAACAATAGAGATCACTCTATGTTGCTTGGTTCGCGCCACTTATATGGTGTTGTTCTTCGCGCACATTCCGTTCGTGGTGAGCCGCGCATTGAGCGCAACGCCAACCGAGAGGTTGCAACAGTCTCAACAATGTCGGAAATACTTTCTTCAATACAGTACATTTACTCCTGCACACCTTAGGTTCGAACGTAGGGACGCCAAACTCGTTTCTTGCCCCGCGTGCCGACTACCCTCGGCACGCGCCTGGTAACATGTAATAATTCGTTTCGAAAAGCCACAAGTTAATATGCAAGGCACAGCAGCAGCATAGACTACCGTTGAACGGAACACGTTTCCTGTTCTCGACCGGGTCTGGCCAACGAATGAGTAAAGCTTCCGCTTGAGGATGTTTTCGATCAGAGTCCTCGCTTTCGTCATTTCTTCGCTCTCGTCGAGTGAGTTCAGGATTTGGTAGAAGACCTTCGAGGTATACGCGAGCGTCAATTACAGGCAAGAGTTTGTCTTTTTTATTTCCACATTCACAAGGTTATGGCATGTTTTCTGACAGAAATTAACCTGCAAAGGTTTAGTTGGTAGAAAATATGCATCAAAAACAGCATTTTATCGTTTGAGAACACGAGGCTGTTTCAAGGCGGCCACTCCCGAAACTGCAAGGATTATTTAAACAAACTAATTAATGTGCCGTCAGCCACATTGTGTCAGTAAAAAAAATATTTTAAAGCCGAATGAGAAGGCAGCAGGCTTGTTTGATTTTGTCGCCGAATCGACGCACGATTTGCAATGGCGAAAATGCACAAACAAACCTTGGCTCCTGACAGAAAGCTTAAAAAACAAACAAACCACAACTTTCAAACATTGCTGCGTGGTGGAAAGTCGGCATCGATCATGTCTCTCTACCATCGCCAGAAAACTTGATCAGACGAAATGTTCTCTTCGAATCATTTTGAACCAAAACAAAAACGCATCCATGTTCAAGAAGCAGAGCGTAACTCACGTTGTCTGTCAAGCGCGTGAAAGCCTCAGGATCATCGATGGCGCCGGATATGGAATAGTCGCGTCCGCCACTTCCTCTGAACTTGATTTTCTTGTCGGCCAAGCACATAGCGTCACAGACCCTGCGCACAAAACGCTTGGTGTGCGAGCGAGCCCGTGTTCCCGGGCGTCCCACTGCGAGCTACTGTTACGTCACAGTGCTACCCACAATGGCATTGGAACTGATCAAAGGACTAACGTTTTCTCGGCCCAACGACAGCGTTGCAGCAGAGATGAAAACGACGATAATAACGCCGAAAGTTTAAGCGGATTCCAGCTAACCATCTTCAAAACAACCCAACCGCTAGACGCCAATCTGCTGCGAAGTGTGACATAAACTGAGGTTATTCGGAAATGTCTATACCAGCTATGTCCAACCCAAATTGCTTTCTGAGCCAAAAATTATGTCTCTATCTTAACCAGGGCCGCAGATTTAATGACATATTAATGAGGGTCGCACATTGAATGGCTTACTTTAATCTTAGCAAACTAAATTTAGCTTAAGCTAATGTACTGAAAGCATTCGGATCCTAACTGCAATGGTTACATACGTGACAATGTGGCACTGAGGACCACCTGCATCATAAATGTCAAATTCAAGATTATCAAAATAAGGACAGATTGTCAGCACGTAGGATACTTTTACTACAGCGAAAACCTTAACTGGGCCGCACAAAACCTTCAACTGGGCCGCATGTTGGACATAGCTGGTCTATAAGCAAAAGAGGTACACGGTGGCAAGCTGCAAAATATCAGCAGCAATAATATCTAAAACGTTAGTAGAGCGAGCGTGGCTGCAGTATTGTCACGCACGAACGCACTACGGCCCCCCCCCGCATGCCTGCATTGCCGTCATGCAACAAAGAAATGACCGGAGATCAGCCAAGGCAATATCGAAGGTGACTCCAGCTAATTATTTGCGTAGATCTGATTTTTCGACCGAGTTAAATCGCAACTGGCAAAACGCATCGCTGCGATGAACTGGTTGCTTTTACAAGGCGCTTGTGACTGGTGCACTGAGCCCAACTTCGATTACAAAGATATGCAAATGCAATCGACGAAAGTCAACATCCAAGCGGATTTCGTTTCTCAAGAGCATCACTAACGTCAACGTATTTATTTGGATCAGTATAACAAGGGAAAGAATTCTGGAACTTTTTTAAAAAAGCAATGGATTTGATATGTTCACAATCTCAGCCGCAAAAGCAAAGCAATCAGGGGACAAGCTGGGCATGCAAGACACGCAAAACGACAAACACGAAATTGGGTTGCTCGTTCAAGCAACAAAAAAGCAGCACGTTTCGTAAAGCAAAGCGGCAACTAGTCGAAGCGAAGGCACGATCGGGAACAGCAACGACAGGACTTCACTCCCCTGTCAGAATCGAACTCCGACTTTCAATATTTCAGAAAGAGTTCTTGAAGTCAGGCATTTTTAGTAACTGGTCGTTTTTCCTTAGAAAATCATGCAGTCAAACCATCAAACAAAGCAATCAACCGCGTATGAGAGCAATCAAGCTGATAATATAGAGCGGGGGTCGCCAATATGGTGCTCGCACCGTGGGTCTGTTCCAAAAATAGCTCACCACTTGCCGGTGACCAAGATATTTGCCGTGGAGATCAGCTAGGGGGGGCAGTGAAGGTTAGGAGATGATTTACACACGAAAAAGGTGCAAACGTTTTATTTCAGAAGTGTGTATCAAACTGATAGCTCTTCGCAGTAAAGTGTACCCAAGAAGTAGCTCAAAGTTTTAAAAATGTTGGTGACCCCTGCTGTGGAGACTACGCCATAAAACTACGACGAATGTAGTGAACAGCAACCATCTTGTAAATTGTCATTGCTTCAAAAACACTGCAGTTTCTGAGGGAACTCTACCGCTTTTCGAGTCAGTGCACCACTGTAGCTTTCAATGTGGGTAACTACCTGAATGCACCTGACAACTACAGTAAGCGACACTAAAACGGTGCGAGGCTCCAGCAAATAAAAGTTTAGAAATTTAATCAAGAGAACGCAATTCTGCGAAAAATCCTGACCGTTTATGGCGCTGCGTAATACAGTTTTTGTTAGATCGAGATGCCAGCATGGTGACAACCCAACGAGGTGATATATAAGACATTCTGTTAGAGAAAACACGCACATGCTTCAAAGTAACCGAGTAGTTCAACTACAAAACCACCTTCGTAGCTTTAAAAAAGAAAAAACACGCAAAACAGAACGAGCATGGGACTCACATCGCCTCTATAATGGTGCTTACTCTATGCTGATACGCTCTCCTGTGCAGCACGCTGCGCGTGTGAAACATTTCGTAAAGATTAACGTTTTCCTGAAGAACAAAAGCAAATATAGGCGTAACATCATTCGTTGCGACGTGTCCAGGCACACGATTGCAGGTTCTCTGCACTTATTAGTGTGACAAACGTTTCACTTTTATTTGAACCATGTCAGTGTTGAATCTAAAACGAGCTCTTTTTGGGAGACAAAAAGTAGAAAAAGAGAGCGCCAACTAAATTATAACGAATAAACAATAACTTTTTCAGCTTTTTTGCAACTGTAGAACTTTTGCGTGATAAAAGCCTGGCAGTCAGTAAAAATATGTTTGCCAGTTGAAAAAGGGACGCTGTTTGGTAAGACACATTAACCGTTTGGGGCAGGACTGCCACAAGTTACCTGCTGGATCCACCACCGTAATGAGTCAGCTGCTAAAGGTGGCCTGTTTTTTTTACATTCGATTCGATTTTAAACGAAAAACAATTTACGACGGCGAAAACAAAACAGAGGCACAACAAATATCGAATAAGAAATTTTCTTTTGGGGTTCAAGAAGCCATTGCTGGAAATCACCAAAAGCAAGCTATCGCACCATCGCACCGCGCGGCACACCCGTGAAGATAGCAAACAGTGTGTTACACACCCGTGGAGGTATCACACAGTGTATTACACACCCGTGAAGGTGGCACACTTCTAGCCTGTTTACATGGCACCTTTCATTGTGGCCTAAATGTGGCTTTTGGTCGATTGTAGCTTTTACTTTCGGAATTACGTTTAAGAGTGTGGCTTTCTAAAGCGTGACACAGAAAATAGAAAGCCACAATCGACCAAAAGCCATAATTAGGCCACAACGAAATGTGCCATGTAAGCAGGCTAATTGTGTTGCACACCCGTCAAGGTATCACACAGTGTGTTACACACCAAGTCAAAGTATCACACAGTGTGTTACACACCAGTCAAAGTACCACACGATGTGCTACACACCAGTCAAAGGAATCTCAATCGAAGGGCTAGTTGCACGACGCACTTCAGAAATAGTTTAACTGGGGCTGTACCAAGGACTTTGGTTTGGCCAAGCCGTTTCACTTTACAATGAAAAGAACATACTGATTGCGCTGATTTTGAGCAACGCCAAAGGACTTTGTCGGTTCGAAACGTCAATTATGAAGTGCGTCAACGTTTGTGATTGATGCACACTTCGGACTTTCGACGAAAGAAAATAAGTTTCATGAAAATGCCGACGTTTTTATGTTTCATTTGAAAAAATTTGATTAAAAAATGCTTTTCAAAACCTATTCGCCTTCATTATGAACATTCAGAAACTCGGGGGCGGTCAAGTGACAGTTTCTTCGGGTTTCTGAGAGTGCAAAGTTGTCGCTGAGAGTCATGTTTGACACTCGGCTGTTTGTTTTCAACATTTCTTTGCGAAACAAAGCAAATAAAAGTTGCACTGAAACCAGGTCAGGTTTTTAATGAAGAAACTAAACAGCTCGTGTAAAATCAGACAAGGTAGAAATGAAATGCAAATTGATCGGTTGGCAAAATTAATTTTGCAAAAGCTTCCAAACTGAGAAACAAAGCGGTTTTACTAAAAATCCTTCGTCCGACTGCAAACAGGCAAATTGTCGGGAATCGGCGAAAACGCTCATGCAGCAACGAAACGCTCCGTTGAGGAGGAACAGTGATTTTTTCTGTCAGCAGCAAATACTGTTGGAGCTTGTGCGACACTCACATAGCTTCAATGGCCGTTTTGCACTTATGCTGGTACGCCACTCGGTGGAGGGTGTTTCGTACGTGGAACATTTGATAAAGGGCGAAGCATTCCTACAAAATCACACGAACTGCCGTTAGTAAATAGCAGCTTTTTCTCGATCTGCAAAATCGTATACGACATGTATACGCTGGGTCTTGCAAGTTAGTATTTCGACCAACAGCAAGTTGTCCCTGGGGCGAGTTTTTGTATCGCCCTTGTGAAATTTGATTTTCCCGCTCCGTGGCTGGCTACCGCATCTTCCGCCGCGGAGTGAAACCTGTCTGTCAGAATCACGACGGCATAATCAGGCTTTTCGCCACTGAAACATCACTGAATAGAGTGCCTTCCTTGTTGTCGGTCAAATGTTGGCCAGCTGGATCGCTACACCGCCAACGCAAAGTGATTTTTTGGCCAAACGACATTGGTTTTACAGGGGGCCAACCGATATTTCAGCAGGTGGTTCAAACCGATATTTCAGCAAGTGGTTCAAACCGATATTTCAGCAGGTTGCTAAAACCGATATTTCAGCAGGTTGCTAAACGTATTGTTGAGCCAGTGATGACGCCAAACGTACGATAAAAGATTCATTTGAAAAATGTAAAATCTTTTCGGATAAAAAATTTATTCGAAACATCGTAACGAAACGTTTCTGGCAAGAAAAGCATTTGAAGTCCACTGCATTGTGAGCGTGATGAACAGATTTTTTACTGCTTTGCGATTTATTTAAACGCAAGGCCTGAATCGCGGATTTGACACAAAACCTTGTTATCAGGCGAACTGATTGAAAACGAGCACCAAGCCCTTTCTGTCAAAATGCTGTATTCACAATCACTGACTGCAATTTAATGATTTTTTTAGATATTTTTTTGATAGCGATACCGTTATTTTTGCATTTTCTATCATCAAAAACTGGTGCTGAAAACAACATTTCTGCATTGCTGAAGCTTAAGGGACATTACAATGTAACCTAAAAAAAAAACCTCACAAGAAAGTGCCCATGCGCAATGAGGAAAAGAACGGGGAATTAACTCAGAGATGCAGCAAAAACTTCATCTTCCTAAAAATCCGCGTTAAACAATAACATAGTGTGAAAAGATGTGGCCAATAATCGGCAATCGGCATCACCATTGTATCGGTCGAGCTTTGAGTTAATCATTTCTATCAGACTCATGAGAAATCTTTGAACTTTGATTTATTATCAAACCTCGGGGAACGTAGTCTGATGGTTGCGGTGCTTAAACAAACGCGCAATTCATTCTGCAACCACTTCCCTTCAATTCAAAAGAATTCGGACAGAGAAGTTTTCACAGCGTGACACGCCCGCAGCGCACACGCCGTTCATCCCTTAAAGTATTGCGTGCAGCGCATCCGACGCACACGCCGTTCCTCCTTTTGAATCCATCTCCAGTTCGACATTGATGCCAAAAAACGTTTTTATCAATGACGCAACGCGTTGCTGACATGAAGCGAATGTGCGAAGCCTTGCACGCTTCTCTGTCTGTCTTTTTTTTTTCAAAAAAAAAGATGATCTATTTGTCAATTTTTCGGAATATGCCTAAAATTCTAAACTTTTTGAATTTATTCGCGTGTTTGTTTCAGACACAAGGTCCACATCGTATCAGTTAAAAGAACACATCGGCACAGAAATGGTAGAAGTGGGTTGGTGCAGGGAAAGTGGGTTGGTGCAGGGAAATCCTGAAGAGGAACTGACATTGAAACGAGGCACAGTTCAGTCACCGTCATGAAAAAGCGTTACTTAATGGGAGAAAAATGGAAATTCGTGACAAACGTCAGGCAATTGAAGCAAGCTGGTAAAAAGTTGGATGAAGATGCGCTTCGTTTAACAAAAAGGTACGAATGGTTTCTGAGCAATGCATCAAATGTTCTGACGAAATGGATAACTTGATGTGGGCGAACACTTACATTTCTGGGGATATAATCAGAGCCGGATTAAAGGGTAGGGGGGGCCGGGGCAAATTTCAGTGGAGGGCCCCTATGACGTAATTCATGACGTCATCGTTTGTAAAAGTTATGTTTTCGCTGATTAGCAAGGTTCCCGTTTGTTTTTTCCGGTAGTCGAGAATGTGCTTACTCAAATTTACATACAGTTAGCTGCGAGAAGAAAATTTATTATATGAATTTATTAATACTTGGGTGTATTTTTACTAATAACAAATATTTCATTCACTAGAGAGTGACTGGGCAAGAAACAACATTCACCCAAACAACAAGCAGAAACCAGAGATTACAAACAAAAACACCCGAAAAAGAACATGTCAATATGGCTAGCCAGACTTAGTGTGAAACTTGTTTCCAAGCTAATGTCTTGATTTTAATCTTAATTTTCAGGTGCTCTGGTTAACGCCACTGCCTTCACGTTGCTGCTTGAAAGTTTTGCTAGAAAAAGCGATGCAGTAGCGGCGTTTTAGCTAACACCGCCAGATCCTTGCGCTTTTTCTTCTTAGAAGCTTTGCGCCTTTCATAGCTCCTGATGGCATTACAGATTTCGGCATCGCTCAAGCTAAACACTGCAATCTCGTTTTCTGCCCTTTCGTTCTACGAATCGACTGATTAAAACCTTTTCTGACGGACCACGCAATAACATGTGGTGTAAATGGCTTGAATGGCATCATGTGTTTATGATGTAACACAGCGACTGTAACCATCGGAAGAAAAGTGGGTTTCCACCACACGTTACCCTTTATGACGAAACAAAGGTGCAGTACGGTTGCGGCGACCTCGAGACTGCACCAGAATTTCGGGATCATTGATTCCAGTGTTGCCACCTCTGATATTTTAACATGACATCAGATGTGATGTTCTCAGATAAATTTCTGATGTCTTGTCGACAAATCTGATGTTGGCTGGGTTGTTTTTTTCCACATTTCCTCTCATTTTAGGACGAAAATATTTAAGTTTCTTTCATCAATCTCTCACCCTAATCAGTGGCGTAACCAGAGGTTTGACCCAGGGGCGAAATCGTAGCTGAAGGGGGTCTACTAACCAAAACTCAGAAAATAAGTTAAGAAAGGCAGTGAATCTCTGGATGTCTGTGATAGATAACAAAAAACGAAAACACCACGAAAAACGCAAAAAATAACAATCTAAACTCTAAAGAATACAAAATATCAAAATGTCAACTGGAGGAGGCCCAGTTTTTACATTTAGCTTGCCAGGGGGAAGATTGCCCTTTGCCCCCATGTTAGTTAAGCCACTGACCCTAATGTGTGTTTGGTTATCGTTTCTAACTAAAGAAGCTCTCTTCGCTGCGTTGAGACTAACATTTTACGTAAATTATAAACGACTTCTCCATAGGCGATATTTCGCCCTGTTTCGAATTCAACGATGGTACTCGCGCTTTGTTAGATTTGTTAATAGAAGCATTTAGCTTATGTGAAACCGTAGCGTAAAAATTTGATGTTATCTGATGCTAAAAAAGGCAACAATCTGATGTTAACGAGACTGACCCCAGTGACAACATTGATTGATACTAAACAGCAGCAACCACTAGCTTTAGCACGCAAATAGTAATGTTTTCGTGACATTTGTGCAATAGGCGTGGTGCACGAGTAGATAGTCATACCCATGCCAAAAGAACGATTGTTAGGAAAACGTTACTAGTGAAATCAAATATATTTGTATTGAACAAAACCGAAAATACTTATAGGCTATTCAATAGCGATTACTAAATCTGGCAGAAAGTCAAACTTGTAGAGAAATCAGTTGCTGTTTGGGGCCTTTGATACTTAACGCAACATTGGAATATAATATAGAGTTGTATTCTTGTATCGCTTCTGAATCACGGAATTTTTCAAACGAGTATTTTATTTGAAACAAATAAATTTCATCACGGGGGGCCCCCTTCCAGCGGGGGGCCCGGGGCAATTGCCCCCGTTGCCC
>Ga0210059_1003860_pt1 | contig 24112 bp, 18 predicted proteins | sample Ectturendosymbi2_FD_188042 | JGI IMG/M metagenome (GOLD analysis project Ga0210059, IMG submission 188042) | Ecteinascidia turbinata endosymbiont from Florida, USA - Sample 2 (SPAdes) (version 2) | ecosystem: Host-associated > Tunicates > Ascidians > Unclassified | place: Key West, Florida...
CATATTGAGATTCATGGAAACTCGTTGGAAGACTCTGGCGTTATCACACGAAAGTTGAATAAAACTAAATTTCGTGAATAATAATTAAGACATCAATTTTTGACGAAGTTTAATCTGACTGATTATATACCGGCCATTGACTCTATGCGTACCACAGTTTTTAGAGCCCCCTTGGATCATGAGGCCCTAGGCTTAAGCCTACATAGCCTATAGGCAAATCCGACCCTGAGTCTTCACGTGCTCGCTACATTCATTGAGTAAGTTGTTTCAATTCATAAACATATTACTTTATTCTGAACTCCCTCGATATCCGAACAAAAACAGTCACAATGAAACTTATGAAAATGGCAGCGGTGAACAATATTCCCTCTCAGGTGCGCCACTGCGCAGCACCACCAAAAATCATTATCAATTTTTGGCAGAAATATAACGCTTTCTGAGCATGTTGCACAGCTAAGATTCGGTTAAAAAACCTGGAAAAGTGCATACTGTATTTATTCGAGTGCAAACCGCGGCTTACAATCAAGGACAATCGAGGGCGACTTACATTTTGTCTTGAGCTTATCGAAAGCTCTAGATCAGCCGTCTTTGGCATGCTCCCAGGATATCTCGGAAATTTGCTGGAGAGTGGAAATTTACGTTAAATTTGCAAGGGATTGTAAGTTATGTGCAAAGTTCATCTTGTTAATTTTTTTGGTAGGACTTGCTTGCACATTTATGTCAAATGCCTAGTTTGACACAGTAATGGTTCAGAGTTTTGTCTGAGCACATGGTTAAAGTAGGATTCAACCTTTGTAAAACAAGTGATCAGCTTCTGACCTTGGAGATTTAAAGTGAGTCATTTGTAAAAATTGAAAATTTACGCTTGTTGGATATCTGGTTAATTAATGAAACTTGAATTGCTTAACTAGTGTTTCAGCACTTTGCACTTCATAACTCAAATTAAAACCTATAGTGTTAAAATGTATGTCTGATTAACAGTGTCTATTTTGCCTTATGAGAAAAAATTGTTCTGCAGTAATTTTGTCAATAGGTGTACACAATTATTTGAAGTGGTCACTTGACAAGTTCAAAACACATGACATGTTTGGAATGCATGACCTACTTAGCTGACCATAACGTCTAATTCAAGTGCAGGCAAGCTTTTGATGACTTTTTGTCTACGTTGTGTGAAGTATAGGCTAAACCATAACTCTAAACCTCAACATGTTGTGTGTGTTTCTCTGTATTGTGCTAGTCACGTGACCACTTCGTGTTCGATCAAAGGCAAAATAACCACGGCATATATTTTGCCTCATCAGGCAAAATAGACAAGATGTTTTTGATGTTACTGGGAAGTTTCCAGAGTGTAAACAGCAGGCCCGTAACCAGGGGATCAAAGCCCGCTCTACAAAATTTCTTGCCCCCTCCCTTGAAAAATGTGTCGGACATAGTTTCAAAAATTTGTGCCCCTCTCAGAAAACTCTTCGCCCCGCCTGGTATTCCAAGCTGGTTACGGGCCTGGTAAACAGGAGTCGGAGTTGATGTTTTAGAATTTTTCGGAGTGGTAGCAGGAGTCTTTAAATCTTACCCTGCTATGATATCTCGAAAATTTTTCGTACGTGACGGAAACAAACAGGATTAACAAACATTTCATGACATTTCCGATCACACACTGGTAGATTAATAGGCATGCCCAAAAACTATAACCACTCACTTTTCGCTCACAATGATTTTTCTCACTCCTTTTTTATTGTTTTATATTTTATACGAACTCAATCCATTTCTATTCAAAATATTTTGCACTGATTGTATTTTTTCGAAACATACCGGTTACAGGCAGTCGTGGAAAACACACGACAGCGCCAGAACAGTTTTCAGGTACACTCAACAGGAAATGCGATGAATTAAACGAGGACGTGAATAAAAATGCCTCACAAATCGAAAACCAAACCACTAGTACGAAAAAAGCAGTGATTGTGTATCAAGCTTAGTTCTCAGTGACTGGACGTTCTTTCAGCCACTTCGCGATTTTTGGCCGCTGCGCAACAGCCTTGACGCACTTTTCCAAATGCGGATAATCGCTGATAACGAACTTGAAATTCTTCGCCAGTGACTCAGTCATAGCTTGCATCACAATGTCCAAAGCACTGACATTCTGTTGAAAACAACACAGTCGAATAAAAGAAATAATACTGAACTAAAAAAATCTATGAATACCATTTTTGAGGTTTAGGTTGCAATATTTATTTTATCAGAACTAGCGAAAATGTTCACTTCGGCAAAATTTGCAAGGATAATCATAATTCCAATACTGTACCAAAACGTTCACTTGTCAAGGCCATGCCAACACAACACAAACGCTTGAAATTCAGGCAAGGTTGTTCTTCGGGGTATTCCACATTTTGTTCAGTTGTGGTATTCATACTTTTAACGCGACTGTTCATTGCAGCCAGTGGCGTAGCCAGCCCAAAAAATTGGGAGAGCCAAAAAATTTGGGGGGGCCAAAATGTTTGATTTTAGGCAATAACATTATTTTGCTTGGAAAAATGCCTCTCAAAGCACAAAATGACTGTTTTTCAAAAATTTTTGGGGGTCATAGCCCCTTTGGCCTCCCCTGGCTACGCCTATGATTGCAGCTACACGTTTGCGTTGCCCCAGACACCCGATGTTGTCAATTGCGAGAAAATGTTTTTCGTCTTGGCCTGATTATAGGATCAGCAAGTGCAGCAAACATAACCTACACACTGAGCCACACGTTCTCAACCTCCTTAGCATCTTTTTCACAAAGCTTTGGCTCCGATTTCTGCGACTTCAACAGGCCCGTCGCCAGGATTTAGCAGCAGGGTGGTCCATAAACCAGAAAGAGGGGCCAAAAACCAGAAGGAGGGGCACATTTTTAAAATAATGTATTGGATGTTTGTAGCAACCGGGGGGCCAAATGTGAAATGGGGGGCACCGATTTCAAATGGGGGCGCCGGGCACCACTGGCCCCCCAGCTGGCGACGGCCCTGGACTTCAACAGAGCTAAGCTCGCAATTGCCACAAGCTTAGAAGCACTGAAGGCTACTGAAAAACACGCAAAGTTTCAGCTTAAAAACAGTTCTTTCCAGTTGGTTGCCAAGAGTTTTTAAGTGCATAAACAATTTTAAAACATATTTGCAATGACGCTCAGACCATTTGAGGTAACACAGTGGTATAGTCAGAATTTCGCTGATGCATTCACTCACGTCGCCAAACAAGTACACTCCGCCACTTGACTCTATGTCGCCGTTCAGTTGTTTGAGAATTGGTCCAACAAATTCCTTCATGGCTTCGCCGAATTTTTCGGCCTGAATGAAGTATTTAATGTTGAAAGGGTACAAAACGCAAAGCTTTACAGACAAACGTTAGTAAAACCGATGAAGTGGGAACCATCCAATGTATCCACAGACAACACGCGCAAGGAAATACGGCCTGTAACATTAGCAGTCATATCTAAGAGTAGACAACAGCCCGACTCTATTTTAGCTGAAAGAATATCTAAGTCATGAAAATTTTTCCACCTAGATTATCACTCCGATTCATTTTTACCCACACTTAAAAAAACAAATATTTTTTGTGAAAAGTTGCGAGGTTTTTTAATGTGTTGTAAGCTGATGCTGCGTGCCAATTGTTTGTGAAGAGTTGCTGGTCTTTTTCCAATGTTCTGTAAGCTGATCCCATGTGCCAATATTTTGTGAATACTTGCTACCTGCGGGTGTTTTTACAGTGCAAAATATAAACACTGCAAAATATAAGTTTAATTTATGCTACAAGTTTTACTGAGTTTCATTAGGCTTTACCTTTTCTCCTAAGTATTGTAAGTCCAAATAGGCAATATTGGCGGTTAAATACAGTTTCTGTAATGCAAACATGATTCAAAAAGGCTTCACCAGTGAGAGTAGCAGTAAATGAAATGGCTTGTTGGTTACCTCCGAAACATCGGTACACCCAACTCAAGATTTTTAGCGAACCTTTAGACCACTTTCTCTAACTTGCTTTGCAGACAATATGAGGTAGCCATTGCGCATCTTGGTCACCAAGCTTGACTTTGAATTATACAAGAGGCAACTTCCTCACAAAATTAGTCACAAACGCCGGTTAGTCTTTATTCCCATCACCTGGTTTATTGTGTGGCAGTGTATATAAACAGCACAAGAAAAAACAACTGTAGGTAAATAAGAAGAACAGCTATTAACCCTCGTTGGCCTATCACGTTACTGTTTTGTTATTGGCCACGGAACTCTGCAACTCCACAAAAGCGTCTTGTGGTTTCGCGATATACAAGTGTCTTGATTCTCCAACACCGCAACCATCCTAGCTTACTCATGCATTTTGTGTCGAAAGAATGTGGGAACTACTACAACGACGTGAGGTCAACGACCTTTGTCACACGTGACTGAACTGGCCAATCGGATCTCGTAAAACAGAGATATCTTTGAACTTGTCTACATTTTGGAAATTCGCGGCCGGGTACGGGCCTCAAAATGAGGCCAGTTTACATCTCTGATCAGAATTAGGTATATATTCAACACATATTAAAAAATAAAAAGATTTTAAAGGGAAAAAAATCAATTCCTCGATGCATGTATCAAACTTGTTTTTTACAAGACAAAGCAACAACAAAAATGCTTTTGCCACAACTGTGGCATGAGGGAAAAGGATTATTACTATTGAATTGTCTCGTTGATATAGCATTGACTATTTCCGTTATTTTTTATACGCCTTTATCTTTGTTTGTGTTCTTTTAAAAAAAAGTAAGCAAAAGCGAAAACCATCGTTTGCACCGGAAAAGGACTTTGAAATAATAACGACGAATGCATTGCGAAAAAACAATACATTTTTATCCTGTATTACTTTTAAGTTATTCCAAGCCTCTATGCCAAGTTATGAAGATTTAGAAAAAACAAGCACAATACTGCAATGAGTATACCAATACTTTTTCCGCCTCCTTGAAGGGACGTTTCTTATTTTCTTTCTGCTCCTTGTTGCTGTTATTTTTGAAACGTTATAAAAAGAAAAAAAGCTTCTAAAATTGGTGACATGGCCAACTAAACGAAGCGGATAAAATTTGCAAAAAGGCAATGAATTTTGTTCTTCTACTCAGGTTGTAACAGTTCCGCTGGCCAACACTTCACCATAGAAAAAATTCATCTTGATAAAAAATGGAAAAAGATACATTATTGACAAAAATGTTTGGAAACCGCAATTTCTTACCCTCTCTACTTCGTCTTTTACAGTAAATGGAAGTTTTTGGAGGCTTTCGAACACGGTCTCCATCCATGCGTCCATCTTTGCAGCATTTAATTCGCTTCCACCTTCGAGATTAAACTTACGAGCCAGGTATCGAACTATGGCCCTGCTGTGAGCAATTTCTTCGCCATCGACGTACAAAACGGGCATTTTACCAAACTTCATGTCTGAAAAGATAAAATACGCGAGTTTACAATAAAACTATAATGCAATTCGACGGATATTTAAAACACCTGACTTTGTTTCAACCAAGACAAACCTTAACTTACCTTAACATCTTCATGGAACAAAAAACGATTGAATGGTATCTTCTTTTTCGGTATTATTAAACTTTCAGATCACTGTTGGTGCTTTACTCAAATAGCAATGGTAGTAATCTATAAAGGTATTTATACCTGGTTCGTTCAAAAGTTCCTGTGGCGTGCAATATGTACACTAATTGGCCTGACACCAATGCAGACTTACCACAAAAATATGGCCACGTGGCCTGAGTGTAGAGTAAGCGGACATGGACGCCCGCAGACCCATCATGATACTCAGGGAGTACAATACAGGTATGGAATTTTTTCTAAAGACTACCGCAGTTGCTCATTCCCTTTTGGATCTAGACGTTTACACCCGCACCATAGTTTCATCAATCAAAGAAAGGGCGCTTTTTTTAGTTCCGGCAAAAGCTATTGTACTTAATACTGTTTGCAATCAGACAGTTTACAAATAAACTGCACTTTTTTACTCTAACCCAGCGGTTCCCAATCAAGGATTCTCGGACCTCTGGGGGTCCGAAACAAGATTTTCGGGGGTCCGAAATGCTATTTTTGAGGATGAGAGTTTGTACAATATGTTCGTGTGTGTACTTTTTTCAAAAGAACCAAGATATTTGAAAGCTTGCAAATGCTACTACTCAAAAGAACATTATCCAGCCTAATTATTCGAGCTAGCATTACTAATTTAACAATTTAAATTGCTATTTCTGCTTCACGCTGCGATTACTACGCTGCAGATGACCGGTGATGCGATTGTAAGTGCATTGTGACGTTTGAATGTTGACTGCGCAATTATGGTGAGATTGTTGTTTGGTGCTACAGAACACGAATTTTCTGGTGTTCAAACCTGCAAAGTTACCAGAAATTGTGTACAAAAGTACCATCTATTCTAGTGCCTTTTGCGTTAACATATTTGTGCGAATCTAGATTATCTTCTCTATTTTATTTGAAACACAATATTGAAATCGTTTGAACACCTCGAACGATTTGCGCGTGGCTCTGAGTAATTGTGTGCCAAGGTAAGAGCGGATAATGTCAAAGAAGCAGCAAAAAAGTCACTAGGTTCGTTTCTAATGACCAGTAAGGTATGAAAGTTAAACAGTACGACTGAGTGTTTTCCATGTTGTTGTCAGTATGTATAACGAGCTGTAATTTTAAAAATGAAGATATTGCAAACTCGGATTGTTTTTGAGATTTCTACGCTTTTTCAAACGAAGGGGTGCGAACGTGACTTATTTTTATGAAAGGAGTTGGGAACCTATGCACGAAGGGTAGGATATTTTTGTGAGCTGCAACATAAAGAAAACAAGCCAAAAATAGTTTCTATAAACAAACAACATAGTGAAAAACAAAACTCTTTAAATACGCAAACATACAGCTGGGTGACGTAAATATAAGGTTTAATTGCGATCACCTTATTCAGAAACCCTGAGCCTAAGAATGAATAGTAGCGTGTAGGGTAGCTCATCAAAATGTTAGGCCTGCCATTTAGTCACCAAGTACGCTCCAACCAGTGGTGGGGTTGGAAGTCGAAGGTCCTCGACACAGGCGCGTAGCCAGGGAGCGGAGCAATGGGGACAATTGCTCCTCTCAATTTCGAAAAGCTGTACCAAAAATTTTTAGGTTAATCAAGCTTTTGACGTGTAAGCCAAAGTTCAGTGCAAGTCAACGAAATTGCTTAAGAAACCTATCCTTATTCAGCGTTTAGTCGAACCTGATCAAAGCAATATCGTTTAGTAATTTGTCCGTGATTAGACAAATGTGTATAGTGCAAATGCTGGAGAATCCATATCATGGTTGACCTTTACCTGAGGTTGAAGCTTCGTGTGGGAGTTGGTGATAACGAAATACAAATTGCATCTAGTTGTTTGTAATCACTAACCGCAAGTACAAAATGCTTTTCGCATCTGTTTCTGGCGCACCAGACCAACTTTCTGTATCCCACCTGATGGTGATGTAAGCTTTCAAGACCATCGCAAAAATTCCTCTCTGATAAACCTGGCGTGCTACAAATATAGTTCATCTCGCCTGCAGCATCAGCCGTAGCATTAAATCTGTGGTTCTCAATTTTTTTTGTTCCATGGACTATCCTTTTCAAAAAAAGTATCCTTTAGCCATCGATATTTTAGGTCCACCCTGGACTGGAGTAGTGACACCTGAAAGGCCTCCATCTATGGATCAAATGGTCTTCTTTAAAGGCATACTGAGTTTGCCAGTCATGCAATGATTTCAGTTTAGGTATATGGGGAACCAATGTTCAGGTGGGAATTTTTTCTCCTGGCAACCCCTGGAATTGAACCTAATCCCAACTGGTCACGGGATCTAGGAGATGCAGATATATCTACTGATGTCTTGTCACAACACTTGTCAAAAAGTGATGAACGGGGTTGGTTGACCAGATGACCGCCACGGTCTTTCGCCAATCCTGTATGACACAGCGCCCGTCTTTATTTACACCGATCAGCTATTACGCCATTGTGTTTTCATTTGCTCTAATTTTCGCTAATGGTTGGTTTACTGCATGCGATGGCTTTTATGGTGCTTCTGCTTATTGGCTGAGTCATATGAAACAATAAACCATTACCATTATCTTGAGCAGCTCAGTGACCCTAACCTCAGCCTGGGCTAGCTTTGAAACTTCTCAAAGCGATCATCATCTCTCGTAGAAGTTCTGCCGCACACATGTTGATTACCGTAATAAAGCCCTGGAGAAAGATTAGCAAGTATTTTTCACAAAACGTGGGCTTACGATACCAGAAATCGTAAAAACGCAACGCTATTCACAACGTAGCAATGTCGAAACACATCCTCCCACTCAGCGCACTGCCGTAGACCGCCCAAGGCTTTCCAATCATCACATTGGGGCAATTTCTTGCATGCAGCCGTGCCTAAATAGAACCCACATAAAATCACGCTAATAAGCCTAACTTGCACTTACAAAAATAACAAAACATCTTCGCATTTTCAGCGTTCTGGCAATTCTTTTTAAAGAGGACGCATGGTAACCTTGTGGAGGTACAATGTGCTCAACCCTGAGCTGTGAATAAGAAGCAAGCCCATATAAACATGGTAGGCCTCTGCTGGCAGCCAGTTAAAAATTTGAAAGAACTATGTTGTTATTGTTCAGGTGCTTGTGCTTCTCAGCATCTGGGTAACTTCGAACCGGCCACAGCCATGGGCGTCCGCAGAAATTTTTCCAGGGGGGGGCATAGTCGACATTTTGCTTATCTTTTTCAGTTTGTTGGCGATGCAACGCAAATGGGCGTACACAAAAAAATTCCAATGTTACGGCAACATTTACATACAGTGTTTTCAATATAAGAAATGTTACATTGAGAAAATGTTTGTTTTAGTGAGAATGGATATTTTAAGACCTAAGTAAGCAGTTCTAAATGAATTACAAACTTTGTGAATTATCAGAATAAGTACAAAATCTTATGAAAATACTAACAAAATACATATTTAATTCAAATAGCTTCCCTTGTTTTCGTGTTTTTCCAATGTTTTGGAAGATTGCAAGTGCGTGAGCATGAGATTTCAATGTGCAAATGGTCTGGTGGTACTGTGCAGTTTCGCACTTTAGAGGCAGGGGCGGGTCCAGCTAGTAACGTTAGGGTGAGATATTTCAGTGGTAGTCAGTTTCATAACGGCTTCGCTAATGCAAGAAGAGATGATGTATACTTCACTACACTGCAGTGACAAAACAATGGACGACAGAATGGCCATATATCGCGAACAATAAGACAATGCGATCATGACGAAAGTCCTATTCGGAATTGCTTTTGATGTGTTATTTTCCGAATTGTACAAACCAACAAACCATGGTGAATGAAGTTACTTCCTTAGATTTTATGGTGGACGATCGCCTTCCCTGAAACCGCCCTATTTAGAGGGAGCATTGTTCAAAAAACTCCCTTTTTTGGCAGTAAAGCTTCTTTTTCACACATGCTTCTTTCAGGAACGTAACGAGCTTGGACACCACGGGGAGCGATGAGTTTCTGAGAGGGGCCGAAAATATTTGAACTATGTCCAAATAGTTTTAAATTTTGTCCAACACGTTTTTCCTGGGAGACGAAAAATTTTCCCAGGGGCGCGTCTCTCCCCTTGCGCCCCTAGTAACGGTCCTGGCTTCTTTACACATAGTACAAACCAGGGGTGGGCAAACTTGTTCAATGGAAGAGTCATTTGCAGAAAACCTAAAACACCAGCGAGCCGCAAAACCAGTTTGTAGTGTCAATACAAATACTGCAAAGAATGCAAGTTTTACATTAAAATGATGTATAGTGATTGTCAATCTTAAGTTTTTGCTTGATTTTCTGGTCCCCGAAAATCTAGACAGTACGTTGTTAAAGCTGTACAAATTAATTCTCCCAAGTGTTCATTTTTCAGGGTTGCACAATGGTTTGAAATTACCAACTTCATTACGGAGAAAAACAATTCGTAGCAAAATGTCGTGCTGTATACAAAAATGAGTTGTACACAGGTCTTTTATATTCTGGGTATTTACTTTCAGGAACCTGTTGCCAGAATTAACTGCAGAGTGGCATTGACTAAAGATTTTTTAGAGACAGATTTTTTTGCGTTTCGGCAAGTTTAATTTCTGCAGCAGTAAAGTGTGTGATAAATGGTTGGTGAACTGGACAGCCATCACCGACTACATTAACATTGGATGGATTTACAGGAACGCAAAGCATGGTTTTAACTTTTGGAAATGCTCAAATCTGGCTTGGAACTCCTCCAGTAGTCCTAAAATTTGTTTTAGTATTCTTACACTTTTGTTCTGCAATTGCCTCTTTACGAAAAGTATTCGTTATCATTCTGACATTGGAAGAATGAAAGAATGGTTTTGACGATACGTGTCTTTGAAAAATTTTAATTTCCTTTGGGAACTTAAGTAGCTTAACTTGAGCTGTAGGTTCACTGTCGTTGTTATCAAATCGCACAGACTCCCTGGTGACTAACTTCACGAACTGGTGTAAACACTTTGATAAATGAAACAAACGTTAAATATAAGATAACAGCTCTCTGTCAGTTTGAGATATTGTCATGTATTTAGCAGAGCCACACAAAAAATGTCGGCGAGCCGCAGTTCGCCTACCATTGGTATAAACCTACTTGTCTTACTGCTATTACCAGTCACTGTCTCGCAGCATTACCTGTCAAGAAGTCTGCGTGCAAAAGCTACATGCGGCAAAACGCCTACCAGTGTAACTTGAAGTGCATCTTCGAATATTTGTTGCCATGTCATTGTTACGCAACAAAGGCCAATAGTAGAACAATTCGTTCGCAAGTTTGGCAACCTGCCTCTGCAGGCAGAGAAGAGATTTTAGTGAACTGCAAGCTCATCACCGCATGACACCAGAACAGTGAACCTCTGACTCTTTTGTAGTGGAAGTGTCATAATGGCAAACAAACTGTTATTGCAAGCAGTGCCATATCAGCCCAAAGCTGGGCCCCCAAAAAATGGTCACAGGGGCCCCCTTAATGGTTATTATAACAAAAGTGCTACATCTCGGGACCGAATTGCCTTCAAAACAAAATATCGTAATTGCAGACACAATTTTGGCAGAACCAGGCCCGTAGCCAGCTTTTAAGGTTTGGGGGGGAAAATAAATTTTTAGGGAAAGATTTTTATTTTTATCATATGTTTAAAACAATTTATTTTGTACAAGAAAATTTGGGGGATCACAAAAAAGAATAGGGTTATCTGCCCCCTAATGCCGTACCGTGTCTGCGGGACTGGGCAGAACCGTCGCCAGAAAGCATTCCATTGGGGGCCTTCATGTTTGTGCAGGGGAGGTAGACATTCTGAAAATTTATATTTAATTCACAACATGAACAGCATTTGCAGATTGTGCAAATTACATTAGAAATATTTTCCCCCAAATACCCATAGTAGGCTCGTAGTTTCCAACCAAAAATTTTTTGAACGAGCTTAACAAAAGAAATTGGGTCGTAAATCATTGTCGTTTAATTGACGACGATTATTTAGAGATGTCGTAATAAAGGGCAAATGTAAAAAAAATTGCAGGAAAGCAGAATCAATCCTATCGTTCAGTTAACAAAACATTATTACCGAAAGAGCAAACATGAGGCAGGCCAAAGTATGTGGGCCGCGATAAACGTTTTCTTTCATTAGTGCAAATTGATAAACTTGAGCTTCAGTGAAATATGCTTATAAAGTGTAAGCATTGGCCTTTTCCCTGGCCGAAATACGCATGCATAAACCTTGCTGATGTCTGGACTGTTAAACTCTTCATTGGTGCATGGCACATGCTTAGATTAATAATATTTTGCATCTGAAATCGCCTATAAATGTAAACCAATATAGATAAGGCCTACGTGGACGCATCGGTTAACATTCATAATCCACTAACTGCGCTACTCTGTTTTGGGACAACCCACAAAATAGACTCTTCTAACTACACAATTAACTCTTGTCTGAACAGCAGGGTTGTTGTCTGAACATCATGCTGCCGAAACGTGTAAATTTGGTCGGAAGCACCAAAGGCATCTTGCTGCTATGCAGTACAAAATACGAGAAGACTACCTGGGCTAGACATAGTAGCTTACATTTTTTTACAACAACCATTACACAAAATATGTTGATCAAGTGGAAGTCTGACTTCTTGACGTATACAACTGTGCATGTGGGCAGGGCCGGATAAATGAACGCAAGGTTCAGCAGGGAAAAGCAGGCCCGTAACCAGCTTGTAACACCAGGTGGGGCGAAAAGTTTTCTGAGAGGGGCCCGAATTTTTTAAACTATGTCCAACGCATTTTTCCAGGGGGTGCGAAAAAATTTTAGTGAGGCTTTGCCCTTCGTGGGTACGGGCCTGGGGCAAAGTCGTGACCGCGAGGCCCCCCGACACGCTTAGCGCAAGTGCAGTTCGCTCCTTTGCCTGCAGAAGCAGGTTGCGAAACTTGCTAGCGAATTGTTGTTCTCCTGGTCTTTATTGCATCACAATAACACGGCAATAAATCTTCAAATGTTCACTTTAAGTTATGGCAGGGTTGCCAATTTGGCTTTTTTGAAGCCAGATTTTTAAATTCTGGCTTTTTTTAAACACCTTTGGCTTTTTTGGAAATCATAAAAAGTCAGACAAAATCTGGCATTTTCTGACTTTTTTTCAGTCGGAAAGGCTTGGCTCTGGAAAAAGATTGTCTGAGCTGCATATTCAATAAAAATCTCTTCTGAAAAGAGTCGCTAACCAAGCAGCATGCACAAAATATTGAAAATATTTTTTTACTGTTGCCCTAAAAATGATCGATTTTATTGGTAAGAAACAAATGTACGACAGTGTAATTACGGGGAAAATAAATGCTTCTAAAGAGTGGAATTGTATTGTATCGATGTTTCTGACGAGTTTTAAGGTCTGTTTTGTGTTTGGTTATGCATATTTTATGTATTAATGCCTTAAAACTGCTATCTGGCTTTTTTGGGACAAGGTCTGGCTTTTTTTGGTGAAGACAGGTTGGCAACCCTGAGTTATGGTAGTAGGCGTTTTGTCGCATGTGACCAGGGCTCCGACTGAGTTTTTTTTTTCACCCAGATCTGTTTTTTAGTCGACGTGTGTGTCTTGCTTTAATTATGAAAAATCGCGTGATATCTGAGTTTCTTAAATTGATAAACTCATCAGCAACCTCAATGTGTTCAATAATATAAAGATGACTTTACATTGCAGTATTTACATGCCCACATCAGGTGAGAAAGTACACATATCGGATGAAGCAGAACGTGTCCAATCGGTTTCAAATTCTCATATAACAGTGGTTCCCGAACTTGTTCTCATCGCGTACCATTTGTGGGTCCCGTGCTGTCAACACGTATCACCTTGTTCCAAAAAAAGTCAATGTGCCACATACAATTCGATCAAATGTTTGGACAACCAGAATTGACACAAATGCAACATGAAGAAAATGGCTGTGTGAAAGTATTATGGCTGTTTTCAGAAACCAGCAAAGGAAGTAGGCTACACAAAAATTCAGGAATTCATTAACAAAATCCGACAGGTAAAAATTATAGCTGTAGATATATTCTTTTGTGAAGAAAACTAAAAGTAGGGCTATTCGTGTATCACCTTGAAGACCTTCGCGTACGCGTACCACAGTTTGGGAACCACTGTCACATAAGATCATTGTCAGGGTTATATACAGTGGTACTTTGAAGGCAAGGCAAGCGAGTCACTTGCCTTCGGCCCCCCTTTGCAACTGTAATGTGTAAAGTACCTTGCTTTCAAAGAGGCCCAACAGCAACTGTAATGTATAAGTTGGCTACTTTGCTTTCAGAGGGGCCCCCAACAGCAGTTGTAATACGTAAATACCTTGCTTGCAAAGGGGCCCGAAATAACTGTAATGCACAAGCATTTTTCTTTCACAGGGCCCCATAACTTCACTAATTTCTAGTGCTTCATATTTCAAATTGGGGGATCGAAGCTTTCTCTGGGGGCTAGGTGGTGACGGGACTGAATTTTGGGCCCTTGTAACAGAGTGTCCTCCAATTGTGGGGTATAGAGTGAGGTTGATACGGCTCTGATTGCAAGAATTAACCCAACTGATCGGAATCAAAATGCTGATTTCACGTTTTATAGAAATTTTTGCTTCTTAGTTCCAATTTCCAGAGGAGGCAAATGCCCGTTTTGCCCCCCCTGCGGACGCCTACGGCCACAGCTAAGACCAGCAGGATGTAAATCCGCGCTTTCCAATCACTTTCAACAAACCCAGTGCGAATCTATAAAAACGCAATCGTGCGCCACCGTAAGAGAAAACTCTCATTCACACTTGGGAAAAAATGTGGAGGTAGTTGTCCGACTGCGAATCTAAGCTTCCAAAATTTTCCTACTCCGACCTTTCCAAAATTTCCTGCTCCTTAACATATCGTGAATGAAGTTTGGCTGTCAACAATGGCAAAGAAGCGAGCGAAATTTATTTCAGAAATAAGCCTCCTGTTAAACACAAATTCAACCAAAATATTTTGAAAGCCAAATACCCAAGTACACTGAAAATTTCAATTAAAATATTGCCCTACAGGCAAACGCCTATACTTAAATTTGCTCTGAGAGTTCATTTCAAAATGAATTGATAACTTTATAACACGCCGTAAGACGCGTGAATCGAATTGTGGCACAGCTAACTGCATAGCTCTGCAAGTTCAGTACTCTTGTACAAACGTTTACTAAAATTACTGTCAGGGACCGAGTTTGCTAGAAAAGTTTGGGGGGACAAACTTCGTGAGCGTTTTGATGACGTCACCATGTTCACTCTAATATAGTAAGACCTTATTGTGTAAATGACAAAATGAGGGGCAAAATATGGAAATGGTATATTTTGGGGGCCATGGCCTAAGTGCCCCTCTGGCTACACCCATCGTGTTATGGCAATTGCTGCATAGTACTGTGTTAGTACTTGACAATGATTATTAGGTATTTGCTTCTTTACCAAGTACACAAAACTTTAGTATTAACACTTGAAGAGTTCTTTGTCAAAGTAGATAAAACAAACACAATACTTCAAAAAACAAACAATACGTTGAAGGTAAATTATATGAAAATGTATCTCTTAGATTCAATTAATTCGCAGTTACATAATGCTACAATGGCCCGATAGTAAGCCTTAAACATACCTTGTTTGTCATTTACATTGAAATAGTATTTATATTTTGCCAAACACACGTCACCTTGCATCATTGGACCTCACAAAATTTCTTGGTAAAATCTTTGCAGGATAATTCACTTAATGTATCTCAACGTACATGACAAATAACGACATATATAGGGTGTACTTGGGTCATGGTAGAAATGTGTACTACTAGATTATTTTTTATCACAAAATATTGGGAGGGACAAAAATTGTGTCCTCCCTTGTCCAAACATGTCCCCCATCCCCCCTTAAACTCGGTTCCTGATTACGGTCGTCAACATTTAGTTGTCACCAATCCACCTATCAACAGGAACAATTTGTCACCATGACGCTTCTGGCCGCAAGAAAGTTGCCACTGCGGCAGCTCTCACGAAGATAAGTTGATTACCTCACAGTGCTAGGAGTTCAAAAATGAACTCCTCAATATCCATGGAATCTGTATCATCGCCAGAATCAATAAACCATCTTTGCAATGGGTGTGTGTGGATCAAGAAAGGGTTATGGCAACCCGAAGAGGAATTCTTTTTTTCGGATTTTTCTTTTCCTCTTCGACTGGAACCTTGCGTTCTGTGACAATTGAACGTTATGGCCCAGGGGCGTAACGAGTTTAAATGGCGCCCGGAGCAAGAAGCAAGTTTGGCGCCCCATGTTCGAACCGAAGGTCTTTCGGGAGCAAATGTACAGTATTGTACTGAAGAAAGCACTTGTGACACTGTTGGGACTTTTTGGCGCCTTCCGCAGTGATTCGGCTATTACGTCTCTTTCGGTCTACATTGAAACCAAAAGAACGCATTTAGGTGCAGTAGCTTTTCGGTTCATGGGTTCAATTCATAACTGCACCAAAGACGATATTCACAAATCGAGCTTGCTTGATCTCCCTAATAAGCTTCTGACAACTATCAAACACCATTTCAAATAACAACACGCTATTATTTTAAGTGAAATCATTTTTTATTAAAAGAAAGCATTTATGAATTAAAAACATAAAAACTCACCAATTATACAATGCATGAAATCCATCGGACTCTCTCGAATCAAATTCACAGACACAAATCAATTTCTAGGACTTTCCTTACAACCAGCAAGGTCATTTTCTATACTGAAAGTATTTTCTAATTTTTAAACCTATCGTTACACTAACTCATTGTCAAATGAATGGTTTACAATTGTGGATAAGGGTTTTTGGCAAGTCTGATCGTGACAATCATTTCCAATGCTTGGAGTTTCATTAATCAAAAAGATTTCAGTCAGTTTCCGAAGTTACTGTCACGATTTTAACGCCTTTCGTTTTCTAGCCTTGCAACGCTTTAATGTAAACAGCTTTGGGTTTCATTGGACTCATTTTGACAACAGTATTTTTGGTATTTCAATACTTTTTTGAGTGACATAATTTCATTCAGACAAGCCAGTTTTATCGTTTTGGGTGTCATAAATTATCTCGGACAATGCCAATTTATTGTACAGAGTGACAGAGATTTAGCCGGACACGCCACTCGTGTTGACTGAAAACAAGTCTAAGTGACTCTGTTTTCAGTCAGAAACTCAACCTGTTGCGGGCCAATGCGGTGATCCCCGCGGGCGGACAACAGCACTCACAGTCAATCCGTCGAGCTAGGAAAGCTGCAAGGCAGAGTTTCGTTTTACTTCTGCAGCAAAATCAAAGTGGTTTAAACTACCGAAGGAGATCACAAACGAACTGTTCTGGCCTGCAAAAATCAGCCTATTTATACTCAAGTTCACTGGAAAGTCCCTAGAATCATGTACGTAGTGCTACGTACAGGATACTGCGTCATAATGCTAGGTAACGCCAACATTGTTTTTCAAGGTTAAATTGTCAGTATCCTCAGTAAGCTGCTGAGAGAAGGGCGTATCCACCACGTGCTTCACGCTTGGTTAGCTTCAGTTTTTCATTTGAAGTTTCTTCAGCCTTTGTCTCTGCTGCTGCAAGCTTGAACTCCATTTCTTCTTTTGTGATATAATGTTTTATTTGTAGTAGACAATTTTCTGTCTGCTGCACGGCGCCCTCCGCAATGATTCGGCGCCTCCATAGTGATTCGGCACCCGGAGAATTGTGACCCCTTGCCCCCTCGTTACGCCCCTGTTATGGACAAAAACAGGGTGAAAGCGCCAATAAGCTTTTTATAGTTGTTAGGTACAACAACCTGTTGCAATCATTTTGCCTCCCTCCTGAAAATTTCCGCTGGTAGCTGCCCTGCCTGCCACAAACCATTTCTCACTAAAAGCTCATCGTGGCGGCAGACTCTTTGCGGGGAGAGATATTATGTGCATGGTGGCTTGTGTAACATCTCCCTGTGCGAAATGATGTTTGATTTTAATTGTGTCAGTGACAAGCTGTGATGGCGATAAATATTTGACTACTCCTACCTTTCACGAGTCGACACACAAGTACCGGGCATCGGGCGACTTTTGAGATCAGACGGAAAAGAAATAACTGCGGTACGTTGGCTAGTCATATGGATAAAATCATCTGTTAACAAAAGTGCTACTATACAACAGGTAGGTGTACTTACTGGACTTTTTGTTAGGCCAATCCGTCGGTTCGATACGGCAATCCTCGAATTCTACACCAGCTTCCGCAAATATCAATCTGCTCATTTCACCGAGCCCACGAAAGTTGAAGTAACACAACTTGTAAGAAGGCATGATTTTCATACGAGATGCTGACCACAAAGTTACAAATTTGTTTGACTATTTTCCCTGTCTCACAAGGACTGTATTAACTTATGCAAATCTGCAACACGAGCTGGGCGAATGCGTTATAAAATGACACAAAAATAGCAAAGGCACTACACGCAAGTTTGCCATGCAGCGTTGTCAGTTGGGCAGGGCGTTTCGGGTCGGGTCGGGTTTTGGGCCGAGTTCGAGCTCGGCCTTGGGCGGAGTTCGGTTTTGGGCCGAGCCCCAACAGTGTCACAAGTGTGTCAAAATGTTTCGGGCCTGCGTAGAAAACATTCTTTCGTGACGTACATTTGTTGTACTCACAACGGTGATTTCTGTGAGTAAAGTGATTGTGATTTTCTTCAGCTTAAGTCTATTTACAAACACAGCTGCGTTCTTTTGTTCTCTGGTCAGATTAGTCTCACATTCTTTTTGAGAAAGCGACAACCCTAAGGAAATTAGCACGGCATGACATTGCGTCAAAGAGATCGATCGCTTACGCAATGGCTTGTTTTAGGAAGTGATGACCTACAAACCGGCTTTTCATGCCTAGCGCTATCCAACACGGCTTCTTTTACGCATATAGCGTCATCGTGGATAGTTTCGTGATAGTTTCTCTATTTCTTGAGAAGCATTACGTTCCACAGTATTAACGTTGACTAACAAGCTAAGTTTGTGCTTGTTTGAGCCAATGTTTTCTTTTTAGGGTGTGATTCAAACGTGTAACTGCGGATATGTTTTTGATACCCTGCAGTTGCACATATAATGACTCGCTCGGTACATTTGACTTTCGGGCCTACATCGGGCTTCAAAAATAATTGTCGGGCTCGGGCCGGGTTCGGGCTTGTGATTTCGGGCTCGGGCCGGATTCCGGCTTCAAATTGAGGCCCGTTTACAGTTCTTTGTTGAAGCATTGAAAATGGAGCGTAGTTTCTGATACAGGCTAATCCTATGCTGAAAAAACTTCTGTAAAGCTCATATGCGTCAAACTCAGGCCGATGGGCCAAATCAGCCCCGCGGATAAATAATTTTTGGCCCGTGGGACGACATTTAATTATTATTCTAGTTGCCCGCATGTATGATTGCAAGCACCGCCATAATACTACAATCTTCACAATGCACTGCGAGTGCATTTACAAACGCTTATCATACTTAGCAAATAGTCCACATGTAACTTGTGAGCCAACATACGTCGAAAGATGGACGAGAAAGTGTGTAGACGATGACGAGACCTTGACTTGTAATTCCAACTGAAAAAAGCATCAGGTGGTTTCGATTCCAATTCTGAACCATGCTTTATACAGTTTTTTTAAGGTGTTTTAGGGACCCAATTCGGGTCTCTAGAATCAGAGAAAATCATCATCGGGTCCCGAGAATCAAAGAAAGATGGTGACATCCGCTTTGTCGGAACGTATTTTCGGAACGAGAACCGTGACAGCATTGTCATTTTTCGAATCGCAACCACGTGAGGGATGATCCAGGGACGTCGCCTGGGAGACGGTTACGGCGCCGGCCCCTGTACTTTTGAATTTGCTTCCCTTAACGTGAAGTTATATGGTGTGAAAAAATGCAGTTCTGACATGATTTGCGCATTAATTAGATGTTTTTTTTAATTTTCTTGATTTTCATGCAGGCGAATTGTACAGCGCGAAACGCGCCGATGTCGTTGCACGAATCTTTGGTATTCTCATGCATATGAGAATGAATCCACATTTGGGCATGAATTGAACTTGGATTAAAGTTGGTTTGATTTGAGTAAATGTAATTCTAATTCTAGTTCAATTTCTGGTTTTCGCAATTCCGCTAATTTTAATTCTAATCTAATTTGTGAAAGCTGCATTAGCCCTAATTTTAATTCTAATCTAATTTGGAAAAGCTAAAAATATACTAGTTGTCCAAGTCTGACAGCCATTAGTGGTGTAGGATCCGGAGGTTCAGGGGTGCAAGCGCACCTCCAAAAACTTTTTCAAGTTGCTTTGTCAAGCATTTGGGCAAAATCTCAAAAAATTGGGAACAAGAAGTTTCGACATATTTTAACAATACTAATGAAATTTTATGTTTACATTCGTCATGTCATTGAAAGTACATTAGATATATAAATTCAACAAACTGATTCTAGTAATTTCGTGTTTTAGTATGTGAGAATTGATGAGTAACTGATTCGCTTGAAGGTTTGGGCAAAAAAGGCATTTCTTTTACGTACTTTATAAATTGTACGCTGTAGGAATCCAGTATGCTATGCTGCAGAGCACCTACTTCGTGTCAGTGGAGTCCAATATAATTTTTCATGCGCGTTCCGACTCTAAGCTCTTTTAAAAGTATTAAGGTTATACCGGCATTTTGACGCTCCTAAAATCATGTACGTAATTGTTTCACCATGCCAAGAAAATACAGAACAGCTGTGATTTAAATTTTAGGGACGGTGTTTTCACTGTTAGACTTGAACACATTTTGCCATACATTATGTGGCATATACTGTATGCTCTCCGCTAGGTGTGAGTTTTTTTTGCTGACAGAAACAGCTAGAATGTGAATGTAACGCCAAACCTCAGAACGGTGAAGCAGATGCTCAGAGTACTGAGCCAACTAGCTTCTGACAACGTTTTTGCACAACCTAGCATATTTTTTTCAGTTGGGTTATTAAGAAACAAACTTCATGTACCACATTTTGTATTTCAAGTCTATTGCAACACGGTAGAGCAAACTGGAATGTACCAACTGCTACAGAAAATTTGTAGAAAGAAAGTTTGTCGCATGAACGTTTTTTGGGCAGCTATGGGGAAATTCGGCCAAAGTATCCTTTTTGCAGCCTAAAAAAGTATCTGCTCCTACACCTATGACAACATTGTTCAAACGCGCTTTCGATTCCGCTCGCTTTCCAAACAACGATTTAAACTTGCATATAAGTTTGCACAGATCATGGGGCTGTATTCCCTCCAAAAAAATTATATTTTATTTTTCTGCACTTACATAAAATTATTTTATCTTGGACTGTTTGGCCCATTTACAGCATTGTTGTAGCCTATGAAAGAGCAGAGAGAGTGCTGCATATAAATGCAGTCACTTGGCCTTTCGCTGCTACTACCGCCACATAGCTTAGCGATAAACAACTGCTAGTTAATTCGAGATGCAAACAGTCGCAAAATAGTAAATCGAGCAAAGTACAAGTTCAATAAAATTATGCAGGGGTGTCCTACTTCAGTGGGGATGTATGCTAAAGTTTACATCACACAATCCATTCCCGTACTCTAACATGCTCAAATAATTGCAAAATGTCGTCAAATCAGACAGCAACACTGCAGTTGTCTACATAGTTACTTGTTTCTGTCAGCACTTAGCCGCGTGTGAATAATCTTGCTGATTTAAAACTTTTACGGCGCAAAAGCGAATTTTTACGATTTAGGCCAGATAGAAATACGGTACCGCCTTTAACCTAAAACGAACAGCTCGCGTGCTAACAGGTTAGCACTAACTGCAAAGACACTTTCCCAGCCCACATTCTGCACTGCATCTGCGAAGTACTGTATTCAGTTCACCACCTCGATGGTGTTTTCTATGAAAATAGTGTAAAAAGTTTATGTTTGTTAAATTCATCAACATATCCATGGTCAAACAAGAATTACGTTTTCGGGACTATTGCCTGAACCGTCAAACCTATACGTGAATTAAATCGTGCAAGGAAAGGTAGACTGAATATTATCTTGTTTTCCGACCTAACAAGTAATGTTCACGATTTAACGGTCATTTTCCCATTAAATCGATATTAAATGTGATTTTCATTCAAGCCTACAGTCTCCTTGCACGCTTGCAAAACTGCTCATAACACGTTGCGGTGAATCGAAAATGGATGCTTTAAATGGTCAAGCTGAGCTATTGCCTTGGGCTTGGCTACGGGGCGGAGCGCATGCTATTAAAATCAATGGCCCAGTCACGCATCAGCATGCACAACGGATGACGAGAATTGAAAAGCGCCTAGTCATTTCCTACACAGCTGCACTGCGTCTAGTTGGAGTGTGAGCAGAATGTACACTAGGCTGAAAGTTAGTATGGCCATTAGACAGGGGCGATTACATCACAAATGTAATTACGATTACGAGCACTTGTCAAATGCTCGATTACGATAACGAATAAACAAGATCACAATTGTAATCGATTGCGATTGATTAGATTGAAAGTAATCACGATTACAACCGGGTCCATTTGCATGGTTTGATATAAGTATATGTTCAGACAACATACTATATGAATAAATGCAATAAACTCAATTACCAATCTGTAAGGATTAAGCACCGGATAAAAAGAAAATTCACATTAGTTGTTTACTTATTAGACGTTTGTGCCGTCAACACACCAGAGGCGTAATTAGAGCAGGACCGCAACTAGGGGGGTTCAGGGGGTGCGAAGACCTCCATGAAAAACGTTTCGCTGAAAAATGTGTTGGACATAGTTTAAAAACTTTTGCGCCCCTCTCAGAAAACCCTTCGCCCCGCCTAGTGTCCCAAGCTGGTTACGGGCCTGATTAGAGGTTTGTGCTATGGAGGAAAACTGAGCTGAATAAGGCCCACTGGCCCCTCCAGAGGGCCCACTAGCCAACACCCAGAACAAAACTTGAGAAATGAAGGTGAATACGGATGTGGATGGCTATACTTAAACCCTAAAATTACAACGGAAAATACTCCGAAAAATGCAAAAAAAGCGTCAACCTACTGAAAGCCAAGTTCGGAAACACACAAGAAGGGAATATAAACTCAAACTAAAGCCCTGGATAACACAAGGGATCATTTCTTCTATCAAACATAGAGACTACTTGCTTCGCGTTTACAAAAGATCGAAATTACTTACAGATTTCGAAACTTACAAACAATTCCGAAACCGCCTTACTCACATCAAGGATTTAGCAAAGCGCAAATACTATGAAGAGCAATTTGCCCAAAACAGTAGAAACTCAAAAGGAACTTGGAAGTTAATTAATGACATTTTTGGCAAAACTAAACCAACTAGTTTTCCTCCAAGATTAAAAGTTGATAGACGAGTTTACTCATCCACAAAATTAATTGCAGATGCATTAAATCATAGCTTTGTTACTTCGGCTCAATCAAATGTCACTCCTTCTGGTCCATCAAAAAATACTGAAACAAATATAAAAAAATATTGTCTGCCACGCCAAGCAAATTCTATCTTTCTATCACCAACCACTCTTGAAGAAATACTTACACTAGTTAACAGGTTAGACTCTAAAAAATCATGTGGTCACGATGACATTCCGGTGCGCATTTTGAAATTATCAAAATACTTATTAGCACCGCTTCTATCAAATGTTATAAACGAAAGCATATGTGGCGGTGTCTTTCCAAACACCCTAAAAATAGCTAAAGTAATACCACTTTTTAAGTCGGGAGATAGCGAAATTCCTACTAATTACAGACCGATATCAGTTCTAACATACTTTTCAAAAATTTTTGAAAAGGTGCTGTACGGAAGACTTAACGATTATTTTACCAAAAACAACTTGTTGAGTCAGCAACAATACGGTTTTCGCAACAACTATTCCACATCCCTGGCTATTACAGATATGTACGAAAACCTTCTTCATAACCTCAATAACAAACTCAAATCATGTGTGGTCTTCTTAGATCTAAGAAAAGTATTTGACTCAGTGAATCACTCTATTTTGCTAACAAAACTCGAGCATTACGGCGTAAGAGGAAATGCGCTCAAACTAATAGAGTCTTATCTCTGCAACCGAAAACAGTACGTTCAAGGGGGAAATATTAGATTATCTTTAAATTCAATTATATCTGGGGTCCCCCAGGGATCAATATTAGGCCCATTGTTTTTTCTAATATTTATAAATGACCTACCAAAGTCAAATTCTATGAAAAGTATACTTTTTGCTGATGATACAGTTTTAGTTCAAAGCGACAGCAATCTGGGAAATTTACAAAACTCGGTTAATCATGAAATGTCAAAAGTAATGGATTGGCTAACCGCAAACAAACTCTCACTAAACATTTCCAAAACAAAATATATGTTGATCACAAACAAACATGTGAGCACTGAATCCTTTGAAATAAATGTAAACAGAAATCGTATCAAAAGAACTGTGACTTACAAGTACCTTGGTGTGATTGTGGATGAAAAACTAACTTGTAAAGAGCATTGTAAACAGTTGTGTAGTACTATATCCAAATATGTCGGTGTAATGTATAAAGTTAAACATTATGTGAATAACCAAGCATTACGTATGTTGTATCACAGCTTAGTAAACTCACGAACAC
>Ga0210059_1003861_pt1 | contig 24108 bp, 20 predicted proteins | sample Ectturendosymbi2_FD_188042 | JGI IMG/M metagenome (GOLD analysis project Ga0210059, IMG submission 188042) | Ecteinascidia turbinata endosymbiont from Florida, USA - Sample 2 (SPAdes) (version 2) | ecosystem: Host-associated > Tunicates > Ascidians > Unclassified | place: Key West, Florida...
TGTGACAACTCTTCTGTACGAGCTTGTATGGTTTTGATGTCTGACGTTTTGATGAATCCAGGGGAAGGTTGGTGCATATGATACGGAATTTTAGTTTCAAGATTATCACCATGCATTGTTCCATACAGATGTCATCCAGGTTCAGACTTGTTTCCACATACCTGACAAGGATAAGCTATTATCACATGTGGCACCAAGCTCATCTGTCGTGCGGCATTGCGTTGTTTCCATGCAGTTGATCACAGCAGCAACAATTTAATCGCGTTGTTCGATTTTTTCTGCGTAAACGTCTGTCGTGCATTCACGTTTAGGTCTCAGCATGCTGTATAGCGATTCTATCTTCTTGTAAATGGTGACTATACCCGGTTCATTTGCGTTTGCTTGTCATGTGCGTGAAACATTGTTTTCCTTTTTTCTTTGTTGAAATCCGTGCACTGGTGTGTTCTCTTTTAAATTAAGGAAATCAACCAGAGTGCCGTTTGAGAAAATTGCTGACAACTAATGATTGATAAAACAGTCAAGTAACAAAGAAGAAGCGGTGAGAGCTGTGCAGGCGTTGGCCTAACATGGCTATCTTGTTGTTACAGATCGCTCGCAAAACGAAACCGACCGACTGCGTAAAATGACCGGACTGAGTCCTTAAGTGTGGACGCATTGTGTTATTCGCTGCCTTCCTATCGCTTTGACATCAAAAAGTGTTAACCCTTAAAAGCCTGGGTTCATTGCCAATCACTTTTACCTAACATCGGTCGCTAGCGACCCGTGTCGCATCTACTGTAGGAACAGCATGCAAAGTCAGTAACAAGGTGTTCGGTTACTCTATGCAGTACGAACAAAGTACTGCGACAATTTTATGTTCGTTGCAACTTGGTTTCCCACAGTTTTGGTAAAAAAAACTAAAAATGTATAAAATTTTGGTAAAAAAGTGAAACTTGATTTTTTACCAAATTTGTGGCTTTTTGTCCATAACGTTTGAACCAGAAACGTTAGAAAGCCATCAAAGACTCAAAAGACTCGAACTACAGCGTAGTTTCCACGAAAAGCTTGAGTCAAAAAATTGGCTCTTGCGGTTAGGACCCAAGGCCCGATGACCTCGGCCAAAAAGGCCTAAACATACCCCACTTACAACGTCACCCACGAAAAACCCAAAACTTTCAAAAATTTTTTCAAATCTAAATTAGGAGACTCCCCGCACCCTTTGAGAGTTTGAACAGCTCTCTAGCTCAATCGCCTGGCGAGTTATGGAGTTGGTTAGTGACGCAAGAAATGAGAAATTTTCCGGATTCCAAAGCGGAATCTTGAGGACCGATGTTGAATTATTTCATGTATATTTACAGACAAACCTATTGCGTTTGTGGTGCCCGCAGCTTATTACATCAAGGGTGCCTAACGCATTTTATTTCGTGGGCTGAAAATTAGACATGACAAGACTGCATGTGCTGAATACACGACCTCATGAATTCGTTAGGGACGTCACAACAATTTGACTCTGCCCAGCTAATCAGTTCGCTGGCCGAACGGAAACACCTCGTGGGGCGCATGTGGCCCTCGGACCACTTGTTTGACCTCGCTGGCTCGAATGACATGCGCTTGGAAAAAATGTTGCACTATTACCTAACATGGGTCGCTAGCGACCCTATACCTTCTTTCGGGAAAAATATTTTTTCTGCAAATTTCGCAAATGGAAAAACTTGGTGCTTATGAAACAATGCCAACGAGCAACTTGAGGAATACATGGAGTCTCAAAGCGGTGAACTATTTGATAGGGTCTTACGCACTTGTAAATTTCCGCTCGAGTCGGTAGCGACCCACATAGGCGTTTAAGAGTTTACTGTGTTGCGCTAATTTCAAAGTATTTACGACACTGCTAGTTGTGATTGGATTGAAGTGATTAAAAGTTGTTTCATTCGATCCAGTTAATAAGCAGAAACAATGAAAAAAATATCATCGAAAGAAGTAACCAATAGTTAGTGGAAATTAGAATAAATTAAGACAATGGCAAGAGAGCCCAAAGATTGTGACTGTGTCACATAGGATTGGTGAAAGATCATGGAGGTCAACTAGCCCCGTTTGAAACCTATTGACGCATGTGTCAGAAAACAACTGTTGGAAATAAAATAAGCACAATCAGAAAAACAAAGAAATAAACGTAGAACATGGTGAGGGAAAATTACAGATGAAAAGAACATGCGTATATTCTCAATGAAATGAGTTTATTTGGTCTCAGTGAGGAAATCCGGTGTGGTCAACAAATGTCAAACAAAGCATGAAAATAAAAATATCGTCGATTAAGAAAAAGAGACATTAGGGAGTGGAATTTATTCTTCTTCTTTTGAGGCAGTTGTTCTAACCACTGCTTGGCCGCACTAGATCTCGGGGCAGGTGTCACAATTCCAATCACAATTCGCAAGGCGTCGTTCATGGCGTGGTCGATAAGGCGGGTATGAGCACTGCGGCACCAGACAGGAGCACAGTACTCTGCGGTTGAATGCACCAGGGCTAGGGTGGCTGTTCACAGAGTTGTTCCTCCAGCACCCCAACCAGAGCCAGCAAGCCACCTCAGGAGCGCGACGCGTGATGTCAACTTTTTGCGAAGTGACTCAAGGTACCGGCGATACGTGAGCGACCTGTCCAACGTTACTCCGAGGTATTTGTACTCGGAGCAGAAGGGCAGGGTTTCGTTGTTGAAGTTGACTTTCAGTTTACGTTTAACTTCCTTGTTGCTAAGGTGGAAGGCTGCCGACACCGTTTCTGTAGTGCTGAGCTTTAGCTTCCAAATCTGGAGGTACTCACCTAGGGTTGCCATGTGTTTGCTGAGCACCCTTCCACTGCCCGCCAATCTCCACCAGCATGCATGATTGCTGGGTCGTCAGCATATGCATACTTTCTGGAGACGGTGGTTGGCAGGCCAGGGATGTAGATGTTGAAGAGAAGGGGTGCCAGCACAGATCCCTGTGGGACGCCGTCCTTGAGGAGTCGTAACCTGCTACTTTTTGCCATTTCCGGTGGTAAGGGTAAAACTACGATTACCAACCATCGCCATGATCATGTGGACCATGTGTCTGTCAGGCAACAATCGCAGCAGCTTGCAGGTGAGGTCGCGGTGCCATACTGTGTCGAATTAATTCTGAAAGAGGGGATATGCACGAGAAGGAATAGCAAAGAAAATGATAAAGTGCATGAAAAGAACAACTTGCAACGTATAATTCAAATTACTTAATCTAGTAAAAACAGTATTGTGCTCCTCATAGAGAAAAACGTTACATAAACACATATTTTTTTCTCTTTTTCAGATAAATAATTGGCGTTTATTATAAATATTTCTTTGTGAACACATATTTTTTCTGAAAAAGTGTAATGGACCCAAAATTAAACTTCAGGTCGCATCAGAACGTGAACGAGATGTAAAACATTGAATTGGTTTTGTTGGTATTTGTCAAAGCTAGTATTTGTTGAAGACCGTAAAAGAGCTCATCGGTCCCCATGCGATCCCTGGCAGTAATCTGTCCACTGCCGCGTCAGTTAACCCTCGTGTCGGGATCTCCGCTTTCGGCATTGTTTACAGCGGAGATGAGCAGAGTGTCATATATTACGATGCAAATCCAATCCGGAATTATTCGATCTCAATCCAAGTCTAGCCATAGTCCAAAAAAAAATTTTTTTTAAGTCCAAGTCCAAATAAAGTCGAAAAATTATGAAAATACAGGTTTTACAGCTTTTCAACAACAAAAATAACGCAAATCCTTTCCATTAAGCCAGTCCATATCCGATCGTGTTCCTAAATTTATGAAGCAATGTACAGTCCGGAATCGGATCCAATCCAAATCCAACAAAATTTGTCATAGTCCGGATTCAGTCCAATCCAAGTCTAGTCTAGCGCTCATCTCTGGTTGACAGCTGAACTCAGCTGCTGCCTTATGCAGTGTTGCACCTTATGTTTAGGTAGTTATTACGATGGGTAGATGATAAAAAGAATCCTGATTTCCGACATTTGACCTAAGGCAACCTTTCGCGATGAGAATCCTGGAAACAACCAATGTCATAGTGGCCAGTGATGTACAGAAGCCGGAGTGTAGGAGTGGACTTCGGCTGGAGTCTTAATGAATTTTCCAAAGAGGAGTGGAGCCGGAGTTGATTTTTTCACGAAAAGCCGGAATAATTCTTTGAACAATTCTTAGGAGTGAAAGTGTATTGTTTTTTTGCGACAAAACAATGGTTCACACAGTCAACAGATCATACAGCATTGTGTAGAATATAAGCTAATGCAGAAGCTATAGCATAATTTAAAGCAATTCTCTACACAATAAATGAACATTTACTGGTTCCTTTGTCACAAAGGATTGGTGAAAGACCATGAGGTCATCTAGTCTACCAACCCTGGATTACACATTTCAGTACTACAATTAGTAGTCAGTGAAAAGAAAGTACAAAGTGATGAAAAAACAAAGACAAGTGATATTTTTGCAGATGAGTGGATGCCACTGTACACATAGTTTTCATGATGAGATATTTAATTTCACAGGTGTGGAAAGAACAAACACTGAAATTAATATTCAGATTTTTGACAATGGTAAAAAGAAGCAACAAGGTGGAAATAATATCAAATGACAGACGCATGAATCAAACTTGCACATAACGTTCAATTTGGAGTTTAGGCGTCGGAGTGCAAATCTTAAAAATGTTTCAGAGATGGAGCGGAGTCGAAGAAACGAGCAGTGTTTCCCACCACTGTCATTGTGGGACAATCGTGGACATCAAACCACTCCGTTTCAAAATAAAAGTATTACTTGTTTGACAACATGGGGAAAACAATTCCCGAAAACCTTCACCAACAATTTAGGGTCGATTTTGATTGCCTAGCAGTCCACATTAAGAAAATAACGATCAAAAAGCGCCCCAACACTGATTAAGCCAGCCCAACGTTTTTTTTGGCATTTTTCAAAGTACAATTAAAGCACTTTCCGAAACTGGGGGCAAAAAATTTTAGGTTGGATTTTTGTTGCCTTGAAGTCCACATTACGATCAAAAAAACTCCCCCACAATGATTAAGCCAGCCCAACAAGTCAAACTGACCATTCTCACGCAAATAAAGGTCTTACGCGAAAAACGTAACTTATGGCAGGTTCGCTCGCACTGAAGGCAGTAAGTGGTGCCGTTTTAACTTACGTCATTACAAGTTGTTTACTGCTCCATACAACAAGTTTTGAATAATGGACATTGTTTAGGAAATGTTATTATACAAAAAGGTATACAGCTACCATGTGAATATCTGTTGTGTTTTTCCCTGACAGAGTTTCAAAACTCAGAGCACCTTTTACAAAATGCACTGTGCCTTATTCGAAGAAGACAATGGAAAACAACGCAGACAGTTCCGCTTACGGTTTGAGTACAGTAATGTAGAGCAGTGCTCTTCAACCTTTTTTGTTACGGTCCACCCTTAAAGATATTTTGACGAACTCATGCACCCTATTTTCTTGAACACTTAAAACGCATGCACCCTATTCACTTGAACACTTAAAACTAATGCCAAATATTAACTGACGCTTCCCCGTGTCCCCCACTTAATTGCGCCCATGCCTGTAAGTACCCGGGTCTAAATAAGCAAGTCCTCTAATTCAGTAACTCAGCTACATAATTCAATTGGTAATGGCTCATTGCCTGTTGCTTATGAATCACAAATAATCATCTAATTACAATTACCTTGATATGGTGTGATGTTTATGCACCACACTTTAGATTGTGCAAAGTCTCGGTTGAATCCTGAAAGTCATTGGTTGGTTGGTTGGTTAATGGTACATTTTTGCAAACAGGAAGATTTTGTAAAAATTATGTGTTTAGTGTGACAAGTTTATGATGCACCTTCGTGTACCCTTTCTTAGTGGTGTACGCCACGCATATTTTGGTGCACCGTAGGGTGTACCGTGCACACCGGTTGAAGAGCGCTGATGTAGAGCTTTAGAGAGTGTATCGAATAGATGTTTATTTTATGTGGTGTTGGTTATTGGCACTTTATAACTATAGTGGTCTTGTAGCGCCACGACTGAGTTAGTACAATGTCTGGTTTCATTTCACTCGCTTTGTTGTGCGTTCTGGGTGTGTTCCCTGCAGCTCTACCGCACACCGTGCGCCTGGTAAGAAGGCTACAGTACCAATTTGCAAGGTGTTGGTAAGACCTGACCGAGAGTCGAACTCTCGACCTACCAGCATCGAAGCGGACGCACTTACCACTAGACCATGGGCTGGTCGGTATCGAATAGAATGAGTTACCAACAAAGCCGACAGTATTTAGCGACCGACCAAGACGTGCAGAGCGCGCAAAACGAATCAACACGCGACGTGGAATAAATCATTTGCCGGCAGAAACAATCAGCGCCGCGGCATTTGCACCAAACCTGCACAAGGAACATTCGGGAAACACAAGTCTGAACATCTCCCCTGCGAGGAAAAAAATCGTAACTTTAACAACAAAAAAGTTTATGAGGTTTTCTCGGCCGTTTTGATCGCCGAGGATGTCTCGGTCCATAATCCGGGCTAACGTTTTGTGACGTCGGCGGTTGCCCGGTGGTCGCTGTCGAAGTGTCACTCGAGAGCTGCTCTGAAACGGAGGGGTTCTCTTCTCTGCTTTCTTTTGGACCACGTCGTGGTCCAAAAGAAAGACCACGTCGTGGTCCAAAATAAAGAGCATAGCATGGATCGCCGACCTCGTACGTAACCGCTACTTGAGTTACGGAAAGTTGTCGCTCAAACTGCTGCGACTTGGTAGCTTCTCTCGCTTGCTTGCCCTGACCAGGCGAAAGTAGTATCATGTCAATTTTAGTACGGATTTGACGTCCGTTCAGTAATTCGCTTGGCGAGTAACCGGTGGATAAAGGCGTGCGCCGGAAATTCCTCAGGAAATCTTGCAACCCATCTTTTGCGGCTTTGGTGGACTTCTTTAATGCTTGTTTGAAGGTTTGTACCAAATGTTCAGCGGCGCCATTCGTGGCAGGATGGTACGGAGCTCCAGTCAGATGGGCAATTCCATTCTCTTTGCGGAATTCCTGGAACTCGTCCGATTTGAAGGTAACAGCGCAGTCGGTTACAACTGTATGGGGAAAACCGAAATGCGCGAAATATCTTGCAAGAGCTTTGCTCGTTGACTTCGCTGACACTGACTGCGTTGCGTGGATGCAGGGATACTTAGTATAGGCGTCAGTAACCACAGGCCAGTTATACCCCAGAAAGTTGATGGCATGATCAATGTGTAGGCGGCTCCACGGCTTCTCAGGTAACATCCAAGGATGGACGGTAGCTTTAGACGGTTCGGACTGCCCGGCGCAAATCCCGTAGCCACGGGGGGTATTCGGGGGCAGTGACCCCCAAATTTTGTTTGTTCCCCCCCAAATGATTCAAACTGGAAAAATTAATCAATTTTGCAAATGCTTGCTTTCAATCTGTTTAATCTTTTCCCCAACTCGCAACATCACCGCACGTTGCGTTAAAAAGTAACCTTATTGTTACGAAATAAATTGTATTAAAGAATGTCCACACTGGTAACAATTTCGATTTGTGACGTCACAGTCACTGGAGAGAGTCTTTCGAAACCGTTTTTGCAGTCTCTCTGTTAGCGCGAACGCCATGGCATTAGCAAGCCGGCTGTGGTAATGTTATAATAGAAAGACTTAGCCTGCGTTACCTCTAAGAAAATTTTAGCAAATGTTGGTTTCAGTTAGCATGAATATTTTAAGGCTGAGTTGCCAGAATTCTAAATGAATTACAAATTTTGTGAATTATCAGACTTTAGGATAAGCATGAAGTCTTATGAAAATACGAACAAAGTAGGGCCTACACATTTCAAATAGCTTCTCCTTGTTTTCTTGCTTGTCCAATGTTTTGGAATGTTGCAAGTGTACGGGAATCAGATTTCATTGCGCAAATGATTTGGTAGTACTGCGCAGTTGCGCATCTTAGAGAGAACATTGGACTGGTGTTAGGCTTGCTTGTAGTCAAACAGAACTTCTTGTAATAGTCAAACCAAAGCCAGTAGGATAATGTATGCGAATAAGAAGTTGATCAAAAAAGGTTAGGGAATTCTGTGTCTTACGTAGAAATGCTTCAGCATGTCACTGCAGCACTGACCAGAAGTCAGCATAAAATGCAGCTAGCGCGTATTGCGTGCTCGGTGTGTGGCACAAACAAGTTACAGTTATCCCACCCTCTAAACAAGCGAAACTACATCACGCCCTCTGAACAAGCGAGAAAAGTCAGTTTCATCTCGATTCGGAGAGAACGTTATTCATAACAAAACACATCAGAATTCACAGTGAAAGTGAGAGTTTGAATTTGAAAGTATCTTTCTTTGAAATCATTGATACTATTCAGAGCGAATTCAGCCACCGGCTTTCGGAGTTTGATATGTCTCTCATCAAATCTTTGCGTGTTCTTTCACCAGCATAGAATTGCTTTCTCGACAAGGAAGAGTTACAACCTCTTTACTCTTTAGTCAATTCAACTACCAAAAATATCAGTGAAGATCTCGATGCTGAACCAGAACCGTCGCCAGACAGTCGTCATTAGGGGGGCTTTACGTTCTTGCAGGTGGGGCATTATATTCAAATTTTTACAAGAATTCCACTAATTTATAGTGTTTCATATTTCAATTTGGGAGGTTAAGCCCTCCAAAGGCCCCCATGGCGATGAGACTGTGCTGAACTACTACTGTGAAAAGCATTGTCTCATCAAAGCTTCCTGATGTGTCTTTAAATAAAAACACTCGTATGAATTTGGACCAGCTTTCGAAACAGTTTTGGAAGTATAAAACAGCTTTTCCCACCACATACTTGCTGCTGAGCGCGGGCTTAACTGTAAGAGTTTCGACAGCCACAGACGAAGCAAGCTTCTCCAGTGTGGTGAGGATACTGACACCTCATAGCAGGTGCATGACACACGAGCGTACAGGGGCGTCTCGAGGTTAGACAGCGCCTGGGGCAAGAAGCACGTTTGGCGCCCCCATGTTCGAATTTGAGGTCTTTAGGAAGCAAATGTACTGTATTGAAGAAAGTGCTTGCGACATTTGTTTGGACTTTTTGGCGCCCCCGCAATCATTCGGCGCTCCCCGTAGTGATTCGGAGCCAGGAAAATTATGCCGCCCCTCGTTATGCCCCTGCGACCAGATAAATGTCAGCTGGTTTTGTAAGATTGTGAGAAAAATGGAACAGCTGCTGTGGCAAACGAAGACATCGTTTCTGAATTTTCGACCAAAACTCGACGACTGCATCTTTAAAGTATTCTCTTGACACTGAAAGTTCCTCCATGAATATTATTTATCTATTACGCTATGTAACAGGTGTCAGAACTGCAGTTTTTGTGACAGTTTATGCTCAAATTTCTTTTCTTGTTGGAATATTGCAAGTATACAAGATTCAGATTTCATTGCGCAAATGATTCGGTAGTACTGCGCAGTTGCGCATCTTAGAGAGAACATTGGACTGGTGTTAGGCTTGCTTCTAGTCCAACAGAACCTCTTGTAATAGTCAAACCAAAGCCAGAAGGACAATGTATGCGAATAAGAAGTTGATCAAAAAAGGTTAGCGAATTCTGTGTCTTACGTAGAAATGCTTCAGCATGAGTTGAGTTGAGTTGATTTTATTTGGCGATAATTAATATTCAGCTAGAAAAAACACAAATCAGTGCAAGGACGCCAGGGCATTGAAGTAACCGGAAGGTTGTCGTGTCGATGCCTCTCAGCAGTTAAATTAGCTTTGTTACTGTCCGGTTTCAATTCGTGGTGGTGCATATATGTGGGAAGGAGCTGCTAGATGATCAACATGTGTATCGATCACTGCAGCACTGACCAGAAGTCAGCATAAAATGCAGCTAGCGCGTATTCCGTGCTTAGTGTGTGGCGCAAGCAAGCTACAGTTATCCCACCCTCTAAACAAGCGAAACTACATCCCATCCTCTGAACAAGCGAGAAAAGTCAGTTTCATCTCGATTCGGAGAGAACGTTATTCATAACAAAACACATCAGAATTCACAGTGAAAGTGAGAGTTTGAATTTGAAAGTATCTTTCTTTGAAATCATTGATACTATTCAGAGCGAATTCAGCCACCGGCTTTCGGAGTTTGATATGTCTCTCATCAAATCTTTGCGTGTTCTTTCACCAGCATCGAATTACTTTCTCGACAAGGAAGAGTTACAACCTCTTTACTCTTTAGTCAATTCAACTACCAAAAATATCAGTGAAGATCTCGATGCTGAACCAGAACCGTCGCCAGACAGTCGTCAGTAGGGGGGCTTTACGTTTGTGCGGGGAGGCTTTACGTTCTTGCAGGGGGGGCTTTACATTCAAATTTTTACAAGAATTCCACTAATTTATAGTGTTTCATACTTCAATTTGGGGGATTAAGCCCTCCAAAGGCCCCCATGGCGATGAGACTGTGCTGAACTGCTGCTGTGAAAAGCATTGTCTCATCAAAGCTTCCTGATGTGTCTTTAAATAAAAACACTCGTATGAATTTGGACCAGCTTTTGAAACAGTTTTGGAAGTATAAAGCAGCTTTTCCCACCATATACTTGCTGCTGAGCGCGGGCTTAACTGTAAGAGTTTCGACAGCCACATGCGAAGCAAGCTTCTCCAGTGTGGTGAGGATATTCACGCCTTACAACAGGTGCATGACACACGAGCGTACAGGGGCGTGACGAGGTTAGACAGCGCCACGGGCAAGAAGCACGTTTGGCACCCCCATTTTCGGATTTGAGGTCTTTAGGAAGCAAATGTACTGTATGGAAGAAAGTGTACTTATGACATTGTTTGGACTTTTTGGCGCCCCCGCAATCATTCGGCGCTCCCCGTATTGATTCGGCGCCAGGGTAATTATGCCCCCTTGCCCCCCTCGTTATACCCCTGCGACCGTATAAATGTCAGCTGGTTTTGTAATGTTGTGAAAAAAATGAAACAGCTGCTGTGGCAAATGAAGACATCGTTTCTGAATTTTCTACCAAAACTCGACGACTGCATCTTTAAAGTATTCTCCCGACACTGCAAGTGCCTCCATGAATATTATTCAACTATTATGCCATGTAGCAGCTGTCAGAACTGTAGCTTTTGTGACAGTTTACGCTCAAATTTCTTTTCTTGTTTCTTTCATGTTTTCGTTTTACCAAAAGACGTTTCAAAAACTGCGAGTGTTGATAAAAGGTAGAACGTCTACAAGCTAGAGTACATGGTTCAGGGGTGTAGTGGGGCGGGAACGCGTGGGAACGGCGTTCCCACACCTTTTTCACGTTTCGTTTCGAAATGAGTTTGAAGCTGTTTCAAAATGGCTATTTCTTGGATGCGTTCCCACACCTTTTTGTCAGCACAACATCCCTGACATGGTTCGACTTCCAGCTGCTAATGGGAACGATTGATTGATTGTTTCAGTGACCAATATAATCTATGTGTTTATTATATATAATCTCGTGCATTGTTGTGGCTCTTTTGAGAAATTAGACGGAGTTTCATTCGTACCAGTGTCTTCACTTTAAATGTTGACAGGAATAAAATTGGTTCAGTTTTGTTGTTTATGCCAAAATATTGTTATGTTTTTTCAAAAAGTTAACAATGCATATGCAAACATCGGACAAAGCTTTTACTGAACCAAATGCGACGAACAGGCATCAAGCACTGGCGCGTAGTCAGGAAAATATCTTGAACCAGGCCCGTAAACAGCTTGGGACATCAAGATGAGCGAAGAGTTTTCTGATAGGGGCCCAAATTTTTAAACTGTGTCCAATACTTTCAAAGCAAGTCCAACACATTTTCCAGGGAGGCGAAAGTAACTTCAGGGGGGATTTCCTTCCCCTAGTTACGGCTTGCTCAAAGCATAGCCGAACTTTTTCATCTTGTTTTTCTTTGTTGTTTCCGTAGAAAAGCACATAACTAAACAAATGTCTTAGTTTTTTTGTGGATACTTTTTCTGGAAAACGTCATCGTTTATGAAAAATTGAGAAAGGCGCTGGAGCCTTCCTCCCTTGATGGACTATCCATGGAACGTAGCATACCGGTACAAACTCACCATGGAACGTAGCATACCGGTACAAACTACCCATGGCACGTAGCATACCTGTACAAACTACCCATGGCACGTAGCATACCGGTACAAACTACCCATGGCACGTAGCATACCTGTACAATCACAAATCTTATGTGATCAGACTGAAAAGAGACAACTGGCAATATGCTGTCCAGTAAGTCGTTGAAAATTAGTAAAATAGTGTGTTAAACATACAATAAAACAAAATTCTTGCCACCCTAAAAATGTATTGCGTCCCCCCAAACCTTAAAACCTGCCTACGGGCCTGAATCGGACATTGTCGGCATAGATCGAGAATGTCAGAATCGATGTTCGGCCAGTAAACAGCCGTCCTTGCCAACTGTTTCATTCATTGGATGCCGAAATGGCATTCGTGCAAAATATCGAGCACTTGTCGATGTACCTTGGTCGGAATCACCATACGGGCTCCATACAGTAAACAACCATGACAAACACTAAGTGAGGCGGCGATTTTTCGAAATTTCTCTGCTGGGTCATCGCCGTCTTTCTTCTCTGGCCAACCTTCTCTCGTGAATCGCATGACCTTCGTGAAAGTTGGATCTCGAGAAGACTCTTTCCGCAACGTACCCGAGTCGGTTGGTCTCACTTGCAAACTCAGTGTTTCGATGATACAAACGGCGTCCACGTCGTCGGTCATTTCGTCTCTGTCGAAAACGGGATCTTCACCAACAGGCAGTCGACTGAGGACATCAGCATTGGAGTGTTCCGACGTCTTGCGGTACTCCATAGTGTAGCTGAATTTTCGAAGGAATAGAGCCCATCGAGATAAGCGGTTTGCAGCGAGAGCCGGAGTCGGCTTATTCGGTCCGAAGATGGCCACCAAAGGCTGGTGGTCCGTCACCAAAATGAACTTTCTTCCATATAAATACTGTAAGAATTTCTTCAAGGCGTAGATGATGGCCAAAGCTTTTTTTTGGATCTCGCTGTAATTGCGCTGACTTGCTGTGAGCGTCTTGGAAATGTTGGCTATTGGTCGTTCACTTCCGTCAGAATAGCGGTGAAACAAAGTAGCGCCAATCCCGACCGCTGATGCATCGCAGGCGACTCCTAATGGAAGGGATGGATCAAAATGAGCGAGCACATCGGCTGTAGATAAGAGTTCCTTCAGACGGCGAAAAGCTGCTTCCTCTTCTGACCCCCATGCCAACCGATGACCTTTCCTAGTAAGACTGTATAGCGGTTCAGCCACTGAAGCAAACGTGGGTGGCAAAAACTTGGCGTAGAATTGCACGGAGCCGAGAAACGAACGTAAAGTGGACACGTCATGCGGCGCTGGCATCCCGTTGAGGGCATCGACCTTTGGACTTTGGTGAATTCCGTCGCTGGACAGCACGTGCCCCAAGTGAACCACCTGTGGCTGGGCGAAGGTAGATTTCTCAAGCCAGCATCGCAGTCCTTTGTCACGAAGCCTTTCTAGTAGACGGCGCAAATTCCGTAAATGTGCTTCCGCTGTTGCACCACTGCAGAGAATGTCGTCCAGGTAAACGGCTGCACCGGGCAGATCACTGGTGATGTCGTCCATTACTTGCTGGAAATAACCAGGGGCGAAACTGATTCCGAAAGGAAGTACGTTCTGAAGTAGAACTCTGCAATGAGTGCTCAGCGCGAGCCTTTCACGACTTTTCGGACCTAACCTGACCTGGTTGTAGGCATCTTCCAGGTCAATCTTGGTGAAACCATAACCACCTCCCAATTTTCGCATCAATTCTTCAGGAAGTCGCAACAGGTGTCGATGAGTTTCCAGCTGAGGGTTGACGGTTACAGAGTAGTCGCCGCAAACGCGCAAAGCAGGTTTGTTGCAAGTCTGCGACGCTTTTCTCACTGGAACGACAGGAGTTCCCCAATCACTGACAGATGTAGGCGTCCAGACGCGTCTAGCGATTCCAGCATCGTAGGCTTGCGCTAATTCTTCCCGCATGGCAAATGGAACGGAACGTGGTTTGCAGAAGATGGGCCTCGCTTCTGGTTTGAATTCAACCTCGAGTTGTACACCATGGAGACACCCCAACTCTGGCTTGAAAAGCTCGCTGAACTCGTTGCACAAATCGCGACACACTCCATCCCCGTCGCCAGTAAAACTCTGTTGTGTTTTTCCCTGACTGAGTTTCAAAACTCAGAGCACCTTTCACAAAATGCACCGTACTTTATTCGGAGAAGATAACGGATAACAGGGAAGACAGTTCCGCTTACGGTTCGAGTACAGTAATGTAGAGCTTTAGAGAGCGTATCGAATAGATTATTGTTATTATTATTTGTGAGAGTAATGGCACTTTTTGACAGCAAGGTCTTGTAGTGCCAGGTCATGGTTAGTAGACGTCTATATGCGTTTTCCTGTGTCTTTGATGAAGGATTCGAAAGGTTTCGCAACATGTGTGTGTTGGAGGATGACTGTTGTGTCAAAGTCAAGACCCAGGGCAGCGATGGCTTGTTTTGGACGTTCGCGTGCCTCAAGAAATTCGGAGCAAGTTGTGAGTAAATGCTCCACAGTTTCTGGGACTGCGCAGTAACCACACAGCCCGTCGGGATGGAGTCCAATACGGAAAAGATGATGGTTAAGCCGACAGTGTCCTGTGCATAATGGTTTTCATTGTTCCAAATCATTTCGAAGCCGGAGCCGAAACTCAAGCCAAAAACTTTAGATGCCGAAGCCAGAAATTTCAGTTTCGGCTCCAAAGCCAGCTTTAGGCTATGTAGCGTACGATAGAAGGATTGCAGTTGCTGGGAAAACCTATTTTTCGTGTTTCAGCCTAAGCAGTGTCCTTCAGAATTTTGTCCAAGTTTAAGCATATTTCGGATTAAATGAATATAATCGCCAAACTATTTAAGCGCTCTTGCTGAATTGATGATATCAAATAGGTTTTACAGTAGAACTCGTCTAATTCGTCACTTTTTCGTCGGTCACGGCAGAATTCCTATCTTTCCTGTTCATTTCTGTTCGTCTAATTCGCCATCGTCTCATTCGTCAATTTGCTCAATTCATCACCTCTTTCTATCCCCGAGAAGTGTTTTGTTCGTCTAATTCGTCATTTGCAGTTTCGCTTTTGATGTCTAAGCAGCTGGTACGTGTGGGAATTCAAACAAATTAAGGATCTTTATCTGAGAATTGTTGCACCTCGCAATTTGTTTATCGAATTTATACACGAGGTGCGAAGCGCGACCCGACTCCCCATTGAGAAAACGTGGAAAAGTTTATTAAAGATTAAAAGGTGCTTGATTAAATAGAGGAATGCAGATAGAGCAGAGGGATTAATTGTTGTATTCAACCACAAGGTCATAAAATTGTGCTTTACTGCAAATAAGAGCACTATGTATGTATACGAGTTACTATAATAAAGTATACGAGCTTCTATGATAGAGTTTTTACCTGTTTGCATAATTCGTCACTTCGCCTAATTTGTCACTTTTTTCTAATCCCCTTGAGGTGACGAACTAGGCAAATTCTACTGTACTTAGTTTCAACTTACAAAATTCCTTTTTTGTAATTTGATTTCTTTATTCACTGAAGCAGTTGCTTTTCTCATTCTGATATTGTTCTTGGCATCTAAAAAAGGCTTCAATGCGCACACTTTGTATGTAATTTAATTTCTTGTTACAGGCATTGGTAGCGAAAAATTCTTCAGAGGTTAATGCATTCACAAGACTACTCCCAGAGGCCAATGGCTGGTTGGCCATATTCTACAAACACTCCTTGATGAAAAGGTCTGCGTACGAAATGTTTTCGTCCTCACCAAGAATGATGTCACCGAACGACCTGTACCTCCTGACCACAGCTTTGGGCGTTTGATACGAGCTGGACCCCCTTCGATGCAAGTTGATAGTGCATTGAATAAAGCTCATGGCTTGGCTGTAAAGTGGACTGTTCATTTTTACAGAGACAGCCATGCTGCACGCATGAACTGTGTTTTGCATATGGCGCAACCTCTAATGTTAATTGACAACATTTGTCAGATAGTGTTGTACTTCTGGCATCTCCCATTCTCGTGGCTCCCCAGTGTAGGTCAGCAGGGTTCCTGAAAGAAAACATTCTTTCTGAAATATACTTTGCATCAAATTTTTGAAGTTCATATATTCCGAGCAAATTTTCTTGAGTCTTTATCCACAAAGCGAATTACGACACTTAACAGCTCAACGCCAGGTGTGTCACCGGTTGCGTCGCAACTCAGTGTGAACGAACCGATATCTGATAACTGGAGTTTCCGCTAATATGCTTTTTTGGACAAGTGATGCCCGAGCTTCAATTGCATCATTTTAGATTTCTGGACAAGTGTACTTCTCATTCTTTGGGATACTGCGAGAAATTTTCAAGAGTTTTTCATCCTTCTTGAAAGAAAATTCAATCAGCTGCAAAAAGAAGCCTGAATGCAGTAAACTAAGGTCTTCTTCTGTGCCCATGAATGATAACTCGTTTACTGCAAGAAATTTTATGTCATCGACAATAGGTGAAAGCAGTGCACCGGAACTCAAATTTCGGGCTCCGGCACCAGGCATCTAAAATTGGAGCACAGGCTCCAACCTCTAAAATTTTTGGCTCTGGCTGAAGAACGATTTGGTCCAATACAAACCAAAAACTATTTTATTAGTTGTACAATCGGCTTGCTCCACAAACTATGTCTGTTGAACAGGAATTCAAATTTCAGGTTTCGACTCCGGCTCTAACCATCCAAAATTGCTTGGGCTCCGGTCCCAGCTCCACAGCCCTGGCTGAAAGATAGTATCTATTGCGGCTAACCACATCTCGTGACAACGCTAAGTCAGCTGAAGAACAGCTTTTTTCCCTTGCTTGACGCTCCACCCACACGGATATTGCTTGAATGTGCGATTTATTAGCGGAATGTTTGTTCAGTCCCTTACCTGTCTCCGTACCTGTTTTCCAGTTCTGACACCTTGTGTGAGTAAATACTTTATCTCTGTCATTAGAAGCAAGCAGTAACAAGCATTCCTTCGAGCTGAATATTCTAGTCGTACACGGTTGGCATACCAGTTTATTTGAAAACATTGCATCGTTTTGCCAAACTTTGATTTTCGGTTCTAACTATTGGCTGACAAGGTTCGATCCGCGGGCCAACTCAAAATGATCCATGGGCCAACTCAAAATGATCCGTGGGCCAACGCGAATGGATCCGTGGGCCAACTCAAAATGATCCGTGGGCCAACTCAAAATGATCCGTGGGCCAACGCGAAATGATCCGTGGGCCAACTCAAAATGATCCGTGGGCCAACTCAAAATGATCCGTGGGCCAACGCAAAATGATCCGTGGGCCAACGCGAAATGATCCGTGGGCCAACTCAAAATGATCCGTGGACCAACAGAACTATTTTGACACAATCCGGGAGGCAAGGTTTCACCAGTGTTTCTGAAGTAATGCTACTTTTTCGAATTATTATCAATGCGAAGTGCAACCACATGGGATGGAAAGATTTGCTTGGTTATATGTAGGGGAAGGTGGGGCACAGTAGGACTAGGGCCACAGTCGTCTTTTTGATTCATTCAAAAAGTTGAAAACGTTGAACTTTAAAGTTTCCATGGTGATTTAGTCTCATACCAGCCATAGTACTAAAGTGAATTTTTCCTTGATAGACCGCCGTTGTTACGAGTTACAAAGCATGTTGTGTTTTTACTACCCAAAAGTAATTTATAAAATCGCATTTAGATTTGAGTTTTGCCCACGTTAATCAACATCTTCTGTTCTGAAGTTTTTGTGACGTTGTTGTCAGGGCAGCGCAACATTATTTGATAATGCCAAATTTTAAATTCTTTTTAAGTTTAGTTGGTAATTCTTCATTTTATTTTTTAGATATGCATGGGGCACATCTGACAAAAAATATGGGGCACATTCAACACATTCCCACTAGGTCAGTCTAAACAAGGTAAAGCTTGAGAGGTTATATTGGAATGCAATACAGAATAATTCTAATCTATGAGCGTGTTTAGGTTCATTATGTGCTTAGAGGCACATTGTATTTGTATAGTAAGGCATGAATTTCAGCATACTGCATTGGTTTCATTGAATGTTTGGTAATCATACAAATTTGTTTTGCCATGCAATGATAGCGGGTAATTAGAATGTGAAAAAAGTGGAGGCAGTCAGCAAGCGCCTATTTTACATGGGATATCACGTGAACATCATGCAATGCATGCAACCCAATTTTTTATTGACCGGTCAGGTGTACCCCATGCTCATGTCGAGTGTACCTCAAGCATGGGGCACAATCGACAGAAAAAGAACCCTTTTTAAATTGATTGTAAAATTTTTTCTGAAAGGCGTTGATTTCATGTTTTGGCCTAATATTATGTGTATAGAGTTGCTTTATTGTGTGACAAATTCTGAGCTTGCTTAGACTTGAAATAAAGTAGCAGTGGATGAAAATGCAAAAAAGTGTCGACTGTACCCCACCTTCCCCTACCGCCTGCATCCAGCCTGACACATTTGAGACAACCTTTTTAGGCTCAAATTACTCAATCAGCTTGCTAACTTGTTCCTTGTGAGCATTGTTCAAATGCTGTTTGAGCTGGAATGGTTTAAACAGCTGTTAGACAACGTTTTCAAGCACAACAAGGCTTGTTAGCCTTCGCAATTGAGATTTTTGCACTACAACATATGTCTGGGAAAAATAATTCATCAAAAAGTAGGATGGCATGTTTCATTGCAAAGTGCAACTGCGCAGTACCACACCAAACCATTTGCGCAGTGAAATCTGATTCTAGTGCACTTGCAACATTCCAAAATGTTGGAAAATCAGGAAAACAAGGAGAAGCTGCTGGAAATAAATGTAAGCCCTACTTTGTTCGTATTTTCATAAGACTTTATACTTATTCAAAATTCAAATAATTCACCAAATTCGTAATTCGTTTATAATTCTGGTAATTCAGCTCTAAAATATTTTCGCTCACTAAAACCAACATATGTTAAAATTTTCTTAGATAGAACACTGGCTAAGACTATATTCTTATATTACCATAGCCAGATTGCTAGGGCCACGGCGTTGTTCGCACTAACAGAGAGACTGCGGAAACAGTTTCGAAAGACGGTCTTCAGTAATTGTGACGTCACAAATCGAAATTGTTAGCAGTGTTGATCTTCCTTATTACCATTTATTCTGTAACAGAGAGGTTAGCTTTTTATGCAGCGTGCGGTGGTGTTGCGAGTTGGCGTGACGTTTGAACAGATTGAAAACGAGCATTTGCAAAATTTGTTAGTTTTTCGAGTTTGAATCATTTGGGGGGGGACAAAAGAAATTGGGGGGCACTGCCCCCCGTGGCTCCGGGCCAGCACTCGCTGCATTGTATTTCAGCTCACTTGCAGCATACAATGCCTTGGGCGTCTTGAGAGACATAATACCTCAATCTTTTTAGTGCTGATTTTCGTTCCTGCTTGGTCGCACGCAGCAGAAAACCGATCAAATGCGTGCTGAAGACTCTGTTGAGAAGAACCATGTATGCAATACCAGTTCATCCGCAAAAAGCAAAGAGTTCATCCTGCAGTTTCCAACAGTGGCACCCTCGTCGACGCGTCTGTGACTGCCTATCCTAGCGTGGTCCAACTTTTAACCTTCGGGCCACTTCACAAAACGTGAAAAATTGAGGGCCACTTCCAATAAAATGTATGAAACAACATGTTCACAAGATCTAAAACTGAAAAGGGAAGTTAAGTGAGTGCGTCATTGAAATTGTTACAAAATAGCAAGTTGCAATTTCTACAAATCTCTACCAGTGGGATGGTTGTTGTGGAGACATCTCTGACATATCATTCCTCTATCAATGCCAGTGTTAGTGGTAGCAGTCGGAGACTACTGTGCAATGTTTTGTCTACCATTCGATTTTAGATTTTACTTGCTTGATAATATAGAAAATGTGTTCTCACGCATATGTGTGCTTCCAAACATCGAGTGCATTTTTAGCGCGAAATCCAGGGACGCCGGAACGGGGATGCATTACGGGGGCACTGCCCGCCTGCCCTTTGAAAGGGGGGGAAACGGGGGCATAACTGCCCTTGCATAACAGAATCATAAGTAATTTCATTATTTATCAAGATCGAGCTGAAACAAATTTATAGCAGCTATTCGTGCCCACACAAAGTTCAGAATGGTTTTCTATAATTTCTGTTATTAATTTTGAGGTCAACATCGTTTCTGAACATGTAAATGCGAAAAGAATGACTATTATGTGTGCGCGTTAACACTGAACTCAAGCAAACAGTATTGAACCCGTGGTACGTCAAAACCATTGGCATTTGCCCCTCCCTGGAGATTGCGACTAAGAACCAAAATTTTCTGGAAAACTCTGACCGAGAGCTCTTAAACTTGCTTGTTCAAAGTTGGATTTATGAGTAGAGAACACTTATGTTTTGATGGTGACAATGGGCCTCCGCTGAGGGAGACAAAATGGGCATTTGGGGCTAAACCAGAAATTTCTAGAAAACTTGAAATCAGCAGCTCACTTCCGATTTCTTCCAATGGCGGTTTACAGTATTTGCTGGTATGATACTCACACTGCACAAGAGCCTCGTTCACTGTTCTTAAGTCATGCAGTGCTGAGCTTGCAGTTCACTCATGTCCGCTCTGCTTGTAGGGGCAGGTCAGAGTTGCCAGATTGGCCTTTCGTAGGCCAAAGTTCAGAAATCTGGCTTGTTTCAAGTTGGTTGGTCTAAAAAATTTTATTTGACCTTTTTTTGGCCTCTTTTCAGCACTGTTTGGCTTTTAATTGAATTTTTTATCTGTAATCCTGGGGCAAGTTGCCAAACTTGCGAGCGATTGTTTTACTGTTGGTCTTTACTGTGTAACAATAAAATGGCAACACATCTTCTAATGTTCACTTCAAGTTACAATATTAAAGCGTTTTGCCGCATGTGACTGTTGAACGTATACCACTGATGCCACGCCTAGTGATTTTTCACTAGATGTAGTGATTTTAAGACTGATCTAATGATTTTTGCCAGGCATTTGTTGGAAGATTGAATGTCTTGTTCCTAAGTTTTCAGCCAGATTCCCTGAAAAACAGTTGATTACATGAATCGTTATGTGAAGGTTTTCACCAACAGAACAAACAAATTTTCTAATCTCAGCTTCTTATTGTTTTCACTTCTGTTAATTGCTGCAATAATGGGGATGACCTTATCTTCATTTCTTTGCAGGATCAGTGCAGCATAAATATAGGCTACTGATTTAAATGTTAGTTCCATTGCCCTCAGCATTTTTTATTATCCCTCCCCTGCCCTAACGATGTTCCGACGTCCCTGACGAAATCTTTCAGTTTGGGAAATCTATCTTTGCTGACTAATTTCCAGAAGCTCTCTACAGTTAGCAAGATTGTTGAGAAGATGCTAGCAGCAACAAATCGCATTCGGCTCCCAGGCAGCTTTTGTGCGGCTCTTGGCAGTCTTTCAGTAACACACCTAATATTTTGTATAACAGGCTTCGTTAGTGCAATAAACGAAACGTAGCAATTGACTTGTGTTAAAATTTTTAGTGACGCTTTCCAACAAAATCGTAAGTCTGGATTTGACTCCATTCAGCGAAAAGGTTGAGAACCGCTGATGAAGACTATGAAGAGGATTGGTGACAGCACATACCCTTGTCAGAGTCCAACACCAACGGCGAATGGTTGTGCTTAAGTGCAATAAAAATGAAAACCTTGTGATGACTAAAATCTTAACAGATGTGCGCCGTGAAACAAAAAAATGAGCATCCACTGCTACACGTCTGGTTGCGCCTGTTATGTGAAGGAAAATGAAGACTTCGTGATGACTGAAATTTTAATAGATGTGTGCAACCTGATTTTTTTTAAGTTTGCATAATCGTGCAACTACATATGTATTTGAGACATCAGAAAGCTTTTTGGGAAAGCAGTAGTCATCAGTCTTTTACTTTGCAACCATCACTTCAACAAAGTGATAATGGCTTGCTGTTTGAAAAGTTTCCGATTGAGGTTTAATAATTTTTGCAATCGGGATTGTGCAACCATTTCAAGTTTTTTTCGTCCAGGGAGGCTAGCGGTAGATGGCAGCAGAGGCCTACTTTTGTAAATTTTTGTTGTTTTGAGTCTTGGGATTGTCAGTGGTTTTGTCCTTAAGGTTGTTTTAATGGGTTCAGGCCAAACATGGGGCGATTATGTCACATATGTAATCGATTACTTGTCACATGCACGATGAAAATATTCCCAAAAATGCAAAAAACGACAACCTACAGAAAACCAAATGAATATTAAAATTGAAATACCGTATAAGCTAATTGGTGCCCAGTTTTTACATCAAAGAAAAACATTCAATGTTAACGTTTGTTGCAGTTGATAGCATCAACGCTTTGAATCTCTTGTCAGTCAAACGACATCTATCAGGCTTGAACGTTTGGCCAGCAAAGTTGAAAACTCGTTTGTTAGTAATTTCAAAATTTCTGACTATTTTTTAAAACTATGGGTTACGATGATTTTTGCTGTGTGATGGCCTTTGGATCGTTTGCAAGCCATTATAGCATTGTGCAGCTTTTCATTTTTAATGAAATGAACAATGATGGCAATATAGCTGCACGTCTGTCTGTTGGACAAAACTCAATGGTCAACAAAACTTCACTGGTTTCTCATGAATTTTTTTAGCAGTATCCGAAAATAATCTCTGTTGGCATGCTAGTTATCAACGTTGTGGAAAGGTGCTTTCGACTTGGGTTAAATTACCTTATTCCTCTGAAAAAAAGTTAATTTATATAAATTACTGCACGAATTATATACATAACCTACTCCAGTATCTACATTCATAGGTTCTCTATCAATATATATAAATAAAACATCGTGATGTACCGTTATCTCTTCTGTTACCGAAGTGTACACCCGTTTTTTAGAAAAGCTCTGGATTTTTTTGCTGCGACTCACTACGTTACTTCTGGCGGCCAACAGGAAGGCTAGCTGGAACAAGGTGAGAATTCGCTACAAACGCAGTGCTTGCCGCTGGACTTGGTTGCCAGATGCGTTTTGTAAAAATACCGGCCATTTTGTCTGCAGTAATGTGTAGCCAATTTTTTCAACAGGTTTTACGGTAAAGGTCTCTGGTGAGTGACGCAAATGTTCCAGACGAGATGCTATGAAAAAAATTGGCTACACATTACTGAAGACAATGACCATTCTTACTAAAGAATTTTGATCAGGGCGAAACCACACAGTTCACTTGGATTTTTATTTTCGTTGGCAATGGATCCCATACTAACAAAACAATGTGGACACTGGGCACCGCCAGGATTTTTCTTAAAGTTTGATCTTGCTGACTGTGAAGACATTTTGAGAAACCGCAACAGTTTTTAATCCGAATACCGAGGTAAAGCAAGGTTTTCGCGTATTTTGATGGTGGTAGAGAAGCGAGTTTATACTGTATTCTGAGAGACCGTTGGGAAAAATTGAGAACCATTTCGATCTCTCAAAACACCTTAAAAAATACTGGGCCTAGCGCCGGCACCATAAACAAGCAGCTTCGATAGAAAGTCCATACATGTTTGTTGGCTAGTAGACATAGCGCGAGGCCCGATTAGAAGAAATCGGTCAAATCGTCTTAAAACCGGAGCTGGTTGGAACAAACAAACAACTGTCAGGAACAATACGTTTATTATTTTTGTGGATTCCTTCTGCTGTGCGCCATAATATGAGGCACACCACTTCAGGAGTAGCAACCAATGATGACTTGCATTGAAAGAAGTCTATACATGAGCACAGACAATGTTAAGCTGTACAATCTGTTTCATCTCATGCAGGAAGTGGAAACTTCAATTTTCTCCCGCAATGTCGTAACACATTGGAATCGTAAGAACTGTGTGGATGGAACTTTCAGAAGTAGCAACTCTGGAACATTTGCGACACTCACCGGAGACCTTTACCGTAAAACCTGCTGAAACACTGTTTTCACTGATAAATGTATCAAAGCTGCATTTCATGTAAAACTCAGTTGCATCTTGGTGTTCGTTTATGTTCCACTGAAATTTTTCACAAACACTTTTGATAGCTGCCAACAATGAACCATCTTTAGCTTCAGTTTTGCTGACCAAACGGTGTAT
>Ga0210059_1003862_pt1 | contig 24099 bp, 13 predicted proteins | sample Ectturendosymbi2_FD_188042 | JGI IMG/M metagenome (GOLD analysis project Ga0210059, IMG submission 188042) | Ecteinascidia turbinata endosymbiont from Florida, USA - Sample 2 (SPAdes) (version 2) | ecosystem: Host-associated > Tunicates > Ascidians > Unclassified | place: Key West, Florida...
GGAGAATATCTTCTGCTGATTTGTCCAAGACATTTTTGGGGCAACTATAGCTGCAAACGATCATCCATAGATTCACCTATCACGTCCTGCAACAGAAAAGACATTCGTTAAAAAATGGGTTTTTTATGGAACAAAATATGGGTACGCATCTTTTTGAGTCACCCTGTATTACAGGAGACAGGGGTTAATGTGAATTCTATTTTATCATGGGGGGAGAGAGTGACCCGAATTATGCTAGAACATCAGGTACAAAGCAGTCTACCAGTCCATAGTTCTTGGTTTAAGTTGAGCTTGGGCATAAGCCGTCAACTTGTAAAGAGTTGGCAATGGACCAAAGTCACTAGCTATTGTTAGGTGTTTTGTCCGCCTACCCTCTCCAGCCCACCCTCCCCTCTTAAAGACGGAAGGGGCAAGGCCGAAAATAGGTGGGAATTTTTTTTTGTGTTATTTAATTATTTGTTTTTGTGTTGGAAATTGCGTGGTGGGGGAAAATAACGTGAGGCAGCTTCGCGAAGGCTTTTGTGCTCGGAACGTGTGTGGCACGCCCCGGGCGCAAGTGATTTACAGAATTGCGTACATTCTCTGAGCCTGGAGCTTGCACCGCAATTTCCAGGCGCAGGTGATTGCAGCTCTAGATAAACGGTGAAAAACAAGTTCGTAAGCATCAGAACCAACAAACAAAAATGAACGGTAACGCAGATATTGACAAAACAAATTTATAAGCTTTGAGTACGTATAATCAATAATATAACTGGTGGAAAAAGACAAAACAAAATCGTAAACATTGGGCAATTCTGCGCGTCGCTACGAGCCGTAGATACGGCTCACTAGGGTGATTCACAGGTTTTCCTCTATGCTGTGCAATAATTTTTCGAAGGTTTTTTTGTCTCGTTGAGAATGTAAGTCACTAGATATTGTTTGAGCTGCTCCTTGGACAGCAGTCGAAGTCAAACTGACTTGGAATGGCGAGATTCCGCTCTTTATATACACGCAACGTTCGACGCCAAGGTCACGTGACAATTATCGACTAGCACACAGTGCAATAGCGACATCTAGTGGTCATATATGGTGGGCGTTCTAATCGTGATTTCCGAATCCGTATTTTACAACAATATTTTGATCTGTTTTCATCATTAATTCTATTTGCAATTTGAAGTTATTTTTTAGTGTAATAGTTTTCTACACCATCTTAAGTTGCTCTGTCCCCAACGGTGACTCACAATAAATGTGTAAAGTACAAATTCACAATACATCAGATAGGTACACATGGCAATGTTCTAAAGAGTTAATGTCTTTAGTCGTTGTTTAGTTTTCAGCTTCGTTTGGCTTGTCGTGAATTCGTCGGTAAACTTCTAAGCTGCTCTCTTCAATTATTTTTCCCAGTTATCGAAATCTTCTTTCGTTGTTATTTCAGAATCACAAGACGTTTCATGTTGAGGAGTCAAGACGAATTCAACAAATGAAGAAATTCTATACATATACATATAAAGAAGGACAGATATTAGGGGAGGACGAGGCAGTCGCCTCTGGCTCCCTCTTTCAAAGATGTAGTGAGGATCCCTTTTGCAGGCGCGTAGCCAGAATTTTTGATAGGGTGGGAAAACAACAACCGGGTCTCAACATTTAAATATTTAATGCCTTTGATTTTTAAACCTTCATCCATGAAATGTGCTTTTTTCTGGCTCTTTTTGCTAAATAATTACATTCACTTAGCCAGCAAATAGAAAGTGTGCTTTCACTGAATTGGCAAGTTTTAAAAGTTTTGGCACTGAATTGGCAAGTTTTAAAAGTTTTGGCAAGTTGAATTGGCAAGTTTTAAAAGTTCTTAGTGAAGTTCCAAGCTTTTACTTTGGGTGAAAGCCGCCATTTGCTTGTAAAACGTTTTTTGCTAAAGCGCTTGCGAAAATCTCGATGCTATAAGCGCATGTTCTGTTCTGGTCTATACTTTTTGCAGCCAAAATTGCAGTGGAGCAAGAAATTATCGTGGCCGCCATTATGATAGCCCCTTTTATAATTTACACACTTGTGATGTACACCAACACACGTTCGATCGAAGCCAAGTAGCAATTTTGCTCTAAGACACCGACTCCCGAAGTAGGTCTACAAAACTTGCACACACGTAAGACTGGATCTTATCCAATTCTTTAGTGACTGGTTGACGTATGCACTTGGTTACGCAAGGCTTTAGTCCCACAACGCCTTTGAAAAATGCTTGGATTTTATGTCATTACACGCTATAAAATGCTACTGCGATATCATTTTTGCACGCAACTTGCACTGCGCAGGATTCCCAAAATCTGTTACGTATAGCTATTTAGAGTTAGCAATATAATTCACAAAACAATTTTGTAAGTTCGGGAACGTCATAGTCTCATAGATGCCCATTAAACAATCTTGCATATGTTTGACCCACTCAGTCGGCACAAAGTGTGAAAATGGTTGTGCATTTGCGAAAACGAAGCCACAAGCGATTATCCCCACGGCTCTGCACAAAGTTAACCATACTTGCCGCCACAGCTTAACACAACGGTTGGTTAGTTGATCTAGCCCAGTGGTACCCAAAGTATTGGACGAAACCTTAACAAAGGTGAAGGGTCAAAAAAATTGGTCGCGCAGAGGCGATCCAAACTTGAGCTGTGTATTTTCAACGTTACTTCTGCTTCTCTGTGTCCGTCTGCAGCAAAGGCGCTTGAGAAAGAGTAGATGGCCAACATTAAAATGAACTTAGCAACTTGTTACCAACAACCATCCATGGAATCGTTATTTTTTAATACGTTTTTTGAGGTTTGGGCCGCGAGGTCTTCAAATTCAGATATGGGTGGCGCTCAAAAAAGTATGGGATCCGCTTATGCAGCCATGCTATCGTAAGTGGTTGAAGTCTTTTTTAAATCCATCAGTATAAAAATGCCAAAATCCACTCGACTGGAAAAAATTCGATTTGATGTCATTTTAGTCACATGGGCTTTGTCGAGAAAACAGATTGCAAGCTATCTGTAAGTATTGGCAATGCGAATGTCCTGAGCACTTACAAAATGAAAAACATCTTCCTATTCACGGATGTCGGAAGGTGGGGAAGGGGGATTTTGAAATCTGATATTTTTCTGTTACATATTTAGCAAAAAAAACCATTTTCTTAGTTTTGAGAAGGAAAAACGAAATTTCACCACTTTGGCTCCCCCCCTCGGTAAGATCTTTGTGGCTACTTCTGGAAAAATCCTCTAATGACCTCTCCCTGATGAAAATCCTTCCAACGCCCATGTTCCTAATTACGGTATATTTTGGTGCTAACTCTTCCCGTAGCAGATTATTTCAAATTTACTGTAGGATAGGATGGCAAGTAACATCAGATGAAAGTTGAAACACTTTCAGACTGTGCACAAGTCGGACTCTAATTACTTGACGAAACTGGTTTTTAACTCGCCGGAAAGGTAATGTGAAATCAAACATTATAGCTCCACATAATTGTGATTGAAGCGTCTTGATAAATAGTATCTATGGCCTAATTGCGCAAAAAAAGACTTTGAAGCTGGATCGTTTCTTAGCTAGAATTTGAGCTTCAAGACATGCAAAATATATATCACCGCCACATTTCCGCGCTTAGTTTTAAAATTGTACAAAACTATATGATCTTAATTTAAGGCTATTGCTGATGCTGCTGACATGGGTAAGTTAATACAATATTTGTAGCACGCTGGAGTTATCTGAGAGGAATGTTTGCGATGGTTTTGAAATGAAGTTTACACTACCATTAGTTGGGATACTGCAAGCTGGTGCATCAGAAACAGCTGCGAAAAACGTTACTCCTTGCTTTACTTTCGATTAATTATTACAAGCGCGTAGAATCAAGTTTATATTTCATGATCACAAACTTCCACACGGAGCTTAAACCTGAGGTAAAGTAAGTCAAGGCATGATTTCTCCAGCATTTAGGCCTACACCATACACAACGTTTGAATAATCAAGGACAATATTATTGGTAAACCATACTGCTTTGATCAGGTTTGACTAAAAGCTGAAGTCGGGTAGGTTCTTTAGGCAATTTCGTTGATTTGCACCTGACCTATTTATTTAGATTACACTCCTAAAGCTTAATTAACTGAAAATTGTTGGTGTAACTTTCGGAATTGGGGGAGAGGCATTTGCCTCCCCCTGGCTACGCGCCTGCCCTTTTGAGAGTTCCGCAGTTAGTTTTTGCAATGTTCTGTTAAAAAGATCACTTTTTCTAGAGCCACTTTAAGCTCTGAAGCAAGTCATATGTTACTTTAACGTGTACTTAAAGAACAATAATTTAAAATAAAATGACTTCACACAATTTACAATGTGAAATTGACTTTCATGCAAAATAAAATTCCCAGACAAAATGAAAAATTTAACTTGCTTTCAGCGAATAAAAGTTTCTGTATAGTATGTGTGAAAATAGTCCCCCATTCTGAGAGTTTGCCTCGGGCACTTAAATTCTAATATCCACCCTTGCTTGTAATAAAGAACAAGTTTAAGACAAAGGATCGCGGGGACCCAGCAATTGCTGTTATTGTTAATCCGGCACTGTAGCGAAGCTGTTATGAAACTTGACTATCAAATATTATTGAAATCGCCCCCCTAACGTTTGTTAAAGGTACAACCTCCTCTAACATTTTGAAGTTTACCCGAAAAGCATCGAATCCCGAGTTTCATCTACTTCTGTTTCTGAAATGAGTGATAACGAGAATGACATATTTGACGAATCAATCTAATGTGCCGTACTATTTAAAATACTTGTAAATAGTTCGTAGTCCGAAAGAACAAAAATATAAACTAAGTAGGCTGTATCGTATAAGCGTCGTGCAAATTGTTACATTTTGAATTTCAGAAATAGCCTAAAAATGTGGTTTGTAAAGCAACTGCAAGTATGGCGAGATCTTCGTAAAAACATTAAAACTAAGGTAATGGTAACGGTTTATTGTTTCATATGACTCAGCCAACAAGCAGAAGCACCATAAACGTCATCGCATGTAGTAAACCAACCATTAGCGAACATTAGAGCAAATGAAAACACAATGACATAATAGCTGATCGGTGTAAACAAAGACGGGCGCCGTGCCATATAGGATTGGCGAAAGACCGTGGCGGTCATCTAGTCAACCAATCCCGTTTATCACTTTTTGACAAGTGTTGAGAAACAACAGTTGGAGATCAAATAAGCATAATGAAAAGAAAAACAGAAAAAACGAATGAACGCAGAACATGGTGAAGAAATGGTACAGGTGAAAGCGCATGCCTGTGTACATGGATGAGTGGATCGAATTTTAGTGAAGGAATTTGGTGTGTTTGGAGTATTTTAGCAATGCAAAGAATTAAAAAAATAGTAATAAAAAGAGTAAAAAAGTTACAAAAACTTATTAATGAGGTACAAAACAAAACAAAGCAAAACAGAAAAAAACAAAAAGTGTACTTCATGCCGGAAACCATAGAATATGCACACAGAAAATGCGAAAAAGTAAATACACACAAAAAATAAAACAGAGTTATACAATACTAGAACACACAGTATTTTGTTCTGGACAGGTGAAATGTTGCTAAAGTACATAATTGGGATTTTTTTCATGTAGGAGGTGTTTCTTAAGTTTCCATTTAAAGGTAAAGGCGGTTGAAAATTTAATATCGTCTGGTATTGAAGACCATACTTTTGGGTCAGATTAAAAGAGCTGAAATTAAAAGATTAAAAGAGCTGAATTTATGGACAACATTGAATGGGAGAAGGCGTTATCTGATATGGATGTAAACATGAAAGCCATTGTAATACTATATTGCCTAAGCATCAGTAATGTGTCTGAAATTTTGTAAAGTTACGCCTGGACTTCGTGCAGCAGAGACAAACAATTTGTGCGTCAGTAAAAGTCTCCATAGAATGTATATGGAATATGGGCATCACGTTCCTTATGGCGCACGAAATCAACTAACGCCGTGGCCAGCCAATCTGAAATACGTTAATCTCACGATGCGTATAATTTAAACAACGAATGCACGAAGCATCGGTGATGGCAAACTACGAACGATTGCGTGAGAACTGCATGTACTGTACAAGTGACAAATACGAAATAATCATTAATAGTTCATAACTAATAAGGTCGCTTCAATATAAGTTAAATTTTTGCAAAGAAAATGAGCTACTAGAGTTATCGATTGGCGACAAAAAATAACAATCGATGCGCTGAAACCACGATATTGTATTTTTATTACAGAAAACTTAGAATGAATTTACTAAATCAATTGTGTTATTGTTATCGTCAAGGATGTGTTGCGATGCCGTGCGACCTGGGGGGGTGGGGTGGCACGGCCACGCTTTAGATTCAGTAGATAACTAAACTTATGCGTGGAATCTCATTACTGAATGTGGGATCGTTATCACAGATAAGATTCTGGTTAACAACCCGTATCACTAAATTCTAATTAACTTCACCTGAACTACTTATGTCCATTAAATCACCAGAGAGTAATAGTGTATATTTCACATTTTATTAATCAGCAATAAATAAATAGTAAAACAACATCGGTACTCACCCATTTTATGATGTTCCACAACGCTCATACGCTTCTCGACATATCACAACACTCACAATAATCTCAACTTGTACTCAAATGATAATATTTTCTCAACACTATTATGATTCAGATATACATTCAATAATTATTAAAAGTACCTTTCATGCAGCAAGTAATTTTTAAGTTGTTTCTGACATTAGCTACACTGTGTTCTGAATCTGGAGTCACGTTTCATTCGGAGGAACCAGTAACATGCGTTATTGCGGAAATTTGTCATAATCAGATTTTTAGTCGTAGCTGCATTTAATCGAAAGTAATCTCACTCAAAATGGAATGATTCGAGAAAGAATCAAAGTATTCAAGGGACCTCTGCCGAGCTGGGTTCGACCCAAGCGAGTCACAAAGAGATGGGACTGACATGCCAAGCAGGATAGAGTCAAACAAAAATTTGTCTGAGTGTGACGATTCAACCAGGAGGACCTCGACCAAGTGCAGCTTGGCTGCGGCGGCATAAAAATAGTTAGCCACAATTTTTATACGGCATCCCGGGTCGGTAGCGGACCGACATTAAAAACATCCGACGGCGAAGAGAGAACCAATTGACTGAGATGAAGAATTAGCAACAAGTTATCAAAAATAATTCAGCCTGCATCATAAGTCTTTGCACGAACACTTACCTTAAACTGGTTTAACAGAACTTCACTCGGACAAGCCAATTTTCTAATCTAGCCTGACAGGGATTCATCCGGAGAAGCCTGAACTATTGCAGCAACTGAACTTACAACAGTCTTCCGTCGTGTCACCGTACTACAACAGGAAGAGTCTTATTTAAAAGACCGCCCTTGTGTCCAAATTCGGCCGTATTTATAGTTGAACATTGCTTCAGAGTTTGTTAACACCTCTTTGTTTCATGAGCTTTGATTGGTTGTCTTTTGTTAAAGCTTCTTGTGATTGGCCAACTTGATTAGTTTCTGGAACTTTCTGGGGCTTGTTTGTGTTTGCGTTTCTACCTTCTGAACTTCAGTTCATGTTCTGTTGACGCATTACCTGTCACATGCATTTCCTGTCGTGATTGTCCATTAGGTAACCGTCATGTGCTTTCTGTTGATATTTCACTGTGATTTCGCTGGGGTGACTTGAGGTTATTGTCCTTGGATAACAGTTTGCCAGTTTCTATTACCTTGGCAACGGGTTGACAACCAGTTTTCATTGGTTGACACGTCTTGTCGTTGCTGTTACTTTCGTCAGGCTTATTAGCTTTTCCGTAGAGCTGGTTTTATATACAAGAATTCGTTGTTCAGGCAAAACTAACCTTCGAAGTAGAATGCAAATCAAATTTGGTAACAGATGTAACCTTCAAAGTAGAATGCAAATCAAATTAAAAGATTTAATACAACAAGAAGAAAAACTTGTAAATATGGCCTCTGAAGATGTGGCAACGTTAATATTATGCGGGCTTGATAAAGCAAAGCAACGTAAATTGGGCCGCTTACAGTTGCGTTTCCCCGATCTTCAAAAGAAAAGATCGTATTTCGCTGGCGTTACAACTATAAGTACGCCTAAATACATCAGAGTGGAATATTTAGGCCTACATGTTGTTCCGTATAATGATTGTTGATGTGAATACTTATGGCCACTCGATTCAACAAACCGACAGCTAGCTGTCACTAATATACCTAGAGCTCTCAGGCAAGCGGATTTGTACAACGATCACCGCGAAGGACTAACGCCTCTTGCTTAGGCTTACTTGCCGGCGATGGCTGTGAATTACATCATCGATGGAAAAGCGCAGACGCCCAAGTCGCGGAGCGTGCTCGCAAGAGAGGAAGAAGATTTCGACAATTACGACCATGTATTACCACCACTCAAAGAATTACTACAGTTGGTCTCATAGGAAACAATCAAGCCGATGCATCCGGCGAAAAATGAACTTTTTTAAGTTACAGAACAATTACAATCGACGCACGGAGTAAGACAGGCGCAAGACTCGTGTGCCAGACGCATGCTACTCATCACTCATGTTATCTCTTTATGATATTTTTGTCACGTTTTAGGGATGTCGGACACACTTATTATCAATTAGGAGTCTTACACCTGTCCTCATTGTCCACGAGGAGGAGGAATCGCTCCTCCGAACCTTAGGCTGCTATAACGCAACTAAAGCAGAATCGGAAATTCTTTTACGGCTCTCAACTGCTGAACTGCGAAGCTTTTTACTTAGACCTACTTCGAAAAGTCCGATGACGTGCAACCAGGACTTTTCAAAGATGGAAACTGCACTTCAAACCGAATTTAAGCCACGTCCGCCTAATTCGCCTCGGCAGTGGCAACCTACAGTAAGTCCAAGTCACGTCCGCCCAATTCGATTTAAGGCGGTGACACCCGTTAATCTATTAGGGAAACATTATTCGACAACGGTCTTAAGTTTAAAAGCAAAATAGTGTTATTCGCCTAAAATCAATCATTTCCCCCCACAAATTTTTGGGCTGGCAACGCCACTGTGGAATGCTCGCCCACGGTTGAGCCGATGTAGCTACAGACTGCATACCGTCGATCATGGTGTTTAATTGGAGCAGGGTTCGGCAAACTTTTGCCAACTGTGTGCCAACATACGGTTTTAAATCTTTCAGTGTGCCAACAACATGCGCATTTTATACAAGTCAAGGTCAATGTGCCTTCTGTGTGAATCATAACAAAATTGTTATGTAAAACATGGAATTTCTGCGTGACATTAGAAATTGCTTGGCGTGCCAAATGTGGCACGCGTGCAGCAGGTTGTCGACCCCTGAATTAGAGTAATAATGATTGCAGGCCCTGATTTGATTAGTTGTGATTATGATCGTCCTCTCATTTGGCAAAATTTTAACACAGATGCAATGAGTATTTATTTAAGCAAGTTCCGCCCGAGTAAAGGTTGTCACTAAAAGGGAAGATTCGGACGGCTTACAAATTATGGAACTAAATTATTTTCTATATTTCGAGCTCATTTTCCTACCCAAACAACAACTCAAAACAGGGAGACCTCCGTGACCTCTAAGCCAACCGCTAGAGAATATGGGCTAAGCCATATTCGAAGGGGAGAAACTGTGTACGGTAACCCTCATTGTTTGCGTTGTATTTTTCGCGAGTGAAATTATATGTTATATTGGCAACTCGTGGTTGTTGATTGTAAAAACAGTTTGGTAAAACTCAAAATCTCACTGGCCATTTCAACGATCTGACCAACGGTTAAGACTTTGTCGTTGCCAATGGCCTTGTATGGTTGTCTCCATGCGGGAAAACCTAAACTAGTATGTTTAAAGGCAGAAATATAAAAAAGTCTGCTCAAGAGGGACTAAAACGGGATCAATTTATTCGTGATTCCGCGAAAAAGATTTCTCGTTGTATTCGGGCTAAAAATAACGAAACGAAGCGTTACGAGCTGGAACCGACCCTGGTTCAAACCTAAAACATCGACTCCAGCTCGGGCGTAATATGCGAACTCCAGCACTCCTGCTCCGTGTTATCTCTGGGCCGAACTCGGAAGCATGTTAAAGAAATCAACCAGGACCGACGAAAAATCATACGTGAACTGTCGTTGCAGGCAAATTCTACTTCGTATTGGTTGATCCAGGGTTAGGTTGGACTAGTGGAATCTAAAAAACTGCTTTCACCAAATGATCTATATTCTAAGTAGCTCGGCAACAAAAGTGCTGAATCAGTGTTGGGCGCCAGTTTCACTCGACCAAGTCATGACCAGGCGCGGATTTACCATTAGACCAAAAAGGCTTAAGCCTAGGGACCCTGATTTCGGGGACCCCAAAATTTTGGAATTAAGGACAATTTCCAGCATTTCTGTAAGCAACTATATTTTTATTTCGGTTCAACGCAAGGTTTTTTTACTATGCCGCTAGCAAAAGATGCCTATATAAGAATGAGCGCGAAGGATTGAAGTGAATGACGATGAGCATTCTCCTTTTCTGGCGTTTACGTATGATGTGCGGAACAAAACGCCTGAATCCATTATTCAGATTGCACGAGGCCAGTGAGGTACTCCATAAATATGCAATGGGAGTGCGGTCAGATAACTTCACCGTTGCCTTTTTCGTTAGTTTCATTGTGACTGGTTTTGTTCCTGATATCGAGGGAATTCAGAATAAAGTAATATGGTTATGAATTGGAACAACTTATTCAGTGAATGTAACGAGCATGTTTAGCGCTGATTTGTATGACATCAGTCGTCGCAAACCTTCCAGGCCCCCAATTTAAAATAGCCTAGGGCCCCGAAAATCAAAATTCGCCTCTGGCCATGACTGACTTGAAAATATTTGGATGACTCTCGAAAGGCTTGTAACTCGTCAAATGTGGCTCGGGCACATCAACGGAAATCGAAAGGCAGGACACTTCGTTGGTGATATGACTTGAAGGTGCCTTGAGAATGTGCCCCAGAACAGGGCTTCTCAAACTATGGGTCGCGAAATATAATTTTGGGGTCGCAAACAAATTGGCATGACAACCAGATCTAAATGTTTTTGTAACTAATGGGACGTTTGCATGTATCATTGACATTAGACTATCCATCAAGCGGTTGCCTAGAAACAAAACTTTTTTGAAAATGGGGTCGCAGAACAAAAAGTTTGAGAAGCCCTGCTCTAGAACATGTTGCTTTGCAGACATTCTTGCATTGCGAGAGACAGGCTTCGAATTTGTAAATTGGATCCCAAAGATTTTAAAGTGGTTTCCTGCACCTATACTCTTTAGCTCGACGAGCGCGAAGAACTGTGTTGTTAGCTAGACTTTTGAAATGACACAGAGACAGGTCTAAGAAACGCGCATACTTAGCTCGCTCTGTTGAAAATCTCCCTCACACAATACTTGGCTGGGCTTTCGCTGCCAAAACACCAGTGCACATTTCGTTGGTTGGTCACAAGCACGCAGGTTAGCAAATTGTAACCAGATAACTGCAACATTGAGCGAAGATACCAACGAGAGTAAAAAAAAAGCAGTCGAAGCAATAAAAACCCTGATCCGAGACCGGGAGTTACTGGCAAAAAACGTGAAGCAAACATTTTTTGAGGGAAAAAGAACAAATAAACTCCAGCAAAGTGTTCAAAACAACATCAGCTCAATGAAAACGCGAGCAATCTTTATTGACGTCATAATAATGGTTTTGTCGATTTGCTTCGAGACCGAACTTGCTGTATGCTTGAACTGACCCCAAACGCAAAGCAACAAAATGCAGATCAGCTCAACGCCGCTAAATACTTACGGTATTCGTAAACATTACATCACTTCAGATCAGACAAATTAATGTTGAACAACAAAGAAAATAAGGTTTACGACAGAAGTGCAACGACGAGAAAAAAAGCACGATTCCATGGTTTGTGTAGAAAGTATGAATGAACAGTAAACGCATAAGCACCATCCGCCGGACGTACGCGAAACGCAATGGACTGAACTGTGTAACAAAATCGTGACTAAAGAACGAACGTACAGTGAAGCAAGGTCATAAGCAAGCAGTAAACCTTGTGAACGAACGGGTGGCAGAGGTCCTCACAACGCTGGCACTTAAAAAAAGATGTTTAGTGATTTTTGGTTGTCAGCGCGTCTCCGTCAACAGTGCTGTTTGAAAGAACAACTTTGTTAGGCGGACTTACTTTCCGCAGAGGATCCACCCTCAGTTCCTCCACAACAGCTGCAGCTTTAGATGAGCAGTTGTTCACTGACGGATTTAGTTGTTGGGGCACAAGATGGGAGATCCGAGGGAAAAATGGCGACAAGAAATGAAACGTTGAAGTTGAAAGTGGGTCAGGAAGAAGCATGGCTGAACAAGCGGAAGTTGTACTTAACATCTTCGCCAACATTGGGTTCGAGCACAAAACTTGTGGATTAATCCCAAGTGGGTAGTGGTGATGAATAGTGGAAGGCAGTGAATCCACACTTAGAATCGAAACGGACGAGCAATGATTGGAAGTCACTGGGAGTTCACTGTGATTATAAAGCTCTTTGTTAGGAGGGTTCAACCAAATGGTGGGATGGGCAACCACAGCAGCTTCAATCTTCTCAATGACAGCTGGAGCAGGAGCTTCATCTTTACACTTCTTACAGAAGACATTGGCATTCTCGAGCTCTGCACAAAAGATTTATGAAGAATAACATAGCACAACATCGCGAGATTTAAAAACATTCATTCAATGAACAATACCGTGAAATCTACGAAATATGCAGCATTAAGTAAACCTCAGTTAATCCAGATCTTCGCCAAAACCGCATAAAATTGGTAGCAGTAATGCAGTTTTTTTAAGGCGTTTTAGGGACCCGATTCGGGTCCCTAGAATCAGAGAAAATTATCATCGGGTCCCTTGCATCAGAGAAAATTATCATCAGGTCCCTACAGATCCATACCGGGTTCCTAACAATTTCCTTAAAAAACCGTGCACTAATGATTTCTAACGTTTTTCTTTACAAACATCTTCGGTTTATCCGGATCTTTGCCAATTCCGGATAAAATCTGCTCTTTTCACATCTCGTAATCCGGATTTTCCTGCACTTCCACGCTGTTGTGTTCCTAAAGTGCACAGATTGGTTTCTAGGAAAGATTTGGCAGCTTTATGACGCAACACAAGCGTGCTCACGATCAACGACGAACGTATACAATTATCATAACAACGGCCACAACTGCGTGCAACATTAGACTAATGGTAGTGACGATTATTACGTCACACACCGGCATGGCATACCACATTGCACGCCGCCGCACCACGGTTTCAGTCTATTGATAAATATTGAGTGTGCGTGTGTAGAGCATTATCCCTGGGTGCACTGTAGTCGGTAAGATGTCTGGAGGGCATTACCTTCCAAATAAACTGACTGCTCATGGACCACTCTGCGTCAGTCCAAAAAAACAGGTTTCTTCGCAGCCAAGTAATATAAAATTATGAACTTAAGATTGTTCATAACTGCCTGGATATGGCGATCACTATTCTGCTCTAGCATTGTAAATACTGTGCAAGAACAAATTCATTTTGGTTAGCTGCGAAAGCCTGCTGCTGGGTCGTAAATGTGTTCAATTAATAAATTTCACCGATATCTCAGTATTTTGATCACGTCAGCGGGTTGAGAAAAACCCGTTTTTTTTTTCAAAAAAACCCAACCCACCTGTTATTTTCAAAAAACGTTTTTCTTTGTTGTTTTTCAAAACAAGATTTTGTTCTTTTTTTGAGGAAAACGGAAAAACCCCATTCTGAAGTGTTTTTATTATATCATGCAATATCACGATTTTCAGAATTACACAATAATAACTTGTTATACCTATTATGGCATTCAAAACTGAGGGTAAAGAAATGTACCCCATCTCCCCGTCTTTGTTTTGACTAAGTGTTGCTGGTCAGTTCATCCTAAGTGGTAAGGCTTGTACAGCAAATAGAGAAAAGCCACTCCCACACAAACTCAGCAGTTTCACGTCAAGTTTATGTACATGCCCTGCTAGTTAAGCATCTATAGAGGGTATTTTTTCAATGTATGATTTGGTATGCTCCATAATCAGTGAAAGTTTGGATGCAGAGAAGGCAGAAAAATTGGTTAAAATATACCGATTGCGTAGAGCTGAAGATAACCATTAGAATTTACTCAAACTGTTCGATTTATTCTTCTCTTTTGTTCAAGTCCTTCAAATTTCGTTGCTGTTCGTTTTGTTTGATCAAAAAAGAATTATAATTAACTGTACAAACGTCCTGCTTTTTTTCTTTTTTACTTCTTTGTATATTTTTCAAAGGAAAAGTAAAGACTGGGTTTTTTGGTGGGTTTTATTTTTTTCAAGTGGGCTTTCAAAAAATATCCGGATGGATTTTTTCGGGTCGGGATTTTTTACAACCCTGGACGTCAGGCAAGAAGCAACCATCTTCGGTTAATCCAGATCTTCGCCTAAACCGGATAAAATGGTCGGTTAAATCGAATCCGGATTAACCGAGGTTTGCTCCAACTTGAAATCGGCATAGGTACTTCCATACAAATTTTCATCTACGTTCTTGCAGTGTTCAGCCGGACCCGCGTAACGCATCGTATGAAAGGACGTGATGTACGGCAGTGGCGTGCAGAGGTCTGGTGATGCCCGGGGCGAGTGTTTGATTGTATGCATCCCTACCAAAATCTAGTACAGCAGAACTCAGAATTCGTCATTGTTTCGTCGGTCCCGACAGAATCCCTATCTTTTGTGTACATTTCTGTTCATCTAATTCGCCAATTTGCTTAATTCGTCACCTCTTTTGATCCCTTGGAAGCGTTTTGTTCGGCTAATAGGTCATTTGCAGTTTCGCTTTTGATGTCTAAGCAGCTAGTACGTGTGGGAATTCAAACAAATTAAGGATCTTTATCTGAGAGTTGTTGCACCTCGCAATTTGTTTATCGAATTTATACACGAGGTGCGAAGGGCGACCGGACCCCCCATTGAGAGAACGCGGAAAAGTTTATTAAAGATTTAAAAGGTGGTTGATTAAATGGAGGAGTCCAGATAGAGCAGAGGAATTAATTGTTGTATTCAACCATAACGTCATAAACTTGTATTTTATCGCAAATAAGAGCACTATGTATACAAGTTACTATGATGAAGTAGACAAGCTTCTATGATAGAGTTTTCACCTGTTTGCTTAATTCGTCACTTTTTTCTAACCCCCTTGAGGTGACGAATTCTGGCAAATTCTACTGTATTGAGAAGCGGCGTATGGTGGTCACTGTCACTGGATATACGCTGTTTGTGACGTCACAATATGGCATCATATTCACGTTTGCAAACAAACGTTTTGGCGAAGTTTGTTAATGCAACATGCATGTTATTCTCCACGCACTCTACTTACTCGTTGTACAATGTATCACTGTAATGAACATATTATCAGCGCTCCAAGTTAGAGACGGGAGCAAAAAGACAGCAGCACTCAACGCCACTACAGAGCAGTAGAGACAGACATGTCTAGCGTGCCCGCGTTCCGCGCGGTGAGGTTTTGGTAAATTTCACTGCGTGCTGCTGGTAGATCTGCCTGACTTTTAAAAATTGGAAACCGCGCCAGTGCCACCGTGTGGGCGTTTTACAGCTAACGATGGGTTTTTGCAAAACAAAATTAAGACATTTCGAAAATTATTGTCTTCCAAAGATATTTTGCTTGTGTGTCAGTCAGTGCAACTGCAAAAACAAATACTGTATGAAAGTCTGATTAAATTTTGACAGCAAACTTGTTATGGCTTTGCGCGCAGTAGCAAAGGGGGATGTATGATGTGGCAATCCGAAAAGATTAAAAACATTCTGTAAATGCGTATGCAACTCTTATAACCAGAGTTGGCACTGAAAGCTTTCAGGGGGAGCACAGAGCTTCTGGTGAGTGGTCGAAAATAGTGAATGCTGTTGAAGGTAAAGCTTAACCAGTGTAATGGGGTTGCAGTGCGGGCAGAGGAGACAAATTTTCTGTCCATCTCTACAGAGCAGTTCATAACTGCAAAAATATCTGGCAACGCGTTGAAGCAGGGGAGTAGAACCAGTGATTAATCACTGGTAGAACACACTCAGTACTACATCAGCGCAGTTCACAACTGCACAAACATCAGGCTGCGCGAATGTCTTGTCGAACAGCAGTGGAGCATTAGAACATTTAGATCAGCGTTTATTTTGTTCCCAGGACATCTGGAATAACCATACGGTTTTCTAGTCAGATGCCCTGATAAGGCAGAGAAGGTATGCGGCTGGGATGGCGGACGCCCAGGGTTGTGGAGTCAGATGTAAAATGTCCGACTCCAACTCCGACCTTTCCAAAAGTTCCGACACCGATATATTAGCATAAAGTGATTGAAGTTTAGCTGTAAACAATTTTGCAGCATTAGCAACCAACGTGAATCATCGTACACAGCAAGAAATCTGTTTTGAAAGTTTAAAAAAAATGCACCATTTCGACAAGCATAAGTTAGGACCCAACGTAGGAGTGCGATGTAAGAAGTGATTCACTTAGATTTCCGGAGTCGGATAACAAATCTTAATGTTTTTAGGAATCCGACTTCACTCAAAAACCTCGACTACTTGCGATTCCGGCTCCGCAACCCTGGAAGACACCCAGGGTTGACAGTTTGAAACTTGACAAACTACACAGGAATTGGGAATGCGCATGAAGTATGCAAGAAAACCTTTGTTTTTTATTATGTGGCTGTTATATGTACAACTACTGACGGGACAGAACGGACACGGGCTTGTGTGAGCCATTTTGATCCATCCGCCTGGACTACCAATTTATTACGATGCTCAAAATGATGTACATATTGCAAGCGCAGGTGTGAGGCTGTATTAGCACACATGCAGGGTTGCTTGCCACATCAGATAAACGGGAGACTAGAGATGGATAAAAAAAGTCAGCTTGGTCAAGCAAGTTGAAATACTGTAGTACTGTTTTCAAATTTGACTCAAAAAACACTTAAATGTTCATAATTATTTTTCAATCCTCTTTTGTGATTTTCCTTTGATCGCGAAAAAGTAACGTCATTATCAATTTCATTGTGTGTGCACCGCACACCTGGATTGCAGGTCACTGGTATTGAAGAATGTAATATTACTGGCCATTGAATACGTAAAAACTAGTTTTGACAAAAAAACAAGTTTCGAAAAATTAAATCCATGTGGCATGTTTGAAGCCTTACAGCATGAAAAATCATCTGCTTACAGCATTTTAATTTTTGTAATTTAACTCTTTGGATGCCCCCTGTCTTGGATGCCGGGAGCCGTCGCCCCGTTTGCCCCCTCTGCACGTCACTACTGTGCGGCCTTTGACAAGACCGTTGAGAATGTTTTAAAAAGCTTTGAGCGACCAATACCGGAATTTTGTCTGTTGTTGAAAGACATTAAACCACCTCCAATTAAATAACTAAACTGATGCGATCGTAATCAGGGGGTGAGCAGCTTGTTCGAATGGTAGACGATACGTTGCTGTGCAATCCTCATATTGCAAACACTGCCTGTTTCTGCAAGTCATGGACCGGCGCACCCTAAACATACCTTTGTATTACCTGTGCTGCATCAGTGAACTTACTGGCAGGTCCGGACACTCCCTTCTGTGCCTCGTTTCTGTGCCTTCGGGCTTGGATTCTATTTTTCCCGAGCTTATACTCCACGACGGATCAGCTCTAAAATCCTGCTTACGCGTTTTCTGCACTTCCTGCATGTCCTAACTCGAAATTCCCAAGATCTGGAGAAGAGCACTAGTAGTTGCGATCCCTAAGCTGGAAAAGCCATCGGGGGACCCAAAGAGTTATCGCGCTGTGTCTCTGATGTTTGTCCCCTTTAAATTCCTCGAGAGACTCATCTACGCTCGTGTCGAACCAATCATCAATCCATTACTCCCGTCGGAACATACCACCTTACTGACGCAAGACATCGAGGATAGCTTTTCGGCCAAAATGAAGGCCGGAGCTGTGTTTGTCAATCTCACAGCAGCCTACGACACTGTATGGCACCGTGACCTCACCTGTAGGTTGCTGCGATTGCTGCCTGACAGACACATGGTCGGCATGATCATGGAGATGGTTGGCAGTCGCAGCTTCACCCTCACCACTGGTAACAAAAGCAGGTTACGACGCCTCAAGAACGGCGTCCCACAAAGATCGGTCTCAGCACCTCATCTTTTCAACATCTACATTTCATCTTTTCAACATCTACATCTCTGACCTGCCAACCACCATCTCCAGAAAGCATGCATATGCTGACGATCTAAAAATCTGGCATGCTGATGGAGACTGGCAGGCAATGGAAGGGGTGCTCACCAAAGACACGGTGACTATAGGTAAATACCTCCAGACTTGGAAGCTAAAGCTCAATACTACAAAAACGGTGTCGTCAGTCTTCCACCTCAACAGCAAGGAAGCTAAACGTGAGCTGAAAGTCAACTTCAACAACGAAACCCTGCCCTTCTGCTCCGATCCCAAATACCTCGGAGTAACGTTGGACAGGTCGGTCACGTATCATCGACAGCTTGAGTCACTTCGCAAGAAGCTGATATCACGCGTTGCAATCTTGAGGCGGCTTGCTGGCTCTGGCTGGAGCAACAATGTTGTGAACAGCTGCCTTAGCCCTGGTGCATTCAACAGCAGCGTACTGCGCTCCTCTCTGGTGCCGCAGTGCTCATACCCGCCTCATCGACCCCACCATCAACGACGCCTTGCGAATTGTGACTGGCTGCCTGCGTTCTACACCAGCGGACAACCTTCCCATCCTCGCAAGCATCCAACCCGATGAGCTTCGTCGCAATGGAGCCCGTCTCCAGTATGCCATGACATGGACCCTGGACATCTGCTCCACTCAGCACTCACCTGTCTACCAGGTGCGAATGGACGCCGTCTCAAATCGAGACACCCATTTGTACTCGCCGCACAACCCATCAGTTCATCATGACGACAACAACAGAAGTGATGCGCTCTGCGTGGATCACCAATGGAATGTGGGGTGGTTGAGAACACTACGAGACTCTGCACTTTCAACCCCGACACTGGCACCACTCTCCTGGAATGGCTCTCCCAAGAACAGTGTGGGTCCGGCTTAACCGCCTCCGCACCGGTGTCGGACGTTTCCACTCCTGCCTGTACAAATGGGGAATGGCCTCCTCTGCGGCCTGTGAGTATGGCGCAGAAGAACAAACCGTCGACCATGTTGTCCTCCAATGTCCAATCCATCGCCTCCCCACGAACTGCATGGCCTGACGGTTCTGGATGATGAGACAATCGAATGGCTGCTCAAGCTCAACACCTGCCCCGAGATCCAATGTGGCCAAGCAGCGGTTATGAACAACTCGCTCAAACGATGAAGAAAGCCTTAGCAGTGTCACATGTGGTCATCCTGTACCCATCGACGGCCTACTGGAAGGGGAGTACTAAGAGGTACATTGTACCCGGCCCGATACGTATTAGGGCCCGGGAGGATGAAAGTATGTACAATATAAGTTTTTCTGTAAAGAAGCCCAAAATTGATGGTCGCTTTCTCCAACTGCAGCGCTGGTAGCTATAACCAGTGTTCCCCCGAGGATCTTGGCAAATGCCAAATTTGTCCGAATAATGTTTTTAATGAAAATTTGACCAAGCTTTTAGGTGCTTTCAACGAGCTTTCTTTTGTTGTCATCTTCCATTATGTCGCAATATTTTGTGGATATTACCTCATAAACATCAAGTAACGTTGAAACTACGATGCAGTAGAGTTTATGTATAGTGTATCGTCCATACAGTAGTAGATTCTACGCAGTGGAGTAGAACTATAATAAACCGCTCACATAAGCGTTGTCGCATCTCGCAGAAGCTCGGCTCAGCTATTTCAACAATAACCAGCGCCGCATTTTATTGCCAGATGATGCAAAGCACATTGGCCCATCAAAATCTAGAAAAACGCACTCCCTTGCCAAAGTTGCGTGCCAGACCAAGTCTGTGTGATGCACAACACTCAGCAGCAGATAAATTCGGCGCGCTACCCTTTTGCAACGTACGCTTACTGACAGTTCACACGTAATAATTGCACAAACAATAAAGAGCTATTTCACGTAATTGTGACAATAGAGCACTGTTATTGTAACTTGCATTTGTTACAGAAGTTAATACAGATAACCTCATGTCACTTGTGATGTAACCAATCGTTTTCGGTCGGTTGGTGGTATTTAATGTGCTTGCGACCAGATGTACGAATACGATCTAGCTCGAGATTAGCAACGTTACACAAATATGTTTGGTATGTGCGACATAGGATGAGATAAAACCACTGCCGCTTTGGTGTAAATATGGTGCGCTAGCTGCACGAATGTGACAGCTAACGACTAAGCTCTGCCAACGTTGCTTGCAGCAAATGTATTCGGTAAAATTGATTAGCCTTTACATGGCTCGTCGGAATGATTCAGGTAATTGTTGCAGTATAGCCATTAGCGCAATATAGGTGCTTGTCAGCTGCAAGTAGCCCATAAATACAGACGATTTTCTCAGTTCCAGGACATAAATACACAATACAAAACGTCAATACATATTCTCCTGAAACTCCGTTACTAATATTATCATAGTAATGGAAGTGTGGAACAAGTTGAGTTTTTTTGAAATTTTTCTCTTTTTTTGTGGAATTGCCTTCATTTATTTTTCAGGTGTTTCAGGCTCATCACTACGAAGTCAAAATTATACAGAGCCTTTTGTTCACGGCTTTTTTGCAAGTTTTCGATGATGGCCCCAAAAGCTAGGGGACCCGGCGTCGTTCTTTGTACCCCCTGGTAAAATTTATCTGGGAAGCCCTGCACTTATCTTAGCGTACTCTACGGCAGGGGTAGCCAACTTACGACCCACGTGTCAAATTTGGTGCATTGGATTTGAAGTGGTGCATTGCATTCCTGTGATCGTAACAAAGTGAACGTACACGTCGTCGACGAGCCGCGTTTACAATCGTCGTAAATACTGTAACTTATCGCAGTTTCATTAAAGTGAAGCTGCCAGTGTGGATGTGGCGAATTCTCATGGGTTATGCGCAATACCAAACTAGTTTGTGCGGAAAGGCTTAGACTTGCTCAACTAACTGATCAACACATGCTTAATACTTGTGCGACTGTGCAGTGCCGGGCGTTTGAACTCCAAACATAGAAAAACTATTGAAAAGTGAGTAATTGCAGTTTTTATCTGCTGGTTTACCAGATATCCATTGACATTTAATAATATTACCTGGTAAATCACTAATGATGTGAAAAAACATCACTACAAGAAACAAATATGGTGATATTGGCGTTTGAAAAAATTGGCATATGGCGCGCGAAAGGCTGTCCGCCCCTGCTCTACGATATGGTGGTAGCTGAAAAGATGGTTAAGATGTAAAATGTCGCTACCTCCTGGATGACTTCATTAAACAAAGATAAACCTATTTAATAGAGCTTTTAGCTGATTTTCAGTTCTGCACTAAAAACATCCCTGATGAATTGAACATTAACCTCATTTTCCACAAAACTGAAGATTTTTGGTCCAACATACAGTTTGCGTCTCAATTATTTACGCTCTGCAAACTGTCTAATCGCAAAGCAAAACCAATAATCAATTTTGAATTAAGAGTTACTCGTAAGGAACCAAAGAAATTCCAGACGAAAAGGGATATTGTACCCAAGTTTACCAAAAGTTTATACTGATCCTGATCAAGAAAAAGAGCAGAAAAAACAATAAAAACGTTGGCTTATACAGGTAGACGTTGTTAATTACTTATTATAGGTCAAAGAAGGTCCAGCAAAGTCAGACTTTTTCACGAAACATTTAAAAAGTGAACGAACGAAAGACTGACTAGTATTGGATGTAGAGGAAACGTTGAAGATTTGGAAAAATTTATCTTCGAGTATCTTCATGTTTACGTCCTACGGCTTCAACAACATATTTAAGCTTCCTTCTCTTTTAGAAATTACCTTGACTCAAACTTAGTTTTCTGGGTAGATAAACACCGCTATTGCATATTTATTCGGTAAAAGATAAAACAAGTTCCTTTATACAGTTTTTCCGACCTCAGCATCTTCCCTAGCCATGAGTGGACGAATTGGTGTCGCTTCTTTCTGACATACCGTGAACGGGTGGCTGCTGCATTTTCCACCAAACCCGTGCATTAAGCATTGCAGCGTCAGCACGTGCCAATTAAAGACTAGAAAATTATTACAAGAACAAGAAACAGATTAATCAATTGCCCTGACTGAAAAATGTCCAACTTACTTTTATGAGTACGATGGAAGAACTCATACTTGTTCGGAACTGCAAATGATAGGAGTAACGGCTGCACGGCGTGCACCAGGCATGGCTGTCTGATATTAAGCCTCACTGACGATTTATTTGTTAGATCTCAATAGCGAACGAGATTTTACGAATCCACACACGAGGAAAAAACAGAGCTATCGTCGTATGCGGCGCACGCGTGGCACTCGTCTTCACATGCAATCCATAGACGTCTAGTTAACAATACATGCGACCCGAATGTACAAAATTTCAACACATGATTTCGAAAAACCTTATTCAGTTGGCGTCGTTTGTTCACTCGGCAGCCTTGGTTAGAAATCAAACACCAAACAACATGATGCAATGCACTGGACACAAAACATGAGGCAAAATATGAGGAAACAACTGTGACGCGGGCATTCGCATAACACAAGACTACTCCAACCACAAAAACCTACCAATACGAGAGAAAAGGGTATTTCCACTCTTTCTTTTTTTACATTCTACAGCAGCAGAAAAATGGCGAGTATCCAATTTTTCAATGAAGCTGGACTGAGGCATGCGTTGTGGAATGATACATTTGTCCTGAAAGCAAGCAAATATATACAAGATGTACCAACGTAACTTCGACAACATCCATAAGTCTTGCACATACTGGCACTGTTGGTAATTTTCATTCATTCGCTCATTCATTTTCATGCCCGCATTGTTTCTGGGAAGGGTCGTGACGACAGCAGCTTTGGGAGGACCCGAGATACCTCACAGTTTCCAGCAGCCTCACATAGTTCTACTGGTTCCGCACCAAGACGGTACCAAGCAAGGCCGGAGATGTAGTTACTCCACCTTGTCCTTGTCCGACCTCTGTTAGTTGCTGGATAGGATGCAATGCGACTATTTTATTCAATTTGGCGGCAGGCGGAGGCCTGGTTGATGCCTCAGATAGTTCAGCTGGCTCCACACCATGACGGGAACAAGCAAGGTCGGAGATGTAGTTACTCCACCTTGTCCTTGTTCGACCTCTGGGCCACTTTCTCATGTGTATGGCCAGCAGGAGTTGCCTCGCCAATCTTCCCTGGGATATTCTGGCCATGTAGCTGAACCAACGTAGCTGGGATCTCTCGATTCGGAGAAATGGCTCGCCACTAGAGCTCTGCTCGGGGCGGGTTAACCCGCGCGGGTTGTACTGAGTGGTGAGCCAAAGCACATGAACTTAATCAGCTCAAAAATCGCAAAACACGTGGATGTACTGCACTGAAGTTGTTTGCCAGCATTGCGCTCAGGCAGGGCTACCACACCGTCCTTATTTCTAAGATTTGTCCTTATTTGTGATCTGCCTCCTTATTTCTTATTTTCTAAAGCGTAACAATTTTAGATAAGCAATATCTAATCGACATACTGTACTGACCATTACCATCTCAGTGTAAACATTTTGTAATCAACGTTTTGTGGCATCATAAAAGTAGTATAATCTTGTAGCACAGAGACGAAACGCAACATCAGACATTTGCTACGTTTACATGTCAAGCGACGGTCCGCCAAAACGAGACAGCCCATTCTGACGTCATTCAACCGTTCGGTTCACATGTCTGCTGAAGTCATGCACGTGTGGCAGACGCGTCGGTAAACATCTACTGTGCAGGGTAGTGAACCAAGGGTTGTACAGTGTGGAGTTGGAAAGCATTGTACACTGATGTACAGATTTCAGGAATTTGGCAATTGCTGTTCATGCCTCTCATGAAGTAGGTGCTGTGAATTATGGATCATGCTGCACCCTGTAAAATCCATCCATAGCAGATGTGCACTGATGTTTACAGCATGCGTTGATATCACATGTGCAAAGTTACAGTCATACAAATTTCACACAGGTTTCCTAAGCAC
>Ga0210059_1003863_pt1 | contig 24096 bp, 12 predicted proteins | sample Ectturendosymbi2_FD_188042 | JGI IMG/M metagenome (GOLD analysis project Ga0210059, IMG submission 188042) | Ecteinascidia turbinata endosymbiont from Florida, USA - Sample 2 (SPAdes) (version 2) | ecosystem: Host-associated > Tunicates > Ascidians > Unclassified | place: Key West, Florida...
ATGGAGTGCATTGATCTTCAGTGCTCATCTGATTTAAGGGAGAAGTTCAAAGACTTTCCATTGCTAGAATTTTACAAAAAATATGTCTCTAAAGAAAAATATCAGAGGATTCACAGATTGGCAGTTTTCGTGACCTCATTATTCGGCAGCACTTACTTGTGCGAGCAAGTTTTTTCGCGGATGAACCATGTCAAATCCCCTGTGAGATCACTACTTTCTGACAGCCATATGGAAAATTCGCTTCGCATTGCTACATCGTCCATCTCACCGAATATTGCCAAACTTGTTAGAGAAAAACAGTGCCAAACTTCACATTGAAATGTCGACGTGTAGTAAAAACTTTGTTGACTTTACTGTTGGTATGTTTATTGTTCTTATAATTGTAAGAGGATAATACACATTTCTAAGATTAGAATTTTGGTGCGAGGGTTTTGTCTGTCTTAACAGTAAACACTCAAGTGGCCCGCGCAATCATTCGTAAACCGCATGTGGCCCTTTGGCCAAAAAGATTGGACAGCCCTGCTGTAAAGTCTGCGTTTAAAAGTGTTTTTTTCCTGTTCTTCTCAATTGGGAGAAGAATGTTGACCGTAACCTCCAGCCATTTTTGTCGTAACTTAAACGTTACCACACAGTCGCTTTTCACAGCATTGTGGAACCCTCGACCTTAATCGATGTTAGATATGAATTGATGCGGCTTCAATTATACTGGACACAACGCCTAAGCGTTTGTAACGGGACGCCCGCAAGTCTTCCATTAAGTGAATCTTAAAATTCATGTTTTCGCGTGGTTTTGTTATTGTACTTACTGCGGCTTCTGTTGTTCGCATACTGTATTTATTCGAGTATAAGTCGCATGCGTGTATAAGTCGCACCTCCATATTTGACCTGATCAAACGGTACAAAATTTTTTAAACAACATTTATTCATCAAAATAACGTAACAAAAACTTAAAAGCCATCAAAGTCACTGCATCTACTGATTAACAACGTGCCTCGTAGTTTGCCTTTGCGTTTTTCTTGCGATTGTCATCGCATGCGCATGCATGCACACACACACATGAAGGTGCAAAGCGCCATCCAGATAACACGTGCACAGTAGCAGCGTACATGCGCATATGTCGCCCCTCTTGTATAAGTCGCACCTGACTTTTTGGGTGAATTTTTAGTACAAAAACAATGCGACTTATTCTCGAATAAATACGGTAATTGCGTTAGTGTACTGGAATTCTTTTTTATTGCCTTCTGTTTAAGTGTTCTTTTCTCTGTGCTGCTGTATTTCGTGTTCTACAAGTTTCTTCTTTAAATCGGTTCTTTTAACAGACAGACATTTTTATTTAACATCTGAAAGAATCAGATATCAGGGGGAGGAGAATGACCGCAAGGTCTTCGAGTCATCCTCCCCCGCATAACATGTGACGATAAAACAGGTTTAGCGGCATTGTTCCACACACAACTTTTTTCGTTGCGGTATTTTGAATGCTGGTGAAGGTCTGGCTAACGAAATGAACTTGCGGCAATTCCTCGGCCCTCGAAATCTGTGAATTCTTGGGCAAAAAATGAACTTGCCTTGTCTGGACTTCTCATACCCAGGTTTGAAGAGCTTGGCTTTGGACTTAAACGAAGAAGGCGTAAACACAATCACAAAAACGAGCGTAAAAACTTAATAAAAAAAGGTGAAATCGATTTGTAAGAAAACATGACAGGTAAAAATATGTATACCAGCGTTTTATATACCAACCTGTTATGTCGTAACGCAAGATGTTCATGAAAATGGGAACAATCATGCGTATTGAAAGATATTACTTGCATTCAGCTGACTTTATTCGCGCGGCAACCATAAGAAATCGCAATTCGGCAGTGTTACCGCAGTTTAAGAGTTAAGAAAGCAAACAACTTTTATCACAAATGAAAATTGTTTCGGTCACGGCAGTGTTATTCAAAACACCGGCAACACCTATTTCGCTCCTCACCGTATTTCGCTGGCTGAGACGTAGACCTCGTGGCTGTCGATGCTGACCGCATCACCGCTGACAATACTGTCGAGCGACAAAACGGACATTCGAGAAACAGACAAAGAATCGCTGCTCGATTCCGCTATGCCGTTGCCTTGATGCGACTGTTGCATCTCACTCGTTGGTTGACCTGGGGACTGCAAAACATTCAGCTTGTAAGTAAATCAACGAATCCTTAGAAATAACTTCAGCTACAATTTTCAGTTTGACAGTGTAGTGTGCAAACGCTAGCTGATGTCTCGCGAGAAGTCGTGGGAAGATGGCAAGCCGCGTTCTTTCTACAATTGCGGCGAGCGTGATGGATGGCTTAAATTATTGTTGCAACCCCTTCTCGTCTCACTTGAAATCATTATCATTATCATTGGAATCGCCGCAGTTGCAGAATTTTCTACGTGCATTTTCCTCAGGACTTCCGTATGAGAGGCTTTCTGGCATTGAGAACGCAGTTAACTCACGCTTTTACGTAAAAGAACCAGGCATGTAGATTTGATGGGCGTTGAATTTAAAAAAGTATGTTTACAAAATATGGACTCTTCTGTGTTTTCACCTGTCTTTCGAGGGAAAAGATCGTAGCATGCACAAAAACAGCAAACTAACAATAAAACTTAAAACTTGGTGTTTCATCATGCTTGAGTATTACTGTTTATAAAAACGATGTCGTTCTACCTACGCTGAAGAAAGCCTATAGCAATGTGCTGTAGAGGGATTAAAAATTTTAAATCAGATTTATAATATTCTGTCTCTCACAGATGGATAACAATGTCAATAAAGGTCACGGCTTCCTGGCTAATTAGATTGCAGTACCCCCTGAATCCTATGAATGACGCTACACCTCAATTGGGAATAGGCTGCGATTCTGGAGTTCAGTGTTTAGGAAACAGGAATACCCTTTAGGCATCATTATTTTAGGTCCACTCAGGCCCGGAATGGTTACGCCTAATATGGTTCTAGCTATGGATAAATTGTCTGTTTTCAGCCATGTCAGGCAGGTAGGTAGGGAATATTTTTTCAAAAGTTACTGCAGGCTGGAAAAAATGCGTATGGTTTTGTGACGTTGACACTGAATTGGTAGATCTCGGGAGGGATGGCTACTTGAAAAGTAGATCTTGGGACAAAAAAGGTTGGGCACCACTGGTGTAAAGTGTACATCAACTGGCGTCGGATGTGATCAGCAAATAAAGCATAGCATATATGAAGATGAATAAACACAAGTCACAAAAAATATTACGGATCCAATTACCACCAGGATTGAAGCTTTGCCGATTTTTAATCTGGAGAGCAAATCTGGCTGTGTGCATGTGTATGTTAGCGTTGACAGAGTTGTGGTAGCAAACAGTGATACAGACAGCTAATTCCATCTGTTTAACACGATCGGAGATGATCATGGCCTTTGCAAGTTTGGCGAATGCGTCATGAGCGCCACTGTATTTTCACTGCGCTTGTGCTCCGCAGATGACGCACGCAATCTCAACGTTTTTTCGTCGACGAAATTATTTAGTACAGTTTGCAGTAAGCACTTTCAATCTCGTCCATCGCAATCCATCTTGCCGGTGGGAAGTCATTTTCCCATTCTGCTTTGAGTTTTCTTGTCATAGGCGATATTCCGCGAAGCCATTGCAAATACCTAATCTATATATGCTAGAGACCAACCAGTCAACTAATCTCACCGTGCCCAAAACCCACCATCAACGTACTGCTCTGCTCAAGCGACTCAGCATGAGCTTCAGCAATTTCGTTAAGGAAATAAACTGCAGATTATAAATTCGGTCAATCGATTACAATAACAATGATCACTATGCATCGTTATTATTTCCGTACTCTGGGTTTGGGAAGTGGGTAAATTCAACTGTCAGGAAGGGAAGCCGGAGGGGTGCTTGTGAGAGTGTACATGGAGACGTTTTGAGTGTTTAAATTCCCAGAATGTGGTACCACATGCACATGAGTCCAAATTTCACATATGTTCAAAGGCCAAAAGACCAAACAAAATTTTTGCGGCCAAGTTGCTTCTGAAAACGGCCAAATTGTCAGATTTCAGCGGCAAAAAGGCCCATTGTGAAAAATTCCCAGCCCTGGCTTCAAGTCTGCGGGTGCGGGTTAGATGTTTGCGGGGTGGGAAGCCGGCACAAATTTAAACTGAGCAGGACTCTAGTGTTTACACGAGTTCGTAAGGTTAGTTACCAGGAAGTCTACGCGATTTGATAGTTCGTCTACATAAGTTTCCAGGACAAAATTAAAATTTTGCAAAAAGATATAATGTCAAAAACTTCTTTTCTGTCATTTTCCCAATGTCATAATGGGAACGAATGTTTTTCGCGGAGAGGAAATTGCAAATGCAGACCACAAAGTGGAAGAATACTGAAGGAGTTCCAAGACAGATTTGACCATTTGCAGCTGCAGGAATAAAAACCATGCTTGTATTTTTTAAAAATCCATTCAACGTTAATGTAGTAGGTGATGGCTATCCAGTTCGCTAACCGTTTGCCACACACTTGTCTGTTGTAGAAATGAAACTGACCGAAACGCAATAAGATCTGGCACTAAAATATTTCCGTCAATGCCACTCTACAGCTGAGTTCTGGCGATCAAAACATCGTGCAACCCGAAGAAATGAACACATTGGAGAATCAATTCGCACAGCTTTAACAGCTAATCGTCCAGATGGAGACTAACAAATTAAAATAAAAACTTTTAGAGACTAGCAAATTAAAACAAAAACTTAGGAACGCGCTTGCTGCGTTTCAATTACTGCATATCATTTTATGTAAAACTTGCATTGTTTGCCGTATTTGCATTGACCCTACAAACGGATTTTGCAGCTCGTTAGTGTTTTTATTTTTCCGCAAATGACTCTTCCATTGACAAAGTTTGCTCATCCCTGCTCTAGTTGCTTAATCTTGGTCAGTTCCTTGTGTTATGAAGAATGCTTTGAAATAACATGAAACAATTCCAAGCAAAATCTTCCACAGTCAATATAGCCACATAATGCTGAAACTTTTTCCGACACAAGCTAAGGCGCATGGAGGAGGGGAAGTACTGACTGAAATACCGGAGAAGGTAAGGCCAGATACAAAACCTGACCAGAACTATGCATTATAAAGTTTTCTTTATTTACTGATGCATTGAAAAGTTACGATGGAACTCGATGAAAAACTGACCCCTACGCCTCGCCACTTTATACTCCGAAAACGAATGATCAAGCTATTCATTATTGAAGGAAATATTTGATTAACTTCCAACCACAAAGAAATGGTGCGTTTGTGCATCTTGCGAAGTATGTTGTCTTAAGGGTCGACTTAGCCCCTGAAGATTGTTCAATCGTTTCGGACTTACCGAATTAATTGGACTCACGATTTCAGAAAAAGAGTTACCTGGAGCCAAGCATATCACGCTTGAAGAGTGTAAAAAAATTCTAAAGAAATCCAAAGTTTAAAAGGCCGATGGATTTCTGGTGTTTCAACACTTGTTTCACTGTGTAATATCAAAATCATCACTCAACGACCATTTTAGCTGTTTTTGGCATACACTTCCTACAAATCTATCTGTTTTCTTTCGCACAACTTCACTAAGCTGCAAAAACGTGTAAATTTCCTTCGTGCAAAAGCGCAGAACCCACGGTTACACTCATGTTAAGCCCCTTGCACAGTTGTCACCTCTACCTAGAGCATCAGCGTATACCATTACAAGGGCACAGCCCACATAAAAGTTATACCTCCATTTGAAGATCGTTGATGTCACTCTGCGACCATTCATCATCTTCGTGGGCATTACTGAGCTCTTGGTCGGTTTGCTCATGCGTTCCATGGTCGTCAAGAGCGCAGCTGTCTACATCAAGTTTGCTACTGTTTTCTTCTACATCCTCTTTATTATCTGTAACAGTTGAGATCTATTCAGGGCGTTGACTAAAGTTCGTAAGGTACTGAAGTCTTAACTCGTCGCAAGCTACGGCAGTATTGCGACGAGACCTGATGACAAAGCTAGAAAGATAAAAGGGGATCTCAACAAATTAGACACGGAAATTAAAAGCGCTTACGATTAGACACGGAAATTAAAAGCGCTTACGAAACTAATGGCGGCAACACTTTGGACACAGTCATATTGTGAAAATATGCAAATGATTTTCGAATCGATTCCAAAATCAAATGGATTCCAGTAAGTACTTTATCTTCGGGTAAAACCGTTAAATGGTTACAACTAAATATCACAGCACCAGTATAATAGTTAGACAGGGTAAAGAATCAGCACATGTTTTTTAGTATAATTTATCGTATGCTGCTGGAGTTCTTCGACATTCAAATACTTCAAAGGGTAGAAATATAGCATGCTCTCAACGTAAGTCAGTCTTGCAAACGTCTAAAGATTTTTACTTTCGCATGTTCGTAGCGGCACACAAATTCATGATCGCAGCAATGATGTGGCGGTACCAGGCGATATGAGCTGTTCTGGGAGCACAGAACGCTACAAACTGAGCCACAAACAATAGCGCCAAGCCAAAAATTTTCTCAGCTTTTGTCACTAAAGCTAAAAAATTAGTTTCACGCAAAAGTTAAAGAAAAACGAGCAGCAGCCGTTTTCAAACAAAGTCAAGCCCTAAAAACTTTTTTACAGGAAACCTAAATACAAATACGGTAATGAACATGAATCTGCCAACGTTTCCTAGTACACAACACTTTTGATACACATATTAGCAAATCCCTAAGCGATGGAGTAGCGTTGTAATAAAACTGTTATTGTTAAACAGCCTACTGCAAAAACGGTTGTCTTCGTAGCCTAAGTCGGTTAGACTTAAAGACTGCGGCAGTGGCAATGTCTGTCGCCGTATTTGCGCATCTTGTCACCCTGATGTATTCCCGAACCTATGTGCAAGGTCGGAACAAACTTTGACTTCGAAAATATTTATGTTGCCAAAAAAACAAAGTTGATCAGTTAAAAAGTCTAGCGGTACCAGTCTCTTCTCATACTTAATGCTGACCATATCAACCATTTCGCAGTTTTCGTAAATCTCAGAAAACCGGAAGTGATTATTAACAATTTGGTGGAGGACCACAACCCTCGCGAGCAGCATCCGGCCTGCTGGGCCATAGTTTGTTCGTGACCCCTGAACTAGAACATTTAGATTTGAATAGAACATAGTTCCTGCATGCAGAGTTTTAAGTATGGTTTAAAACTGACCTTTAACAGCATCACTTGAGACATCCTCATCATGAATACTGTCAGCAGCTGCTTGACTGTTCACTTTGCACACAATTGGGAAGATTTCAACAGAACCCTCATTGACGGAGGGGGTGACATCTGCCTTTAAATCTTCTTCAGAATGTCCAAGGCGCAAAGAACTCTCCAAAAGCTTTGCAGGAACTTCATCTGTTTCTTTGTTTTCACACTCAAGTGTCTCAACGCAAATTAAGTAAGGAGCCTAACAACAACATGCAATCCATCTATTAGCAACATCTGTAACTTTACAAAACTGCAAAAAATTCCTTTTTGAGTCAAAGTGCTTTTTTACATTGTGCCAAGATCATCTTCTTCACACTCTCTATAGAAATGCAGTCAACAGTTGAAAGCTTCCCAGACATTTATTTTTGATACTGTTGTTCACATGTATGGTGCATACATGGCATGTGCTTTAAAAGTTTAACATTTGTTCTTGACAGAGACTTTTACAAAAAACAATTTAAAAAACTTGCCTCAAAAATTCCCAACACAAAAAGACCAATTACAACTGAATTAGCGTTTTTTGGTTCTCCTTGTTCACATTTCTTTGCCCTTTGAGAATGACAAGATGATAAATTCTGCTCACAGTTACTGGACACAAGTATTTGAGCACTACACAATGAATGCAGCAATGTTATTGTTGTATTAACAGTGCAAAAGATACAGGTTAATGGCATGTAATACCAACATGTTTCAACCAAGTGGAAGCATGGTAAACAGATGACATGAAAAGTTGCATTTAACTCCTCACAATGTAATGGCTATATGTAAAGTAAGTCATTGTAATGATCTACTAACCTTATCTTTGGAATTTAAGACAACACCAGCAGAAGGAGGTATTCTCACAATATGATGGTGAGAATCTCCAAATGGCAACCACACTCGTGCAGGAAGATTTAGGTTAAGCAATTGCAGCTCTGCAACCAATCTGCACAACATACTGAACATTACATAAATGTTGTTTTTAGAAAGTCTCATAGCCACACAAGCATAATGATCATTGCTGCCAAATAAAAAAGACATTTCTAGTGAAAAATGTGCTGTTTTATATGAAACAACTACTATGTGCTGTAATTTTTTGCTGAGACATTTTGGTGAATTTTTGCTGAAATGAAACATTTCGGTCATTTGTCTCAGTTGCATTTAAACTCACTGTAACAGTGTTCACTAGCGTATGGTCTCAGACATTCTGACTGAGACGACTAATTTTTTTTCAGTCAGTTCAAAAACATCCGGTCTATGATTGAAAAAACCCAAACCATGAATAAAACAAAACTGAGGAAATAGTATTCATGTATGAATTTTCTACTAAGCTAAATACTGAATGACGTGAAGGGAATGACATGTGGTGCTTGGAGATAAGATCGATGCTGACTTTGTGTTGCCAGAAAAATCGACAACTCCCAAAACGTCCAGACCCGATAGTGCCAAAACTGATGAAAAAAACAAACCATTGGTGGAATTGGCCTTTTCATAATTAAGGAACATTAAACCTTTGGTGTTAGACACATACCGAATGAACAACAGTCTATCGAAGGAACAAAGAAAAGTCTATGCAAATTGGTTAAACTAACAGAAGAAACAAAAATTGTGATCTGCTAAGCTGTTAAGGACAGGAAACTTATTATCCTTAATTGCGAAGATTACGACGCCATTATGACCAAAGAACTGCAACAGTTTGAAAAAATGGATGTGTCTGCAGTGGGTTGCGATGCTTACCTTGCAAAAATGAGAAAAGAATGCAATGACCTTATTGTGAAACTCCATGGTATGGGCGCAGTGAACGATGAACTGCTGCTACACCAGCCTACACGTAATTGGAATGAAATGCAAGAGCAACTCATATCGCAATGTCAACGGTGCATTGGCAAAGTTTTTTTGTTGCAATACACTGGCTTATGCTTACCTGCTTTGTAAAACACACAAGATGACCCAAGAGAATTTATTGAACGTTGATATCAATGACATACTTATGTGCTTGCTGCAATCTGCTGGGAACATAAGCACCTCACAAATTACTGCTTTTCTAGCATCAACACTAAAACCTACAAGTGCAAACTTTTGCAAAAACTGCCCAGATGAAATTTGCCAAGACAGCCGCCAATATATTGGAGACCTGCTCAATTGGAAAGACCGCCTAACCAAAACTCAAGGAACTGGAAAGCAAAAACCAGTGTTTTGCATAGTGGTGGCAGATGTAAAGGCACTTCATACAAGCTTGTGCAGAGACATGGATACAAAAACCCTGGAGTGAGCATTGGAGAAGCATTCCAAATTCGACACCAAGGCCTGAGGCATCATTGTTGAATTGAACAAAATTTGACTGAAGAATGTTGTCACCCAATATGGAGACCAGTTATGTACCCAAAAAACAGAATTATAACCGGTGACAACCACTCTGTCTCATTGGCAAACATTGCAGTACATTATATCTTATACACGATTGCTGGGGTGCTACATGAGGCAGAACTTTTCTGCAGATTTACCAATTACCTAATTTGGATAGCTAGATCAGAATCTTCTAATGAAAGTATTTGAAAAGCACTAACTTTAGCCTTTGCCAACAGTGGTTTGGAAATAACGTTTCACCAAGCTTGTACAGCTAATCAAATGGGTGATGTTGAATTCCTAGATGTTAATAATTGCAGAACTACTGACGATGATTTTGGATTTGTTACTAAATACTTCACAAAACCTACGGCAGAGGGAGGGTAGATCATCAAGGACTGGATGTGTAGTGTTACATGAAATCAATTTCTTATTAAAAATTTGTGATTGATTCCTTGCTTGTTTTACTTGCTGAGTGAAGTTACTTGAATACAAATATGTATAAGTTTGAATCATTGAAAAAGGATGAAAGCAGAGCCCAATCGGCTGATTACTCTAAAGCAGTGGTTCTTAACCGGGGGTATACGTACCCCTTGGGGGTACCAAACACCACAAAAGGGGGTACGAAGCACCAACATTTTTAGGCATACACGCCCTGAAAATTTTAAAGATGTGTTGTCGATTGTTGTAAGTACAGTAAACTTTGTCAGAAGCCAAACCTCGAATCACGGCCTGTTCAGAGTTTTTTGTAACGAAGTTTAAGCTCAACACAATATTCTTCTTTACTACACGAAAGTGCCGTTGCTATCCTGTGTTTGAGTGCTTATTCGTGTTCGTGAGCTGTGCAAAGAAATCGAGTAGTTTCTGAGACACGGAGGTAGTGGCACAGCAGAGCACCTTGAAAATGAGTTCATTATGTCTCTGGCATAGGCTACCTTTCAGATATATTCAGCCACCTCAACGACTTAACACCTCCATCCTTGGAAAGGCAATGAACATGATCAAAGCTAGGGAAAAGATCACTGCCTTCACTAATAAACTTTCAAGCTGTATTTGTCTCACGTGATCAGGCAACTATGCTAATTTTCTACAACTTAGTATCAATTACTATTTGATTTCAGACAAGGGGTACAAGAAAATTTAACGAAAGCTCAGGGGGTACGAGTGGGTAGAAAGGTTAAGAACCACTGCTCTAAAGCCTATAGAAAACCTAGAGCTTTTAATTGTAAGTTAAATATTTTGAGACTAAAATCTCCTCAATGAGAGCTTTCAGAAGATGTATTGCACATAGGCCAGTAGCAGGTACGCTTGTTGAATTATTAGCATTATAGATTTATGTCATGCATGGGTGATTTTGATGACTACCCATTTTCTTTATCCAAAAATTGGGGTAAGCACATAGAGTTTTTGAAATATTCCTTCCCACGTGAAGATAAGATACTTGAGACAACTTCTTTTCAAGTTTTTACAATAACGAAATGATTACAGTGCGAATGATTTAGTTTTAAAGTTACTTGATTATTTTTTTTGCTAGTCGCTATGCTTCATTGACAACAAAAGGTAGTTATTTTGTATGGTACATAACTTAAAACTTTGTTTGTTGGAATCAACATGAAAAGTTCTATCTGCCTATTGACACTTTGAGAGTTGCCGTACGAATATATCGTACCTAGATTTCAGCCTAAAACCAGCAGTTTTCAGTTGTTTCACCAATGCCATAGCTCCTCTGCCGATTGCGCCAGAGAGCTGTTGAATGGCTCAAACAGACCGGCCAATCTTCTAGTCTGCACTCGAAAAAAATTTGTTGGTTGGGGGTTGTGGATTTTTTGTGAGTGACATCATAAGTGAAGTAGTTTTGGGGCCATTTTGGCTCATGTTACCTGGCCTAGGACCCAACCGCTAGGCCAAAGTATTTCGCTAAAGTTTTCATTGGAAATTAGGCTTGAGTCCAAGTCTTTTGAGCCTTTGATCCACTTACTAGTGTTTCTGGTTCAAAAGCTATGATCTGAAATAAAGAAACTAATTAATTAGCTAATTAGTCAAACATTTTTATTACTTTAGATCATAACTTTTGAACCCAAAATCCCAGCAAATCATCCAAAGTATCAAAAAACTCTATTGTTGCCTAGTTTCCAATAAAAACTTAAGTGAATACTGCCATCTAACAGTTGGCGCCCAGGGCCAGGTAAAGTGGGCGAAGTCCTCCACTTATGACGTCACTCACAAAAAATCCACACCCTCCAAGCAAAAAATTTTTTTCAAGTGCAGACTAGAAGACTTGATAGGGTGCAGACAGTTTGCCGAAGGTCTGGTGAGGAATTTGTGCCATATGTTTGAAAAAAAGCAGTCAATTTTCCTGTCAAGTTCATGGTTTGGGGGCAATATTAATTCATGGAACTAGCAGATTACACATAATAGAAGGAACCACGAATCAAACAAAATACGTAGAAGTGCTAGAAGGCACCTGCTATGGCAAGTAAGGGAGTGGTGTCCTGGCAGCGACTTATTTTTCAGGAAGATGGCGCTCCACAGCATACTGGAGAGATCTCGAGAAATGGTCCAGGGACGACAAAATTAAGGTATTAAAATGGTCTGGAAACTCTCCAGATATGAATCCCACAGAAAATGTATGGGACATCCTCACACATGAGATTCATTCAAAATCAACAAGCCACTGACCACAAAAAAGAGAGCTGATGGAACGTCTGATCAAGGTGTGGTTTTACAGTGAAAAGAGATTGTGCAAAACCTGGACGTTTTTGTAGTCATACACCGAAATGTTTTTGAAATGACTGAAAAAAATAGTCATTTCAGTCAGAATGTCTGAAAATAAAGGCTAATGAACACTGTTATGGTGAGTTTTACTACAACTGTGAGACAAATGACCGGAATGTTTCAGTGACCAATTTGTCTCAGCAAAAAATGACCAAAATGTCTCAGCAAAAAAGAACCAAGTGCAAAACCCTTTTAGAAAGCGTGCTTAAAAGCCTCCAAGAGAGGGCAAACTAAATACTGAACTACTTCAACATGGGTGATGAAAACGTTTTTAAAGTTGTCTTGTTAGTTATATTAACTATGTGAATGAAAATTACATTTTTTATGGAAAAATAAAAAATCCATAATATTTTTTCCAGTACTGCAGTATGAGGATGGCATGTGATGTCTGTTGTTGCTTGCTGCCACAGTGCGAAGCTTTGCGCACTTGCCTCTTAGGCCCCCTGATCACAAAGAGCCAGAACTATGAAGAGTTGCTGAAACTATGAGCTTTTTCTAGTCTTGATAGGGCTACTGCCCTGCAACCCTGCCCAGGTGGGAAGTGGGTGTGACAATGAATTAACTAATGAATAATTGTTCAGCTGTGCAATGAATTGCAATTATTGTTTTAAAAAATGCATTTATAAATCTGAAAGTTTAGGTAAAAAATACATCAATTACAAACATGAGTACTACTGGAATATGCTGAGAGCTTACATAGCAAATGTACCAATATTAACTTCTATGCAGATCACAGAACTTCTATAACACCATCTGTTTGCCAACACTTACCTGTGTGTCTTGGCATCTTTTGTGGGTTGTGTGACAAGTCGTTTTCCTATCTGCATTAAAGCTTTAATAAATTCACGCTCAGGCAAGAGCTTTTCAGCAGCAGAAGAATTGTCTGAACATTCAAAGGCATGACCTGTTGATAAATCCCATTCACTGCCAACTTTAGGATGCTTGGAAGAAGGATCGATTACAGAATTACCTATAAAAGAAACATGAAACTGCAATAGTGTAAGGTGCTTATTTCCATTAAGTGAAAAACTGAATCTTGCTCAACTTGAATATTGCAGCAAGTAATAATTTTTTTGCAAATAAGTTATATCACTTAACCTTTTATTTTGATGATCTAAAAGTTGCAATGACCACTTAATTATCAATGCTGTTCAACACTTACAAAACTCATCATTTGATCAATGCAGCCCACTGTCACACCATGAACAGCTTTGATTAAAACAATTTCACCATTTGTGGACATAGCAGCACATACTATGGCAATCATGCCACAAGATGGTAGGATTAAAGTGTTTCAACAACAATTTGAATGATAAGAGAACCGATAATATGCCAGATAACTGGTATATCATGCTTGTTTCCTCAGGTATTAAACATCATGTACGTAACCTTGCGGCACCATGTAAAATGAAAATGGCCATCATGAATTGCGTACCACAAAACAATATAAAAAACTGCAAAATATTCCAGTAAGAGCAAGCTTTCCTGTGAAGTATCTTCACATGCTGGAAATCATTATTGATACATATCAGAGCTCACTGGCTATACAAAACAAATTCAAAGAAAAACAAAGTCTTAAAACATATAGTTGCTTAATGTAGGCATGATATGTCCAAGAAATATTACAAAATATATAAGACATGCTTCCAGCAAAAAGTATCAAAGGAAAGTTTGTTTTACCCATTAATTTAATTATGTTCATCTAGAACAGCCATGTCCAACACAAATGGTTAACTGAGGTAAAAAGTATGTCACTATCCTGACGAGGGCCCCACACTGAATGACATACTATTGAGTGCTGCACATTGAATGGCTTACTTTGATCTTAGCGAACTAAATTAAGCTGAAACTAATATACTGAAAGTGTTTGAATTGTAACTGCAGTGGTAACAGACGTGATAAAGTGGCACTGAGGACCATCTGCATCAAAAATGTCAAATTCAAGATTATCAAAACAAGGAAAGGTTGCCTGTATGCAGGACACTTTTACTACAGCGAGAACCTAAACTGGTCTGCACAAAACCCTTGACTGCCGGCCGCAGGTTGGACATAGCTGATCTAGAAACTGAGCACCAAAATTAGGTTTAGGTGGCCAACATGAACAACAGCGAAATAAAAACAATAAAACTATGAAAATAATATAGTCACATAGGTCCATGAGGATAAAACTGGCTTCAAATAGCTCCACGGGTATCAACCAGTTAGCAATAACAATAATCAGACAAGAAGAACATTTAATTTAAAAATATTGGAAATCTTCTGGTAAAAAAACAAAGCAAAATATAAAACATTCCAATCTACTTGCCTGAATTCGCATCTGACTTTGATCTTTTATGTCCTTTTCGCTTGTGCCTATGTGAATAACTTTCATCAACAGCACTACCAGTTCTGCATAATGATGGGGAAGGGGCATTGTTTCGTGCATAATGGGCTTTGTCTTTCCTTTTGCTTTTATCAACTGAATCCAGATTGTTTAATTCTCCACTGAGAATAAGGTTACGAAGTTTTTGGGCCCGGGACATGCGCTTAGACAGTTTGTTCATTGAGTAAGAATAGCTTCCAAGCAGCCATGCACAATTCATGGAAAAATCAATGCTGTCTTTACACCTAAATGAAATAGATACAAGTAAAGTTTTTGTATCACATGTCACCAAGAGGTTGGAACGTGCATGTCAATATTTTACATTAAAATTTTGCTTTTTATTTCTTACCTTCAACACCATTCTTCATTCTGCCAAAAAGCATGCCATGACACAAGTTCATAGCAAACAGGTCATACAGCAATCATACATATAAACACGGCAATGTAGCAAAATAGTTGTTCTAAAAGTTTAGTTATTACAACAACACACTAAATATGTTAGAAACATTCAAATTGCATTTCTATGGCACACCGAATTTGCCAGGGAAACACCTGCTTTGCAACATAAATGTCATGAAAACTGCCTTTGAATAGAGGCAGCTCAGACAGGAAACTGTTATAATTTGCCATTTTTTCCAATAAATTTTCAATGAACCATTATATTAATGAATCAAACCAAACACATGGTTAAAAAGAAAACAAAATGAAACTTCACAAGATTTTGAAAAATTGATTTAATAATATCAACAAAAAATGGTATTTTTCACTAAAAAAAATCAACATGGTCATGATTTGACTTTGAGTGGACTACAACACATAGTAGAAAGAAAAGGATCAAAGTAATATGTCAAGTTCTCAAGCACCACCTTGATACTATATAAGGATGGATGGCTTCTCGCATATCATGATCCATATGTATATACATGACTAATAGCTCTGGTAAATAGAAATCTACTTCATGCTTAGGAAACATGAAGAGCTTATTTCCCAGATATGCCATAACACCTGGTTCTTTTGAGTGGAAAAGATATTGTAGAGCGATGTGCATGTCGAACACCTGTCAATAAAATGTGTAGTGCTAGTAAAATAAGTGCACCTTCACATAACAAAGTATTACATACAAAAGCACATGGCAGATCATGAAGGCGTCACTCAGTAACTCAAACACAGTAAACCTTCATCCAGATTACCCGAAGATATTTGTTTCTAGCCTGATGTAATCTAAGTACTGCAATATCGGTGAAAATCACTCAAATTGAACACATTTACAAACCAACAGCAGACTTTCGCTCAAAGCAAAATGAAGTTATTGATGTATTTACAATGGTACATCAGACTGGTAAACGCCATGTCCTGACAGTTATGAACAATCTTAATTTCATAATTTTAGATTACTTGGTTGTGAAGAAATCTGGGATTTTGGACTGATGCAGAGATTTCTGCAACTGCTCCATAAGCAGTTCTTCTATTTGGAAGGTAATACCCTCCAGACATTTTACCGAGTACAATACACATAGGGATAATGCTCTACACGCGCACACTCAACACTGATCAATAGACTGAAACCATAGTGCAACGACGCGCCTTGAGCATCATATTCCACATGATATGCTTTGCCCATGTGTGATGTAATAGTCATCTCTATTAGTCGGATGTTGCGTGCATGTAGCCTTTGCTATCATAATTCTAAACATTCATTGGTGATTGTGGGCACTCTTGTGCTTCGTCTGAAAGCTGCCGAATCTTTCCTGGAGACCAGTCAGTACATTTGGGAACACAACAATGTGGAAGTGCAGAAAAATCCAGATCACAAGATGTAAAAAGAGCAAATTTTATTTGGAATTGGTGAAGATCTGAATAAACAATCCGGATAAACCAACAATTTTTTTAAAGAAAAACAGTAGAAATCATACGTACCACCACTTTTATCCAGTTTTGGTAAAGATACAGATTAACCGAATCCACATTAACCGAGGTTTACTGTATAGCTATAGAAATGAAAACATAGATGCAAACTAGGCAATAGCAACCAGACTAAAACACTGACTACCTCTGCCCATTAAAGTGAAAGTGGGAACACAACACTTTTCTGGCGCTTACTGCAAATCTACTAAAATAATGAATGAAATTCATGACCTTTCTCCTAGAAATATGTACATACCAATGCTAAACTGTAGTGCAGAAGTTCACAAACGGAACGTCATGATGCCCTATTGTCCTGGAATAGACTTTTGAGATTGCAAGGGTGTTGGATGATTACATTCTTTTGATTAAAAAAAGCTTGCTAGACATTGGGCACAATGATGTAACAATTTAGACAAATTGATATTAGCAATCAGGTAACTACAAATTTACACGCAAAATTTTTTTGGTTTAGGACAGGTGAGCTTATCAATAACCGGAATATGTGATTATCCGTATCAGACTAATATCTGGAAGTTTACCACCTTATGCTACTTCTGTCCAATGCTTGCTGCATGATGCCACTGATATTTGGCAGCTTGACACCAAACAAGATTTCTATAACTACTGGATATAAAAGTGCTTCTAGATGTTCTAAATATCACTTGGTCTTGATAATTGAAATTCTGAAATCCTGCAGTGTTTAGCAAACCAACGGTCATCAATTGAAAAGTAAATTTGAAATTGTTGCAGGACCATGTATTCAGTGGTGTGTTGAACACCAGTAGCCTGGTGAAGCCATTTTGGACCATTTTTTATTTTTAGCATTTTGTTGTTGTTGCTAGTTGCTTTGTCATACTCCTTGTCTTTTCCTAACTTATGATAAAGTTTTTGTAGCTTTTGGAATTTTTTTATTAGAGCTTTTGGAAATAGAGTATTTCACACATCTACCTATAAGCCTTAAGCCAGGGGTGACGAACCTATTTGCTATCGCGGACCACTTTGTCAGTTACCGCTGAGTAAGCACGCTGCACAACTTTTTAGTCATACTATCAAACCTGTTAAAAATAAAAATTGTTCATCAACAGAAACAAACGACAAACGAAAATAATAAAAACCCACGTAATTCAATCAGGTTATCAGCTTTTGATATCGCATCGCAAAGATTAGAAGTGGGTCAAGGAAAGTTCAAGACTGCTGGTCTCGCTTGAATGCTTTGCGGGCCGCATGTTCGTCACCTCCGCCTTAAGCGGTCAAAGATTACCTGCGTGTGATGGGGAAATAATGTTTCTTCAAGAAGGTGGTTAGAGGCTTTAGTAGAGTTTATTTCGTAACTATCAACGCAGTTACACAACAACAATGAAGCAATAATTGATTGATTTTCTTCCGAGAACCAGGAGCTAGACTGACGTTCAGTAGTTTTATGTTTGTTTGTTAGCAGTGTGAAATAGTTGCTGATGGTTATTTTAATCTCTTCTAGTAGCCTTATTACTGTAAGGGTTACAATGTCACAATCGTCAGCTACTTCACATGGTCTAAAGCTAGCGGAAGAACTCAAGCAGAGAAAAACAACAGATCTGGCCACTACACGAAAACAATCACAGGTGCCAGATGCAGAGTTGGTAATTGCATGCTTCTAAAATTTTTACATCGCCATCTGAATGCAGCTTGACAACATACCCTACAGAGCTAGGAAAAAAGTTGTGTGCATCTTCTAGGTTTTGGATTTTTTGTGTGTGACATCATAAGTGGAGTAGTTTTAGGCCTTTTTGGCCCACGTCATCTAGCCCTAAGCCCAAACTGCTAGATGGTAGTATTTTGCTCAAGTTTTTATTGGAAACTAGTCAAAAATCTTGAGTCTTTTAGCACCTTGGATGATTTGCTAGGGTCTTGGGTTTGAAAGTTATGACCTAAAAACAACAAAATTGGTAATTAATCCACTAATTAGAAAATTAATTTTGTTTATTTTTAATCATAACTTTTGAACCAAAAATGCTAGAAAGTCAATCAAGGGCTCAAAAGACTTGGATTCTAGCCTAGTTTCCAATGAAAACTTTCAAGAGTGAAATACTTCCATCTAGCAGTTGGGGCCTAGGTCAGGTAACATGAGCCAAAGTGGCCAAAACATACTTCACTTATGACGTCAGTCACAAAAAAACAAACCCCAAAACCAATACATTCTTTTTCATTTCAGACTCAAAGACTTGCCGAGTCTTTTGAGGATTTGAACAGCTCTCTAGCGCAGTCCGCCTGAGGAGTTATGTGGTTGGTAAAACAATAGGAATATGCTTAATTTTAGGCTGATTTCTAGGTACGATATATTAGTACGCCGGCGAGCCAAGGTTTTAAAGAGCTTGTGGCAAAAAAGCAAGTGCATATGTCAAAAGTGCTGGACAGTGGATTGAGACAAGCTTCCAAAGCTACAAGGGAGTATAAGGCAGATGACATCTATAATATAGACAAAACAGGCCTTTGTTGCCATACAACACCAAATGGTTAGCTATGTCACACAAAAGACCAGCTTTTCAGTTCTGAAAAGCTATGGTCAGAATCAGAGGTCTGTACCAACATGTCAGGAATGGACCAACAAGAACTACTGGTGGTAGGAAGGAGAAAAATGCACTGTTTTAAGAGTATAGATAAAAAGAAGCTTCTGTTGCCCTACTGCTGAAATGAAGATGTGTGAATGACAGGTGTTCACAAACTAGCTGAAGGAGTAAGAGACACTTTATTTATGGTTAATAACTCTGTACTGCTCATCCTCATGTGGAGCTGAAGTGGACTTCCTTTGCAGATAAAGATTACAATGAACGTATTTCATCCTTGCCCCAAAAACTTCCTGAATGCATATTTGAGAAGAGTTTTTTTACAGCTGTCACCTATCCATTGCTAAGGTATGCACAGAAGCAATGGGGAACTGAGTATTCAAGATGCCATCGAAGTGTAGCAAGGAAGTCTAGCTATAATGTTTTACTCAGAAGATGAACCTTTCTTAGATTTACAACATGAACCTGGTATAAAATATTTTAGAACTGGAAAAGTAACAAAATACAAAATGCAACCTCAAGAAAAATTCGGACAAAGCAGACTCTCCAGCTACTAGCAAGCCAGCATCAAGTGTATAGGCAGTTGATTTGTCGTCTTCCTAGTTACAGAACCAGCACTGCAAAGACAATCAAGAACTAAATTGCTTTACTCAGAAATCAAAATGATGCCTTTCAAAGATCAATATACTATTTTAAAGACTTTTTGCTGTCACCTCATCATGCAGGCAGTTGCTGCACCTCAGAGAAGAAACTAAAGAGAAAGAAGCAACATCACCAGGGCTAGAAAAAGTGTGGAAATTGGGAAGGACATTACCAGGAAATTGTACATGCTCATGAGAAATTGATCAGCTGCAATTTGGAAAGCACCAAGCCGATAGCATTTAGAAGACAACAAACAAGTTTAATTTAAAACTTCTGACATAAGTATACATAATAATACTGCTTTTAACAAAACTAAAATTACTTATGGTAACATTTTAAGAAAATGTTAATAACCATATATATTTCATACCTGTGATTCAAAAAGCCTCAGCAACCATGATGTTTTAGAAACACTTTCTTGAGATGTTTTTTCAGAGCATTCAGCTTCAACTAGTTTCTTGCAAAGTAACTGGGTTTTCACCAACTTTTTCGCAAGTTGATTTTGCAATGGATTATCAACTGGAATATTTCCAAAAGAATGATATGGTGAGCTAGTTTTAGGTGAAAGGGAACTGGTATTTGAAGAACTGCTACTCTTTGTTCGATCCTTTTTCTTGTTCTTTGATGAAAATAAATCAAGAGTCAAATTCAGTTTTCTTGGATCCAGTTTCCTTAAAGCACGTCCAGGAGCACTTTGGACATTTACATGTTTATCCAATATAATGACCTCATGCTCTTGAATAACAACATTCAAGTCTGATACATCTTTGCTGACACCATCAAACTGATCAACATCAGTTAGCTTGGAGTCTACATAACAGACACTCTCATCTTTGGACTCTGATGGTGTTATGAATTTGTTTGCTCGTGGTGTTGTCATTTCATCTTCACTTTCAAATGCAAAATTTGTTTGTCCCCCATGATGATTATCTTGTGCAAATGAACAATTTAGCTCATGTTGCTCTGCTAACTTTTCTGCAGTCAAAGTATCATCAAGGCACTCCAAATCTCCATTAAGTGATGATACCTTTTGAGTATCAGCAGTCTGCAATTTTTCAATAAATGCAGACAGTGCAGGCTGAGCTGTTATTGCTTCAAAATCTCCATGACCACAGTTAGTACCAATTGCAGAACTTGATGATCTAGCACCAGACACTTCTACTTTAGGACATGAAATATCACTAACTATTGGGGACAACAGTTTTAGACGATCACTAGGTATAAGGCTATGCTTTACCTCATGATTCATAGTTCTGCACATAAACATGCACATTTAGGAAGTCAAAAATTTCGACAATAGCCCTGCACATTTAATTAGCAATGGAGATAATATTGGTTTAAGATCATAGTACAGCTGATGATCAATGTAACTGATAGGTAGTGTCTATTTTGCCACCAATGGCAAAAGCTCTGCTGGGTTTATTTTGTCATTCAAACCATGTCTAGCTATGACCACATAACGCTAAGTTCGTGACACTAGCAATGGTCTAGTGGGAAGTGTCCATTCCTGCTGTGGGAGTCGTCATCAGTTCGATTCATAGCATAGTTTCTTTGACTTTGCTAATAGAGAAGACACTTTTGATGGGAGTACTTTTTATGTGCTTTTCAACCCTTTAACGACAGCGCGCCAACATATTGGCACTCCCTTTTTTGGCCATAAATCGCCAGCTGCTAGAGCTAGAGAGCTGTTCAAACCCTCTACGGATTCAGCAAGTCTTCTAGTTGACATCGAAAAAAAAGTTTTTCGTTTTGGGTTTGAGTTTTTCTGGGGAGAACGTTACAAGTAGGGGTGTTTATGTGTTATTTTGGCCATCTTTGCCTGGCCCTGGGCGCTGTCCCAATGGGCCATTTTTGGACTCAAAGTTTAGTTGAAAAACTAGGTCAAAATCCACTTCTATAAGAGCCCTTGATTGACTTCCTAGCATATCGGGAGCAAAAATTATGGCTAATAAACCAAAAACTGACCAAAATTTTGCTCCCTCAAAAGCCACTCTGAGGGGCATATCTCCCCAGGCAATAATTCGCTGTCAGATTGAGCTAGAGAGCTGTTCAAACCCTCTAAAGACTCATGAAGGTATGTAGTTTACAATAAAAAAAACGTTTCAGTTTAGGATGTCTTTTTTTTTTAATGCTTACATAATGACAGGATGTTTATGTTATTTTTGCTGACGTCAGCATTTTTGCCCGATCTCCCTTGAAGACCCGCAGGAGCCATTTAAATGACATTCTTTTTTTTAGTTTAGCTGTTTTTTGTTTACATTTCGGGACTTTAAAGGGTCCGAGTGAGTTTTTAGCGTTCCTGGTTCCAAGATCAGGGCCAAAAAACATTAAAATAAATTAGGGAAATCACCCAAAAGTGTTGAAAAAAGCCCCTTACCAATTAGCTGCTTTTTGGTCTAACTTTTGAACCAGAAACGCTAGAAACTCAATCAAGGGCTCTAAAAACGTGTATTCTCGCCTAGAATCCTAAAATACTGCGAGCCAAAATATTGGTGGGTGGGATCGGATGATGACATCATAATTAACCAAAAAACATGCCCCTGTCATGATCCCATTGGCCTTAAACCCCCCAACCAAATTAAAATTTTTTTTTTTAATCAAAACTATATGACGCCACTAGTTATTACAGGGTTTGAACAGCTCTCTAGCTCAATCTGCTGCCGAGTTATGGCTGGCCAAAGTTTGCCCTGAAAGGTTATGCCTTTTCTGAAAAGTTTTGAATTAGGCCATAAACTTGGTTTTTGACCCATAATTTTGGCTACAGATATGCTAGCAAGTCAATTAAGGGCTATATAGACATAGATTTTGACTTAGTTTTCAACAAAACATTGCGCCAATAGAATGGGTCAATGGGTTAGGGCCTAGGGCCGGCCAAAGGTGACCAAAATTTCCAAAACATGTTCTCATTGTGACGTCACCTCCAGAAATCCCCACCGAAAACGAAAAACTTTTTTTTTCGATGTCAACTAGAAGACTTGCTGAATCCGTAAAGGGTTTAAACAGCTCTCTAGCTGTAGCGGCTGACAATTTATGGCCAAAAAAGGGCCACCCAATCACGGTCGTTAAAGGGTTAAAAAAGTTTTGAAAACAATCATGGGTTTACATTTTGCATTAAGGTTTAGGATTAAGGTTAAGTTAGTTTAGAATTTAGTCTTAGGGTTTTAGGTCATGTGACAAAGACAATATGCTAATCCAAGTGTATCATCCTTGTCATGTGGCCACTTCAATCAATCAAGTTAGACTGATAGCAAAATAGACACGGCTTTAATGATAACATATGTTACAGATCTGGGGTTGATATAGAAAACCACTGCATTGCAATGTTTGATGTCAAGGCTATCAGCAAAGCCCTCAGCCACACGTAATATAATGAGAACTTAGCTTATAATTCAACCAAGGTTGAACATGTATGCTAATATGCTCATCAGTGACTAAAAATTTAGTGTCAGACTAAACACTGTTAATCTAACAGTGTTTATGAAACACTGTTTAAAATACAGGCCTATTTATTTCTTAACACCTTCGCTGCCGGTTGTGTTGGGCAAAATCACCATTTTCACATGTCTTGGCAACTGCATAACTCGCCAGGTGATTATGCAAGAGAATTATTCAAACCCTCGAAAGACTCGACAAGTCTTCAAGTCTGCAATGCAAAAAAAAATTCTTTGGTTTTGGGCTTTGGATTTTTTGTGAATAACATCGTAACTGGGATAGTTTTAGGTCTTTTTGACCCACTTCATCTCACCCTCAGCACAAATCGTTAGATGGTAATATTTCACTCAAGTTTTTATTAGAAACTAGGCTGAAATCTGAGTCTATATGATACTTTGGATGACTTCAGCTGAGGTTTCAGGTTCAAAAGTTATGGCCTAAAAACAATAAAATAATTAATTAATACCTTAATTAGATAATTAGTTTGTTGTCTTTAGGCCATAACGGGGAGGAAGACAGGTGCCTTCACGTGGCCCTCCCTGTTGCGGCATTACTCGAAATCCTTACTAAATCTGTCAACTTGAGAGCAGCCGCTGCTACCCGTAGTGGATGTGTTCGGCATGGGGTGGGTCATCATACGCCCTTCTCAGGGCACGGCAGCAGAAATGCTGCCGAAGACCTACGACCCAACATACTCCAGCTGAACACCAAGCGGCTTACTGCAGACAAGACCTTTGTCATTGAGCAGCTAGTCTATAAGAACAAGGCTTTCATCATCATCCTGCAGGAGACCCACTGCACAACTGCAGATAAGCTAGTGATTCCCAACTTCTCACTAGCTGGGTCAATCCTGAGCAGGAATCACAACCTTGCCACGTTTATCCACAAGC
>Ga0210059_1003864_pt1 | contig 24095 bp, 22 predicted proteins | sample Ectturendosymbi2_FD_188042 | JGI IMG/M metagenome (GOLD analysis project Ga0210059, IMG submission 188042) | Ecteinascidia turbinata endosymbiont from Florida, USA - Sample 2 (SPAdes) (version 2) | ecosystem: Host-associated > Tunicates > Ascidians > Unclassified | place: Key West, Florida...
GATATCAACGTTCAACAAATTCTCCGGAGTTAGCTTGTGTGTCTTGAAAAGCGGGTAAGCGTACGCTGGTGTGTTGCAGCGAAAATATTTTGCTGATGCACCATTGACCTTGCGGTACGCGTTGTTCTTACATTTCATTCCAGTTATGGGTAGTAGCAGTTCATCCTTCAATTCCCCTATAGCATGGAGTTTAACCACGAGTTCGTTGCAATCTTTTCTCACTTTTTCAAGGTAGGTGTCGCTTCCATCTACAGACACGTCTAATTTTTCGAACTGTTGCAGTTCCGTGGTCATTATAGCGTCTTAGTCGTCGTAATGAAGAATGGCAATTTTCCCGTCTTTGTCCGCTCGGCAGATCACAATTTTCCTTTCTTCTGTTAGTTTAGATTCACAATTTTCCTTTCTTCACAATTTTCCTTTCTTCTAGGTTCACAATTTTCCTTTCTTCTCTCACAATTTTCCTTTCTTCTGTTAGTTCGTCTGGTATAATACGGATGATTATCTGTGATGAGCATAAAATAATCGTTGAATGTAGCCACTAGATGTGAGTTATTGTATTTGTATACGACCTTCGCCACTTTAAGGCTATAAATATCTTTTAGTTGTAGTTAATTTTCTGCGTTTTGTAAATGCTTGTATTGTATGTTTAGAAGCCACAATTACAGATATGTTAAAATATCTCATCGCACGATGTAAAAGTACTGATATTGTCTGTGTATGACATGAAGCTGTATGACATGAAGCTGCTCTTTGAACAAAACGTAGGGATTCATCAAGACTCAATTTCTCTACCACATGCACCATTAGACTAGTTTCTCTAATAGTGCGGACGGGAGCAAAACACCCAAAGTCAAAAATCGAGCTGGTTGTTTAACTGGAGATGAATCATATCTTTCTTGGCGAAAGCCGGCGATGATACCAGGCGTAAAGACGCGATGACAAAACCGATGCTAATGATGGTAATACATTAATACGGTATAATGAAAAATTTGTCGTCGGGAAAGCTAAATTACCCAATCATTTTTCATGCAAATTTTAACAAAACGCACAACGGTCAATATAGGCGAAAAGTACTTCTTGCATGATCACTTGGGTGCCTGAGGAAACTTTGAAAAATACAGAAAAATTTGAAGCTAAAAATAAGACTGACGCCAAGTCGAAAACTTCCAAGACCAGTGGCGCCGCCAGAATGAGACCGAAGAGGCCATGGCCACCCCAAAGCAAGCTTGCCAAGATTTTCACTGGTGCTCTATATCAATTTTCAACTGTTAGAAAACAAACTGAAGTAACAGTAGGGCTCAAGATGACGTCAGTGACTGTCGACGTCATTGACTGGCCCCTCTCGAAAGAAATACTTTGCTGCGCTTCTGTCCAAGACCATTGTCGAGATCTGGATTTGTGCTAAAACTAGTCTGTTGTTAAAATTGTTGATAAAGATGCTAAACGTCTGAAAACTATTCTGGAGATTGACCCCAAGCCTAGGATTGATCACGAGCACGAGGATGCTGAACTTGTGCATCAGAATACCATAGCACGAGAACCCTGTTTTCGAGTTTGGTGTGATTGTGGAGACATCTCCTGCCCGAACTAAATTCACCAAATCTGGACACGTACACAAATCTTAAAATGCAATAGAAATCATGCAATTAAATTTGTGTTGGTGCTAGAAAATTATCTCCTACTATAGTTTAGCAGTTCATAAACATCTGTGGCTGTAACAGTTGTCAACCCTGCTCGCATTGTTTGCAAGTTTTCAATGTTCAGTTTATTGTGTCGCACAGTAACTGCGAACAACTAGGTTATGTGAGGTTCCTCTTTGAGATGATACGGTCGCAAGATTGTGTAAGATTGAGGCCGAGTTTGGTGCGATAAACGTTGCTTTTGTAAAAATGTTTGCCACTTTTGTTTTATGTTTTGTCGAATTCAAATTGGAACGATGTAGTTATAGTAGTTTTCATTGCAGCAGTAGGACCAGGTGTTAAAAAAGTTGACTACGATCACTTCAAATTCTGGAAAATTGTATTTTGCTGTGGTCGGTGTTATTGCTTACAGATGCAAGTTGCGTCTTGTATTGGTCATCGTTTGTATTTGATATCTCATAATTGTGTTTTGCTCGTTGCAGCTACAACTGAAATTACTGAAGTCACCACTCCTACAATCGAAACTCCAAGTCCAGGTGAAGAACAGAGGATGTAACGCGGAATTGAGTAAACTTAAGCATTTCCACACTAGCAATTAGTGCTTCGAAATTAACTTTGAAATTACATAACAGCTAGTGTTTAAACGGAAAAACACCATCTTGAGCTCCGTATACTTTATCGTATTTGTCAATCTTAGTCGTCGACTGGACGTTGAGATTTCTTTTGTTTGACAGCTTGTGCTGACATGGAACCAACCGATATTCTGTTCGTTTTCGATGGATCGAGACAACTGCAAGGAGTCCCATCAACGCAAATGTACAAAAAGCTACTTAAAGACTTGGGGGGAACTCTGCAGATCAGCAACAGTCACACCCAAGTGAGTTGCGTTTATCATCAATGGAAAAAGTTCACAATGAGGCTGGGTAAAATTTGTTACTTGGTTAAAAACTCAAACTACAAAATGGTAAAGAACCGTTTTGTGTGGTAACAGTGGCGTGCAGAGGTCTGGTGATGCCCCGGGCGACTGCTTGATTGGATGCCCCCCTACCAAATTCTGGTATTCAGCAGTGGCGTATAATGGTAATTGTTATTGGATATACGCTCTTTGTGACGTCATATTCACGTTTGCAAACCAACGTTATGGCGAAGTTTGTTGACACAACATGCATATTCAGGGACGCCAGAGCAGCGGTAGGGAAGCTGTCCCGTCGCCACGGGGGACTTTTGTGGGCTTAGCCCCCACAAGCAAAGCTCCAAGCCCCCTCAAATTGAATTATGAAGCACTATAAATCGGTGGAGTTTTTATCAAATTTCAGAATGTCAAGACCCCTGAACAGACGTAAAGCCCCTTATTGAAAACTTTCTCGCGACGGTTCTGTAGGGAAGGCGGAGCAGTAAAACAGTTGAGGGCAATGCAAAGTTATAGAAAATCGTTACCAATTGTTTTTGGTTCTGTTCATCAACAATGTTGACCTCAAAAATAACAACAGAAATTATAGAAAATCATTCTGAATTTTCTGGGTGTCGGAATAGCTACAATAAATTTGTTTCAAGTCGATCTTGATAAACCATGAAATTACCTATGATACTATTATGAAAAGCAGTGGTGGTGGAGGTGGGGATCCAGGGGTTGCAAGCGCACCCCCAAACGTTTTAATTTGCTGAAAATCTGTTCCCCCTCTTTTGAAAGGGCAGAGGGGGAAAGCCCCTCGCCATGCCTCCATTCTCCGGCGTCCTTGTGCACATTATTCTACACGCTTTACTCGTTGTTGCAGGCCAGGGGTTTCCAACCTTTCTCTGACCACGTACCCTTTCGGCATTCCAGCAGATGAGCATGTACCCCTTCAGCATTTCGAAAGATAAGCATGTACCCCTTCAGTATTTCGGCAGATGAACATGCACCCCTAATTTCTTATGACAAAATATTTTAGCATGATTAATGACAGATATATTTAAAAATAAGCACATAACGGATTTTTAAAGTAATGTTTACTGATATATGTATAAAATTTTGGAAATAAAAGATATGTAGATATATATTTCTCTTCTATGGCTAACCTTAAATGTACCCCTTCGGAAAGGCAAATGTACCCCTGGGGCAGGGTTTTTTAAGGAAAAGGATAGATGCCCGGTATCTACCTGTAGGGCCCCGATTTCTCTGATACTAGGGACCCGATGATAATTTTCTCTGACTTTAGGGACCCGATTTTCAAATCTAGGGACCCGAACCGGGTCCATAGAACACCTTAAAAAACCTGCCCTAGAGGTACGTGTACCCCAGTTTGGGAACCTCTGTTGCAGGCTTTTATTGTGTCTTTGAAGGACTTGAAAAAAAGTGCGAAATTTGAAGGACTTGAAAAAAAGTGAAGAATAATTCGAACAGTTTGAGTAAATTCTGCTGGTTATCTTCTTCAACTCCGCAAAATCGGTGGATTTTAATCAATTTTTCTGTCTTCTTTGCATCCAAGCTATTTCTGATGTTGGACCATACCAAACCATATGTTGAAAAAATGCACTATATAGATGCTGAACTAGCAGGGCATGTACATAAACTTGACGTGAAACTGCAGAGTTTGTGTGGTAGTGGCTTTTCTCTGTTTCCTGTGCGAGTTCTTGCCAAGCCTTACCACTTTGGAGTAAATTGACCAACAACACTTTGCGAAAACAAAGATGAGGTACGTTTCTTTACCCTCAAATTTGAATGCAATAATATGTAGAAGTTAATATTGTGCAAATCTGAAAATGGTGATATTGCTTGCTGCAATAAAAACAATTGAGAATGGGGTTTTTGCGTTTTTCATAAAAAAAGAACAAAAACCTGTTTCTTCTCAAAAAACAAAAAAGTTCCGATTAAAATAAAACAAAAAGCAGGTGGGGTGTTTTTTTTCAAAAAAACGTTTTTTTCTCAACTCTGATAATAATATTTCAATCCTTTTTGTAATTTTCCCTTGATCGCACGATCTGGACCAAGTGATGTCACTATCATTTTGGTGTGCGCCGCACACTGAAAGAATAAGTCCCTGTGTTGAAGACTGTGAGAATTACTGGTTCGCAATACGTAAAAATTAGTGTTGACAACAAAACAAGTTTCGAAAAACTCAATCCATGCAGCATGTATTAGCAGACTTACAATAGAAAAAATCATCTAGTTCCAGCATTTAAATTTTTGTAAGTTCACTCTTTGGATGCCCGGGGCCGGCGCCCCGTTCGCCCCCCCTCTGCACGCCACTGTGTGGTAATAATGGATCTTCGGTTACTGTATACTGTGTACTACGGATGTTCAGCATCTTGATTAAGTTATCATTTTGCTAAAGCGATTATTCTACAAAGCAGCTGTGGGCTTCCTTATCAGGAGAGTTGCTTTTTGCAGTTCCTGCAGATGGTTGCGTAAGTTTCTTTTTGGAAAAAGGTGTATAGTTTGTACGTTACTCCAAACAAGTACTTTATTGCTGTTCTGATGTTGACATTGACAAGGAATTTTTGTACTTTGTCTTTGACCGTTGTCTTAACTTTATATGAAGTTGGACCTGTTACAAATTTTAGTTTCTTATTGTTGTCACAGATTTTCGGCACTTAGCCCGTGTCTGTGTGCAATAGTATCGATTAAAGTTGATCACCAGTGATTTTTATTTTGATTTCAGTTTATTATACCCAGCTCTGATACGGCTGATTTTCACCAGAACTTAAACTTTTCGAACACACATAAAAAGAAACTGCCGGAGCTTCCTATTGATTTAACAACGTGCTATTTTTCATCTTGAACTCTTTAGCAAATGCATTAGTTGTGTTTCCTGTCTTTCATTGCGCTATTTTGCTAGATGAAAGTGTGCGAAAGTTGTAGTTATTGATTGGTTGAAAATGTATGACTTTATTGCTTTCAAAACTTTCAGTATTTCAAAAACACTCATTGCAAGTCAAACGAAATATTTTCAACATTTTTAAATAACACTGCAGTGCAGACCAATCCATAGTGTTACAAAAGCATGATCACTATAAAACTAATAAGACCAACTAACCCAGCTTTTCTGGAAAAATCTTGCCAGCATCCAAACATCTTATGCCTTCCCAAATTTTATACTTTATCAGTAGGCAAATCAATGCACTCTTATTACAACAAACTGCTTCCAAACCATTTTGATGACTACGTTATTCCAATCAGCTCAATTCATTCTTACTCCACAAGACTATGAACTTCTCATAATTTGTTTTTACCTAGGGTTAACTCTTCCTCAGGAAAGAAGTCCCTTACATTTGTTGGCCCAAAAGTGTGGTCTTCAATTAGTCCTTTGCCAATTTTACCTTCAAATGGAAACTCAAGAAACACTTCCTACATGAAAAAGACACATAATTAAGTACTCTAGCAACATTTAACTTATCTAGAACAAAATGTTGTGAGTTACAATAATTTGTATAATGTAATTTTGTTTGTTTTTTATGTATATATATAGATACACTTTTTTGTTTCTTGTTCTTTCCTGTGCACATCACATTTATTTGGCATGAAATTACACTTCACAGTTTTTTTGTTTGCTTTTCTTTTGTACCTCATCAATTATTTTGTTAGTTTTTTACTTTTTAATTTTTATGGTTTAACCATTTTTAACCACACCAAATTTCCTCAATTAAACTTGATCCACTCCTTTGTGGACGCAGGCATGCTCTTTCATCTGTAAATTTACTTCACCATGTTATGTGTTTGTTAGTTTATTATTCTAACTGCGCTTATTGATTTCCAACTGTTGTTTTTAAACACTTTTCAAAAAGTGATAAACGGGGTTCATGGTTGTTTAGATGACCGCCATTGTCCTTCATCAATCCTATACGACACAGTGCCACTCTTTGTTCACATTGATCAGTTATTATGCCATCGTATTTTCGTTTATTCTAATGTTCACTGACAATTGGTCTCCTTATTGCGCGATGGCTCTTTGTATTGCTCTTGTTTATTAGCTGATTAATATGGAACAATAAACCAATCAATCAATCACTGCATCAGTTTGCCAAGTTTTCGTAACATGCAGCATCAACCAGCTCGACGTTTCATGCTTTTGCAGGTCGGCGTATACTTTTATGGAGATCGTTTGTACAGCAATTACCCCAACGGGTTTCCGCTAGGAACCTACGGAAATGTTTCAGCATTCCTCCGGGCAGTCGATGGCATACAGTCGCCAGATTCTGTCAAAATTGATTCCATTCCTCAGCTGCAAAACTCCCTCAGTCAAACATTTTTGCGTGAGTAAAACAAAACACCCGCTTTTGTAGGTTACACGACTGCGTAGAAGCGCCAAAGATCTCGTTTCTTTTCAAGAACCACGCACGCAGAGTGGTGTGCTTTTCCAGTGAATTGTAACCAAATTTACTTGATTCTATTTGAATAAGAGCTGATCATGCGTACATAGTAGGCGAAATATATACTCTGTGAGGTCTTAGTGTCTGCGTCTTAGCTGCGAAAGGATTCCTTTCGACAGACAGTCAATTCTAACCATTATAGAGTTTTTCGATCCAATGGAAGAGCAAACCAATCGGGGATTATTTTCTTCAGCTGAAGCCGGTGGCCGACCGGGCGTGCGTCGCGTGGCTGTCGTTGTGTTGACTTCGCCTGAGGCGCCATCCGTGGATACCAACTTGCCTTCCGTGGAAAGCGTCCTCTCAGCGCCAGTCATGACTCAGGGCACTGACGTCATCGTGCTTGTGGTGCCCGGCAATCCCCGCGCAACTCCAGACGAAGTGAAAAGCATCACCGATTCTGCCGGTTCAATAGTGAAGACCTTCACCTTACCGAAGGGCTTTCCGGAATTGCCGGAATATGTTGAGAGTCTTCGCAACCGCATATGCGGACGTAAGAAATTGTGGCGGTTATTGATTGCTTTTTTCATCTACGATAAGAACATCACGCTTGTATTCTGATTTCACGTCAGGAAGGTATTCTTTAAGGAGACTGTTTGTCATTAGTAAAATCAAAACGCATTTTAATGGCTTAAGTTCTGGCAATATAAAACTTTTTTGCTCTGTCTAATGTTTACTGCTGGTTTGCAGCACCTCCAACCATTTCAACCACCACTGCTACAACTTCTACCGAAGGTAAGACGTTCTACGAAAAAATTCCAACCGTTTTTAGGTGTCTTGTAATAATAAGAATCAATGCGTCTCGTTTCAACAACTATCATAGAATGACACGCAAAGTCCGTTATACCCAGTTACGGCAAGCTGAGGGTTCTCGTTGTTGAAGCAACACGGAACAACTCACATTCAAAATGGTTATGGCTTATTCATGCATTTTTGCGACTCAAATCACGAAATAACACAAATGCAACAGGAAGGAAAAATATGACATCAAATAGCAGACATTAATTGCCTGCTGTTGGAAATACAAAAAATCAAAAACTTCAGGTTTAGCAAATTGATGTGATCTAACATGTTTGAATCACTAAAGATTGGCGAAAGACCTTATGGGTCAGTTGCTCAGCCAGCCCTGTTGCTAACACAAACCAAATTTTAAATGAGTACGTTTCACATACGTTCTTGGATTTCTCCACCTCAGATTGATGCTCAGCCTACCTAAAGATGAACGCCCGCTCCGAGCATAGCCTACGCCCAGCGAAACATAACTATTTCGCATTGCCCGTAGGTTTGTGGGTTGTTTCGACAGTTTGCGAGACAAAAATCGATGGAGCTTTCAGACAATCCATGGGATTTTTTTAAAACAAAAGAGTGATACTGGTATCGCTGATTGATGCAGAAATCAACGTTTACGGTTCGAATACAAAACTGCAGTGGGGGTGGCAAAACAAATCGTAAAAGGTATTTTGGTACCACACAGTATTGCTAATGAATATCTGTGATTTATATTTCATGTCGTGTGTCAGCACACACGTTATGGGTTCGTTAGTTGATGAACGCCATGCCGCAAACTTCACGCAAACCTTTTTTTCATTCACACAAAACGAGGTAAATTTTGGGCGGAGTGTGAACGTTTCCTGCCTTTAAGACTTTTGTGATCTAATGAAACTTTCACAATTGAGAGTGAGACAAAGCTTTTAAAATTTTTAAATGACCGCTGGAGGGAATCGAAAGGCAGATTTTGAGGTTTTTACTATATCAATGGGTGATGGTTAGTTTCCTGACTGCTATTTTCGTTCATTTTCAAAACCATATTCCTTGAATATTCTGCACCAGTGACCAAACACATGCAGATCATTTTCATTACAACAGTATAATGATTTTGGTTCTATTCCAGCTGCATCCGCGACCACTGCAACCGCACCTGAGATTACAACAACAGAAGCAATAAGTAAGAAAACCAAAAATTACGAATTTGTTTGATTTTCTATGTTTAACGATTGATTTGTAGTAAAAACTTAATAAAAAATATTATTCTCCCACGTTTCTGCCGGTTTTCCAAAGCACTGAATGAGTGAAAGATCAATCTAATTTCTTGCGATGTATCAAAAGCGATGTAGTTTTAATTTTAAGTTTTATTTTCTAAGTTATTTGCTTCGACAGTCAATACACAAACTCACAGTTTCCTTGCCCATTTCCAACCTTGGCTGTGCACCCCAAACTTGCCTATTACTATAATTTGGGCCTTCAACATAACTTTGTTTTGTTGCTTACTAGGGGATTAAATCAAAGTGTGCTTTTATGTCTTTTTAATGAAAGAATTAAAGTTACAAAAAACAAAGCTGACTTTAATGTCTTCTGTCAAAGTACTCCTTCGATTTTGAGGGTTATGAAAATTTGACTTTGATGCCTTTGAAACTGAAGGAGCATGCGTGAGCAACACATGCCAACTCCAGGCAGGTACCAACAGGTAAAAATCATGACATGAAAGCACAGTAGTCGTTCAGAAATGTGCCTGTAGTTGCAAAGAAGATGATTCACTACACGTCTGAGCAACAAAAAGTGAGCTTGAAAACTCTAAGTACGGTAGACTCCCATTTGCTTGGCTGGCAGGTCTTCTGACTCAAAAAAGATTGCTGGTTTGAAGACAGCTGTTACTGTTACAGTAGCCGCACCTGATTTGTCTGTCACGCAAGACTGAAGGAAAACTGAGGCATTCACCTTAAGGGGGTTGAAGGTCTAAACAGTTTTTTTTAAGATTTGACCTGGGTGACCGTTAAGATATTTTGAGGGACTTCAACTATTTCGCCGAGATGTTCATGAAGCGAGGTTTTAGTGTGTTTTGGTGGTGTTCATAAAGCGAGGTTTTTGTGTGTTTTGGTGGTGGTCGTAAAGCGAGATTCTACGGTATTTTGAGGGGCCGTTGGAAAAAATTGAGAGACCGTTTCGTTCCCTCAAAAGTCAAAACACCTTAAAAATCACTGGGTCTGACCGTTCTTTGAGGGGACACCGATTACTCTATCCGTCAAGTAGCCTACAAGATACTGTGCGACCAATGATTTAATCATTGCTTTAAACTCCTGCTGCATTAGCACCACCGTTGTGCTTGTGCATCTAAGTAGAAAGAAAATTGAGCGATGCATCGTAAATCATTCGAAAGTTCATCGATTGTAATTCGAATGGAAAGAAACACCTCCATCTAACGTGTTGCGTATTTGTGCTCAGCTGGATGCGACTTTATCCAAAACGACGTGATTGTCATGTTGGATGGGTCAACCGAAATCAACACAAAGCTGCAACATAGCATTGCGCCTTTGCGAAAATTCGTCAACACTTTGTCTTCGAATTTCGTGCTGTCGAACGAAAAGACCTTGGTAATGAAGATGTCGATTTGGTCATCGAATATTGTTTTTGCTTTGATCGGTTATTTAACGCTTATACTTTGTGATGTTTAGTTCAGTGTTATCACGTACGATGACGCAATTCATGCATCACATCCTAACTTTATTGCGGCCAACGAGTACAACGGCGACTCCTCCGAACTGAGACACAAGGTTGAACAACTGTCGATTCCGGCAAATCGCAATCGCAACGCTGGAAAAGCAATGGAGGATTTCTCGAATAAATACAACGGTAAGCTGAAAAATCAGCAACCAATGAGTTCATTAGGACAGAATTTGTAGCGTCCAAGAGTTAAATATTCGCTGGCCTTGTATAGGCCTGCAAGAACCAAAACCACGGTACAACATGTTTCGATCTCATAAGGCTCAACATCTCCTGTGGCTAAAGGTGTGCACTTGCTAAGATTTTCTGGCGGTCAACAGTTACCCATCGCAAACCTTCACGCACGTTGCACTGCGTTTTCAGATTTCCAAGTAACCGGCTTAACGGATTTCGATCGTTTTGTTTTCGGCCGCGCTCTGGTCGTGGTGATTGACGCCGACGAATCGACCAGGCTGAATTCGCTCAGGCAAGGTCTTGAAGCTTTGCAGACCACGGACATGAACCGCTACATGCACGTAATTGTGGTCAACAACGGAAAGTCAACCGCCAAATCTGCGAAGAAGGTCAACGGGGAAGTTGACGGTCAATTGAATGGTGGTGTCAATGGTGACCTCAGCGGTCAGGTAAATGACGCAGCACCCGCTGGAGATGGTCTTAGTGACATCGGATATGCGATATCGCCACCGGATCCGAAACTCGTAGAACTGACAAATTTGCTCAATGCATCTTATCCCAACATCTCTTACACATTGGTTGACGGTGGTTACGAAGCATTAGCAGAATCTCGGTTGATTGAAAAAGTCGTCTCTCATTTATGTAAAGGTGAGTCGTGTTTGTAGAATATTTACAGCTGTTTCAATTTCAAGCCACAATGCTTTCAGCGAAACACTAAAATTTTTTCAGGCGCAGCTTATGTATTGCCGCCCACTGTGGTTTACACGATGTCAACAACGCCGGGATTGACCTCGACGCCCGTCACGTACACTGGAACGACCCCTAGTGTTACCTTCACCACAGGTGGTAACTTCCAGTGCCAAACCGTTTTTAAGTTTTTGGCTTATATGATGTTTTCGTTAGCTGCATGAAAAACAAAATTTGGTTGATCTGTATGGAGTCAGTTTCGCAAAGTGCCTATTATTCACATACTTCTCGTGCTTATGTCTGCAATTTCAAATTGAAGGTTGTCTTATGTGTTACAAAGGTGAATTTGAATCACATAACTTTGCGTATACCAATCGGCGCAGATTTTCTCGTCCTCCGAATTCGCCTTATGTTCGTAAGCGCAACCCTTTTTTCGATGATGAAATACAAGATTACATAAATATTCCACCTGGTGTTAAGAATACAAAACATTAATTTGGTTGTCAATGGTGTGAAATAGGCACTGAAATCTAAATCTCATTCTGAAAAGCAGAGGACACCAGTTTTTTGAGCAAAAGCAATTTCTTTTTAAATTGGAAATGGTTTGAAATCTGGAGACTTGAACATCGTCTTCTGTTTGAAACAGGAAAGACTGTGTATGCAGACTCTTATCCTCAGCTGACCAAAACTTGTGTGTTGCAAGCATGTCATGACGTGTGCTAGGTACATTACTAAATCTGTTCTTGCAATCAATTTGCTGAATGAGCAGGAACTACGACGACACCGACGACCACACCTCCGTACCTTTGCAACGACAGAACGAATGCAGTGTTCGTGATTGACCGAAAGTTGGCGTACGGCAATCAATTCAAACGAAACGCCTTGATAAGCTTTTTCCGCCGCGCCTTCGAAAAACTGGACATCGGGCGAACTCACGTACAGGTCGGTTGTTAAGTGGTACTTGCCAATCTAAACGCAAGGAAAGTCTGAACAACGGAGTACTACCCTACATGCGTAGCATAAATGCTAAGAATGGAAAAAGCACGCTTTGAACCAAGGTCGCCTCTCTCTCTAAAATCTCTCTCTCTCTATGAGGCCTTGTTTGGACAGACTGCCATTTTTGCAGCTGCGGTTAAAGAATTGCTTGACGGTTCCAAGCGTTGCTGGTCAACACACCGAACAAAGTACCTTGTTACGCTTTGCTGGTGCCAGGCTGGTGGCAGGCCACCGCCCCAGCCCCATCTGCACGCTCCCGCGCCGACTATATTATCATGGTGTTAGCCAGGAGACGTTTGACGACCCAGAGATGGTGCCACATGTGAATAAAGTAAACACCGGTAAATGGTGCCCAAGAGTAACAAATCACTGTGATAGACACCACAAGCGAAAGATCAAACTTCACATATCCTTGCATAACAAAAGAGCAACGTAGCGTCGGCAGAGCGATCCTGGTAGAGTTAGCATGGTTTACCATTTCTATTGATATAAATGGTTAATAATTAAATGTGTTGATTTGTGGAAGCTTACGGTAATCTTTGTGAGTGACCTCTAATGTTTGTGAACTTGGTAAAAAGTTGATTGTCCTTGTTAACGATTGTTGAGCCTCGTGGCGACGAATAGTGATCATATGGGTGAAGTCTGTTGTTTCTGAATGCTTTCCTGTAAGTTAAATGCCACGAATTAACATCTTTCGCTTGTGCTCGCCCAGGGTCGGTAGATACAGTGGCCAGAAGAGTTCTCACAAACCGCCGAAACTTCGTCGTTAAGGCCAAAGGTGGTTTTTATTTACTTTTATAAACAAATATTTCCGTTAACACAATTCCACGAAGCCATCGCAAATACCTGGTCTGAATATACTAGAGACCAACCAGTCGACAGATCTCACCGTGCCCAACAACCCACCATTAACTTACTATACTGCTGAAGCCAATCAGCTTGTGGTTCAGTTGGTGTGTTCAGGAAATAAACTGCAGATTAGAATATCGATCGATTGGTGTATCTCCATTCTCTGGGTTTGGATTGTTAACCTGGATAATTTCAACTGTCAGCAAGGGAAGCGTGCTTGTGAGAGTGCACACATGGAGACATTTGAGTGCTTAAATTCCGGAATGTGGTACCACATGCAGGTTAGGCCATAATTCGGCCAAATTTTCAAAAATACTCAAAAAGGCCAACAGGCCAAACAAAACATTTGCGACAAAAACCACTTCTGAAAACGGCCACGTTTTCACAATTTGGCCGTAAAAAGTTCCCAATCCTGGACTCGCGGCAGTAGTTCAGGGCCGTGCAAATAACTGTAACAGAAGCATATTCCAACCGGTTTATTTTACTTTAAACAAAGTTATATAACGATGCTATTATAGTGGATTTAACTTTTCGCATTACGACTTGCCGTTCCCTACTCGCTATTGCATTCCGTACGTGAGATCTGGTTTGTATCAACTTGTCATTCACCCTACACTATGACCTAGGAAAAGACGAAGGGTTTCGCAATAAACACGGGAAGCCGCTCATGCCGGAGAAACTACTGTATCTCACAAGCGAGAAAGTGCAGTTACCGTTGAGTCATAGCAAACGTGGCCACACGCTGATTGCGTGTGATGGCACATACCATCAATACAAATGAAAGCTGTCATGGTTTTTGTGCGTAGTGATTTTGCCCAATGTCGATGACAGGGTTGCCAGTTTGTCATGATCAAAAATAGTCACATCAACCGTAAACAGCCAGATAGCACCAAAAAAAGCAAAATACAAGATAAATACACAACGACACTTCAAACACCCAAACGCGCTTTTCAAAGGCAATATATATATATATACTGTATATAAAGAATAAAGCTCACTCAATTCATAAACTTCTCGAAAATTTTGGTCTTGCTAAGGAGTAACCTAAAACAGCAAAACTCAAATCATGAAACAACAACAACCAAAAATTACAAAATTCTAGGTTCCAATAAAAGCTTATCTTTCGGTGTCCAGATATATGCCAAAGTGACGTAAAAATTTAATTGGCCAATAAAGTCAAATTTCATTTGACCTCTTTTCAAAAATAAAACATCCAAAACATCCAAAGGAGTTGAAAACAGGCCAAAAATTACAAATTTGACCTCAAAAAAGCCAAACTGGCAACACTGGTCGATGAGATACATTACGATGAGCTATGCTATCAGTCACAACATTGAGCAGTATGTGAACCGCCCACGGTTGCTGCAGGACGACTTGCGCAGTCGCTACGATCCTAGTGAACTGGAAGCAACCATATTTACTCAAGGTAACATCAGCTGGAAATAAACTTGACGGCAACGGCCGTCGCGCAAGGGTCGACTCTATATGTTCCACTGATGAGACCACAAAGGTCGGAACAGATTTGTGTGGAGATTGATTAGAAACTCTCCCGACCGCAGCGCATACGTTCTGATGTTACCAACAAGACAGAGCGACCAACCTATTTTCGTATGAATTGGTTTATTGACCTATTATCTTTTTGTACCATCAACTATCCGAATGGCGTAGGCAACAGCACCTTGTTTTGGTTGTTCTTTATATTGCTAAGATTGTGTGGACTGTTAATATTACAAGTAACACAAAATTAATTTGGAGTGCGGGTGCAGCAGATTCTACCTGCCCAGTGCTTGATGAATATGCTGCATTCAGTGTGTACAGGTCCGTGCGTTTATATTTTGTGAGGGCGACTAATCGTTTGTATGTTATGGTATTCGTTGCAGGTTGCTGTTGTTATCGAATCACGAAATCCAAGAGTGGCCATTCCATTCGATCCCTCGCTTACGAAAGATCAAACCATGGCTCGGATTAAGCAGTTCTTTTCCAACAACCCAATGTATCGAGCACCAAGTTCTGGTCAAGCGCAAACTAACTATGCAATCAACAGAGCACTAAATATGCTTGGAAGAGCCCAACCCGGCCGTGCCTCCATCATCGTGAGTTGTTTTTCAAAAAGCAGCAGATATTACTCGTAATGAAAGCGAAACAATTGAATGCCAGCGGTTAGACTTACACTGCATATGCAGTGACACTCAGTTTTTCCAAGTTTTTGATGTAGCTGAAACTCGGCTGAGATCAATATGTTTAGTTTCAAGTGTAATGCAACAATAGTGCAATGAGTAACTGAAGACTGAATTAGTGTGGGACTGGGTGGGAAACAACCAACCATAATGTGATTTGCTACTTGTTGCTATGGGTGAATGCCGCAAGAAACCTGTCGTGCAACAAGTAGCTTTTGCATTTGTCTGAATTAAGGTGTAAGCTTCAGCAAGTATGGTAGTATGCTAACTTGCATGTGTGCCTTGCAAAAAGAATTATGAAAGCCAAGTTTGTTTTTCAAAAAATTTCGTGGTAATTTTGTCTGGTCGTTATGCGTAAGCCAAGCAACCGCAGTGCTTTGAAAATGCAGTACCATTTAATCGATGCAAATGCGGCATGCTAAACACGAAATCGACCATAGTTATTAATTAGAAGACTAAGGACTTGCTCTTTGTTTTTGCAGCTCCTGCTTGAGAGGAAACCCGTTGCTGTGGAGAGAGATGTTATTCGCAGAATAAACACTCAGATGGTTACTGTATCGGTTTTGTCACGCTATCCTGATGCAGTCAACGCTGCCACAAGGAACCTCGTCACGCAGACGAAATACCACACGCACATTATGACTCTATCTCAACTGGTTGATTCTGGATCGCATGTCTACGAAGCGGTTTGCGTGTCCGGGCCTACCCCCACACCTTACGTTCCATGCGATTATCTTGTCGCTGATGTCGTGTTCTTAGTCGATAGGATGCTGCTGGTCAACAACGGCTCCCTCGCAAGCGAGTTGTTAGTCAACATCATCGACAACTTTGGCATCGGCCAGAAAGTTCGAGTCGCAGTGGTGTTGTACGGCGGTTCCAACGCTGAAACTTTATCGATCGCTTTGAACGACTATACTGAAAAGACGATTCTTGAAGAGGCTATCGTCTGGCTTACGTACCAAAGCGACGTAACCGACTCTTTGGACCTGGCGCAAGCGGTTGATTTCATTGACAGGGAGGTTTTCGTACCACGTAAAGGACGTTATGCTACATACGGAAAGTTCATCGTGAACGTAGTGGCGCGCAGTCCGAACGAAACACCCGAACTTGCTCGAGCTTTGTCCGAAGCTCGAAGTCACGGTATAGACATAGTCACCGTTGCTACGGAAAAGTCGGTATCCGACCGTTACACTTACCTGTCGCCAAACGAATCCTTGGTTTTGACATCTGACCACGGGCACGGCATTGACACCGTTGAGAAAAACTTGGTCGATCTGCTCTGCCTCGCTTTTACCGGCAGCACTCCTCCTCCGACCGAGCCAACCCCACCAGCCCTGCCCTCACCGCCTCCCTGCACGCCTGTAGCGGACATTGTTTTCATTGTAGATGAAGAATTGCTCGCTGATGACGAGTTGCTCGCTTACACGAAACAGTACTTCCAAAAGATGAGCGACCTCATCGATTATCAAAAAGACACAACGCGAAGTGGTCTGATAGTGACTGGGCGCACTCCACGCAGAATCTTATATCTGAACAGGCCTATTTATAAATATAAGCTTACTGACGGAATATCGAGCGTGCGCCCTCGACGCCCGCTTGCTCCCATCGCAATCCAGGCCCATATTCAAGCCGCTATTGACATGTTTAATTACGAGCGTCCTTCGAACGTGTACGTTCAACGAGAACTTATCTTGATTGTTCACCGTTTGGTTTCTGGCGTCATAACCAAGGAAATCTGGGATGCTCTGTCATCGCTTGATGTCAGCTTTCACGCTATAGCTGTTGAGACGAGCTTTTTGGAATCTCACGCTATTAAAAAGTATAATTATCGTCAGTTCCCCGTGAGACCCGCAAAATTTTTGCCTTACACTGCTTACGATCTTGTTACCCTTGTCTGCAAGCCAGCTCCACCACCCACACCTCCCCCGGCATTCACTACAGCTCCACCACCACCTTTAAATTGCCCCGCAGCGGACGTTGTGTTCCTTTACGATGCCATTTTGTTGAGTCCAGAGGCTGATATCGCCAAAGTGTTAACGTTTATGAAGGAAACAGCCAAAGTGCTCTCTAACCGGGGACTCGATGCACGGTCAAGATTTGCTGCAGTTAGTTACGGTGAGAGCCCAGAATTGAACTTTAACTTGGGCCAGCACTTAACAGTTCCGCAAGTGGCCAAGGCACTTGACAGCATTCACTACAGCGGTCAAATTAACCCTGCCAACGTGGGCAAAGCTATATATTTTGTTTTAGACAACGTAGTCGATGCAAGCCCCCGTCAGAGAGCAGTGGACAGCACGAGCGTGATCGTCTTGCTCATGGCTCGCAAGAACTACGACGACATGCTACCTGCTGTTCAAGCCGTTAGAGCTCGAGGGTTGACACTAATCACGTATTTAATCGGCGAGTTGAACATCCGCAATCAAGCTCAGTTGTCAACCGTTCCGTACGGTACGATACCAGTTCAGTACGTGCGCGATCTTGTAAATCTGCAGTACGAAGCACTGGAGCTAATTTGCACCGTCGGGCCGAGGACAACAACGCCACCTCAACCTCCGACCACCACAACGGCAGAGCCGTTTGCGCCGTGCAAGATCGACGTTGTGTTCGTAGTCGATGATGCGCTGACTTCCTCCCGAGTTCCGATAGGTTCTGTGCATCAGTACTTGGACGACTTTGCCATGAGCATCGCCTTCGGTAACACAGCGATCGAAGCTGGCGTGGTTCGGATAGGCAAGGAAGCACACTGGGTGACAAATTCGACTGCTTCTAAAAGGAAAAAGTACATTGTCGAAATCGACGACAACTTGTCCATTTCACCATCCACTGGTTCATTGTCGATGGTGTTTGGCTTAAAACAAGCTGAAGATTTATTAAAATCTGATGGAAGAAGTAATGATTCGTCAGTGAGCAGGCTAATTGTGTTTATCATGCGCCGGTACCCCTCCCAGTTCATATCAAAAGAAAAAATGGATTCCTTGCTGAGAAGCGGCACACAAGTTATGTCGATTGTCACTGATGATGCCAGTTCCATTCCTTGGAACCAAATTGTTAACTATTATGGATATGTAAACGCTTACAGGTACCACTATTAGCATTATTCCAGCAACAGAGTGATGTTGGATATTGCAGCACGGGGGCCATCACTTGGTTAAATGCTTCAGTGTCCGGTTCTGAAGTATTGCCGGCAATCGTGATCGGAAATAAAACCTTTAAATTTCGTAGAACTTAATTTTTTTAAAACAAACTGGAGTAAGAAATAATTAACCGGAAAGGATAAATTTTTCTTTAAATCGAAAACATTTTTTCCGTTTGGAAATTGGTAAGTTATCAGTGGGGAGGATCTGGGTTGTCGTAAGCTGTGTTCTTTTTTACCCGAATTTCATATACCAATGCAATTAACCTTCGTTTTGGTACCAAGGCAATTACAAAGTTTCAGTGCTGACCAGTGGCTGCAATATCTTCCTCACTTTGATAAATTCGTTAATTTTTCAAACACTTGCAATCGTCTTTATACAACATAAAAAATGGTATGTTAATTATATAAATCTTTTTAGGCGATCTTTTCACTACAAGCCCAGAAGTTATCCTTCAAATTTGGTTGTGCTACATACTTTTGCGTTTTTGTGAGTTCTCTTTTGTTGTTGTTTTGCGCAGTAAATTGTGTTATATGTGCAGGGCGCGATTCCTTCCTTATTATGTGCTGCCAGTGGTGTATGCAATGTGGAACCAAGTTTGTACGCCGGTACCTCTACCCCCAATAGCGCCAGCAAAGACAACTCCGCCTGCGGTTTCTACAACTGGTATCAAGACTTCCACTGCAGAAACTGAACTGCCTACAACCTCTCTCAGGACTCCTACCACCACACCCGAGTTTGTACCCCCACCAACCACTTATGCACCCCCACCATTCCCTACACCCCCTCCTACTCTACCTCCTCCGGACTGGGTGTGCTCCAGAGCAATGGATATAGTGTTCCTTATGGATAGACACTTGCTAATGACGCCCTTTGGGGTAGATGTGACCCGGGCCTTCATCAAAAACATCGTTCGCTCTGTACATCTGAATGTGAGTAGGACTTAAACAAACTGTAGATGCAAACCTTACTATTGCGTAAGCTAATATGTCCTGTGCATTTCGCGGCAATCAAAGGCATAGCCACCAGAAGAAAATGACGACCTTTACAGTAGTGTGTTTGTGTCACGGTATTTGAAGCGAAGATGTGTACATTGTAAGTATAGTAGACCCCGCTTAATAAACCAGCATTGGTCCTGTACGATTTCGGACTAATAAGCGACGGTGTTATTAACCGGAGCACCTAGAGTCTAGGTGGTCCTGGGCTAGGTCTAGGTCCTACACCAACAGAAAAACAATGAACCTGGGTATGAAAAAGCCGTTAGTCACTTCATGTAGCAACTCAAGCTTTTGTGTTATCCTATATTGTCTAGTTCTCTTCATTGTGCAGCGTACGTACACTAAAACACACACCTCTGCTGCAATGACTGAACATCTGACCCAAGAATGTGGGAGATCTAGACCTAACAGACTGGCTGGGGCAGCGATTAGTTCAGTAGTAGAGCGTCCGCCTCTCAAATGGAAAGTTGGGTGTTCAATCCACGGCCACTGAGCGACTTGCCGTAGCGCTGCTTGGGCAAGAGCGTTCACCTCAGCTGCCCCGACAAAAAGCATTATTCAGGCTACGGCTGCCGCCAATTGTCGTTAAATGTAACTGTCGCTTTGCATGCGATCATAAAAAGAAAAAAAACAACTGGCAAAATGCGATGAAGCAACGCAGATTGTCGATACCTTCAAGAACAGTCCGCTACGTCAAAACAAGCCTACGTTCATGTACAAATAGGCTACAACACGCATAGAACTGAAAGTCGGTTTGTAGTCTGGATTTATCAACTGGGGATTTTATAATGTATTTCAAATGGAAAAATTCTGTCGCAAGACAAAGAGGAGTTAATAGACGAATGGCTTTATTATCCCTGAATTTATTAAGCGGTTTCTACGGCATTTGATTGAAAACCAGGCAAAGCAACGCACTTCACAAACTGCTAATGTCTTCGAGCAAATTCAAGTTAATGCTTTTCACGCCTTCGCTAATTTTTAAAAGTAGGCGACATTCTAGTCGCCTTCCCAGCTGTACAAAAATATTTTTACTTTTTGTGAATTGTATGCAAGGCATTTGAATAACAGCGAATGTTTGAAAGGCCATGGGGACATGTTCTATTTGTGCAGGTTAATGTTAGCATTAACTTTTATATATACTTGATTTATGCTCAGTAGAAACGGCTTTCAGTTGCTTGTAAGCTTTTGTAGTTTTTCCAAAATGTAAGCCATGGCAGTGAATTTATCAAAAATAGCTTAAAGTCAAACAATATTCGCTTTTCGGCGTGCCAGCTAGAAGTAGGAGTATTCAATCGTATACCTTCGCAAAAAATTGAACGCAACGCCAAATTTCAAAGAAATCAGTTTTTGACGTGAACTGCCTTCGCTTCGTTTTAATGGCTTGTTTGAATTTCCACTACATTTAAAATCAAACGTCTCAATGCAACGAACATTCCATACTTTAAACATCGACAAATGTTTGAAAGAATTTTCGTTGAAACAGAATGTGCTTGTTATAATTTTATTCCTTAAACGCGCAATAGTTTGAAAGTAACTTAACTCTTCTGAATGGCGAATTCTTCAATCATTAAGGACGACTTTGTGAACTACAGTATAAGCACTTTGGTTGTGAAACGTTTTCGGAAGCTCCAGCATTCAGAGCGAAGGATGAGTTGGGTAAACTGCAATTTGTTTTACCTTTTTTGAGAAAAATAGTTACCTTTAGAACACTGACTATCTCACTACTGATGAGAAAATAATTTATAAACGCAAAAATTATGACGCCTCGAATCAAGTTGTGTTGCAAAGTACTGTTTTTCATTAGCCTTTCTGATAGAGCTGTCTCTTTCAGTTGATACTTTACCCCTAACAAATAGCCATAAGAAGACTGTTAACAGCTGGTAAAACGCATTGTTTTATACTGTTTTCTACTCAGGTGTTGAAAACTCGTTTCTCTGTGGTCGAGTTCGGCCCCGTTCCTCAGCTGATCATCAACCTTCACGACGCAGATGATAAACAAGACGCCTTTAAAGCGATCGACGTACAGCTCAAATCGCCAGAGGGTCTGGCCAGATTGTTGCCCATCACGTTCCTGATGCCTGCCGTTGAATACAGCGTCCACCACTTGCTGCTAGGAGACGGGATCAGGAGAAATGCTGAGAAAGTCTTGATCATGGTGATCGATCATTTGCCAGACGATACTGAAGAGGCCGTGATGCACGAGGTGAATGAGCTCAACCGAATGAACGTCAAATTGATCACTGCCGGACCTGGAAACAAAGTCATCCCCTACTTCGACAAGCTGACCACCTGGAAAAACCGGAAAGGGCCACTCACTTTCGAGTCTATCGACACACTACCCGACTTGATTGATGATATGCAAATCGAACTTTGTGAAGAAGTGACAACAACCTCTCAGCCCTACAATGTGACATCAGGTACAGTTCAATGAGTTAAACTTTTTGTAACATGAAGTGCTCGTAGCTGAATTACTATATTTTTTCTGAAAATGTAGTTGATAAATCATGAGGAGCTTTTTCAGAAATCTTGTTGAAAGTCACAATAAAAATTGCAGTAATAATGTAACTGACGAGTTCAAGGATCTATGCAAACGTTCAGAGCGAAAACAAAATCTTGTACTGAAACAGTTACAGTAGAAAAATGTCAAAAACGCACGGTTCCAAGCGAATTTGTCAAATAAGAAGACTGTAGATTCATGCGTAAATTACTTTCAGGAGCTCCGCACTTTAAAACGCGATGGTAGAAAAACCTTGCAATCATTATTTTTAACCAACTTAGTTTTGATTTGGAAAAAGTTTTCGGTGATAATTGGAGCTGCGTGTGATATATTTTTGACGTACGCTGTAGACTCATTTAATTATTACTTTAAATGTGCTCGCACTCTGGCAACTATAACATTAATAATATGCAAAGACTTCAAAATGATTTTTGGCTCTTAGGTGAGATCGTGTGGTATTGTTGCTATGTATTGCAATGATAATTGATTTTACAAGAGATTAATCTGAGCTTCATTGCGTTTGGAGCTTCATTGCGTTTGGCAGGTGAATGTTAAAAGTTGTGTCCGGGTCTGAGGTCTTCTTTTAGGTAAAAAAACATTAACTGCAAACGTTTAACACTGCACTGTTTGAAAAATCGTCTCAACAGAAGCAGGCGAAAGACACCTGATAATTTCAGTCGAAGACAGTTTTGCTTAGCCTTAAGACATCAATTTCGTCGATCTCTTATTTTTGGTTGCTTTTCAACACAATGTGTACGACGCTTAATTTCTGGGCATCAAACTTTGCCGATATCTGTAAATTATCATTCGATACCATATCTTCTTCATTCAATACTGACGTCATTCTGCGCCACGTCGGTTTTGCAATCGCAAAAATGACATTTCAAATAATTTTAGAACCGATGATACTGCTGGACCTGATACTTTTTTGAAATTAGATTTAAACGGCATTTTTTATGTGAGGAATGACCTTCTTTGTGTGCACGACGTGTACTTTTTATTTTTGAAATCATAATTGGTACTTCAACTAAGACTCTCTTGTGAGTTGTGACTTCATGGTATGTTTAATTACAAAAAAATAAGTTTGTGCATTTGAACCATCACAAAAAGCTGCATGTGTGCTCCAGTCGTGAATATTGAGGCGGAAAAAATGTTTGAGAAACATTGGGAGCAGATCAACTCTGTAAAGTATATATGCAATGTATGTTGTCAGAACGTGATTAGTTGTACAGTAAGATCAGGTTTGAAGAGAGTGATGTAGCCTACTGTTAATTTTTTACAATGCCTTTTTTGTGTCATTCCTGCGAAAGTACCTGCACCTTTTGTAACAGGGTCATGCTGTGCAAAGTCTTGTTCGTTTTGAACCTCCGTATGGATTCTTTATCTTTTTGAAATGAGGATATGGGACAATACCGGCGATTATTTTGCAGTTTTGATTCATGCCATCAATCATGAAGCTTCATCACTGCCATAGCAATTTTGCAACCCTATCGGAAAACTTTGATGCGAATATTTCGTTTAGCTAATCTGCATAGGATTTTCACCATTTTAATTATAGCATTTCAAGTAGTTTGGGATGACAGTTACAGTTACCATAGACTTTTTTTCGATAACATTTGGAAATAACCAGTGATTTATGTTTTTCCACAGCGGCAACTACTTTGAAAACAACTGAAGAAACAACGAAAGAGACTACAGTTGCAGTTACCACTTCTGGACCTAGCACTACTGCGACAACACCCGGAACTGCTACAACCACTGAAACGACACCAGGAACTGGTACAACCACTGAAACGACACCAGGAACTGGTACAACCACTGAAACAACACCAGGAACTGCTACAACCACCAAGACAACACCAGGAACTGCCACAACCACCAAGACAACACCGGGAACTGCCACAACCACCAAGACAACACCAGGAACTGGTACAAGCACTGAAACAACACCAGGAACTGGTACAACCACCAAGACAACACCAGGAACTGCCACAACCACCAAGACAACACCAGGTACTGGTACAACCACTGAAACGACACCAGGAACTGGTACAACCACCAAGACAACACCAGGAACTGGTACAACCACTGAAACGACA
>Ga0210059_1003865_pt1 | contig 24094 bp, 15 predicted proteins | sample Ectturendosymbi2_FD_188042 | JGI IMG/M metagenome (GOLD analysis project Ga0210059, IMG submission 188042) | Ecteinascidia turbinata endosymbiont from Florida, USA - Sample 2 (SPAdes) (version 2) | ecosystem: Host-associated > Tunicates > Ascidians > Unclassified | place: Key West, Florida...
TGTAGTGAACACCCACTTCGCGATGAAGAAAGTTGTGCAACACAACTACCCCTTTTACAATGCTTTCAGCATGGCCAGGTGACACCATAAGTGGTCTGTGCAAAAATCTAAATTTTGATGCCAAAACGCATTTTCCACAAGCCGGCGAGCTAGTGACAACCTGTAATTAAGAACTTTCTTTTCATATGGTAGGTGACTTCCAGGATATGGCCTCATCACGTTGGGTAGAAGTGGAAATGCTTCATCTTCTACAAAAACGTATGGGAGCTGTGGCTCGCTTGTTGCTGTCAGTGGTTCTTCTGCGGGTAGCGGCAACTGCAAGTTTTTAAGTTTCTTCCCGAATAAGGAATTGGCAAAAACATTACCGTCACTTTGACGTCCATATGCACCAGTGTCTACGACTACGAAGCAGAGGTGAAAGTAAGCCGGAACGCCGTTCCGGTAAAAGAATTATTGCCGGTACGGCGTTCCGGTTAGAATTTCTAGTAGGTTGGTATTATGACGCTGACGCAACGATGGTGGTACCTGAACTTTACTAGAAACAGCTTTTACATCTTATTTCCTGAGCAAGGTATCATATGAGTTCAAGGCAAATCATTTCTAGCCGCCTCTACGTTCGTTTGAAAGGAACTTGTTCACTCCCTGGCCGAGTACTTGAAAAACCGGTGAATAACCTAAATAACGTAAATTTTAATTATTTGAAAATTCCCAAAAAGCATTGCGGCACGCACAAAATGCCATCGCGGGCCATATGCGACCCGAGTCTTTGAGCTCCTGATCTAGACCTTGCGATAAGCTCAAGAAAAAAGATGTTAAGTCGCCCTCGATTGTCCTTGATTGTAAGCGGCGGTTTACAATCGAATAAATACAGTATACACTTTTCTAGGTTTATTGCCGAATTTTAGCTGTGCAACATGCTCAGAAAGCGTTCTACTTCTGCCAAAAATTGATAATGATTTTTGGTGTTACTGCGCAGTGGCGCAGGGAATATTGTGCACTGAGAGGGAATATTGTGCACCGCTGCCCTTTTCATGAGTTTCATTGTGACTGTTTTTGTTCGGATATCGAGGGAGTTCAGAATAAAGTAATATGTTTATGAACTGAAACAACTTACTCAGTGAATGCAGCGAGTGCGTGTAGACTCAGGGTCGGATTTTACCCACGCAAAGCAAGCTGTGCTTGAATGGAAACAGTGTCTATTTGTGTGCGTGCTGAATCGTGCCGAGCCGTGCCCCAGTGGAAATCAGCCTTTGGTATCGTATAATAGTGGATTTGGCGCTAGGTGGTCATTGACAAAACAGAAACGTCGTAGCTGACATTAACTTCCGCTTGGTAACTTGCAAACCATGGCCACAGTCATAAGATTGCTGACCTGTAAGTACGGAAGAGTGACAGGTACTGTCTGCTTGGTTTGGGCTGCTACGACAAGTATCTTCAACAATTTGCAGAACAACAAAATTGATAAGCTGAACTTGTTCTTCGTACGTTGATCGAAGCACCGACCAGGCTGAAACTTGTCAACCTTGCGCAAACACTGATGGTCGCGAGAAACTGTGTCGTGGTATGTTTTGGACGATATCAAGCTGACGTGTATAACGTAACTATGCTGCAGCCTTGAATTGTGTCTTTACGTGTGTTGAGTATGAAATTCAATGCTTCAACTCGCGCTACGAAAATTTTTAGATCAGAACGTATCCATGAACCCAACACTTCGTAAATGTGCAGACGTAGCTCGAAAAGAATGAAGATAAAAAATGAAAAAGTTAAGTAACAAACTCTCCAGCAAACCGAGAAATTCAAGTATTTTGGGGTGGTTTTCGTGGGTAACAGAAGGCAGAACAAAGAGATAATTACACAGATAAGTAAATCAAATTCCGTGCTGTGTGAGTTTTAACGTTTGCATAATCACATAATGTGAATTTTCAAACAAAATGTTGGTTTTAAAGACCGTTTTTAAATCAGTCTCTCTTCCGATCGTCACCTACGGTGATAACTTTGGGTAATGACAGAAAAGTTTGATTTAACATACAAGCGGCGGAGATGAGATTTTTGCGAAAAGTACACAGTGTGACACTTCACGAAAAAGTGTGTTGCTATGAAATTCATAGAGCCCTGAGTATCGAGCCACTTCTCCGAATAGAGAAATCCTACCTACGATATTTTATTCACACAAGGGCGTACCGAGGTTAAATGGAGCCCGGGGCAAGAAAAAAGTTTGGCGCCTCCATGTTCGAACCTAAGGTTTTTCGGAAGTAAATGTACTGTGCTGAAGAAGTACTTGCGGCATTGTTGGGACTTTTCATTTCCCCAGTTTCGGCACTCGGGGCATTGTTCCCGCCTTGTCCTCCTCGGTGCGCCCCTGTGTCCACAAAGACAGCAAGTCTAAGAAAGATGAACGAGGCAAGTCCAGTTGGCTAGACCTGCGGCATAGCGACCTAAAGGCCCGCCAAGGAGGACGGGGCATGATTACATTTTTCAGCTGGTTTGGTTGAGCCTGGTGTGGAGTGAGCATGACTCTCAAAGGTTGCTGAACCCCGCGCAGAATTCTGAGACCAAGCGCTGTTGCCCGGCAACACTTCCGAGAGCATAGGTGTAGGAACAGGCAAATTTTTTGGGGTGCGAAGGATTTTTGCCCGAATTTGCCCAAACTTGCTAGAAAAGTTTTTATGTGACTTTTGCCTACAGATTTTCTCCCACAAAGATCATGAAGACCTTGTTTTGGTGTGACCTCCAAAAAAGGTCTTCATGTGTTTTTCTGCAAATGTTGACCGCCATTTTTATATTTTGAAGTCAAACAACGTTGAGCACCATTTTTGTCCGGATTTCCAAGGATTTTTCCCAGATTTTCAGGGATTTTTCCCGGGATTTCCACAAATCAAAACTTTTGGGAGTACCCCGTGCGCTCCCGCCTCCTACGCCATTGCCCGAGAGGAAATGCTGTTGTTAAAACATTTGAATTTCATCAAATTACATTTGTAGTGAACCCGCTTCATAGGTACCTCCCAAAGGCTTGTCTCCTACAATTTTTTAAAGAAAACAAGTTTACTAAATAAATATTCTGTACTACTGTTTTTTTGTATGTTTATTAAGAGTGTTGAGGCATAGACCGCACTACTGAATGTTAAAAGCTTCTTGTTGAGGATGAAGAATTGCTTGGAAAATTAATAGGATCCGCGGCTTTAACCTGTATGCAAACAACGATTATCTGAATTTACTAGGTTCATTATACGTATTAACATGCACAACTTTCAAAAATTTCTACCAACTGACATCATCTCACCACTAATGTAAGGCAAGATGCGTAGTAATTGAGAAAGAGCACAGTCTCTTTGGCTTTGCACAACCATTCTGGAAAAATCCACCGCCCGCTGATATACTCAGCCCATTTGAAAGGAAGCGAAAGAAGAAACAGTGAGTCAGCAATGGCTAGTTGCAAAATATACCTAAAAATAAACGGTTGTAATCAGACAGATGTTCATTCAGAAGGAACTTCATTTTTCTCACTAATTTACTATCTTATCCAAATTTACGTTACAGAATGTTAGCGATGGAAACAGGCTTGCTGTTTAATTTCAACAAAAACAATTTAATGGCCAAAAATACTTTTCACGAAAACTTATAAAAATTTGATTTTTTAATAAAGATTGAACAGAGCACAAACAAACCATAATTACGATGAATATTCTGGTGTTAAGAAACTTAAAACAGTGAAAGCTTCAAACAATGAAATGGACATAGCGAAAATCCACAACGGTCGTATAATTACTCAAGTTTCAGTGGCTACTGCTTTTAACAAAACATTGCCTTGGTGCTAGATCTTACCAGTGAAAGACCGACTTTCGATAGTCCCGTAGAACTAGAATAACAAAAATTACAGTCGTGTTTCCGAACAGTCCAACTGTGAATGTCAAAACGGAAAAGACTATCTCCAACACAAAAAAAGAACCTTTCCGGTCTTCTGTCGCGAAGGAAAAATTACCTGTTTATCAAAGAAAGTAAAACTTATTTCCAGTTACTAGTATTTTTTACTTGGCCATGGTGTGGTGTAGCAACAATTATCAGGCATTTAACATGCTTATTATCTTATCTTGTACAATATTTTGAAAAAAATGTATGGGTTCCATGAGAATCTTACTGATATTAACCGTGTTTGCAGATAAAACTTTAAAAAATACGACCGAACAGATATGGGGTAGAACCAAACACTTAAAAACTCATGAGGACAAGTTCAGTTTTCTGTCACACCGGCTAATAAGTCTCGTAAAAGCATTGTACTAAAACTTGCTTCCAGAATGCACAAAAATGCGTATTTTTAGGTGTAATTTTTCAAAATTTTCCCGAGGGCATGCTCCTGGATCCCCCTACGATGGTCGTGCCTTCGGCACTTCCCCTAAAGTTGATTTATGACGTCACAGGATTGCGACAAAACTTTGCCCTCCCCTCGGAAATTTTCTGCGTACGCCACTGGGTAAGCGCTTCCCACTACCGAGAATTCGTTGAAAAAATAATTTTTGGGGAAAGAGACAAATCCGAAAAGATGAACGTTTAATGACTGTCGATCGTACTTCTACCGTAGTATATCAAATTTCGCGAGTAACACCGTCATAGAATATGAAGAGCCGACATGTTTCCTTGTTACAAAATCGTCTAATCGGCTTCGTGTGAATACCATTTTTATGTAGTGGGCACACTTGGTATCTATCTTCGAACTTCTTTTTCTAAAACGACCGTGGTCTATCTGAAGTACCTAGTCTCCACAAAGGCTACGCAGTTAAATCTACAAGCATAATTTTTTGAATTTACTGATGGATTCAACTGCGTCGCCTTTGCGGAGACTGCTTACTTGAAAACAGATTTGCGCATGTCTGAATCGTCGCAAAGTGATAAAAGCATAACCCAGGCGGTTGATTCCTTGAAAGCTGGACCGCTATAGACACTGCGGTGGCTTTGACGCAGTTTCGATCATAACTCACAGACTCATCGCGCTGGAGTCAGTGAAGACATCACAAGAATGCGAAATTACGTGTACTTTCTGATAAAAAAAAACGGCACTTTTGCATGTGAAATTTTGCTTTTGCCTGGGAGTGTGACGTCACTATAAAATTAGATGGACGTCATTGGGACGCATGACAAATGCTGAAGTGCAAAGGTACTTGCTTTTTTGTTTACCAGAAAGTACACCAATCCTGCATCATTATGATGTCTTCATTGACTCTCTAGTGTCTAGTCTAATGGGCCCACGAATTATGGCCGAAATTACTTCAAAATCCAAAAATGTTGGGCTCTGGCCATCCTTAACGTGTTGCAATCTATTTGGAGTAAACTTTGTTGGTTTAGCAAAAAGAAGAAACCGTAACAAAAATTTTTAACAAAAGTTGTGTAAAACTCATTTCACGCAACCACAGAAATCTGTTTTCATTAAAACTAAAGTAATTGTCATTTTTCCCGGATCCGTTGTAACTCGTAACTTCCCGGTGCAAATTACCCCAGACCATTACTCGCTTTATTCGCTAGCTCTTATTGCAAGGATGATTAGACCGATTTATGTTATGACAGTTTTAACGTGAAACGAAACTAAATTTTTGATATTCATTTATGCAATCACGACTGGTTGACACGTGTTACTGAAACTGGCAAGCTGGTTTCGATACTCTTGGGCAAACACGCAAAACACCGAAGAGATACCCTAACTTATACGTGGTTGCTTATGAAAATTACTAGATATATCAGCAGCTTTAAATTCGAGCTTAATTTGTGGTGGAATCCACGCTGCTTGGATGCATTGCTATGATTACTTGATGTCTATGCACAATGAAGCATAATACTACTGTAAAGAAGATTTTGAAGCAAATTTTAGAGACACATGTCCACAAATGAGTGGTAAAGTGGCGCACTTGATCGCAAAAGGGCGACCAAAGCTGGTTGGCTGAGTTCGAGTCCCGATCGGGTCAGATCGCTTGAAAAGTGGTGTTTGCGCCCTGTCCCGCCTTGTATTGGACGTTAATGGGTAGGTGCAAATGAAACGCTTCCCGAGCGGTGTTGCCATTCACATGACACCGTCAAGTTCTCACTGCGAAAGCAGCCACGTGACCCACGGCCCAAATGTGACATGCACAAAATTCATACACCACAAACGATAATCTGATGATATGTGAGAATGAGAAATATAATTGGTTTCAGAATGTTTTTATAATTACATAATAATTCGTTATAAAAAGCATGTTATTTTACTGAAAAGCACTGTGTGCATATGTGGGTAAAGGGGGCTAAAATAAAAAGGAAAAGCTGTTGCAAAGCTCAGAAAGTTTCATTATCTTCGATAAAAATGCATTAAACTGTGAAGCATTTCTGTAGTCCATGCCATTGATGTTGAACCGTTTAAGTAAAAGGAAACTCCTCGTGGATATTTGAAGAGGGACTGAGGATGTGTAATTTTACGTGACATCGATTTCCTACTAAAAATTTTCTGATCGATTCCTTGCTTACATCCATCGTCGTGAAAGAGATGGGTTATTGATATGTGCAAGTTTGAATCATCGTAAAAAGATAAAAGCAGAGCGCACTCGACTGATTCCACGAAAGCATACAGAAACACTAGTGCTTTTAAGTGTCCTCGTGAATAATCGAGCTTACACATTACCCGGGTATCTGTTGACCACAATTTTTTTTATCAAAACAGCTATGAATTAGGACATTTTTATTTGAAGTATACAGGACATATGTTTTGAGTAAAATCAAAGCACGGCTTAATAACAACAGTTATAGTAGTAACGAAAACTGAGCCGTTGTGTTAACACTTTATAGAACTTTATACAGTAAATATCAAGAGTTGAGGATGTGTACGTAGTCGGCTCGTTTTGCATGAGATAAAAAGTTCTGAGCGATATGCACTTGATCTGTCAACTGCACCTTAATGCCGAAACGTGCTCTTTGCAAACTTTAAACTTGGGTCTTTTGCAGGGTGTCTAAGAGGCACACTAGCGCTGCTGATACAGGTTGCTTGAGTTGCATTTATGTAAGAAAGGCCTTCAGCTGAAATTCACGTTCTAGGCAGAAAAAGCACCTGCATTTCAAAGGTTTCTTGTTCTATATCTGCTGTACAGCAAATAGCCTTTACAATGTTGAGGGCATGAAGTCGTTTTGTACATCAGCAAACAGAAAATATTGTTGTACCCAAATGATAATATTCCATAAACCGCTTAATGAGCCCTATATATGGCACGGTGCCACATTTGGTGACTTGGTGCATGACCTATATAGCTTCCCGAAATAGCGTAAAGGAAACAAACGTTTCAAACACTTCCCTATTGGTTAACTCAATTTGTAGTTGCGCATGCAATTCCTGAAATGATGTGAGCGATTTGGTAGTTACGAGGTTGAATTGATGTGGAGCGCCCCTCCTGGAACTTACATAAAATTTCCACTATCGTTGAGGTTTGTGAACACCGCCTTATTAAAGCCACGACATAACTTGAATTGCTGAGAAAATGCAGCAGACGATGATTATCGCAGAAGGCAGAATTGAACAGTTGTATTTTTAAACTGAAATGTTGAAAAATGGCAAAGGCACTTAACAAACGAATATCTGAATTACGCACTTGGGTTGGCGCCCTTTCTCACAGGGAAAACGACATTTCTTAGCAATGAGCAACAGTACTGTAGTTGTTGTCCCCTTAAGTATGTCCTTTATTGCCAGGAGCATTTTACCTTCTAGGTTTTCGCGGCAGACTCATTGTTTTTGTTCAGTTCTTTTATGTTGCAATTCAAGATTTCATGATTCGCTTAGTATGGCGGTTGCACCGTACAGTTTAAAATTTATTGGTTTGTAAACAACATACGAAAAATGAAAAAATGCAAGGAGTTTGTACACTTCAAGCCTTGGTTGCTCGGAGAGCAAAACCTTACTAAATTTAATAACTCTGCGCTAAGAAAATATTACAGTTAAACAAAGCATTTTAATCCTAAAGCATTTTTCATTGCTTGGGCTATTTTCCCGAATGTGTTGTGAAAATAGTAAGCCTGTATTGTTCACAGCTGTGCTTCAAATAGTGTGTATAATCAAGTTATAACCTTTTTCAAACTATAGCCAAGACCAACTATCAAAAAGTACTAATCTAAATGTAAACATCTATTTGAAATTAATTACCTTGTTCAGATACACTGATTTTATCACTACCAATAAGTGATTATATCACTACCAATATGTTGCTGTGATTCACAAACGAGTCACAGCAACAAGTGCGCAAATACTATTTTGCGAGTAAACCAAAATTTGTAAACCAACGCTTAGCACTCAAGTGGTGCTTCTGTATTTTAGTGCATGAAATGGAAAGTTTGACATTGTAAAAACCATTAGCATTCTCGCTCTGAAAACATGTTAAACATATCATGTGTTGCTGCGTTTAAATTAATTCCCTATATTTCTCTCAAAAACATTTTAGTTCATTTTCTCAATGTTCAGCAAAATCATTTCTGCTGAAGATGGAGTGCTTTGGGGAATCTTCGTTTTGTTTTCGTAAACTTTCTACTCCAAGCCAACGTATTTATCGCTTATGTATGCTTACTGCCATTAACTTCCACCTTCCGTAGTTGATAGATTCAAGAAGATGCTTCCTATACCTAATTCCGGCAATTTTGCGCCATTTTACAATCCAGGCGGTAATAGTAAATGCTCCATTGAAATTATTATCGATTGGTATTGCCACTGAAGTAAAGCCAATAAAGCCAGGCTTGTTGCAGAATACTTTGATAACAGCATCTGGGTTGTTTCTTGTGAAGTTAATTATGTTAGAATTTCCACAGGCAGCAGAACAATTTATCTGAATTTTAGTGTGTGCCTCTTGAGTGAACGATAACTATGGCAAAAACCAATACTAGAAAATCTAATCAGAACTGACAACGCATATTAATCCTAAAATGTCGTCTGCTGAAATGAAAGGCAGGCTTTGATATGATGTGCCGAAAGCTAGGTGGAACATATTTCGCATACGGCCACATTTTTTGTAATAAAACGCTATTTTTCCAAGAAGAAACACATTTGCTATCAGCAACAGCCACCAAAACCGCACAATGTTCAAGTAAAACCGGAAATATGCTGCTTTTCTGACTCATTTTGAAACAGTTTTCCCTGTTCCTGGTTCATTTAACTGTAATAATGAAGCTTTAGTTCTGTTTTTCAGAGTAGCTTTGTTCTTTGGAGTATATATTTTAAAAGTATTACAAAGTTGCGTTAAAAAAACAACGCCAAACCAGAGACCACAGATTTGCCTGAAATTAGGTTTGGAATTTTGAAAACATTGCTAGCAAAATTAAGGAAATAAAATGCAAATCTCAACCTTCAGAAAAATAAAACGATTCGTTTCCGAAACATCCAACACAGTTTCCTTTCACTTTGCGTTGCTGTTTTGAATGATTATACTTCCAATTTGGCATTTATTCTATATCCGTCTTCTAGTTCTTCCAATTTCGATCTTATTTAGTCAGGTAATTTCACAAATTGCTGGCAAGCATTTGCCACGTATTCTCTAACAAGCGCGAAATCGATACAGGGTTGCGTAGAATGTCATCAATGAATGCAACCTCTACAAACAATGATAAAAGTCTTTGATACATGGCAAACCAACTTGAGCAAAAAAGAAACTGATCAATTATTAAGTGTATGTTGCAAGCAGTAACTCGATTGTCCGATTACAGCGAACACTAAGGTAAAATGTATTGCAATAGGGTTTCCCCTGCGCTAGTTGGGCATTGTTTTTTCCCAGACCCAGATCACACGTTGCATGACAGCAAACGTTTTTCCAGTAGGACTGAACGACGAATTCCATGGCTTGTGCTACAAATCAGAATTAATAAATGGGTAAAGACGTGAAACACAATATTCTCTGTCACGAACAACCACGAACTCAAGAAGTCCCAGCGAGGGATTCAAACTTCGGGTTACTTCTGGTTTAGCGTCGCTTTCTGCAAGTGCACAAGAAAAAATAGAATGAGATACACTTTCTTACACTGTCACTGAACTTTTGTTACAACATGTTGAAATTTTACCTGGATCACTTTCCACGAAACCCTCTGTAACCTATCCGTTTCGACAAGAAGCCTTTTGCAGTCCAACTAGCTTGTTCCTTAGTCTCATCAACCCTTAATATTTGGGCTTACAGTATTTAGAGACATAAGTAGTGATACTCACCACGAAAAAGAGTTATCCTAAAATCTTTCTTTTGGTCCATTTGCTATTTCCTTGTGGGGTGCAATATGAATCAAATGATTTCAAAAACATATTATCTGTTTTCATTTATTGAATTATGTATAGCAAGTAGTGACAAACTAAATAATGGGGAACATTGGGTTAGACGGTAGATTGTAGTTTCTTGTGTTTCAGCATTGTAAACCAAAAACACAAAAAATACAATCTGCTCCATTATCTTATTTGATTTTCATCACTTTTGGCTACCTTTTATCGAATGCTCTTGGCAGTTTTACTTTATAAAACTTTCTTTCTTATTATTTCTATGACATACTGATAAAAATCATTTGTGAAATTTTTCTTTTGCGGAGAAGAGATTTACAGCAAACTGTTTATCACCTATAGTAGCGTTATCTTAATGTGTTATTCGGCGCGTGTCATCACTCATCAGGCTTTACTCAGGATCGTAGCCAGGTTTAAAGTTTTTTTGTTTTTCTTATTTTTGGGGGGGGGGCAAATTCAATTTAAGTGGCCAAGATTTTTGGTTTTATTATATGTTTGTGACAATTTTTTCTGGACACAGCAAAATTTGGGGAGCACAAAACAAATTTGGGGGGAATTGCCCCTGAATGCCCCCCGTGGCTAGGAACTTGAATATTTGATCATTGACCTGCGATTCATCTCAGTGTTCATTTTGTGACCAAAACTAGTACGTTGCTGTTGGTTAAAACAATGAGGAAGTCGACATTGTTTCAATATGCTATCAATAACCTGATCCAACTTGTTAAGATGACAACACAGAACCACTTGATGAGGTTGTTTGGATACCATCGAGATCAGTTGCATTTACCTACATTCATATCTGGACATATACGTTTTCGTTGTGAAGTGACCTCAACTTACTTGCTGTAGAATTCACGCCGGTGTGTACTCCATAATAGCTTTCATAATGTTCATACAAATTTTCCATATTAAGCCAGTACTCCGTTTTCTAAAGTCCAATTTTCTGTTAGATCAAATGAAAAGACAAGTTAACGGGCCATCATACAAGGCAGTAAATGAAGTAAACGCTCCCCAGAAAGTTTTTGTAAAATTTTTGAGTTTTGACAAAAACGTCGTTCTATGTTTTATCACAACGACGATTGATTGTAAGCAGCAGCGCTTTTCGTTTTGTTTGTTGAGCGTAAACCATCTGAAATTCAGCGAATTGGCACCTTTGAGTCCAACGAGATTTTGTTCTCGCTGGGGACATTTTCGTTAAAACCAATTATGCGGTATGGATAGCTTTATAAGCGAATATGAGATTTTCGAACACTAATAAAAGACCATCCTGTAAAATTTGACGAAAATCACGTTTCCTTTTTCACAAACAATTGTTCAGACCATTTCTGCTTAACTTTTAAGCCCAGGGCTGGGATCGGTTGGAAAGTTGGACGCAATTCCAACGATTGTTGCGTAGTACTCGCCAGCTCAGTGCGCGGGCCGTATGCTAAAAGTTACCACTGGAAGTCTGATCTCAACCTGAAAGTTTTAACCTTAATTAAAAACGTCTGAATTTTGAAGTTCGTAGATTTTATTAACAAAAATTACTACGACAACTTAAGGTGATACTGCGAAATACCGAAAAAAATTCAAGTTTTCCGGCCAAGTGCTGCACTTCAGTTCATTTGTATCCTCTAGAAATTCTGGATTGCTTTACAGCATTGAAAAGACATTACAATCTGTGAACGTTTTGTCTCTGATTGTTTCAGCTTGATGTGTAATGGTTGGGGCTATATAGTCTATGCACTTATTTCTATGAACACGCCTTTTGTCTCTCAAAATTTGCCAACAATTAGGAGGTATAAATATTGTCAGGAAAAGTGACTTGACTCTTCATAATAAACAGTAGCGCATTTCCAAGTGTACAGTAAAATGAATTTTTACTTGAGTTAGTCAAACCCACACTCATGTAAATTGTGGTGTTGTCAGAGGTGGATGCCTGTGGCCATTAGCAATACCACGTAGGAGTTAAACGTTCTATAAAATATCTTATGTCACCATCTTCAAACATCAAACATCTGATTTTTTCAAACATCTGATTTCAGAAATATTCTGACAGATCTCGATATGTTTGATTACTTATTAGATATTTTGTTTATTTTTCCTATAACAAAATTGTGACATTTATTGAGATTATGTTATTTCAGTGTCCCTAGAATGTTGAAGAACTTTACAAAATTACACAAACCTTTCACTAGCTTCCTATATCATATCAGAATATCTTGAATAACTTGGGTCTCACGCCAGTTTTTCTCCGTTGTCAGTTGAACCTCTTTCTGTGTTTCGTAACATACTTGTCGGACCTTTCCGTTTTTCCTCTTTGCTCTTGCTCCACAGTTAAAAAATAACTTTCTAACTTCATTGTGTTTTTATCTTAAGTACATTTTGTCATTAACGCTTCAAATTATGGACGTCACTTCGCACTGGGGGAGGATGAGAGGTCCCTGCATGTGGCACTCCCCATTGCGGAATTTTATTCCTTAAAATGCTTATTAAACATGTCGTTCCGAGAACAACCATTGCTACCCGTGCTCCGTGCTCAATGTGTTCAGCTAGAGCTGGGTAGGGAAACGTCCTGTTCAAAGGGCGGCAGTGTGTCTGCTGCCCAAAATTCCCCAACACCCAGAATACTCAAGCTGAACACCGAGGGAGAAGATCAGCGTTATTGAGCAGCTAGCCTACACGAACAAGGCATTCATCATCGTCCTACAGGAGACCCACTGCGCAGCTGCAGACAAGATAGTGATTCCCAACTTCTCACAAGCTGGGTCAGTCCTGAGCAGAAAGCACGGCCTTGCCACGTTTGTCCACGAGCGGTTGGAATGGTCACTGGTCGATCAGTCTCCAGAGCAACCAGAGACTGAGTGATTGCACGTAGACGTCGAAGGATATAAGATCATTAACGTCTACAAACTTCCACGCTCGCGATTTACACCAATGGCCATCCCGACGTTCCCACACGCCGGTCTCTATTTTGGCCACTTCAACTACCAACATGTCAACTGGAGCTACAGCAAAAGTCTCCAGACCGTGAAAGCCTGGACTCCTAGGCAACAGCCAACAACTTCGCGCTGCTGTACAACCCAGAAGGAGTATCCAGTTTCTCATCTCACCGATGGAACTTCGGCACCAACCCGGACTTGGCCTTCGCGAATGTCGACCAGGATAACCGACTGGCTGACAGGCGTTTTCTAAGAAAGTTCCCGCGGTCACAACACCAACCCTCTCTAATAACGCCACCATGGTTCAAAGTTCCTGCCAACAGAGGTCCGGTGAAGCGTTGGAACTTTCGCAAGCCTGATTGGAAGCGCTTTTGTCTTTTTACAGGTAACCCCGTTCAGTGATTGCCACCTCCGGAGACAACAAACATCTAGAAGGCATACCAAGATTTCTGCGAGACCCTGCTCTTTGTGGCCAAACAATGTATCCTACGTGGACGTCGCAATAGCTATGTGCCATGGTGGGACAAAGCTGGTGAAACCCTTCATCGCTCCTATACCCGAGCACCAGTGGGGACTGACTCCGACAGAGCCGCTTCGTCCTTACTTTTGCGACTAGGAGAGAAGAGGCAGGAGCAATGGGAAGAAGCTGTCAATTCCATTGACGTTTCGTACTCCAGCCGCAAGGCGTGGAGCACCATCAATAGACTTACTGGCAGGTCTGGAAACTCTTCTTGTCTGTGCCTCGTCTCAGCAAACTCCATCGTTGGCCAGAGGAGCTTCCTGCCACCCTCAGAAGCCTAAGCCCAGTACAATCTCCGGGACACGACTCTATTTTCCCGGCGATTAAACTCCTTGCCAGGCCGGCTCTCAAATCCTGGTTTTGCGATTTTCTCACCTCTTGAATCTGCCAACTCGAAATAACCAGTATCTAGAGAAGAGCACTAATAGTTGTGATCCTTAAGCGGGAAAAGCCACTGGGGGACCCTAAGAACTATCGCCATATATCTTTGTTGTGTGTCCCCTTCAAAGTCCTTGAGAGACTCATCTACACTCGCGTCGAACCAATCATCGATCCACTACTCCCACAGGAGCAAGCGGGCTTTCGACACGGGCGGTCGAACGTAGATCAGGTCACGCTGCTGACATAGGACATTGAGGATAGCTTTTCGGCTAAGAAGAAGGACGGAGCTGTGCTTGTCAATCTCACAGCAGCCTATGACACTGTATGGCATCGCGCCCTCACCTGCGAGCTTTTGCGATTGCTGCCTGAAGACAGACACATGATCCGCATAGTCATTGAGATGTCTGGCAATCGCAGCTTCACCCTTCCCAAGGGCAACGGCAAACGGAGCAGATTACGACCACTCAAGAATGGCGTACCACAGGGATCCATCCTGGCACCTATTCTCTTCAACGTCTACATCTCTGACCTTCAAAACGCCGTCTCCGGAAAGTATGCATACGCTGACAACAATCATGCATACTGATGGTGACTGGCAGGCAGTGGAAGTGGTGCTGAGCACAGACATTGTAACCTTAGGTGAATATTTCCAGGCTTGGAAGCTGAAGCTCAGCGCTACAAAAACGGTGTCGACAGTTTTCCACTTTAACAACAAGAAAGTTAACCGTGAGCTAAAAGTCAACCACAACAACAAAACCCTCTCCTTCTACTCTGAGCCCAAAACCTCGGAGTAACGTTGGACAGGTCGCTCATGTAACACCTCGAGTCACTTCGCAAAAAGTTGATATCACGCGTCACCATCTTGAAGCGGCTTTCCGGTTCCGGTTGGGGTGCTGGAGCAACAAAGTTGCGAACAGCCAGCTTAGCCCTGGTCCATTCAACAGCAGAGTACTGCGCTCCTGCCTGGTGCAGCTGTGCTCACACCCGCCTCATTGACCCTGTTATCAACGACGTCTTGCGAATTGTGACTGGGTATTTGTGTCCTATACCAGCAGACATTCTTCCTATCTTCTCGGTCACCCAACCCCATCCTGCACTTCATCGCAATGGAGCCACAATGTCTTTAGTACGCCGTTCCATGGAGCCTGGCCACCTGCTCAACTCCTCGCTCGTCTGTCCCTCGGAATGCATGGCGTCTCAAATAGAGACACCCATTTGTACCTTTTGCACAACAGCTCATTAGCTCAACTGATAACATCATCAGAAGTGCGGCTCTCTGCACGGATCACCGATGGAATGAGAAGTGGTTGGACAAGACTACGAGACTCCTTAATTTCATCCCCGCTGCTGACACCCACCCTGCTGGAATGGCTCCTCCAAGAACAGCATGGGTTCGGCTTAGCCGCTTAAACAAATGGGGTATGGCCTCATCGGCGGCTTGTGAGTCTGGCGTAGAAGAACAGACCGTTGACCATGTTGTTCTCCAATGACCAATCTATCAACCTCCCAAAGGACTGCATGGCCTGACGGTTCTGGATGGTGACATAAGTGAACGGCTGCTTAACACCTGCTCCATGATCTAGTGTGGCCTAGCAGTGGTTAATACCTTTTAACTTCTCACATCAACTCATTTATGAAAAGATACAAAAGATTCTTGTAAATAAAGGTGTCATTTCGTGTTCCATGATGATTTGAGTTCTTAGGCATCCAAAATATAAAAATTATTCCTATTCGTGCACATGGATTTATTCAAGGACTCAGGTGTGCTGCTATTCAAGCAGACGCGTTTGATTTTGTCAAAACATCCACATTCCTAAATAGACATTCTCAACTCCAGCTGTTCGTAGCTTCGTTTTTTTTTCTCTTTTCATTTTGCGTTTGTGTTCATGTGCGTGTTACTCTTGTTTATTACGTTATTTTGTGCATAACTTTTTTGCTCTTTTTTATGTTTCACTTTCTTTATTCTTCTTTATGTATAGGTTTGGAGCGCACATTTCTCGAAATGCGCCGATGATAACCTCAGATCCTGACCTGCCCTCATCCGTATTTTAACATTAACCGAAAAAAATAATGCATCAAGCAGCGCTGGTAGAAGTTTTTAAACTTGTGGATGAGTTGATAGTTGCTGTATAAAATAATCTATATTGCATCTGAAAACACCCACATGGGCATGCCAGTAGAGCGGCAAATATTTTTTAAAAATTTGTAAATTTTATATTTTTAATAAAGACAACCACATAACTGCTTTTGATTGCGAAAAAGTCAGCTTGAAAAAAAACTCATTACTGTAATATTTTGAAATGAATAAGAGATGTCCCGGCGGTAAGAATTGTGTACTTGGCGGAAGAGTTCATGCATAGGATAAAATTCAATAATTTTCTCACATATGATCAAGGACGTTTTTCAGATTCTTTGACTCTACGTCTAAATGTATGTGTATAGTACTGTGTACAACCAGTCTCCGTATTTAGTTGATTTCGGAATTGCTAATCGCTCAGGATTATCGTTTTGAAAACACAGATAAGTTTATTCGCGCAGCATATTTTACTTTGTCCCGACAGATAGCTTTCTGTTCACATACAGAATGCTATTGCTATGCACTGATGATGATAACAGGAGTTATCGAAACGTTTGCAATATGTCATTTGTATCGTTTGCTTTGGCCGTGACATTGATTATACATACAGAATAAAACTGTACATTTTTATGAGCGTGACAGAAGTTGCGCAGCGTAAAGGCTATTACTGACCGTACATAGTGTCATGTTCTATACCCTTCCAGGGTGACTCGACTCATCCTACAGAAACTAAATCAGGGTAACTCTTCCTCACATACACAGTACTTGTTTCTAACATCCTATATACTTTGTTAGACACAATCGGAGAATAAAAATATTTTCAAGTTATTGTCTTTAACGGTAAGTATAAATGTTTTGGGGTACGAAGCATTTTTGCCCGATTGTCTGAATTTTGCCGGAGGCAAAAATTATACCAGGCCGGCATCGCAGCTTAATTTTATTCAAACTGGACAATAGAAGTTGGAAATTGCTGTTAAATGCGCTTTTCAAGAACCATAACTAGTATTGGTAATTTATATTTTTTACATATCTTTCGGAATGAATCCTTTCACAGCCAAGAATCAGACGCAATCTGTGTTTGGATTTCACTTGAAAGCTTCAGTGATAAGCACAGGAAGAGACGAAATACACAGTGCGCGTCCTTTGCATCAACTGATTGGAAGCGCTTTTGTCTTTTTACAGGTAACCCCGTTCAGTGATTGCCACCTCCGGAGACAACAAACATCTAAGCTCAGTACAATCTCCGGGACATGCTTTACTGAACTTGAAGACCACTTTTAGGTCCCTCGAGCACGTTCGCTGCCCCCCTTGTGCTCTTCGTCAAACGCTTTATGGACTACAGCCTGTCTTCACTCTCCTTGACGAAATTTCACAACTCTTGTTCACTTTGAAGAAGAACGAATAAAAACAAACAAACAAAGTATGGTTGTTCATTATTCACTTTCGCGAGAAAACTTTCTCGAATTACAAACATTTTCCAGGATTTTGTAGAGCAGACCAGTGGCTTTAGCTTGATTTGTTTTTGTTTTGAATTACAATTTTCATGAAGTCTGCCACATACCCAGCGCTTTTGAATTCGCCAACTGCAGTGTATTCCGCATATGGTGACCGTTTTTACGAAGCCTTCCGGGAATGGGCTTGTGGTTCTGCGGGGCCAATCCAACCCATAGTGTTTTGTAACTTAATACGGATCATTCTCTTTCTGTGCATGCTATCACTGCGTAGCGTTTTTCAAATTTTCGACTGTATTTTACCTCAGCGTACCGTACAAACAAACCGATTTTAATTGCAGCACTGTATAATGACAAAACAAATATTTCACAAAAGTAATGACGTCTGGAGACAATCTAACATTTACGATTTAAAGTATATTTTGACGAAAACCTATTTTTGAAGTCAAATCTTGAAAGTAAAGACCTACCTTTCAAAGCGATACCTCCCCAAAAGCAATTGAAAACCTTTGCAGCCTAATGATAATGACAGCCAGTTTGACAGTCACTTCCAGAATTCTGCTGTGGGTCTCACATGAACAAGCTCACCAGTAAGGTGTTTGGCTGGCGTCTCTAGCAAATAAATAATTTCCTGCAGTCTCCAGCCGCCAGGACGTTGGTTGAGAACGAGTTTAAAAAAGGTATCAGAGCTGTCTCTCCATCGCCACACAATTCTTTTGTCCTCAGTATTTTTTCTAAGTTAACACTTTGTACTGCCCTGAATTACGCCTGCAAAAATGCACAATTAGTCTCGCAGCAAACATGTGACAAGATCATGCTTTTCGTCAACAGTGGTTAACTTGACGGTGAATAGTATGACGAACCAATGCGAAAAAAACAATATATTCTGGTGAGTGTCTGCTGTTAACCACATCCCGATCCACCGGAGACTCGCTTTGGAAAATGTTCAGTATCGTCCAAACACATAATGCCCAAACAAGTCGGAAAATTTAAATACTTCTTTTGTGTTTGCCAGAAATTGACGAAAGATTTGAGACATTTCCAATGAAGCGAAAGTCTTCTGGTGATTATCGGAAAAGAAATCGGATCTTTGTTTCGGAAAGGTCATGTTCATTACTTTTTATGTTATTAGTTATATCACTTTTTACACCAAGGTTTCTCTGCTTATACCATGCAGCTTTTCCCTTCTTGCTTATCTTTGCCTAGAATAATTTTTAACGACCAAGTCTGTTTGCCGTCATTCTTGGTAATACCGGAGCTCAAAGTAAAAACATTCCCAAAGCTGATAATCCTCAATTCACATTAAGACAACTATATATCTTCGCACTTCTCAGGGATTGAAAGAACAGTCGTTTGAGTAAGAATGCTAAAAATGGTAGGTTTTCACAGAAAATAACGATACAAGCTCTTTATTTTGGCAATGGTCGATAAAACCAACACATGCTTATTACTATTTGGCACACATTTTTCAAAAACCTAGACGAATGAACAGCTCATAAATTTTTAGGCACTTTCTACATTTTAAATAAGCACAAAAATGATAGAATGTCATGGAGATTATCATTGGTGGGTCAGACGGCCAGCCTGAACTGTGTTTCAGTTACGGTACCGAAGCTCAGTGCATCGACGCATTTAATTTCATTGTTTCTAATGATGCATAATAACCTACTACAATGTTTCTCAGCCGGGAGTGCGTGGACTCTGGAGTGTAAAAGAAAGTAAAGCATGTGTCTGCGAATTATAGACTCCTGCAATATTATTCACAGGTAAATAAAATTTTTACACTTGGGCTGGTTGCAATTTGGATGGTGCCGACATTGAAATCAGATTTGAATCATACCGTCAGGCTTTCAGAATACGCTAGAGCGAAATGCATTTGCTGCTCGCAAAACTCGTAATCATACTGATGGGTACCATTTAGTTGAAATTTTGCGCACTCAAAATGTGCAAAGAGGAACCTTTTCTGGTTATACTTTTGTTACGGTCTGGGATTTCCTCCCCTATGTCTTTCAAGCATCGAAACTGTATATAAATGTTTGCATGTAGATGTGAATCAACCAAAAGATTCGTTATAGTCGATTGAATCGAGTTGTGTTCATGAAAGTTTCCCAACTGGGAACATGGCCTTAAGTGAATGACGCTTTCAAAAGAGCTAGTTTTGAATTTAAGTGTATGAAGTTATTGAGATACGTTTTCAGGCTGTACGTTCGGTTCTGATGCTTTTATGTCTTATAAACACCTATTCGTAACAAATTTGTATGTCTGCTTGGTCTAAATTATCCCACTGCTTCAACCGTTAAGTCATGCGGATATTTACCAACTATAAACATTGAAGTATTGCCCTAGTGTTTATTCGGGATGTTTGTCAACAAACTTGTAATATGCAGAGTATCCCCAACCATAGCTTCCGGGAGACTAAGATTCACTTGCTTTACCTTTTGCGCGTTCAACTGACAGGAGAGGAAAAGCTTGGAATTTCATTATAAATAAGTTTTCTTGTGCCAACTTTCATTTCTGGATATTACGTTATTACTTGGTATTTGCAACGATAGGGCGATTACGTCGACAGAAGCATAGCACAAAATCGTTACTTCGAAACACAAAATCGTGACAGTTCTGCTTAGAAAAATTTCCGAGGAAAACATGACTTTATACGCAATCTGCGATAGCATTATACAACTGAGCAACAACACAAAAAAAAGAAGTTCACAGATCAAGATACGACTGCAGTCACAACACAGTCTTGTCTTAAAAATGATTTAATTGTCTTTCCTGCTTTTTCAACTTTAAGCAAAATAGTTGGAATGCTATTTCCTGTACAAAGCACCGTGAGTTCGGACCCTGGCCTCGCGCGCAAGTCGAAGCACAAAATTCTCCCAAAGTTCTCGCCAGCGACCAACGGTCGGTTTCTCAGCTTTATTAAAAGAGTCAGCCTTGTGTTTCTCATCCAATCTCTTATGGGCATATTAAACCTCTTCATAAATTTTTTTTCTCTTTGTTTTATTTGCTTTCTAATATTTTCTCTAGCGACGCGTTAAGAAAGCATTTGTTTGGTGACGCAAGGCTCCCGCGAGTACAGACGACACGCTAAATCTGAAGGTCTCGTGAGCTTGTCTGTGACAGCCAAAATTAGATTTGATTCATTCGTGTGCTTTCCTGTTACTTTGCATTGAAAGTTGATTTGAAAACCGTTTGTCGTCCGTGCTTGCTATATCACCCAAGTTGTTTTGAATTTACTCCCACAACAAATTACCCAGGCTGCTGCCTTTTGCGCGGAGAGGGAGCTGTACTCTATTTATTCTTTTAATTTAACATGATGCATTATTTGCAAAGATAGCCCAAGGCATGATGTAGGTTGCAAGTCGTAAGTGGCATTGCTGTGATTTTGAGCAAACGCCCGACACTTGTGTTCTGCGCGAATGTTGCTGACTGACGTTTGTGTTTACGAAAAAAGCGCGGCTATTATTTTGCATTGGCACTTTGCAATTCCACTTGCATTAATGCGACTTCCAGCGCTTTTCTGAACAGTTTTACAAAATCAATCACGCAGCGTGCGCGACATAACTACAGTGAGGTGCAAAGGTCAAGCAAAGCATTTCCACCTGCGCGTTATTCGATCTTCCCTGTCTGCGCATAAAAACGCTTTTTACCAATACAGAACGCGACGAAACAAAATTAAACAAAAATACACGATAAAATGAGTGCAATTCCCGCTGCAAATTATCAACACATAAAAACGTCACATATGGTTTGGCTGCACATTCTATCCTAAGGCAACATTAATTTTAATAATATTCGTCAACGAGCAAGCGTGCGTGCACAAATTTAGCTGAAGATGCGAAAAAAGCGTGTAATTAAACAATTGGATTATCCGTTCTTGTTACATGCCTGCTGAGCATAATTCGAACTTTTGTTGTTTGACAAACCTGTTTGAGAATCATGCTCGCCGGACTCAGTTGGCATGCAACACTAACATCTAAATTAAGGTGGGCGTCAAGGATGCTGGTTTCAAATTAACAATCTGAAACGAGCGCTATTTTGTTGTCTAACTGTTAATGTCCTCAAACTTGCTTTCCATGTCTCGTATTTCTACTACATTCATAAAATGTCACATAAAAGGAACACAAGCTGGAGTCATCACTTGTACCTCTCAATGGTACAATTCAATTTTTAAAATGCTTTCATAGAAAGCTTTATTTGACCTTTTCTTGCTTTCAAAGCCTAAGATACAATCCAAAAATCGAAATATTTAAGGTTTCCATTTTCAGGTTGTACTGTCTCAAAATTAATGACTACGTTTTATGAAATAAGAAAAGAGTGTCATTTCGTACCGGCATTGGAACTAATCGAATGTCCATTTCAGTTTAAACAGCCCAGTTTGTGTTCTTGATTGCCCAATTGCAACAAGACAGTTGGTCTATGGTTTTCCCCCTAAAAAGTATGAACAACTTGCAACACTAATTCTTTCCTAACGCAAAAGTGTACATTTGCCAAATACTGTAAGTCAAAAAGTTTTCAAGATATCACTGATTTGTACAATTAAGTTGAAAAATGACTTGCTCAATCTGGGAAAGTGGGCCTGCGAACAGGTTCAGCCAGCACATTTGCCTAACAATCGAAATATTTAATCTAAATGTTCTTCAGCAGTAGCGTTGCACAAACGATTTCCAAAGCAATTTGATTCCACGATGATGAAGAAGCGCGCAAACACACCCCAGTATTCTGCAAGTGTAAGTTCTGGAAATAGTAAATCGATTTCATCGAAAGTCAGTAATAGGGGAAATGATGTCGTGGGCCCACAATGTTTGGACATGTTGCTTTACACCTTGGTATGTTCACAACTGTTGTGTAAAATAACAATTTGAAATAACATGTATGCATTTAACTTCGTAATCACTGTAACTTCATACATACACCATCACTCTTTTCTAAACGAAAGCATATGCTACTGTTATTGATTGAAAAATCGTAGAAACTCCACGTTATGCTGCGTGCATTACAATGACGGCAAGATGCATTCTTACGTACGTGCAACGATCTTGACTTTCTTTCTCTGATTTTGTTCACTTACAGAACGTCTCGACAAAAAAACAGTTGTTAGTTTTTGACAAAATATCAGTGCAACGTTTCCACGAGATACGCACTGCTGAGCCCAACATCCAACAGTTTTGAAAATAGTCACTTCGAGCATCAAATTAGAAACTATGTCTCTTCTCACGTAATGAGGTCAAGTTACACGGGAATTGTTCAAAAAGATGAAAGTCATTGATGACCAGCGCATTGTATGTTTTGTACAAGAAACAACCATTTTTCCAATACAGTATTTCGTTGTTTTAAAGCCAGCGCCGTGTAGCACAAAGGAATTAAATTTAGCATAAGTGGCGATCCGTAAAGGTATCTTTTGTCCAGATGCTTTGAAATGACGAGTTTGCGTTTGGTTCGGTCCAAGTATTTCAGTTAAATTGTCAGCAAATCTCCTGTTTCATTTTCTTTGTGAAAATATTTCTTGTTTGTTGCACTGGGTATTGACGCTATTTACTTATCGGTGGCAACAAGCAAATGGTCTTGTTGATGGAAGACATCAACAGGGCCATCGTCGGGTGTGTCCTTAGAAAATTTCGTTTCTGCATTCGGTTGTTGGATGTACTTATTGGTAAGTCTGCAACAAAAAACGCAAAATAACGATTCTCTTCTCTACAGTTCAGTTTAATATACAACGAACTCTAATTACTAAGTAGATTTCTGAGTTATTCAAACAGATTCCTCTTATCTTAGATTGTGGTCAACGTTTTTATTCGTCAAGTGCACTGCAGTAGTTTTGTTGAATGACCTCTTAAATCACAGCTCATGAAGGTGATTTTTGCAGCATAGTTGTATTTCGCGGATTTTGCCATAATTGCTGCAGCTGCAAGCGTTTGAAAATAAGGTACCCACACTCCACAGCTCAAAAGCAGTGGTTGTTGAACTATTTTGATCCTCGGACCGGTTGTGCGTTGGAGCTTGATGTTTTGCAATACTTGGATGCAGGACACTTTTCAAAGCACAGAATGTTTTGGAGAATAACGATGAAGTAAAATACTAAATACTTTCATTATCATTTGCAGGTAACGACGCTGTCGCTTCGTTGCAATCGCTTGCTACATTCCAGCAAGTTTAACTCTTCGCTGAAGTGACTGTGGGTGATTGTGCCTGTGATAAGTGACTGTGACTGTGGGTTGCAGGCAACTTTAAATGCTCACAGTTCGAGTTTATTTCTGCTGATCAAGGTTAATATTTGAATTGAGATACAGGCAAAGTTCGAAGTAACTACCTATGACTTCCTAGATTCTACATGAATAAGAGCTGATGATGCCTACTTCGAAGGCGAAATATACAGGGTGTCCATAAAGTCCTGCACACATTAAAAATTTTTATATCGCAAAAACCACATAAGGTAGAAACTTTACATTTTCGACAGTGAATTATACTACCATAAAGTTTGTTTGTTATTTTTTACAG
>Ga0210059_1003866_pt1 | contig 24087 bp, 14 predicted proteins | sample Ectturendosymbi2_FD_188042 | JGI IMG/M metagenome (GOLD analysis project Ga0210059, IMG submission 188042) | Ecteinascidia turbinata endosymbiont from Florida, USA - Sample 2 (SPAdes) (version 2) | ecosystem: Host-associated > Tunicates > Ascidians > Unclassified | place: Key West, Florida...
CAAAAGCTTGTGTTTCATCAAAGTAAATGTATTTGCGCCATCAAGCGTATACTCTCTACTACCGCCATGTATGTATCCTCGTCTTCCTTCATGTATTTGCGTATTCCATGTTACTGCGATCCATGCTTAAATTCAAGCGCCTAGCGTGTGGGAGTGAAGACGTTGCTGAACACAATACACCAACCATGCCCAGTCTAATCATCCCTAAAATCCTGATTGTCTCCCCATGTGGTGATATTTCATGCCCCCCTTTAAAAATCAAATTGATGTTGGGCACCACTGCTCGAAACCACACAAAAATATCGAGATACTCTTCAAAAAGGAAAGAAAGCGTGAGGAGTTGTACGTGGCTGTCAGTGGATGGCACGTTCTTTTTCACCACTAAGGGATATCCAGTCATAACATGTGATGTTCGTGGTAAAAATTTCGGCTGCTATCTTGCTATTTGAGCTCATCTGCAGCGATGCTAGTTGCTTGTCATACTACGTTCAACTTCATTCAGACGTGGCAAAGGTTATTGTGACGCGTAGAAATGGTTATTGTGACTAGCATTCGCACGGAAAATCGAGAACTGAGAACAAAACCACTGCAAGCATGCAAAAACGAAAAGAAAAAGTCTCACACTCTGTTGCCTGAATCAGTTTTCCTTGAAAGTTCTCATCAAGCATCAGCTGACTTTTGACGCAACAGGCGCAGATCCAGAAGTATTCGAAGTACTCGACGTTACGACGCATGCATCGATCAGTTGTGACGCATTATGATTCATTGTGACGTGACACAGGTTAGGTGGTGGTGAGCGGCATGCACTTCCGCAAGCAAAAAAAAAACAGCACACACCTTTTCGGAACGAACAGAAGAAGAAGAGCCAGCTCCGCGTCGCACGGACGACATGGAGCTGGTGGGGGTGGTGGACGGGGTGGTAGCTACCTTGCCGTCGGGGCCGAGTTCACCGTCTTGTCCGTAAGGTCTGTAGTTTCCAGGAGCGGCAGGAAGCAGCAGGCGAGAAAATTCTAGTTTCCCTTCTGCCGAGGACCGCTGCGTTGCGGGCGAGGAGTAGGAGTGGATGGTACTGGCCTCCGCGTCCTCCTCCGTCGGGTCGGTGGACAGGTCCAGTTGGGTCTCGCTGGTTGCGTACTTGTTGCTCCCTGGAGCGGAACGAAGTGTACTGACGTAACAGAAGCCAATGCGCTTCAAAATTTCAGCATGCGGTCGCTGTAGCACGACAATGGCGGTAGAAGAGAGCACAGAGTGGATGACACATTTTATCGACCCTAACAGTGGACAGCAAGCTGCACAGAAGCAACAAGGCCAGCAATCCATATGTCGGCCAAGAATGCCATTTCTAAACACTGACTTAATTTATTGTCCATCGCCCCTGACAAGCTATACTATCATCAAGTATCATTTATTCACTCTGATCAGCGTTTTCCGGGCTTCTCCTAGGTCAGGGGTTCCGAAAGTGGTGCCTCAATACCGCCAGGGAGTATTGCTATTAGATGTTGGGGGTGTTCAACAGTGTTGGGAAGTAAAGTCCAAATCCGGACTCAAGTCCTCATTCTCCAAGACAGCGTTTCTTAACCTTTTTCTACCTCAGCACGCCTTTTGGTCACGCACAAGCAGTACAGCACCCCTACCATTGGCTAACACCTGGTTACTATAAGGATAAAGTAAAGACAAACGTATTCCTTTTACCTTTTACTGCCACATGTGTGACCTTCCCACCATCCCCTGAAATTGATTTCAGCACCCCAGGTTAAGAAACCCTGCTCTGAGAACTTAATGGACTTGCTTCCGTCCAGATTGACTTTGACTTTATACCCATTGACTTTGCTAGTAAACTTTGCTGAAAAGGTTGACGAATATTCGTCTTAGGGGTATTGAGGTGTTAAAACTTTAAAGACCACTGTCTTGGATTCTTAGCGCACGATGTTCATTTGAATATTTACGTAAGCGCACATTCAGGCAGAGGCAAGCAGGCTGCAAAGTTGTTAACCATTTTCAGTGCCATTGTCACTCGTGCTGGTTATTGAAGGCTGCAACAAACTAACACCGACAACGCGGGTTTCACCTCAATAAATCGATCTACTCCTCGATAGAAATTTCAGCTCAGCTATACGTGCACTACAGACCCGTAGCCACGGGGCGGAATTCGGGGGCAGTGCCCTCCAAAAGATTTTTTGTGTCCCCCAAAATTGTGTTGTGCCCAGAAACATTTGTTTTAAACATATAACAAAACAAAAATCTTGCCCCCTAAAAATGTATTTCCCCTCATCAAACCTTAAAACCTGGCTACGGGCCTGGTGCACTAAATGTCGCAAAACATCATTGCAACAAAATGCTGGCGCCACCAACAAACCAGTGGTCACGATCATTACAAACCCGACAAAGAGGAAGCGGCATCAGCGTCGTCGGCTTGCAACTGTTCTTGCTGCGGTTCATCGCATTTAGGGTTTTCGGAGCCGGCCTCGTTAGTTTCGTGGATGGTTTCCTCCAACAACAGTCTGAGAGACAAAAACACACCCAAGGCCGGTTCGCAGCAGCTCTTGTTTCTTTATGGTTTGACCGTTCGCTAATAATAAATAGTAATTGAAATAACGAAATAATGCATGCTGGTTGGAATCGTTATTTTTTGGTTTAATGTTTCTGCAGGCTGGAACTCCGTGTTTAGATTCTTTTCTTGATTTACGGCAAATAAGGACAAACAAACCTGAACTGCGCTTTGCTGGGCCGTCGAAAACGCGTTACTATATGCAGTCCTGTCGCCACGGGGGGCTTTGGTGGGCTAAGCCCCCTAAACAATGAACGAAGTCCCCCAAATTGAAATATGAAACACTACAAATCAGTGGAGTTTGTCAATTTTTACAAATGTCAAGCCCCCTTTACAGAAGTAAAGAACAAGTCTTTCTGGTGACGGTTCTGACTATATGAGTCCTGGCCCGAAAGCGAAACCGCAAGTCTGTCCCGGACATGTGGTTGTAGCGATGTTGTTGCCGAAAACAAATAGTGCTGGTTAAGTAACAGCTGCTACGAGGACTCAGTCAGTATTAATGCCACGATCGCTATCCTTGACCTGGTAGCGTCGACTGTAAGATTCTTTGACGACAGAATAGAAAAGGCTTGGTGTTCACGGTTTGTAAAAGGAAATATGCCATGTGAATCAGCATGTGAGCAGGCCTTGGCAGCACCAAAAGGCTGTTAAAATGTATGGCTGCAAATTGCTTAAAAAAGCACTTTGACTTGGTGCAGATGTGACGATTGTTGGTGTTTTTAAGCAACAACTGAGGCTTTTTTATTTGTTGTTAGTATAATTTTTACTAGCTGGTGTTACCTGCTTGTGACTAACGAAACGCAAGAAACTTTTTCTAATCAGTCAGTGGTGTGCGACATGTTGAGGTGCGCCATTGAAAAGTGTTCTGTAAGAGGTTGCTCTTCAATTGGTTTTGCATTCCAGGTGTGTGGTCTGAATTTGTAGGTTAAGTCCCAAAGCATTGAGCTCACCAACTGTTTTTGCAAACAACAAATGACCATGAACTTACCGTTGGTATAGTGGATGCGAGCAACCTATTTTAGATGTCAGCCATATTAAACCCTGGCGCTAAAGAGTTGCAATACAATCTAGGGGAATTTTCGTAAATGGGCTACGGCATTTTGCGCACGTTGCGAAACTGATCGAACAGCTATTCTTCGGCTTAAGTAGGTTATTTCGAGGGTAATGTTGCCACTCGCATAAGATCTTTGAAGCACTAAACGTGTAGAAAGGCGTTTGCGCTAACGTACACCAGTTAACTATGTTAATAGTCTGGTAAGACGTATTGAAAATGAAAGACAGCTCGAAGCGACAAATAAATGCAAAGTCGATCACCTGGAGTTAACGGGGCTCGCACGTTGCTTTCGTCTGGGCGAGCTTTCCCCCGAGCCTTCCTCGTCCTTGATGCTTTCAACAAGAGGGTAAGGCAGAACGTCGTATCCGCTGTAAAGCAGAATGCATACATAATCTCGGGAGCGCTTGCGACGAAAGCAAGCACAAATACAAACATACATCAATACAAAGCCCGGTATTTAGGCGCTGTATAGCTTTTCCTAGAATTTCACTGCAAGCAGAAGTATTGATGCAAGTTGGTGTGCTTATTTGAAATATAGTTGAGTCATTTCTTCGAGTCACGAGTCAACTTGACTCACAAGTCAGAGTCATCAAAAACTTATTCAACTTGAAGTCATGACTTGACCGAGTCAGAGTCGAGTCAGTGTTTTGCAAGCTCGAGTCGAACAAATTGAGATATTTTTTCTTTTTTTGTTGTTTTTGCTGTCGGACAGATTAACTACTTGTTACAGCACGTTTTGCAGACTTTGAAAATATGACTCGATTCGAATCACACGTCGAAACGTTGTGACTCGAGAGTCATTGCATTATTGCTGACGCGATTGACTCGAGTCGAGTCACCAAGCTCGTGAATCAAAACATTACCTCGAGTCACGCAATCACTGCTAGAAACTGATGCTATTGTCACTATACTTCGAGGATCGGCCAAAGGTCAAAGGGATTTTCTTTAAATATGTTTCGAAGTTATTTGCAATCGATTGCTTTTTTTCTAGTTCTTACATCCAATCTCGTAAATTTTTAGTGTTGCCTTAAGCCCGATGCATATGAGTATGTAAAAGCGATCTCAGAGGTTAAACATACAGAAGTGTATCGATTTCGGAATTGGCAGCTACAACCTCCTTTGCCTTTGAGACTAAATGCAACGGTTAAACTTACAAAGGTGTAGATATCGGTTTCGCTTCAATGTCCTCAATCAGTTCCAGTAATGACTGGCTTTGGCTGGTTTTTGACGAAGACCTGTAACCAGCTGTTATTTGGAACTCTCGGCCCATTTCTCCTGTAACAAAAAGTATGGTGACTTCTCATTAATCGTTACTTCCATTCACTTCGTGACAATAATTACATCTGCAATTTACTTTAGAGCAGTGACTCTCAACGTGGTCCACAGTGAGTTCCAAAAATTATTGACAAAACGTTCCTGAACAACAACCTTTACTGAGTTCACTGACCTATGCACAATACACTTTCGACTAGTTGTTCATGAGGTGTCAGCCTAGCAAAGTGGTCCATTGGATATTTTTAGATGGTCCATGGGCCAAAAAAAGTTGAGAACCACTGCTTCAGAGTGACTGTGTAGCGACGTGCGCATACGTGTTTATTTGCAGTGCTGCAGCAAAAAAGAAGGAAAGAAGACTGAAAATTGACTATGACAGCGTCTTTGCTCTCTACAGTATTTCAATGATCTGCGCCCCTTCTTCGTAAATGTATTAACGTAAAAAATCGCAAACGTTTGTTGAAAATTTTACTTTCACGCAATGGCACTACTGTGATCAGTGCCGCAAACACCTTCACATTTGTTCAGCAATCAAAGTCAAATTAAACTTAAGCATACGCTACAGATAATAAAATTATATGCTTACAGACAACAGCAACCTATTTTCTTGACAATAATCAAAACCCCCCACCTTTTAATAATTTTTAAAGCGATTTACAACTTTTCGTAAGAGATTTAATACTGCACTCGTAAAGGAAACCTCCGCCCGAAACCCTTCGACTTCAACAGCACCACCAATGCAGTCTATCTTCCTGAATATTTTCTGAATGAACAAAACTCACCAATTACCGGCTCCCTGTTTGCACCCACAACTTGAACCTGTAGAGAGAATTTTCGTCCTTGAATAACTTCAATGTATTTTTGCCCTGGTGGCATTATCACTTGAATTTCGAATGCAATTGTTTCAGGTTTCCCGTTGATCCACAGTCCTTCGTAGATTGCGCCGCTCGCGTGAACCATTCTACCTGCAAGTCAAGCACCTTTGTCAACCATTAATGGCATTTTGCAAGCGACAAACACGCTATGATTGGAATGAAAAGAACGTTGCTGTCTAGATTTCTTAGCAAGCATAGCAAGATCCGCAACTTGACGCAATTTGCAATCGCAAAAAATTGCTGAAGTAAGTCATTGACGTCACTGAAGTGCTTCTTGAACAAACTCCAAATTTACTGAAAAGCAGAGAAAAAATTTTTCTTACATTTCGGTCAATTGTGACCTCGATAAATTATACATTAGAAATTCGCAAGATTTTTTGCAAATATTGGACAATCGTTTGGCGGTACCATCAGCTGATAACCAAACACTTCATTTTCTCTGGAGAAGGAAATCACATGCGCTTGCGCTACTATCAAGAAGCACCAACAGCATCTATATAAACGCATGTCTTTTCAACACTGTTAGCTTTATTTAAGCACATATGACATGTGCTCCATAAAAATGTCGAAACGCTACAACACATAAACTGTATGGTTTCAGAAAACTGGAAAAAAACTTGCAGTCAGTTTTCTTTTCACAGTGAATAGTGCATTGCTTCACAGGTATCAACCACCCCGAGACTTCCTCACCTTGACCGTTGAACATGTCTGCTCTCCACTGTCCTTCGTAAACACTTCCATCTACACAGTTCAGTTCCCCATGGCCGTGTCGATACCCTTCTACCCACTCCCCCTCATATTCATCACCGTTTCTGTAATCGTAAAACACATGTTCTAAACATATGATGGAAAACGAAATGAAACCATCAACTTCTACGCAAAATCTAGTTTTATGTTTTAAAGAATATGCAGACGACTTTGTGTGGTAACCCGACATCAGAGTCAGACCACAAGAAGGTAGGCAGTCAGGCTTTAATTCACTACACGTTTGCACTAGGTTGAAACATACGCATCTGCTGAAGCAAAATAATGATAAACCATGCTAAAAACGTCAATAAAAAAACTTTTCCCCTTGCTTAAATAGAAGAAAAAATAAACAAAAAATTTGCGTAAATTGTCTTGGCACTATGAAGTGAAAACCGCTTCCTAACTTGCCGGGCATTGGAAATTATTATTCAGCAGTTATTGGCCCCAATTAACATCACCGCGTAGAACGAGAATCCAGCTTATTACACTTTGAAGTAAAATTCCACAGAGATCATTCTTTTTGATTCATTAGCAGGAAAAAAACGGGAAAAGTATAACACTGCCCTGTAACCATTATTTTAACACCAATAACCAGTTTCCAGTGTCATACCAAATATTGGGCTACAGGACAGATGCTTCAGGGTCAGAGCGTCAGCCAAAATTTCATGCAAAAACCTTGAAGATAAAATTTTGATGTCACTTCAGATAATGAAAAACGGTATTTTGTCTTTGTGATAAAAGACTTTGTATTTGGATGTGTATAAAGGTTTATTGCTAATACATTCTTCCGTCTGATTTTTTTCGGCTCGTCTTTGTTTGTTTGCCGTGGATGTGTTATCGTAATTTTACGCAGATAGTTTTCCACAAATTTTGCCAGGGTGCGCCTAATCTACCGCATTAACTCGCAAGTCTAATTTACATGATGAGCTTTGACGCAAAATACGCTTGTCGTAATAAGGCAAAGCCCTAAATTTTGCTTAGGTGCTGTTGCTAGGAAAGTTTTTAAGAATCTTTCACCTTGTTCTGAACGCATTTTTTATTTCGACTGAAATATAATTTTTCGTAGATAAGCGTTGCACACGTAATTAAGTTTTGTACGACGCAGCGAATTTAAAATTGACAAGAAAACTTTTTAGTGTGTGTGCGTGTGTGTGTGCGCTCAGTGGAGCAGTGCACACCGCGAGTGTCCAATCATGGAAAACACTCTTTTGCAATTGAAAAAGCTGACGATATTAAACGATCACGGATGGTTCAACACTCTCAACAATGCTTTGCTGTAGCGACACTTCTGGATACGAAAAGCTATTTGTAGTTGACGAACATAAAGTCGTAAAATAGTGGCGAATCTTTATCGAGCTAGGCATCTATACCTATAGCAATTTATGTCAAAATTATTGCTTGTTCTAAATGTTTGCATAGCACATTTGCTGTTACCAGGTTTACTTTTTTGTATTTTGCCGTTGAGTTAAAAGAACTTTCATTTTCACATATTTTTACCAGAATATGCTTTTGACTCAACAAAACCTCAATTCGTCACCACTACAGGTTCTCAACCCAGGTTTTCAACTGGAAGTTTGAAATGTTTGTTTGCATTGCAAAACATAAAGCTACTAGTTTGATAAGTAACTGAAGTAAATTTCTGCCTGCCGGCAGGAAACTCATCGACGTGAATAGACCTGCATCACATATATGATCGGAGCAGGGTTTTGTAGCAACCAGCTGAAGTGACATTAAACATAAATAGTATGATGTCTACATGTGACCTAAAATCTCTTAGGTTTCTACGAAGCAGAGGAAACGAGACAGACGCATGTAAACAGGCCTTCCGAAGTTATTGTTGCAGGCACAAAGATGACGAAAAAGCTGACAGCAAACAGCTTTGAATCATTACAGCACAGTATAGTACTGCGTGTCTTTGTGGTGCCATATCACTGATTAAAACTTTTACTGAAGGAACAACAAACTCAGAGCAAATTTATTGTTAGAACTAAAAGTTAAACTGACCCAAAAGTTTGAATTCCTTGACCATGTTTTTTGTTTTGGTACCATGATCCTTCATATTCATTACCATGGCGATCTCGAAGAATGCCCGTGCCACAACGCTGATTGTTCTGAAACTCTCCTTGAAACTGGCTTCCATCTGCGTAATTCATCACACCATGGCCATGCCTTTCACCTCTGAAAAATATCCAGTATGGACTGAAACGTCGGAAATCAATTTAACTTCAATTAACCCAAGAATAAAAGATTCCATGGAAACATAGCTTTTTATATGCAGTAGGAGCGCAGACCACCCTGAGTTCTGGCAAGACTCGTCAGCTTCTATCAACTAGGATAAAATACGCAAGTAACAAACGCTGAGAAAACAACCATTCAAGAAACGTTGGAAGTTTGTCTTTACAGATCTTGCAAGCATTTGACCACGACACTGTTTATTAACATTTTTTCAATCCATAAAATCTACTTTCAACACAACAAGATTTAATGGGAAAAAAACAAAATAATAATTTGACAGGCGGCAAACTACTGCTAGCGCTAGGGTTTTCATATTACACTTGTTATGTCATAATCTATAATTGATCGTCGCCAAACATGCTGCGGCTAAATAGAACTCTGGAATCCAGAAAAGTGCACTATATTGAACATTTACCAGGAAGATGCACTATAACCGACAAAGTCAGAAAAATGCATAATATCCAACACAAACGAGTTTATCTACGGAAACAAGCACCACTGCCTCATTGAGGCAGATTTCCTCGAAACCAATCCCCACTATTTTTGAATTAAGAAGCTGCATTACTTGTTACTTCCACCTACATCAAAAACAAAACTTCATACATTTCACATTTTGCCGAAGCTAGTATGCGAAAAATAATTACTTTTACATGACAAGAAACAAATGGGTTCAAATGTACTTGATTTCAAATTTGCAAAATATTTAATACGAAACAAAACATTTTTGTGTGTCATGCGAAACAAACTCATTAACAGGCAGAATATGAAATGAAGCATGTAATATAATAACACTTTCCCAAACAAAGCAGAGTTCAAACTTGAATTTCACACCATTTCTGAAATCCTAAAAACGAACACAACATACTATTGTAATCGACAACAATGAAATACAAAGAAGTTACTTTGAAAACTCTCCAGAGTAAGTGTTTCCAGAAGATTGCCACTTACGAAAGCCATGACCTTCAATTTCTCCATTTTTGAATTCTCCTTCATAATAGCTTCCATCAGCCATCATAAGTTTTCCATGACCTAGTTTCACGTAGGTAAATATTGGTTAGAAGCAAGATTTTTACAAACAAAAAAACAACCATACCACCACATCCACTTTTGTTATGAGTGGGCAGGTGGGTAGGCAGGTAAGTAGATTTATGCATTTTTTGACTCAAACCATCAAGTACTAGACTCAATGCAAGATCTCTCCAACACGATGTGCCCACAGCAACACCACCCCGTGGTGGCCCTGATATCGCAACAGTTGCTGTGTACATAGTGCGACCGGTCTGTCATACGGTGTTATTTGGGCAGCTACTGTATTACCATGAAATGCGTAAAATAACACAAACCCATCGCGCATCGGTCGTCGCGCGCGTGACCAAGGACCGCCTTCCGACTTTACACAGTGGCTTCCGTTCGAAACATTCGTGATTGCCTCCGCCACCAGCTATCCACAACTGGAAGCCCCACGTTGCGCCCGCTATGCACCTGGAGAGGTGATTGGGGACAGCGCAGAGTGCTTTTACTCTGGGAGATTTGAAAGCCACGTGCAAATGGCAATCTTGCCACAAGCAACTGGAACCTGCAACATCACGTCGCTCTCAGGAAAAGAGCACGAACTGGTCGAGGAAGCCAAACGATATTCCCTGGATGTTGTTGGCATCTCTTCGACTAAGCGTCGTGATTCTAACACTGTTGACGTGGATAATGGTTGGAAACTCTTCTACTCCGGCGTTGACCCAGCAAAGTTTGCCCAGGCTGGAGGGGATACTTTTAAACCGCCTGCTGGAAAGTTGTGTTGATGAATGGATCCCACTAGTAGGAAGGCTGTGCATGTTGACTTTGAAGTTGTTAGACCACTGCCTTTGTTTAATACAGCTATACGGCCAATGCTCAAGTGCACTGCACCTTGAATTCGTGGAAGAAATTAGTCATGCCCTACGAAGGGTTAAACCAACGAATCCGCAATCCTTTCGGTAGGTTTCAATGCACATGTGGGGAACGATTCAGGATTATAGAAGGGTATGTTGGCCCACAAAGTGATGCTGGCGTGAATGATAACGAAGAGTTCATGCTGCATCTGTGATGTTAACAACGCACCGCGCATAATGAACACTTTCTTCGAACACAGATTTGCACAATTACACCCAGGGCAAAGGTTCACTGAATCAACGGTCACTCGTTGATTTCTGCACAGTTACAGAAGACTTGTTCCGTTCAGTGTTGGACGTTTGTGTCAAAAGAGGTTCAAACTGTCGACCGATCACCACCTGGTAGTCTGCAACGCACATCTTAAAAAACCAACAGGGCCTAAATAAACGTGCAAGATTAGGAGGTCTAACCGAATAAAGTAGGAGGCCTCATACCCGAAAGTTCTCGGAATGCACAGCGGACGTAGAGGTGGAGTGGTAGCTGTTCAAAGTAGCTTTGGCTTCATCCGATTGTTGGGTATGTGGATGGAAACGACTCGGTGTGACGAAAAATGGAAAAAGTGTAACCGCGTGATGTGTCCAGGAGATAAAGATGCTACTAGAGCAAATAAAGTAGCATACAAGGCATGACTTCAAAACAAAGCCGCATTTTCTTTGCATACGATATACGCCAGAGATGAACTTGGATTTCGATTACATCCTACCTGATTTCGTGTTTTTGATGAATTCGGATTGGATTTTATAATTTCTGCTTAACCGGATTTGGAACGGATTTCATAATTTTGTTTTGAACTTCTTCGCAACTTTCGGTTCAGTTTCGAGGCTGCAGATTACTGTAACTGTGAAATATGGCTTAGTGAAGTTACTCACGTCCGTCGGGATTGTACAAATGTGCGACGTAGGATTTCTTCCAGGGGGGCAATAGTGGATTTTTCCAGGGGGAGCAAAAGCGGTGAAATTTCATTTCATCCACTCGAAACTAAGAAAACCACGTTTTTGCTGAAAATTTAATAGGAAAATGTCAAATTCCAAATCTGTGGGGGCCTTGCCCCCCTCCCAACCCCCATGATTGTACATCACGTTTATTGAAATTCTGAGCCTTGACTATGTCTAGTGATACAAGTCTGCTCTCTTATGTATCATGTCATCAAAGTTACGGACTTGGTATGACTTTCATTGATCCAGTCCATTTTCTTGACTCATGAGTGTTATACATACTGTAATACCTACTACCTAGTAACATTTTTCACAGTTCATCATTATTTGTATGTGCAGTCTAGGGCTAATGAGTTGTTTGTGCTGTATACCTGTTAATCTTTCTGGTTTGATCTCTTGCACACTATATCTGACTAACTCAGCTTAACTGATTTTTCACGACGTTGCTGCCAATACTGATTACCTTGCAGTATCAATTATTGCGGTGTTGTGAGGACAAGGCAGAGCATACATTAATTGAATTTATTTCAAAAGCTATATGTTCGTTTTTGAATCTTTGATTTGAATTACATATAGCTTAATAAGTGATAGAACGTTTCAGTTGACGTGGAAATATGAAGTGACAAAATGCAAATAAATTGAACATTACACAGAAGTTAAAAACAAAGCACACCATCAATGAAAAACAAATACCACAGAGGGTGAAAAGCATGTCTGTGTGGAGAGAGCACCAGGAAGGATAAAGGAACTCTATAAAAATGGCACTGTATACAAATTTACAGAAAATTAGAACGAACACACAAATGAAGATTTAACTGATATGGTGGCATGAGAAGACATTTTTGTATTGCTTTCCGAATGAAAAAAAGAATATTTAGTTCTTCACAATCATTCTGATTGCTAGAATCAGAGTTGAAGGATCCTATACCCAGTGTTTTTTAAGGTGTTGTGAGGCACTGAAACGGTTTCTCAAAATACAGTAGAAACTCACTTTACTGCCAAAATCAAAATACATTAAAACCTTGCTTTACTTACGGCCATCTTGGTGTTCAGATAAAATAGTTGCAGTTACTCAAAATGTCTTCGCAGTCAACAAGGTCAAACCTTTAAAAAATCCAGGCTCTTACTACAAAGCCTTTATTTATTTAGCACTTCCATGGTAGCTTACCTGCCCTGTACCTACATTGTTTTTTGTTGTTTGTGGAAATGATTTCAACAATTGCTTTCTAGTTTTTTGAATATCATTTCAACAGTTATCAAAATGTGATCCATAGCAATTTTGCTTGAGATGAGTAATTCTGTTTTTGTAAAATTTGTACCAAGCTCAGATTACTGAATTTTTTGTTGATAAAACTGTTTTACACAAGGCATTACTTTTAGAATTGGATGTTGACAAACCTTTGTTAAAATTTTCAGGTGCACATTTTACTCTACTTTGTAAATAAAGATTTACACTCAAAATAGATCAAAACAACTCCCTAAGCTATTAATAGCAAAATGGTAGCCCAGTATTAAAGCTATCCATGACAAATGTCAACCATTGTAGCTAACCACAGCAAATGTTAGGTCATTGTGTATTTAGTTTCAGTGCTATGTTTGCTTTAGAAAACTCACTTTTCTGTTAAATCTAACATAAATTTCACAACATTCCGAAAGTTGAAAAATATTCAAAATGATAAAAATCTAATTGTTTACAAGAGAAAACTCACAATTTAAAGTTATACTGTGATATCTGGTTTTATATTTCTGTTCATGTTTGTTTGCATGTGCTGGCAAGATTCTTTTTCAAATACAATGTTTTGAAAAACACTTTTATCATAATGCAGTTGTTTCAGAAGTGCAGAAAAACTTTCTAGGCTCTTCCTGGAAAACAATATTCAACCAAACAATGATGGCCTCTTGTTCAACAATAGCAGAGAAATGTGCAAAGATTTCAAATATGCAATAAGAGCCTTTTGTACTGCAGTGGAATAGCACTAAGCAGATACACTTCCAAGTGCCTACAAGACTACCCTTCCAGAAAGTTCTGGCAAAATATCAGAAATAGAAACACGAAACCCATGCCCCCATGGAGTGTGGAGCACAACTGGAAATGATGCAATGCGGAAAAACTCTTTGAAGCTTCACTGAATTCATCAAAACACAGCAATAATGACTTGACACCTTTGTAAACCAAATTCTAAACAACCGTGACAATTTTCAAGAGGTTGACTATCTTACATGCAACAGTGATAATTTTGAATTCCTAATTCACAAACTTCCTTAACCTAAACTGCTAGTAAAGATGAAATTTTGGCTGAGCTTATAACCTGTGCTGACCTCAATGTGTGTTTTTATCTCAGTGTCTATTCAGTGTCTGCTGATGGATAGTAAAATTCTACAACAATGCATGAAAACTCTTATTGTGCCTATTTGCAAAAATAAGAATGGTGAAAATTGTGCTGGTAATTGCAGACCTGTTTCTCTGTGAAACACTATCTCCAGGTTATTTGAACAGTTTTTTTATCCTACATTTCACAATTTGTCACTACCACTGATAACCAGTTTGGCTTGAAGTCACTACATGACACTGACCAAGTGTGCATTTTTATTCCATCATGGTATACCATATTACCGGTTGGTAAACAAATACACCCCAGTGCTTTTAAATGGATCTAAGGTGTTTGTCATAACTAATCACAGCCAATTGCTACTAAAGTATATAACTACGTGCAATGTACCTATTTCCATAGTAAGACTGCTGGTGAGTTGGTAGAAGAATGAGACCATGCATGTGAAGTGGGGCATTTTCCTTTCAGAACTCTTCCCTGCAACTGAATGGATAAGGCAAGGAGAGCTCTGAATCCATATGAATTTGCTATTTACCTTGATAAACTTTCAGTCCAGCTCAGCATAGCCAGAACAGGAAGCACTTTGTGAAATATGTCTGTGAATCACCTTTGCTTAGTTTTCTACTGCAGTTAAAAACCCTCTGTTTTGTGCATATTGTGTCTGTCTATTATGGTGCAAATACACATAATTTAGTATTAAATGTCTTTGTATTATCTACAACAGCATCTACTGAATTTTGTATTGCAACATCTAGAGCGTAACTGTCCCGCATGTCAACATACCAGCTGGTTGCAGCCCTGCTTTTATCTGCTCACTTCAATCATCTGTGCATTTTACAAATCTCCATTTTTGCCATGATGTAATGTTTCTCTATAATGATGATCAAATGCACTAGTTAGTTGCTGGTATTTTGTTTCAGTGTTCATACTTCTTCAGTATTGTCTACATGTACCAACGAACACCTATGCTGTGATGCATTCCATATTAGCAATTCTCTGCTCTTGTGTTCTTCTAACTAGTGTGTGATGCCTTGTGTCTGAGACAAACACATCAATAAAAATGACTATTTCAACACATCCAATGCAAAAATTTTTTGTTGAAAAAAGTTTCAAAATTTCAATTCAATAGGATTTTAGCAGTTTCTAAAATTGTTTTCTAGAATAGGTAAGGCTTCAAAAAACACAAACTGGTGGAAACTCCTTTTCTCTTTCATAGTCTCATTGAAGTAGTATTCTTAAAGATGACAGACATTAAAGGAACAAATTTAAGATGTGTCAATATTTCAATATGATCATACCTTGACAACATTTTTAAAGAGTTGATGTTTAGAGTCAGGAATTGCAAAAAATCTACCAGACATCTTATTGCAAGAGTCTTTTCCACATTAGCTATCATGAATACTTCCAATATATGTAAAAACCACAAAAGAATTTCTTCTTTCAGGTGACTTAACTTTGCCTACAATATATTTTGCTTGCATTAATCATGTAAAGGCATTAGGTATATTAAACCTTAATCTCAGACTATGAGACTTCTACTTATTTCTATAAACTGTTCCGTTTACACTATAAGATGCTTTGCTAGGAGGTCTGCAGCCCAAATGAAACCTGGTTCTTTGTAGCCTCCCACTCCCCTATGCATTTTATAAATCGATCTGCTAGGAACTCATTGCAAACTCATTGCAACAATACAATGGTGCTAAGCATTATAGCAACCATGGTGATGCCATCCAAGCATATGATCTTTCTTAGTGCCACATATCTATGTTTGCGATTCATCAAAGTAATAATATTAGCGTCATGAAGTGTATGTTTAGCTGCCACTTATCTATATTTGTGTTTTTTCAACTATCTGTGTGTTGCTGCCATGTATACTTGAATTCATTATGTTGCTTGTGGAGTGGAGACACAGTCTGAAATTCACAGTAAAAATAACAATTACGTAAAGAACTTACCATGTTTTTTACCTTTCACCCAGTCTCCTTCATAACGAAAAAAATGATTTGAATAATAATATACTCCAAAGCCATTTCGCAACTGGTTGGATGTTTCACCAACATAATAATTCTTTCTTTCAAGTGTGGTGCTTGAGGTCATACTAGACAATTTTTCTTGCATTTGTTGATAAAAGCCAAGCAAATTAAATAGGTATCAGGAATATGGTAGAAATGTGCTGTAACAAACAAAAACCTGAGGAACAAATAACACCAGCCTTTTAACACTCATTCTGATGATTTTCTGCAAAGGGCAATTAGATATTCAGTGATCAGTCCTTGGTTTTCAAATACGTTTTTGACCATGGTGTCTGTGTATTGCAAAACGTACTATCATGAGAACTTGTGCACTAAGCAAAGCTATCCATTAACGAGGTTCAAACCAGCAATCAGTGGAAATTCCCCTCAAACGTTTTTTATTACAAAAACTAAATTGTGTGAATGAGCTTATGGCTAAGAAACTCATGAAACTGTTATGATTTCATCATATTCATGAAAATTGATACTTTCACGCAGACCACACATTTTTCATACCTTGTTGGGAGAAACATGAATTGTTGACAAATAACATTGTTTTAAACCACACATGAAGTAATTACAGCATTTTATGGAGTTCTAAACTTTTTGTCTGACCACTAATAAATTAAAGATTTAAACACCACAAAAGTATGCTAAACACATTATATGACATGTTCATCTGCACAAAAACGTACATCATCCATATATAAACAACAAAGTGTCAACAGGTGTAGCTCAGTTAAGAAGGTTCATCACTGGCAGCAGCACATGTAAGAAGAGCCAAATATAAGAGTGTCAAATATAAGAGATGCCAAATATAAGAGATGCTAAATATGAGAGGTTCTGGTGACATTTGGCTTTGACATGCTGCAGAGCAATACCTTTTATTTTTGACACTCCAAATCCTCTTATATTTGGCATTTACGCTGAGCTTCCTTTTATATTTGGCACTCTTGACATGCTATGATACAGCACTTCTTTTATTTGGCAATTCATCTTAGCCATATCCTTTATTTAGTTGTTTCAACTCACTACATGCCAATAACTTTTATATTTGGTGCTTCATGTCAGCTACTTGTTTCATTTGGCCATTTCAACATGTTGATTTTTCAAAACCTCATACGGTAGAATTATCATATAACATCACTTCATGGGACCAGAGAAAAAGTGTCATTATTATGGGCAAACTGTCACTATAGCCAAAATATAATATAATATAAAACAGTAGTTTATTGCAGACTTGTGGTCCATACAGACATGATCATAGACACAAGAACACAAAAATGGTTAGCCACACAAAAGCGCATTACAGAATCAGTGCTTCCACATGACCAACATTGAGAGGAACAAAACACTTTAACAGCATTTCTTACTTTTTGTATGCTTGGGTTGTATACATTTCACATTCATTTTTTTTACTAGACAGAAGCAATACTGATGAGATGCAGACTGAAACAATTCATCAACAACTACCGCATTTGGTCTCCATCATACAAGAGCATTGAATAATTAAGGAAAAATGAAGATTTGTAAAAAGCATCAGACATTTGGATATAATGAATTGTTCCTAAAATGGCTTTTTACTTCAATGTCAAAGCCTAGCAAGGTTTAAAATTGTTCTTTGATTAGGATTGCCACTTATGGTATTGTGTTTTAACATATACACGTATAAGATATGAGAAATTACGTTGTCTTTATTTTTTGAAAATATAGTCGACGTTGTCTTTATTTTTTGAAACTGTAGTCGTTGCTGTTGGAATACCTAAATTTTGTATAAGTTTTGCGCTTTCATACCATTTCTGCTACTGAGCGGAACAACAATCAATGTCAACTTTTTCCATAATGGCATACTGCTTCTTTAGTTTGACAATTTATGTACTGTTTCCACCAAAACTATCAATCAATTTGGCTAAAGTTTGTACAGAAAAACTCATGTAATGATTTGCCTCCATTGCTGTTGGTGGTGTAATCCTTGATGCTATTCTCATGTCACACGCATCATGGCTTAACGATTGACTGCTTAACTGCATTCCCATTTGGTCATAAAAGATTAACAGTGTAAAGAAGACTTGCAAGGCAAGGTTCATTTTGACATCTGTATAGGTAATGTGACAAGGATGATATGCTTGGATTAGCAACAGTGTACCGTCCTTGTGACATGATGCAAAACTCTAAACCTAAGCCCTAAACCAAAACACTAAGCAAACCATGAAGCTAAACCCTAAACGTAAGCCTTAAACCTAAACCTTGAATGCAAATAATAAACCTCAACCTATAACCTAAGCTCTTAAGCCAAACCATAAATCCAAAACCTATACCGTAAACCCTAAAGTCTTGGAAAATATTTGAAGAAACAAGTAAAAACTGGTTCCATGAAAAGTGTAACCTGTACTAGCAAAGCAACAGCAGATATGGTGAGAGTCGAACCAACAACCAATCACACAACAGGCATAGACACTTTCCTCAATTGGGTTTAGCAAACTGGTAATGTTACAAACTCAGCATTATATCTGGACAAAAGCTGAATACGGTTCAAAGATGTTCAAATGGGTTCATATGGTAAAATATACCCAGCAGAGCTTCTGCCACTGTCGGCAAAATAAACACTATCAATTTGCAACTGTTGTTATAAATGAACAAACTATGCAGTCACTATACAAGCGAATGACAATACAGTCAAAGTCGTTATACAGCCAAACTTGAAGGCATGTATAAGTCTGAAGATAAGAATTCTGCTTAGATTGACGAAAAAGCATCATTACACAGATAAACTGTCATAAGAGCCAAAGTCGTTATAAGCAAATTTCTTCCATATATTTGGAGTTTCTATGCAGCTACCTCTTAAATTTAACAGCTCTACTGAACCACCTCATATATTTAGCATTTTGCAATTACTTCTTTTAGCAGTATCACCTTTTGTACTGTATTTGGTAAATCTCATATTTTGCACTGTCAGCAATGAACACCACTGGATCACCAGTCCATAATTTTAAGAAACTTTCAGCTTAAATTGTATCCAATACAGCATATTTTTGGAACATCTGACAGAATAACTGGCTATACCTGCAGACAGTGACTTCTGAAAAAGTGTTTTAGAGAAAATTAAGCATTCAGCAAAATTTTGTACTGAATAGAGAATAACTAATCTTTGAACAAAACCTATTAACTTGCAAACTTCTGGCTAAAAAACGTGTATCAAAAATGGCACATATTTCAATTGCTTGCAGAAAAATTTCATTTTTGCAACTGAATTTGGCTCACAACTGAAATAGAAAATTTCAATGGTTAAACAACTTCAGAAGTTTCAAGTGAACTAGAATACATGATGATGGTACACACTACTTTGTCTACAATGGCCAATGGGGATGGTCAAGTATTCATGTTTATAATATATATATCAGGGTTTTTTCAAGGTGTTTTAGGAACCCAATTCAGGTCCCTAGGATCAGAGAAAATCAGGTCCCTGGAAAAAATCAGAAAAATCAGGTCCCTACAGGTCCATACCAGGTATCCAACATTTTCCTTTAAAAAAACTGTATATATATATATATTTATATCAGCGTTTCATAACTTTTCTCTACCTCAGCACGCCTAAGCAGTCCAGCACCCCCTACCATTGACCAGAACCTGGTTACTATAAGGTTAAAGAAAAGACAAGTGCAGTACATCATATTCCTTTTACTTTTGACCACCACATCTGTGATCTTTCCCAGCACCCCCTGAAATTGATTTCAGAACTCCAGGTTAAGAAACCCTGATAGGCCTATATATATCAACATATATGACCTACCTTTCCCAAGTAGGAAGAGCAAAGCACACTTTCTAAAAAAAATTGGAATATATCACAACGCTGCAGCTTTGTATCCTCATTATGACTCACAATAATATATTTCGAATCCTAAGTTTTTGCTAATGAGTACTTCCTACTTGCTGAACAAGTAAAATACCTTGGCATAGAGTAGACCAGGGGTTCCCAACCTGGGGTGTATATACCCCCAGGGGTACATTCGCCTATCTGAAGGGGTACATTTAAGGATATCAATAGATGAGAGAAATGTATTTGCATATATTTTATTTCAAAATATTTACACATGTCAGTGAACATTCTTTAAAAAAATCATATCATATGCTTATTGTTAAATATATATATGAATAATCATGATAAAATGTATTGTCACAGGGAATTTTAGGGTACATGTGCATCTGTTGAAATGCTGAAGGGGTACATACCTGTTGAAATGCTGAAGGGGTACACGCTCATCTTTCGGAATGCTGAAGGGGTACATGGTAAGAAAAAGGTTGGGAACCCCTGGTATAGACCTACTACTTCATGCCTCAGTAGTCAGTAAAGGATTAAAGTGACATTCATAGACAAGTGAAAACAAAACGCAGTCAGAAAGGTGAAACACCTTTGCTCAATGCTCTACTGCAATAGAGTACACTTCTGTTTCATACCTAGTACAGTATTAGTATATGTACCAATATAGGCGTGCCAAATGCAGTACAAGTACACAAAGTCTGGAATTAAATGTGTTTGCAATGTTTACAATAACATCATCAAAAACATCTGTTGAATTTTCCATCACTATACACCTCCAGGAATGCAACTGTTTCCCAAACGTAAAGTTGAGTTACCTTTACAGTTTTAGGCCTATGAATGCAGCATTAATGCATATTATCAGGACATTCAATGCTTAGAAATATTTGCATGTTTCTGTTAAGGAAGTGACTGTGGATACGCTTGGCCTGACGGAATTCAAATAAAAGCGTCAGTTTGTCATTCAAACGGCATGGGTCTCGTAGTGTAGCGGTTGCGTTGCAGCTGCTATGCCAGTGGTTTTCAGTTTGACTCTCACCTTGCTGACTTTACTTTTTTTCTTTACTTTTATTCAGGCTTATGTATTACCTTCACAGGTTAGTGTTAGCATTAAATTAAATTTGTGCTAGGTTAGCGTTAGCTTAGGGTTAGGTTAGCCTTAGATTAGGGTTAGCTTAGGTTAGCATTAGGTAAGGTTAGGGTTAGGTTACAGTTAGGATTAGGGTTAGGTTAGGGTTACAGTTAGCGTTAAGGTTAGGGTTTATCTTTTACGTTTACTTCGTTTCTACCAAGCCTACTGAACTCTCGTCGTGCGTTACTGTTACGTCATAGGTGGCGTATTAATAAAAATAAGTTTTCAAATGTCAAGATCCACAGGCGTATAGCCAGAAGCCACTGCCTTTTTTTTGTTAAATGATACGCATCATCATCTGCTGTATTATTTTTATCTTCTCACATTAAATGTTTGATGCATTTTGCAAATCTCCATTTTTCCCAATTCAGTAGGATACTGTACTGTAGGCTAGTAGTAGTACTAGGCTAGCAGTAGTAGTCTAACGCTTCTCTCATGTGAGAATGACCAAATGCAGTAATTACTCGTGACTTGTTGCAGCGACTGTTCATCTTCATTATTGTCTGTGTATGTTACTTAACAAATCAATTACCTTGCGATGTTCTGTGTTTTAATCATTTTTGTATGCTTGTGTTATTTCCCGTGATATGAAGTTCAAGTTATCAACCATGTGTTTGAGACAAACGAATAGCGTAACGAAACTCACAAAATAACGGCGTATGTGGAAACCACATGACAACAAGCCGTAGAAGTCACAGCCGCATGGTATGCGATCGGAAGATTAATAGTGTAGGAGCATGAAGTTACTATGGTAGTCCGAGATACCGATTTCTGTAACCACATTTCACAATAAAAAATCATTGGCAAAATTTGCAAAAATATTGAGTTCGTTACAAAAATACTATGATTTGAGAAACTTTAGCAAGAACAAATCAACATCGGCTCAGTGACGCAGTAAAACAACTTCACGACCTATGTCTTGCGAAAATTATCGCAGTTTGAGCAAGTCTGCAACGCGAAAGGTTCAAGAAGAACTGAGCGAGCAATAACGGAACCCAACAAAACGGCTACGTGTGGGTTTTGAGCCAACCAAAAACCCTTCACGTGTTTCTTTTCAAGTGATGTGACCGAGTCATATTTGTCAAGTCACAAGCCTTTTGAGTCAAAGTCATCTAAAAATTTTTCGTGTCGACAGTGACACAGGCTTGACTCATATGACTTGGTCGAGTCGACTTACAAAAAACGTTGAGTCATTTAGATTCATTGGTTTGGCAGCTTGATACAAATAAAATAAACAAAATTCCCTACGCAGATTTTTTAACTTATCAAATATCTGGCAACACTTTCAAAATGTTAATAAAACGTTACATTTTCAAAGCGTTCAAGAACGCATTTTTGCTTTTTTTGCCTTTTTGTACCCAGATAACTTTCATTTCCAGAAAAAAAGTTTACCCTTCCGTTTTTCACCTGAAACTTTGCAAAGTTTTTGTGATAAATGCTATATTACAGAGATGATCGGACTGCAAAATTTTTCAGACCGAGTCCAATCCTGATCCGAATAAATTGAATCCAGTCCTGATCCGAAAAATTTTTGAAAATCGTCAGTCCGATCGATGACATATAACACGTGATCAGAAGCGGCTAGCTCGTCACGCTTCAAAACGGCTGAAAAGGGGTGCTGAATGGCTGATCAGTAGGCGGGGCTTATCGCAATGTAGCCCGTCGCATCAGATATCACGCTTGACTGACGTGCAAAAAGTCGGCAGAAGCGTGTGTGGTACATGCATAGATCTGTCTAATGACATATAACACGTGTTCACATCAGAGCCGTGTGAAAGACTGTTGGGGCCCCCCAAAAAATCCAGATGGGGCCCTTTAATATCAGCAAGCATTTAGGCAGATGCGTGCTTTTTCGAACCAGTTGCAACTTAGCCCCTTGAGCAGCACTATTTCAATACCTAACTAAGCTAAACTAATAATGTACAACTTAGGAGAAAATAACTTTAATGAACTGCCAATGCAAAATAAGTGAAAACTAACTTTATCACTTGTTACTTGTTATCATCAATAAAGCGAAACAAATAAATCTTCTTGTGATGTGATAGGAAATCATTTATGAAGTAATTTACTTGTTTGATGTAGTTGCCATACTTGCATCAACTACAGTGTACGACAGGGGTGTGTAACCTGGGGCCCGCGGGCCAAATGCAATACAGCAAAGTGGATTTTTGTGCCAGTCACTAGTACTAGACAGTCAGTGCAAAATGAAGGCGTGGCCTGAAGTCTGATCTGTTTAATTGCGTTTAGCCCTTCAGTAATAAAGGTTGCACACCCCTGGTATACGACAATATGTGAAACCGGTGGTCTCATATGCTTGTGATTTGCATCCCGACAATCACAGGGCACCTGGTGGTCGCTGTACAGCCTCAACATTTTAATAGCCAGTATCAATGTAATCAACTTGTTTTTTTCACCAAAAGTTGATAGGTGGAAGCAGTTCGTAGAACTAACTGCTTCCCAGCACTCCCTCTGTTTCACTTCTAATAAGAACGAATTTATTGGAATCTGACACCATCCATCTTCATCATGACATATAGCAAGTGAGATTAAATCTGAAGAGGCTTGTTAAGATCGAGCAAGCGAGCGTTAAACTTATGGAGATTATCCCCGGTTTTTCTGGTGGAAACTTTAAACTAGACTGTCTTAGCACAGTCTGCACTGACATATATGTAATAAATTGGCACAACAGCCTTCCTTCGTTTCAACTTTACATAAACTGTCCTAAGTAGCTTTCACGTAAACAAACGTTTTTAACGTTGATATAGAAACCTAGTCTCTCTATCTGGACGCATCTACAAAGCGATTGCACAACACTCCACAGCACATTCATTATGACGTAAATTTCCCAGAGAATTTCAACGCACAAGGGCAATGCCAGCGAAGTTAAGTGGGGAAGGTCAAGACTTTATCAACAATCGACCTTGTTCTGACGTAACTACAACTTTACAAAAACTGCTATAGTATCCGATGGTCCGCAATTATTTTTTGAAATTAACGAATCATGATATTACATCCTTATCCTACCGGCTCTGCATTGAGGGCAAAAACCAGAAGAGTAAAAGTCAAGGGTAGAGAGACGGCTCTAACTTGAAACTAATACAGGGTGACCCAAAAAGATGTGTACCCATGAAAATTTCAATTGTGACTTTGATTAAAAAGCTATTTATTTCAAATTACAACCACACATTATTCAGTTTATGGAAG
>Ga0210059_1003868_pt1 | contig 24082 bp, 12 predicted proteins | sample Ectturendosymbi2_FD_188042 | JGI IMG/M metagenome (GOLD analysis project Ga0210059, IMG submission 188042) | Ecteinascidia turbinata endosymbiont from Florida, USA - Sample 2 (SPAdes) (version 2) | ecosystem: Host-associated > Tunicates > Ascidians > Unclassified | place: Key West, Florida...
CCATGAATGTACATCTCTCACCTATGTTTGTGCATGACTCACTAATTGATCAAATAATTTTTAGGGCACCACAGAGTTAGTCAATAAAAATGAATTACGCATATACCACACATTATATGCTGTGACTACGTAGCTTGCAAAAAATAAGGTTCCTGTCACAAACATTTTAGCCAAGATCATTTAGCTTGTGGCTAGCCTACAGTGTTAATTTGGGCCTTCTTGTCTAATTTTTTTTCAAAATCATGGTGTTGCGTGAATGCTGTTTTGGCTATTACATTAAAGATGCACCTCACTTTATCATTTGGCTTCATGCATAAAATATTACAATTAAACATTTTGATTGTTATCTATAGTAGGAAATGCATGCATTTTGGAAATTAGGTGGAAATTGTATAGCAAGTGTATGGTTCAGCTACATGGTGCATGTCATATTCAAACTCAAAGTACAAAAATACTTCAGCATATTAAAAGGCAAATCATGAAAAAGTGATATGTAGTGGTACAAAAATGAAGATTTGTGAAAAGGATCTGGCAGATAAAGTGAACAGATAAAAAATCTTGATAATGATGTGCATTGCTGGTAAAAGGCATATAGGTTATTTCTCATCAAGGCCATAAATGTGTCCAGCTGTTCTGAAAGTTAACAACTATTTATTGTATTAATGAAATTTTCATATTTGAATTATTAACTCTAAAGGTGAAATATAATTAAATGATTTTGATTTGTGCACTTTGAGAAATTTTGAAGTTTTATATAATAAAAAAGCAATCTTGTATAGTTGCATATATTGCAGACATGAGTTTAGCTGTTGTGAATTGGCATGGCTGTACAGTACCTTTTTCTGGCTTTTATTTGCACTACTTTCTTTGGTGTATCTGTTTAGTTGCAGATAACAGCAAAGATGTAGTTTCTGCACTTAACAGCACAATCTTCTTGGTACAAGGATAAGCCACCGCATATCATTGTTTTAGGGAAATTAAAATTTTGATTCCATGTGTGAATCATAAGTCAAATAGGAAAACATTTTCAAAACAAGTACTGGGATACATGGATGTAAATTCCGCAACTCAAAAGCTACCACCCTTTCTCTGCTAGCGTTTGGTCTATGTTTTGACAATACAAAATATTTTTGTAAGTTATCTAAGCATGAGTAAAAAATTTAAGATTTTGATGGATACAGTAGTTCATTATTAAATTTTCATCTAAACTATTTTTAATAAGTTTGAATGTTTTGTGGCTTATGATCTCAGTAAGTTATCTCAATGAAATGAGTAAAGCTCATCCACAACAGAAAATGTACTTGTTCCATAGGCAGTAGGCGTACTTCAGTTTCATCCCTATGTTCAAATGCTTGCCCATGATATGTCCCTGTAATTGTTTAACATGGTATTGTTATAGTTAAAGGCCACAAAGATGGTGGCAAGTAAATCAGTCACAGTTTATTGACGGGGAAACTAGTTTCGTGTTTTCCAATGCATCATCAGTCCTGTAAATGTAAGACAAATCTTACAGGCGAAATGTTGGCACTTGAAAACAAGTAGAGAAAAACACATGAACTGTGGCTAGTTATAACAACATTACTAAACATTTTTCGAAGCTAAAATGCTGACCTCTCCAGAGCCTCATAAACCAGTCACTGCAAAGAAAATCTGCTTTTGGCAGCGGTCTAACAAAGACACTTTTCCTCTGGAGATAAACACACGTGCGCGATGACGTATGCCAGAGAGAAGCCATGCGATTTAAACAGAGCGTAACAGTTCACGAAAAATCCAGAAAGGCCTAGACTTTCAACGTCCATTGGAAGCGTGCAATGAAGCTAATTTTTAGTTAGCTGCTATTCGCTTCACTGGTGTGCGCGGGCCACAGGCAAGAAAGCGTAAGAGATCTTCCGTCCGCAAACATTGGCAGCAACTATTGCTTTTCTCGCTGTTGAAAAATTAAGTTTTTCCTCAAAACCCATTTTTGGGTTATTACAAATTCAAAACATTCTTTGTTAGAACTTATTTTAAATCAAAGTCATTTGTTAGAAAATGTATTGCCTGCCGTAGTGCTGCGTTGAGTGATATTCATGCAGTATGAACACATGGATTTTTTTTGAAAATGCATGTTGCACGGTTGTTACGAAACAAATTTCATGTTAGATATTAATTTTGGCTTTGTTCCCTTTTGGAGCTGTGCAATGTCTAACATGTTTCTGTAAAGCAAAGTTAATTTATTTAACCAAGATCAAACCTCTGTAAAAAGAAATTGCGTTTTGTTTCATTTTTCCTGAAAGCTGCCAGTTTGTCGAAAGCATTGTCTGGTGCTGTCAAGTCCTACGTTGGTTTTTCGTCCTTTGAACTACATAGTGGAAGTTTCACTGTTGCCCAAAACATATCTTTTGGCATCTTCATAGCAGTAATTCCCATGGTACATCTTTATGCTGTACTACGCTTAGGCCACAGTGCAGGATTGGGACCTTAGCTTTTTTTGCGGTCAAGATGTGAAAATCTGGCCGTTTTAATAAGTGGGTGGGCCTAAGATATTTTCTTCGGCCTGCTGGATTTTTTCAGTATTTAGGAAATTTTCGCCGATCTAAGGCATAATTTGCTTGTGATACCCTATTCCGCAAACTAAACATTCAAAATACCCAAAGAAATATTGTATGAAAGTTGTTTCGTGTATTTAACGAATACGAAGTCACGGAGTACGCTTGTTGGCTAGCCTGAAATAGATTTAGATATCTAAAGTCAGCCAATATCAATTTGCTCAATCGTGTTAACTAAAATACTTGTTTATAAAAATGAATACAAATCACGTTTGGCTTAAAGCACGAAGCTTTGCTCCTTTATGAGAATTTGCCTGATCATGTGCATTGTGCTTATGAGGTATCTACCAACCCTGTCACAATGTCCTAAACGTAAATAATCACTTATTGATTGTATTCATATGGTGTCAATGAATCTGAATTCCGAATAGCATCTACTTCTTCGATGTATTCTTCATTCGGCATTCCGCGTTAATCTCACATAGGCCGTAAAAATAATTTTGATGAGAAAAGGCCTGAAAGATTTACTACCTTAATGTATAGCGAGCGATGATGCAAGTCTTTTGCATGACCATCATTTGCCCACTCTAAAAATTTACAATTCTGTCTCAAATATCTAGAATGTACCAAACATTTTTCCTCTCCATAAAACTCTGAATTTCCTTCATAGCAATTCATTCTTCATTCTCCAAATAATTCTATGTTGTCATTTCGCTTCTAGCTGAAAAATCTTGTCGACAGTTAGTCGTATATTAGCCCGTTTATCGTGTGTTTGCAACCTGTGCCGTTGTGTGTTTATTCGCTCGACTTGTCGCGACGAGGGCATATTCATGCTCCGGCCTGTCGCGTATCGCCGTTAAAAAAATAAATAAAAGATCTTTGCACGGCAAGTCATTTAATACAAACTTTGACACTTATTTCCTCAAAGCATAAGAATTCTGCCACTAACAGAATCGCAACTTAGCATGCAAACATTTTATGGACCAACATTGGTGGACGTAGGGTCATGCAAATGAGGAACTTGCCTCAGGGGCTCCTTTCTTGAAATGACCTGGGACCTTCCTTTCTTAAAATGTGAATTACGTTTTGTTCTTTCTTTCCACGTAAATGTTATTGGTAATTGTGCTTCATAGCAACGCTTCAAATTCACTCACTATTGAACAGGCTGTAACTAAAGTGTTACAAATTGGGAGATGCAACTCTACAAATGCCAAGATAGTTAGGTGTTTCTATGTACAAAGTGCCAAGCGTTGGCAATACGCACAATGCCCAAGGAGTACCGCGCATGAGATCCGATGATGATGGGTTGGTATTGAGAAATCGAAATTGTAGTTGGTTAACAACTTTGGTGCTTAAAAGTTAATTTTTAATTAATTTTTTGAAGAAAGTATTCATTTTTCATTTTCAAAATATTATAGTGCTGATGTATATTTGTGCATTCTGGTTTGTCTTTGTAATTCGTCCTGCAAAGGCTTTGTTTATTGTTAAATGTTCTTTGCGAATTAGCTCTAGACTTAAGGCTTGAATTGAACTATGCAGTTGGTTGAATGGTTCCGAACCAGTTGAATACAATTTCGATCCAGGTTCCACAGTTAAACCCAGAAACTATTTTCCTAACGCAAGGGTTTCCAAACGTTTTTTGTCAAATGGCCGCGAAGCTATTACACAACAGTTCGATGGCCGGACATCTTACGTAATGTGATCGTTTCGGGATATGTTACATTCTACCAACTCAAAAACTTTTTCGTAAATATAAAATTTTTTCTTTATTCACAAAATGTGTTGCGGCAGATGAAACGCCTCTGCGGGCCATATTTGTCCAGCTGGCCGTAGTTTGGAGATCCCCGTCCTAACGCAATTGTTCAGGTTGGATAACTTCAATATTTCAACAGCGAACAAGTGCCGTGAATGGACTTTAGTATGTAAAGTGCTGTGAATAAACTTCAGTATGTGATATGAATTAGTTTCGATGCAATTAAACTAAAAAGCTCCAAAATCTGGAATTTCGAAAGTTTGATGTAATTCCAAGATCTAGGACGCTGTTGCTGAATTCAACTGACAGAAAGTTAACACATCAGGCTAGTAAGGCCGCTATGATGCCACAAGATGATTGTCCATGCTAACTAAGCGTTGTGCTGACAGTTGAAGGTTAGTCATATTTATTTCGAATTTGGCAGATATATATCCTCCCCAGAGTTGAACAGAATGTTGTGATGAAACAAAAATAATTTTTTTGAAGAAATAATAAGCAAAAAAAGATCGAAAAAATTGTAGGTAGTACACAAGCTTTCAGACAATTTGGATATTTCTGGCTGAATTTGATGTTTTATTGTTGTCATCTCTTTCTTCTATCCATCTTTAATGATCTTCACAAATCAAGAAACGCAATTATCTAATTTGCTACGAAGTCATCTGCGCATTTGGATAAACTTTAAAATTTCATTTCAAAATATTTTGACAAAGCTCTTTATACTTGGTTTGAACATAAACTTGCTTATAGCGTAAACTGGAACAAACTTAGCACGGGATTCTCGGTCTGTAGTCGAATCAAATCGTTGTTCAAAACAACTTCTTTATTTGATAAAAGCTGTTTGAGATCATGTTTTAGGCTCGACATGTTTTCAACTACATCTTTGTCAGAAAATATGGATAATTTAACAATTTAAATAACTTTATTTCTGTTTTTTAACTAACGCCGCAATCAGGCTACATTTTTACGGAAATTATCTGCAGTTAATGTAACTGCCACGTGTAAGGCCGTAGCCAACTCATTTTTTCGGGGTGAGGGGACAAAATGATTGCAACTTGTTGTTGTACTTAACAAGCAAATATGGTATTGAAACTTTTGGGGGGAAATTACCCGGTTTCCTCGCTTTTTGTTGGCTTGGATACTGTGATATGCAAAAATTCTAGAGCGCTTTTCTGTGTCCTGTCAGTTCGCTAAAGCACTTTGTAGACAAAACTTTAGGAAGCCTATTGAAAATGCTTTCGTGAAACGACAAAAATTAAGGTGATAATCGTAACTAAGCATTTTCGAAATAAAGGATCAAATGCAATTGTTGTCTTTAACATCTTGGCTTGTTTTGCATTGCCAGATGTTTTCTTGCTTACTTGTAAGTTACTGGCTTAGTAATTCATCAACGCAATAACGCGACTTGATTTGGGTTAAGGCTTGCAATGACTATTTGATCAACCCACACGAGTCACTGCGCTTTGCAAGCAATAAAAATGATTCAAACCTAATTTATTTTGGTGCAAATTGATTTGGGCAACAAATTATACGAATACACACTCGATCCGCGTGATACTATGGAAAATGGGCATGAGCTGCACAACCAAAAAGGGCTAAAACTGTCTGATACTGTTACGCTTGAAACTGACTACAGCTGGCAATCTGTTTTGGAAAAGTTGATATAGAAAAATGACTTGGACTAATTCAATCGACGTCGATAGGAAGAATGCTTTTCTCCCTGCTACTCGTTGCCTCGAAGCAGTTGCCACAAGATTTAATTTCAAACAATTGAAGTTCTTCATCCTGTGACATGTTTTGTTTTATTATGTTTATTTGCTGACGCTTTGCCCACCTATTCAAATGACATTCCTCCTTACTGTCTGGAGGAAAACATCAGCTTTGCCTCGTTTCTGATTCTTGTTGTTTCGTTTCTTGTTGAAAATGGTTTAAGAACAATCCCGGACGTTTTGAAAAATATCATGAACAGTTTCTTGAGGTCATTTTTTAGTTTTAAGGATTGATTAATTGAGAAAAAGTGGTGGTGTACTGGCGGTGGTGGTCAATAATTGCATATAAATTTTCCCAATTCATGTTTCAATGTAAGTTTAATTCGGATTTGCAAATTTTAACTGAGATTACATGCGTTTCAACAATGTACTAGGAAGCAATAAATCGGAAATTAGTTCTTTAATATTTTTTCCAGCCAAATATGTACAGCGGATGCATGCACACGCGCCGGTTTAGACGCGGTAATTGCTTCTTTGGTTGTAAACTTGAGTGGAGATTTCATCAGTTTCATGAGTTTGCTTTTCCACCATTCAATGACGTTCTGTTTATCATCATCGTTCTCTGTATCATGAAGTACCTTCCAAGCATTCGTGGCCGAGCGATTTTGTATGACCAAACTTGCACAAGCCATTCAAAAAACAACGAGAATGTTTTCCTTCATGCCAAGAGTTTTGTTAGCGCTCTGGTTAGAAAAAAGACTAAAATCAGAACATTTGTGTTGTAACTGGGAACTTTAACGCAAAAATTCCAGCATTTCAGACGAAACGTTACTTGAAATTTGTGCGTATTCCGTTGTATCATCATTTTCAGGTCAGTAAAATTCAACATGGGCAGTTTTAACTGCTGACATGAAAGTCATTGATCTTGTTCCGTCATTACTACATTGCAACTGCCCATTCAATGTTTCTGTTGTAAAACATGCAACCAACGGCCAACTATTCGAGAGATCACCATAAACAGGGTCGGAGCTAGGGGAGTACCAGGGGGAGGCACTTCCCCCCAAAAATTTTGCCTGACCCCCCAAAATTTTTCAGGTCTCTTTCTGAAAGTCCTACACAGACCACTGACAGCTCCCCTTGTTGCAAAACTGGCCCCTCCAGTAGCCCCCCCCAAATGAAAATGTCTGGCTCCGCCCCTGACCGTAAATGTATAGATTTTTGATATAATTTAGTAACATCTGTGAAGCTCTTCAGGTTCAGAAAAAGAGGAATATATATATACAGTATATATATGTATTGTATGTGTGCGTCACGGCCCACAGGCTTAGTCCTATAATCAGATCAATTTTTATGTGCCAATAAAAATTCAAAACAGATATTTCAATTTTTGTGCTTGGAAAAAAACTGGGCAGCTTGAATCACATTAAAATGTACACCGCATTTAAACCCGGCTGCGAGGCCAGGTCCTGAGTGTACAAAATAAACCGTTGTTTGCCTTGTCTACACACGACAATGCCAAAGGATTTACCGTAATGCCAAAATGTTTGCCTACTGTGCCTAGTGGAGTGTGGAGTCCAAGCGTTCCTGAAAAGTCAGTGATTGCAAAAAGGTCTTTGATTTTTCCGTTTCTGCAAGCGTTGCAAGTATTGAAAAGTTTAAGCTATTTTCCGGCTCTACTGCACAGAGTGCAGATGCACGTTAGTGAGTCGCACAATTAGGATGTGTTGCGTTGCTCGAAAATGCAACCGACATTTTGCAAGCTACCACTGGCACATCTTGTCAAAGGTTCCCAACCATGCTGGCGTGTGAGCCTTTATTTTATTTTATAGAATCGGGTCTACAACACTCTTAGAAACGACCCATGCAGAAAGGGAATGCAAATCAGCTTGTCCCCGAGTGGTTCTTCTCGTATGACAAAAGAAGGAACAGGAAGTTCGCGAAACTCGACTTAGTTATGTTCTGCCATTAATCATTCACAAATGATAGCGCTATGCATTCGCAAAACAATCTGTTGACCTTCCTTTGGTTAGTGTTAAAATACGCAGCTGGTTTGTTTGACCAATGAAGTTCGCGTATCTAAGCAGGGCACCTTTCACGCAGCTTTCTTGTATTTACCAGAAGTGGTCCCTTTCAATTGCAAACAGAAGCATACGTGAAATTAATCACATTGTTTTTCAATATTTCCGAGAACAATCACCAGGCATGTTATGTATAGCGACAGAACAGCGCTTTCCGTAGGCGCACCCAGCGCAGTGCTCAGGTGTCTGTAGTTCCAGCCTCCGTGACAGAACTCAATTGTGTGCTTCGTTCTGGCAACTTTTGCGTGGCGCCTTTGTTGCTAGACATCGATGCTGGCGCGAATTCCAAAGCTGACTGGTTGTGTCAGTTCGGCATCTGATGGCGGGGAACTTCTGCACGCTGTGCGGTACAACAAATGCGACGAGTCATCAGGGCAGTGTGATTTCAAAGATTTCGAAGATTCCCGTGAGGATTTGCAAACGAGGCAGATATCAAGAAACAAGGAAAATTCAAAATAACGCGAGATCTCACTGAGTGTCTTTCTGTACTGTGCAGGTATCATCTATATCTGTGAAATGAAATAGATTTTTCAAACAAAAGATTACCCGTAAATAAAGCGTTTTTACAACTTTTTCAAAAATCTGTAGAGAATACCTAAGAATCTGATTTATCTTTTCTGATACATTTTATGTCAAAAAATCAAAGATTAAAATTTTTCATTTGACTATCACCATGTGTGATTTTCGTATAAAATGATAGTTGCTTTAATTTCGAAATAGAATTCAATTCCTCTGTAAGTTTATCATCAAATTTATCATGTTTGTATCTCTCAGAGAAGATAAAATAATCTGAATAAAGGTAAGCTCTATCACTAGTTTTTCTATGCAGGGAACTTTATTGATTTTGAATAAGACAGCAATTCTTCTAATCACCGGTCGTATAAAAATAAGTTGGCACGCGGAAAAGTGGCTGAACAATGCTACGTGAAGTTGTTACTTGAAACAAAGGACACAAATTTACCAAACATCAAAGAAGTAACATTTTGGTAGAGACTGAGACAGACTCTGATCATAAAGGTGTTAAGGGCGTGATCGATTGATTTTATTCCAGGTTTTATATAACTTCTTATAAAATACTTACCGCCTTGCCGTTTCGATGAAATCTATAAAGCAAAACTTCCTATTTCGCACTCATCTGTAGAGATACTATAGAGCGTGACGTTTGACAAAAGGAAACCAACAGGTACAACACCGTTTTCCAAACAACCTGTGGTCTCATCATAGACAAGACAACAACTAAAGAAAACACTTTGACGGTTTAGGTGAAAGAAACTATATGCAAAAAGTGATAAGGAGAACATGAAACTACGTCAAAATTCATGATACATAAATGTGCATTATATTACTTCCATTTATTGCCTTTGATACAATTTCGCTCCATACTTAATCCACCGAATTTGCATCCGTAGATGGAGGTGAAGTACCGTAGTGTTTCGTAAAATAACGTTTATGTTGTTGGGCATGAGCATTAGTTAAATAAAGCTTTGGACTGCGTTTAACTTCAATAATATTAAAACCTCTGACCTATGCAAAAGCTATGTTTCCCATTTATGTGGAAATACCAATATGTTTTGCGCTTGTTGACAACACTGTTATGTGCATTAGCCTACTTACTGCAGCAAAGATTTATGTTACTGAAAATTACAACCTTTTACTTCTGCACATTTTTTAACGTTGGTGAAAGGAACATGGTGAGAAACATTGTAATGTTGGAAAACTGTGTGATGGGGACAGGGGCGAAACGTGACTGATAAAAGTCGGTGCGGAAAGCTTGCTTTGATTTCAAACCTTAATCTTGAATGAACGCACTGAAAAAAGTAGTTTGCTATGAGACAACATGATCTGTTCCATGCTTTTAAATGTATGTATAGTAATAGAAGAAGGAAATCTTGAAGATGTTGACTTACAACATCCCTTTACAAAAGACTGAACGAGTTGTTTCACCCTGGTCTGCTCTAAAAGATGGGCTCGATGAGGCCTTCTGAAACATTCGTATACCGAGTGGAATCGAGTAAATTCGAAAAAAAATGATTTGAGGCTAATCATCCGAGCAGGTGAATTGAGCCTTCGCATTTTGGATGTCGGGTAAGTCTATGGGAAATCCAGTAGAGATTTTGTGTCATCTTTATCTCACCACTTAACGTAGGTGAAATTTCTGCCTTTTCCCAGCAAGATTTATGTCAATAGCTGTGCGTAGATTGTGCCAGGGCACTGGTTTTGCCAAATGTGTTGAGCATTACGTTTATTTTTAGCAAACTGAACATCGACAAGAAATCATTTAACTAATTTAAATGTCAAGGTGCATTTGAGCCAAATTATATAGTAGGCTCTGTACTGTACAGTCAGTAGACAGTGGAAAGAATCCTAGCACCACAATGCCCTCATGACTTACCAATGAGACCAATATACTTCGTTGCTTTACAAATGTACATAGCCTAGCTGGCTAATGTTACTGACTGTAAGATTGGCTATTGTTTCCTTTGTCCGACAATGGAAAATACCGATTGTGTTTGCTGATAACGATTGGGGACGCTTTCATTGTTGCACTCGCAATACTTACTGTAGATCAGAGCCTGTGGTAGGAGCCTGTTTTCCATGACTTTTGTACGACGGCCTCCAGTGACATTTGCATATCACTTTTGTATAAATAGTTCACTGGTTTGCGACGAATGGAACACGGGAAAACCTGAAGCGAGGGCGGTTACGTCCTTGCAATCGCATAAGAGAGTCACATCCTCATTATAGCTGCATATGAAGTTGTGTCGGTTCAGCTGAAAGCTTCGAGCATTTTCCTATTTTCTATGAAATATTTGTGACGACAATATCCACATCCATTTGAATGTGACAATCTTTATGGACAAAATGACAGCACAAAGTACAAGCAAAAACACCTGTAGGTGATCTTAGAACATTTGCAATGCACTGTATTAATGTATCATACGTGTGCCTGCTACGCTTTCATCCGGTTCAATCACTTTTCGTTGAATGGAAATAATCGGCTGTGTTTTGATTGTAAATACCAGAGATGGTAGGAGCTACAACAGACGAAAAAAGGAAATGTATTATGAAGGCAACCAGTGCTAAATCCGATATGTGAGCCACATCGGAAACTACGACAAAGCCGAGTGTTGGTCCGCGGCTGCGAAATAATTTATCAGTGCGAGTTGATTGCTAATGGAGGTCTCACCCTCTGCACGAAGCGTCAACGACGCAACAGAGTTAAGCTGAATACAGCGCTGGCGCGTCTCCAGGTTTTTGCTTATTGGAATGGAAGTAAAGAGATTGGCAGGCCCGTAGCCAGGTTTCAAGATTTGGGTGGGCAAAATATGTTGTTAAGGGGGCAAGATATTTGTTTTCATTGTATGTGTGAAACAAATTGTTCTGGGCACCGCAAAATTTGGGGGACAAAAATGTTGGGAGGAACTGCCACCGAATGGTCCCTCGTGGCTAAGGGCCTAGAAATTAGGAGAATGTAGCCTCATGATGATGTAAAGATCATCACTTTTTCTCATTCAGTTTCCTGGACACAAACCGGTAAGGTGTGGAGCTTCCCTTGATGATGACTGCTGCTATTTGAGTTAAGAAAAAGAGCTGAAATAAACGTTGAGTAGAAAGCTTTGGAGTGCGTCCATGTAGAACACGCGATGCTGTTGAATGCGCGCACTACAAACAGCTGAGGTCTATCGCAGGGCAGCACATTTTTTACGGTCTTTACCAAATTGTTCTTCGCTCCTTATTTTTGGAATCCGCAAAAAAAGACCAGCAACGCAACCATGGTTGAAAAAGCACAGTGTTATGTGGTGTTCCTAAACGATTTGTGCAGTAGTTCTTCTTCTGAAACAAAAGTCAGTGTTAATTCAGAACACATTTTCTGCAGAGTAATGCTGGCTGTGATGTCAAGATTTTTGACAAAGGAACGTATAGCACTGTTCACGTATTTCGCTGCCCTTTTTGCTTTCAGATTCGTTAATATATGTTCAGCTTACAGAATCATTGCAGCGGTAGCATTGTCATTTCAACACTTAAAAAGCATACATCAATGTTTTTGTGTGAAAAATTTACAGGGTTCAATTAAATTTCAAAATCTTTTTACTTCTCAGGCGATACAGCCACCGGGTAAGTTTGTATTACCAGCTGGATAAAACATTTGTTGATGCGCCCAAACACTTCCAAGTTTTACGACAATATTGATGGCGACTGGTTCATCATTCACTTAAAAACGTTTTTTTCACCTTTTTTTCAATCGTATTTTGCAGGAGTGTCCAAAGTGCGGTCCGCGAGCACATTTCACATGGCTCGTGGTTTTGGTTTCAGATTCCAGTTTCTTGCTACTTGAGACGTTTCCCACTGTGTTTCATGTGCTGATAGCGACCGTCAGCGCGAAAACCGTCGCAAAGGAGTGTTTCTTCTTCAAACCTGAATTGCAGAATCCCCGAATTGTGCTGACTTTTAAAAAATGCCGGAAGGTAATTTCGCTCCCCCTCCCGGATCCTTCAGATGGTCAACGTTTTGCAAACAAAGCAACAAAATAACAAAGCAAAGCGTTATTCTTAGTCTAGTCCAGGGGTGTCAAACATACGGCCCGCGGGCCAAATCCGGCCCGTTGCGTGGTTGGATCCGGCCCGCGGGATGATTTTGTGAAATAAAAACTTCTTTGTTTTCCTTGAGAAGTTTATCCAGTTATACTTCAATAACTGGTGACTATAGATTTCAATTACTTGCAACCTTAACGTAATTGCTTATATTTTATTGTTTTTCTCTGTTTTTTTCACGTGAAAATTTCCCGTTTTCTGCATATTTCCTTTTGCATGTTCACACCGGTTTGATCTTTCAAACAGGTATGAACATGCAAAAGTTCAACTACTGTTGATAAAGTTTAACACTAGAACTCCGGGAAGAAACATATCTTGAGTTCCAGCGATGTAGATTTCGAAACCTTCGGAGTTCTAGGTATAACTCTAATTGAAATTTGCTATGTAAAGTTTAAGGTGGCTAAGCCGAGGTGCCGTGCTAAAGCGTTTTTTTTTTATTTACGTGAGGAAATCGAAAACTTCATGAAAAAAAATGCAAGCCCGTGTTAGAATTTCATCTCACAATAGATGCAAAACCTTGCCTTTATGGTTGATATTTCGCAGCACTTGAATAATCTGAACAAAACGTTGCAAGGCTGCAAAAGACTTTTCACTCAGTATTACGACATCATAGGTTGCATTTAAGTTGAAGTTGTCCTTGTGGAAGACACAACTTTCCGGTGATGACACTGTTCATTTCCTTTGTCTAAAAAGTATGCGTACTAAGGGACGAAACATTGACTTGAATCAATACAAAAATAAGATAACAGAGTTGTTGCGGGAGTTCAAGCAGCGGCGTCAGATTTTTGACCAACTTGAGACGGACTTCCAAGTCTTTTTCTCACCATTCACATTAAACGCCTCTGATCTGCCCTTGGACTTACAACTTCAAATAATTGGCTTGCAGTGTGATTCAAATTTGAAGACCAAGTTTGTCTTGGCGAGTTTGGGCACATTCTATCAGTATCTTTTTCCAGGCTACCAATGGCGTAGCCAACCCAAAAATTGGGGGAGTGGCAAAATGTTTGATTTTAGGCGAATAACACTATTTTGTTCGGAAAAACGCCTCCCTAAGCACAAAATAACTGCGTTCTAAAATTTGGGGGGCATAGCGCCTTTGCCCCTTGGCTATGCCTATGCAGGCTACAACAAAGTGACATCCCTTGCTACAAAAGTTTTGTGCATGTTTCGGACGACATGCCTTTGTGAAGAAGTGTTTTCTGTTATGAACATCGATAAAACAAAACTGCGCTCAACGCTCACTTAAATGGCATCCTGAAAGTGGTTTCTACACAGGATTTTACACCTGATATCGATACACTAGTGAAAGCTAAAAGGTACCAAGTTTCAGGCGTAGGCCTAAATCGCTAATATATTTAATGTGAACTGCTTTTTTGCGCCCTGAAATATAGTTCTGCAGCAGTGGGTGTTTACTAAGGAAATATTTCAAGACAATGAACGCTTGAACAGTGAGTGAATGCAATGTAAGTCAGCAGGTTCATTACAAACGTTTGATGGAACCAGGGATATCTAGGAGTTTCTAGATATCCCTGGACAGAACCATACTGTTTGTACATTGTCGCAAGCTGTATGTTTTGCCGAAAAACATGCATTTCCAGAGCAGAAGAAAAATTCAAGTTTCCCCTAGTTTGCATAATGTTGTGCCAGTTCCGGATGGTCAGGATTACTGCACTTAGCTGCAGACGAGCAGAGGTGTTCGAAACGGAAATTTGACAGAAACTGGTTCGGTTTTTCCGAAATATTTTGATTCGGTTGATTTTTTAGTTATCGTGATTTCGTTTCGGTTGGTTTCAAAGTCATTAACGATAAATCTTGTTAATATATCGAAAAATTGAACAGACTTTTCTCAAGAAACGTCATGTTGTTGCAGAGTTTTGAAAGGTTGCTCCCTAAATGTGCTAACAATAATTTTCAGATAAGCTTGAAATTTTTGCATTAAAGTTATAAAAACAGTTGGAAGTTGGCATTAGTTATAACAGGATGTTATGCAATGATTTCACTGGTCCGGCCCGCTTCAGATTAAATATGCCTGAAGTTGCCCTGGAACTGAAACGAGTTTGACACCCCTGGTCTAGTATTTGACAGTTTGTTTCTGTAGTGGTAGAGATACACATATCAATATTTGTATGCGGCTGCTTTTGGATAGAGCGCTGGGTTTTGCAGAGATGTATTCTAATATTTTTTCAACCTGTGTTTGCAGATTCAAGGTCATGATCAAATGAGTTTGCAGGGTTTCGTAGGATAATCAAATGCAGTTATTAACTAGATATGACGGGTGTGCTGTTGATGCGTAAGTGCAGGCGAAATAAAAAAAACAAAATACAAATGGCTACTAAAATATCTTATAAAATAATTATTTGAATAGAAACAAGCATTTGTCTGAACCCTTTCATGCTACTGTTGGGGTTAGACAAGGAGTATTGAGTCCATTCTTGTTTGCACGATATTTAGATGTTTTAACTCTTGAACTAAACAACATTAAAGCTGGGCGTTATATTGTTGAAGTCGTATTGAACCACTTGATGTTTGCTGATGACATTTGCGTGTTTTGTCCAAGTGCATGTGGGTAGCAAAGTACACGAGATGTGTGTCAGGCTTATGCAGAATAGCATGGATGCAGCACAACTGTTTGCGTGACGTTTGAGATCAAGAGAGCAAAAAGCACGGTCATCCCGTTGCAGAAACTGGGGGACAAAGTGTAAAATCGGTTACCCACTACAAATATTTAGGGATTGTATTGGATACTGAGCTCTCAGATGACAGACATTCAGAGACAACAGGGGCATCAGGATTGTACAGACTGCAGGAAGTAAGCCGCGAGTTTCTTTTTCCGATGTTCGAACGCAGTGAAAAATGTATTTTTTCCTTTTGTTCCTTCTGCACATTCATGTATGCGTCACAATTATGGTGTAATTTCAGGAAGGCAGACACCTAAAGACAGCGTGTGGCCTTGAATTTCGGTTACAGGACTCTATACCATCTGCCGTCAGTGGCGAATCCAATGGGTAACTTTGTTCACCACGATATTTTACAATTTGGAAAGCAACATTCGCGATTTAAGGCCGTTTTGTCGTGTGTTGTTTTGTCACAGACGTTTTGTGTAATATACTCCATCCCTCTTGCAGTGGCGAAACCGGTATGAGACTTGATTACCAAATATTACTGAAATCGCCACCCCCTCTGACATTAGTGGCTGGATCCGCCCCGACTGCCGTGACGAGCGAGTGTTAGTAGTCAGCGGGTTCAATGTAACCTTCCTACCTTTGAGGACTTTAATGAGAAAAAATGTGTACCTGTTCCTTGAACGGTGCAAGAAGTCTAACAACGAATGGTTGCGCGTTTTGATGCAGTCAGATTGTTTATATTCGTCCATATTCTTGGAACACTGCAATCGCATTTTACTTTGTGACTGGGTTCCCGGACTTTACAGTGTCTGTTCGAGGACGTGTGCAGACCACAACGCACTCGTGCTTCTTCACCTGGTCTTGGCCGGGGTTGGACTCGAAATCTTACCATGCTATTTTCGTGTCCTGCTCTGGATGTAGTGTTGTACCACTACCAATTGTCACGAATTAACATACAGCTGTGTTAAGGAAGTGTTTCCAATGTAGTGTTGTACGAAGTGTTAGGAGTTAGCGAACAATTGTGTCTGCAATCCTAGCGCCGTAACAAAATGTTATTGTCTGATGTCATCAATCTGCGTTGTGCAGACAGGATGTTCTTGTACTCTATAGACTTCGCGTCTTTGTACAAATATTAAAATGTAAAAATGAATAAGCAAAATTTTAGGTCAGCGAGTAATATAAGCTGTAATGTGTTTGGGATTAGCTTTAAACTGCATATGGGTTGTTAGTCGGACACGTTTCAAGAATTGCTTTGAATAATACAAGTGAAAACCTTAGTTTTCCTTAGATATTATGGTTTACGTGCTCGCTACAATCAGCAACTCCCTTCTTTGAAAGATGCTCATGGCCTTTTTAAACAGACATACACTTATAAAACCAAAATTTTGCTCAGTTACAAGATTATTCTTGGTAACTACAACATCAAGTAAAATCAATAACGGTGAACTTTTTATTTTGTGCTTGTGTTTAAAAATGAGCGCAGATTCTAAAGCGTTTCTGGAAAAAAGCCAGTTTTTTTCAAATGCATTTCTTATGATCTGGATCTTGCCATTAAAATATGTTCAAAACATCTTAATCCCTAAATGTTTGGAAAAAACTTTGATTCCGCCTAGCTGAAATGCAAATTAGTAGGATTCTCATTTGCAATATAAATATTTTTATAAAACATTTATTTGTACTATTCGCAAAGGAATGCAAATTTAAAGATATTTTTGTTTTTGCCGTACCACGATTCGTTCAACCACTGTAAATAATCAGAAGAACTGTATTAAAGTGCAAAAAACGTAACGCTGACTTTATGTATCTTTGTGTAAAGTTTAATGATTTTATTGTTCTATGTGACCAAGTTCTTTACGGTTTTGCCGTTACAAAGATATATCGTGTTACGACCTGCAATTGGAACACAACTCGTCAAAACGGAGGTAAAGTCGAATTTTTTTCTGAGGTTAAATAAAAATCGTGAGAGGATTTTGAGAGGATTCGCGAACTTGCATTCTCTAGCTATGTTTCATTTTATTTCGTAGATTAAAAATAAAGCAGAAGCGTTTGTTAAGTTGGTAGTATGATAATTCGGTTCACGTACACCTGCTGACATCATGCCTTATTGAAAACAACTGAAAAACCGCAAAGAAGAATGAAGCTGGTGCGCATACTTCTGCAATGTGCGGTTGTGTCAATTGCTGGCAAACTATGTTGCAATGGAAAAACCTGCAACAACAGATCTCCTTGTTCGTTTCAAGGTACAAATCAATTGCGTTTGGTTGTAATTGCATTCAAATTTACTGTATACAGATTAAAACAAGCGACGTTTGTTTTTTTTAGGGCCAAAATCAAACGAAACGCGGCATTCTTCTCCTTATGTTGCCCACTTGTGTTTTCTTAAAAAATGACCATTGCAGAACCTCCGACCTTCAGCAGTGATAAACTTTCAAGTTATTTACCGCTCATTCTTTATGAACGTACATTGTTTACAATGCCTGTGATAATCTTCTGAAAGCTGCATAGAGAAGTAGCGGTTTGTTGACGTTAGAAACTAAAGCGTTGTGGCCTCGATGTTGACAACAACGACGTTTAAGAAATGCAGAAAGCACATGCCTCCCTGGTTTGCACCCGTGAAATCAAAATCGTGTTTTGCTCTTTTTTCTGATTTTCTTAAGAGCTGCAAATGGCGCGCTTCGCAACAGTTAAAGAAATCAACTCTGTCTAAAACTGCTCTATGCTGAAAGAGCACATGAGCGAAGAGGCCCAAATTGTCAATAACGCACTTTAATAATTGGATCCGACCAGTTGCTGTTTCTTAATTTTTTGGTGTAGCAGAATCTATTTCAAACAGTTTTTTTCAGATGGATGCCTGTGTGTTACCTATCTTTGGTAACGCACTGTTTACAAGTAAGAAACTTCGGGGAGATTTTTGCAAAAATCGGCGTAATACGCGTGTAACAGCTTGGAGAGATAATGCAAGTGTAGCATTTTAACGAAGCGAATGAACCAGAATTGAATGAAACAGAAACAAGAGATGAACGGATTTATGTTTTTGAAATCAAAACTCTATCAAACAATTTTATTTCAAAATTTAATCAAAATTCTAAATCTGACCGTAATAAAATCAAAATCCTCTTTAAATCCAAAATCCTATCACTGTTGTTAGGCCTATATGTAATCCAACTCAAACATTCAAAAGCACAACAATAGCTTGGAAAGTAATATAAGCTAAGTTATGCTCTACCTTTGAGCTGACAACATCATAATAATTAATACTTCAAAGAGTTCAAAGTAAACACTGTTAGCAGCAATGCAGTGAGAAGCTCGGTTAAGCGCCATGATGATGAAAGCAGAAAAGCAAAAGAAGTTTCAAAACACTCTGGGACGTACACGGTATGCACCTAACAAACAAAGCGTTTTTAAATGCAATGTGAAAACAGTTACTGAAAAATACTAGTAGTTTCGCGTTTTAAACAAACTTGAAATTAACTACAATATCTATCATTATAGAAATGTTTCCACTAAAAAAATAAAATTATTAATGTGATAAATGGAAATGTTCATTTTTCTGTTTGGTCTTCTTCTCTATGGCGCAAACAGGTTTGATATAGACCCAAGCAATGAATAAAATAAATTCAATGAAACAGTCTAATTTCTTAGCTAAAGGATAATGCATGCAGGTCGATTTTATTGATAAAACTTAAGCCTAAGTTGCTGAAATATAGACATACGAAAATATATCATGCAAAGAACGTTGTCACTTTTTTATGTTCATCGTTTCTTCCAGGAATCTCAAGAATGTCAGTGTGCTTCAACTGCTAGTTGAGTGATTACAAATCGATTACAGGGGTTCGTTGAAAGAAATTGGCGTTTGTGTCAAAAACCATTATGTCTAGTAATGCAATTGGCAATATCTATGTTGGTGGCAAATAATGCTATTCAACAGTGCAAGGCGGGAAGTTAGGAAGATGGATGCGAAAGGAGTAGTTAAATGTAGAGTGAAATAAATTCAGAATTTGTCAAAAATCGGTCGAAATCTCTTACCAACGTTGGTGCCATACTGCTATGAACCCCGTTCCATCTGCAACAAATCGTAGTGACAAAAAATGCGAGTTATTTCAAAGTTACACACGAAAATATATTTGCGTTCTTTGCATTTTCTAATTTTTTATTGCAGTGCAACAGAAATAATATCTTTTTGCAACTTTATTCGGTTTATAAGATCCTCGAAATGATATTTGCACAAATCGATTCGCTGCATAGTTTCGGGCTTCCGAAATACGTGCTTCAAATTTAAAGCGTATAGACCGGGTACGTCCAACCTGCGGCCCAAAATAAGAACAGGTTTTCTGTATGTAGGCTGCTTTTACTACAGTGAAAACCTAAACTGGGCCGCATGTTACCCAGTCGAAGGTTTTGTGCGGCCCAGTTTAGGTTTTCGATCTTGTAAAAGCAGGTCCAGCCCTCTCAGGTGCGGAGCCCAATGCAAGACTTGGCGCGGGACCCCATTGAACTGTGGTGTTGTTCCGTTATCATGCTCAGTTAACCGCGGTATGACCTCTTTGCGGAATATATTTGAGCAAAACAATTATACGAATATCAAAAAGACGGCAAATTGTTGTAGTCGATCTGTGTCTAGGCTACATGATAACACAAAACTGTAGTTTTATTTATGCGGAGTGGACGTAGCTAATGTGCCCCCAGCTTCGGTCATGTTTATGACTAATAGCATGCTGCTGTGGTGGTCATTAGACAGTGTACCGCTACCTCTCGCAAAGAACCCGAAAGTTGCAAAGGAAGCGGCTAGCGCAAATGCAAAGTTACGTCAATCGAACCGAACTGACAAGCGAAATGAACTTAATGCAATTACTTCACTCTTGTTGAATGTCACTTTCATTCGAAGAACACTGACTTAGAGAAAAACGCTAACATGAACTGATTGCTTATCTCACTTTCGGTAACCACAATCGCAGGCGCGTTCTTGCATGAAGGTCTTGGCGCATGATCATCTAACCACTTTATGACGCAATACACGAGAAAAGCAGACTTCACAAGAGAGCAACGCATGCATCCACCAAAAGTTCCCCCAAAGCCCAAGTTTACAATAGAATTTACTCATTATGCTTAATTATGCACGGAATTAGAATGCAAACTGTTTTTAGAAATGTACCTGTATTGTACAAAGACTTTTAACTACCACATCACAGTTGTACAAATGTTTATCAAACGCAATATATAATGCGTATGGTTGATTGATGAAAACAAAGCATATATCCGCTCAATATATTGATAAACTGGAACGAGTATGATGGATGACATTCACAATATTGCCTTGCCTGCTTAATCTGCAGGGCAGGTTTAAGTGTCCTTTGCGTTTATGAACCTGCATGGACTTTGCAGTGTTGGTGTTTCTACCTATTTATGCTCGTAAACAGGCAAATCACAATAAAACTTTGATGGGGCGGCAAATTATAAAAGTACTTGCACGACCGACAAATAACGCCGAACAATTTTTGGAACAAGAAAAGGACGTAAATTTAAGTGTTAACATTTCACAAAATTTTCCTTGGTTTGCATGAGATTTTTGGCCTCAGCAGGACCACCAACATTTCCTCTTTTGCCGTTTGTTTCAGTGTAGTACAATCAATATCAATTTTATTTTGACAAAATAATAAAGTATTTAGATTGTGTCAAAATCTTCCATGAAGCAATACTGCAAGCCTCTGTGGAAATGCAGATCACCCGCAATCAAACAAAAACTTTCCAACACGGAAGAATCTTTCGAGAACTGAACAACGTCACGTTAGCAGAACTGCCATCACAGTTAATAGAACGGACACTCGTCTTGGCATGTTCATTGCGAGTTGAATCACTACACACATTGTTTGCTTGCAGTACCTGTAGGTGCACTTCTGTTTCAACTGGCACTAATAACAAACAAATTCTATCCTTGAAAAGTGGGATGTGATGGAGTCAGTCCCGCCGCCATTCTTAGTGGAGCGTAGATATACCGCTCTGCATAAGAATTGAGCACGTTTGACAAGGTTCGATAATATTTAGAGGAAATTCATTGTTCATTCAAACGAGATAATTATTTGCTAACAATGAGATTTATAAGCCTGTTTACAATTCTCGTGCGCAAGGAGTACCTGGCAAAAATGAACAACCTATACCCAGCCGCCATGGCGCGGGGCTAAGTGCAGCCACATCGGTTGCATCGGCTTAAAGGCCGGCCCTGAGTAAAATTATCCTATATACTGGCAACCTGTCCTTCTTTTGATAATTTTAAATTTGACATTTTTGAAGCGGGTAATTTTCAGTACCACTTCATTACGTCTGTTACCATTGCAGCTAGGATTCGATGGCTGTCAGTTCATTAGCTTAACTTAACTATAATTTGCTGAGATCATAGTAAGCCATTAAAATGTGCGGCCCTTATTATTATGTCATTCAATCTGCGGCACTGGTTAAGATAATAACATAATTATTAGCTCAGTAAGCCAGTTGTGTTGGACACAGCTGGTATAGAACCTGTTTTTTCAAATATTATTGTTTCCTGCCTCTTTCATATCTGTACAGCTTTTATCCAGTCGCAGGTTTGATTTTCATGTGCGTGTGCTGGAACGCTGGCTACAGTTGCTGCTATTGTCTTGGATGTTTTTGTTCAGCAAATTCTAGACTTACTTTACTTTCCAGCTTCAGCATTTCTTTCACTGGTCTCGTCTGCTTTGCTTTCAGGCTTTAACTGAACAGGCTTTAACTGCTTTCTGGCTTTAACTGAACAATACCCGATGAGTTTTTTTGTTTCCACGCAAGCCATGTTCCGCTACCAGGAAGTGTATTTACGGTAATCTCAGCAGTGGCTCCGGCTCTTCGAATGTTCGAATTGTGAACGTAAACAAGCTCATGCGTCATTCTCGTCATTTTCAGGTGGGCTGCCATTGCAAGAACCAGCGTCTCTGCATCAGACCAGTCCACCTTCGTCGCTAGAGGTGTCAGTGAGCGCAGTCCACATCGAGTGGTTGAAGACGACACGACCTGTGTTTAACGGGAGTCTAGTCGGACCCACCATCCATTTGAGCGGCAGTGGAAATTCTGTTGAGTTTTCGCTGGTAAGTGCAGGAACGTCGTCAATGCTATATTAATATTACCAGTATGCCAGAAAAGTCTTGCGTTTAAACCATGCTTTTCCTTATTTGCGATATTTGCTATGTCAGAAAAGTCTTTGCGGAACATCAACAATCGGAATCACACCCTGTCGTTACACAGGACTCAAAAACTGCTGGAAAGCATTCTAGTTTATGTTCTACGTCAGGAGCGTTGTGTAGACGCAGCAAGTCGCGATATAATACGCTACAAACATAAGCGGTTGTTACCATGGTGATATAGACCGCACTTTGCATTTGTATTTTTAATTACGAATTTGATATTAACTTTCAAAAAGAAATTTCATTCTCACCAGTTTGCACAAAACAATTTTATCAATTTTATAGCAACTGGTGAGAATGAAAATTATTTCTGAAAGTTAATATCAAAATTCGTGTTTTGACAAAAGTTAAAAAATTCTGCCAGGGTATGTTACCTTGATGTGAGTATGTGCTCGAGTGTTCAGGGTGGCTGAAGTAAAACTGCAAAAATTTTTGAGATCTGTTGACACATTTCCGATCTCATTATTTGAACATAAAGGTTCTTTCTTTGTTTACAGTATAACAAATTAAGTGGATCTCAATGCATTGTCGACACCGAGAACTGCGTTCATTTCAATTTCTTTGGAACTCCAACCCAGGGAGAAATTGATGTAAGTGCAATCCGAAGCTGAAATAAAGAACAGTAAAAGTACCCTGCGATAAACGTTTTTCTTATCGCAGTTTGCTTTCACTGTCTATACGGCAATAACATGAAAAATATTTGCGTCGACAAAATTATTTTTGACATCTATGAGAATTTGATTTTTATGTCAAATGGGGTCATTTTCTGCTATCAAAATATTGTCCACCTTGTCTGTTTCCAACATTTGCTCGCATTTTCTTTGTTATTTACATGAAAATAATATCTTTGAAGAGTTTTTTCGATTGTGAAAGTGAAAGAGCAATGAGATAAATTATCGTATCAGTTTTGTTTCATTTAACGACTAAAATACAGATGGTCGTGGTCCGAAATATCAATTCTCTGTATGTCATCGATGATACATTAGCAGTAAGTAAAAGCAGCTACAAAAGATAAAGGTACTTAAAGAAAAGTGGGACATCGTCAACGAAAAGAGCACTAACGACCAATTAGAGAAACCATATACAGCAATCTAGAAATTTGCAAACGTTGACTAAAAAGATAAATGATCTGTTCCTTAGAGTTGCTCTTGCAGGATCAAATTAAAATAGGTTGCGGAGAGTTAGAAAAAAAACGATAAATTGTGCATTGTGGAAGACATTGGTTTATTCGTTTTTGCAAACGACCACACGGCATGTGGGTTGCTTAATTCAAGCAAACAAAGCGGAAAAATCATGAAATTAAGTTTCAATATAGCTGCTATAGCGTACTACTTTATATTCCGACTATGACGGAAGCCTTCGTTAAGCAGGGTATGGTCCTTAGCAATGTTCCATATGGTGCCCAACTGTGCTAATGCGCAGCACGACCAGACCATTTGCGCAGTGAAATCTGATTCTCACGCACTTGCAACATTGCGAATTTAAATGCTGTGTTTTTAGATGCCTCGAAAGCATTCGATCGAGTACTACACATGAAATTATTTGAGAAACTAATTCAAAGAAAGGTGCCAATGTGTTTTGTGCGCCTACTGAAACATTGGTACAAAGAAC
>Ga0210059_1003869_pt1 | contig 24079 bp, 18 predicted proteins | sample Ectturendosymbi2_FD_188042 | JGI IMG/M metagenome (GOLD analysis project Ga0210059, IMG submission 188042) | Ecteinascidia turbinata endosymbiont from Florida, USA - Sample 2 (SPAdes) (version 2) | ecosystem: Host-associated > Tunicates > Ascidians > Unclassified | place: Key West, Florida...
AAAAGCCCTTGAAACAGAGTATAAAACCTCGTTTTTCACAACTGGCGGACAACATTCAGCGGCAGCAATGCTTTCTTTTTTATTCACCCTGCGGGTGTTGAACAAACTTACTTCGTGAGCAGGAAGACCGACTTTCATTGAATTGTGTTACGTGCCGTGTCCTGTCGTTTCCTGCGTTGTTGTTGCCACATTGGTATAGGCCACGTCAAATTCCCTCATCTGTAAAGGGCTGCACGATCCACAGCAGAAAATTCAAATCCAAGTATAGTCAAAAAAATGTTGCCTTAAATTAGTACACATTGTGTGTCCTTGCTGGGCAAGGAAATCCTGCAACTCTTGCACCCGCAGTTGAAAACTTTTCTTCTCGATAACCAGAGCGCCTCAAAATATACAACTTCATTGTGTCGGCTAACATGTCTTTGCACACTTCTGAAAATATTCGATGCTTCATTGATTGCGAACGGATGAAATTCACAATTTTTGACGTCATCAAGAACAAATTCCAGACCTGACATCTGGTTGTTTTATTGAATAATCTCTTAACCACAAATTGTTAATTAATCATTCAATGAATTGAAACCTAGGTTGTTTTCGCTGCGACATTTCGGACATTTTTTCAAAATATCTTAAACTTTTAGTAATTTTTTTGATTTAGGATATTTGCGTATGACTGAAAAAGGCATTATGATTGAATTGACTTAAATTTATTCGGTTATTTAAAAAAAAACGTTGGTCTACGAACGAAAAATCACCATAAAAACAGGTTGCAATACAGTCACGAAAAACGTTTTTGATTTTTCGCACAACTCATTCAGTAGAACCTTCCATGACTGTTGCTCCATTGGTAGCAACTGGCTTATACTGCGTCCAATCAAAACCATGTTCCTCAATAATCTGCTTCAATTTCGCGAAGATGGCATGAGTAGTTGCGCGAACTTCAACTTTTAGACAACACAACTTTACAATAAATTGTGTTTCCTCATCGACAAACCCACAGCACAAAACCAACCGCACCTCGTCTGAAATGTCTCTTATTTCACCGAGCTGAAAACCAAACGACTGATCTTTTTTCAGCTTGTCAAGAAGTTATTTCCACAAATATTCTGAAGTATGAAGACATCTACTTTTTATTGTATTGCAATGATAGTGGAAGTTTTGTTACTGTGGAACAGCTTCTTTCCTCGATGCAGAATGTCAGTGGTAATTTTACGACAGATAAAAACTAAAGACTCCAACTCCGTTTACAGACGCTTTCTTTTCCATAAGGATATAGCTATTTTCAGGGAAGCAAGTTCTAAATCGATATTCCTCTTTATGCAGCATTGTTCTCAAGCGACGAAAGCTGCCGTCAATTACTTTCTGGAGATGCTTCAAAGAATGCCTTTGACTTATTTTGATGAGTAAAATGCTGTGACTTCACCCGTGTTTTTGAGATGCCCTGGAGCCAAACTACTTTTACCAAATACATTGGTATAAAATAGGCAATGCCCTGATGGATACGGGTTAAACATTTGTTCTTTAGTGCGATAAAACCCAAACGCGATGTGGGCATCGTTCCGTTTATGCTTCTTCACCATGCAATAATTTTTCTCTTGAATAATTTTCTTTAAAACTACTGTATATACTGCTGACTCTCGATGTCGCTCTCGAAAAAGTGGGGAAAAAATTCTTTAAAAATTGCTTATGTTCATTTTCATTGAGGATGAATAACTTACTGCAATACCTTTCAAAAGTATAAAATGATAACAGCCGAAAATCTGAACTGAAAAATTGCAAAGTTAAAATTAACTTCCTTTCGGTATAAGTTCTCGCTTAGCTCTAGCTAATTGCTTGAAAAGCAATGTGGAAATTGCGTTACGTGTCTTAATACGAAACAATAATGCTGGGAACGCTTGGTTGTTACATTAGCTTGCACAGCATTTAAGCTAGAGCAATAGTTTCTAACCTTTTCCTACCTTTGGACTCCCAGCTGCCGGATTTAACGAAAAAAGAAGGCTGCGTGATGGTCACCTGACCAACATTTCAAACAAACTGGTTGGAAAAAAAGACAATTCACACCCCCTGATAGATACGGTTTTAAAACCCGTGAAAAGTTGACACACTGTACCAGAGCAAAGAACATTATATGTGAGGCAATGTGACTGTTCTTGAAGAGCACACGTCTGGTACACCCCTGTACACTCTTTCATGGTGGTACACCCCTGGAAAATTCTGGTACACCCTGAGGTGTACAATACACCCGGTTGACAAGCACTGCTGTAGTATCTATGGCGACGGCCTGAAAGTTGGTTCCATATTTCCATAGCGACGCGCTAAAAATTGGTTTCACAGTTTCATAGCGACGTGCTAAAAGTTGGTTTCACAGTTTCATAGCGACGTGCTAAAAGTTGGTTTCACAGTTTCCATGGCGACACGCTAAAAGTTGTTTTCATAGTTTCCATGGCGACACGCTAAATATACTAGATTTTTGGTAAAACTGCGATGCAAAATTTTTCTTCAACCATTTTTTTCTTGTTTCCAGATGAAGGCCGGAGCGTTGATGAACGTTGTTGGGGTCCTGGTGGCCATGATGTCCGTATACTTGTTCGCGGGACCCGCTTTCGGGGTCTTCGAAAATTGCCCTCCGTGGTTGCACAGCGAACACTGCCTCTCGCTCGCGGCTGGCAACGCGTCGTCCGTTGTCAACGTCACAAACGTTGCCATAACAACCGCTTTCAAAGCATCTACGTAGCAGCAGCTTCGTGTTTGACGTCACATTACGTTTATTTATTGTGTTTGTCTTTTTGCGCGACCTGAGATAGCTCCTATCGGGAAATGGTGCCTACAGGCCCTCGTCACCCCGTGTTTTGCGCCAAGTAGGGGGATAATGACGTGCGGTGCAAGTCTTCAGCGATTAACAGATTTGTTCGTAGAAAAGACCTTTAAATGCCAGGAAACTTCTGCAAACGGAGGAAGACATGTCCAAAAGCACTTAAAGCCTTTATAGGTTCATGTTTCATTTTCCTTCGAAGCTTCAGTCCAAAGTTTAGGCCGCAAATGTGAAGAAGTATCTGGAAACACGTGACCAACAATCCCATTTCCTTGTGTATTTAAATGTTTTACAAGTGACCAGTGTTTCTCTTTGTGAACTAAGCATCAACAAACTTTGAAGTCACACTTGATCGAGGGGTACGGCGAACGATTTAAGTGCGAGTCGTGGAAAGGTTCGTCACGTTTCTAGTTTTTAATTTATTGAATGTGTCAAATTTTTTTCTTCGTGCGCAGCGCTTTTATCGTGGTTGGTGGGGGCCTCCTGCTTCTGCCCCTCTCCCATTGGCCAAGTTGTGTATAAACATCAATCGTTGTTGAGTTGGGGATCAGGGTTGTCAGATTCTTGTCGCCCCCCATCTTTTTACATTGTTTCGTGTCATGCACACGCGCAGCGATACGTCGTCATATCCTGTACTACCTGTTCCTGTGTTTATTTATTCAACCCCCCCCCAAGCTGCGGCCCTCCCTCCCCAGGCGATCCCGGATGCGATCGCATGTCGGCTGCTTGTGGGTAGGGACACCAGATGGAGGGGGGTTCGCTTGCGAGTACCTCACGTCCAGCTCGTGATTAACTCATGGCCCAATTTGGCCCCTGCTTGGCCCAACTCCGCTGTTCAGTGAAAGTGCCTGCAAGCCTTGTGTTGCGATGCGACGGTTCATTGAAGCCGTTAAAATCTGCGTTTCAGAATATTAAGTGTCGCGTCAAACCCCAACGAGTTCAAGGCTGAGGGCAGATGCTGTGTTTTTGAAACGATCATGAAATTTCCTTTTCCGCAAACATTGCGGCTTTTTCCCAGTGTTGCAAGCTTTGGAAAGAAACTCAGATTTGGTCCTGGAGCAGGTCTGGCTCATTGATTCACTGCTTCTGGCAAGAATACATATATATGTAGCGTGTTTTCATCTTTTCGTGAAGCGGTTTTTATTTAAATCGACAACGAGCACGAGAAGCCAGTGGCTCTGAACCCATTCGGTCCCAGCGCCCAACCCGTTTGATCCACGATAAATTACCGAAAACTGCATTTCACGCACGACTGTGTCGAAATAGATCAGTACAGCCTGCGTCTTTGTTTCGACACAGTTCACATCGCGTCAGCGCGTCTGCCGTTATTTGCGATATCGCCGACTTTGACATGACAGACAGTTTCGAAACTACTCTCTGTGAGAACTGCACTGAGTGGTTGGACGCGTGGGACATAGTGTCGCTTCTTTTTCCTGTCGCCGGATAACTTTGTCTGCGGTTTCGTCAAAACTTCTACTTTGCTGCCCTCTGCTGGTACGAATGAAACCCCCTGAAATGTTTCAAACTTGGAGCCAAACCTCCTGGGTTCGAGTCCCAGCCATGCGCGAAGTCGTTTTGCGCGTAATCAGGTTGCTGTTATTTTTTGCGGTGGGATCGCGTTTTTGAAAAACTCACCGTTTGCCAGCTGCGAACAATCATTGTTTCGGTATTGTTACGTATTCGTTCGATATCGTCAGGACTCTCATTGTTTCGCTTCTATGACGCCCGGTGTACTTTTTTGCTACCGATACAAAGTTTCAACGCGTACGTTCTGCAAAGAGTTCGTGAATTCGTAAAAGCCTGTCACGTTTTTTTACGCTTGTCCGTTTTTAACATCATGTCACGACTGAAACGCACAAACACTTCAACACAAAACTGTTATTGCATCGAAAAGTTCCATGTTTCAAAATCTTTACCGCGTTCACATTAACCCTCATTCAAGTTCAAAAGTTCAGCACACCTTTTGCGATTTACACGGAATATTCGATTATTTCGTCATAGAGATTTTGGTGCTGGCGTAGACAAACGCGAGATTTCAGCCTGGATTGCGTTGTTATGGTGATATACTCCAGATGTTAACTTATTTTCGCTGCTAATAGTTTCTTTGTTATGGCGCAATTTCAATGCACTGTTTTTCTGTAGAGTGTAATTTTTTCGCGCTATGTATTGTACTTCAACATCCTTTCCTGAACCAACATATGGTTTTTGTCTGATGTCTTTGAACTTAGCTTTTTGCGCTCACCCGGATGTTTGTTGCAGATGGTGTTTAAGTGGCACGACCAGGCTTGCCATTCATCTGGATAGTCTAAAATTAAGATTTGAATGAAACGCGTTTTTCAACAATATTTAATCGTGTGTGAACAATCCTCGTATTTTGCACCATAAGCATTCTGTGCCAACAAGACTGTGTGCGATGAGCCCAACATTTGTGGCGGAAAACGAAACTTCTAGAAAATTTTTTTGACCATGTCGCAATTTCGATTTGAGATTATGGAAAAACAAACTGTGACAAAACAAACGCAAAATAATTTTTCAACATGCACACAATCCAAAATAAGGACGGCAACGCAACCCTGTGTATGGCGGGTTGCCATAGCGTCAGCTTTTGTAAAAACACTGGCACAATTATCTGTTTACTGCCAAATGTAAATTACAAAAGCGGTTACAGGAATTACCTCTCAGGTCAGTCCCGTCGCCACGGGGGTCTTTGGTGGGATTAGCCCCCAAACAAAGCTCCAAGCCCCCCAAATTCATATGTGGAGTTTTTGCCAAATTTGAATGTCAAGCCCTCCCCCCTGCACAAACGTAAAGCCCCCCATATTCACGACTTTCTGGCGACGGTTCTGGTTCAGGTCCTCCTCCACATGATGTAAATATCTGCGCAAATATTTGTGGCGCGGTGTTCGTTGGTTCCTCCATTTTTTGTTTAGAGGTGTGTTTTTAGGAACGAGCACCATCCCCCATGATGTGTTGCCTGGACAACCGTGACGTGCGCGATTCTTGTGCGTGTGGCGCATGTCATTTGGCGAGGTGCACAGGTGTCGCATGATTTTACGCGACGCGTCTTGTTACGAACCGAAATTTCAGAATTTGTCACGAACCGCGTGTGATGCTTTCACTCAAAGGATCCGGTTCGCTGCCGAAAAAAGTGCGCGCTTTCTATGCTTTAGGAAATGTGGATGTCGTGCATCAGATTTACGCGCTCTTGTTTCTTCTAAGCTTCTGTGTGTTTCTGCGGCGTGAAGTCTTGCGGCCGTTCGAACGCCATGTGTTAAGGTGCCTGTCAATCAGGTGCTCCCGCAATGATGTCGGCGCCAAACGCCAGACAGACTCTGATCAAAACACCCCCCACTCGCATTCTGACGCGCGCGATCGGTGATGTACAATAAAGGAAGATGTTGACGGGACAGCCTGGCTCGTTCGTACCAATCATGTGACAGAGGACTTGGTGTGTAGTGCTGGTTTGGGGATTGCTCTTTTTGTTACTAACAACTGCTGTTTATTTACTGCCCTCTCAGATCTTCAACGACTGGATCATATACTTCCTTATAAGGGCAACTGTGGGACCAACCGGGTGCACATAATGTTACATTTGTATTCATCCGCCTGCACCGTTATTGGACAACCACATACGGTCCAGAAATATTCAATTCCGTGCTTTTGCACCAAGCAATGCCTCACTGAAAGCTTATTCTTTCATTGCTGTTTTCATTTTCAGCTGCAGATAAATGTGTGGAAACAGAAAATCAGGGCCAATTCAATTTACGCGACTTATGAATGGCTGAAGTTAAAGCGTGGTCCGAATTGGCCAAAACGCCCGTTGAGCGCCAAGAACTAAAAGTATTTCTCGGATTAGTTTTGTCCAACAGATTTATGCGGTTGCTGCTGACCATGCCACCAGCAAACTGTGTAAACCAGTATTTAAAAATTCCTTGTGTTGAATGTTTTATCATCATCAAGGACGACTTAAGTCAACACAGCTTTCTGCATTCTTAGGACCCAGTGATATTATCGCTCAATCGGGCATCATAGTTTTGACTGATATGATTATTATGAACGTAAGTTCCGCTTCAACACCGCACGTCTTAGAATCCTCAATCCAGAAGTGCGCCCCCACATGTTACATTGATATCGCCAAAAAGTCAACGGTGGTAGACGAGCGGACACAATGAATTCATGCGAAAATGAAAAAACGAATATTTTAATGAGCAGCAAATGAGATAACGTTTACAATCGTACACAGGAAGCAGCAATTGGACACACTGGTGACTACTCAAGGTCACTTTTTCGTGACTCCAGGCCAGTGCCACAAAGTAACCTCCAAAGACAATTGGAACAGTTCTTTATCGCGAACAATGAATGCCGTGCATCGTTTGATCGCGTAGTTAACTTACACGCTGCCTCGATTCATAAAAAAATCAAGATCTATTGCAGCAGATTTTTGTGCAAAACTTCGAAAAGCAATAAATGTTGCCACCACATCTAAGATAATGTCGTAATGATGGCAAACCGAACAATGAACAATCTTATAACAATAACTTTGCCCAAAGTCCGGGATGTTAAATCTGCATTCCACTTGCAATTCATAAAGCACTCCTAAACTTTGAAAACATTTTCATGTAAACATTCAAGAAATCTATGCCACTAATTTCAAAGTATGTTCTGTAACAAGTCACGTCAACGATGCGCAGGCCAATGGTCCAGGAAACACACATTAATTAACTGCACATGCATAGTTTCCTACCTTTAATAGTAGTAAATTTTATAATTTACACTTTTATAATTTTATAAGTAATCCTACTTATAAAAAGCACAACTCCTGCGTTATTTCTCTTCAGTTTTTAAAAACATTTTATTTCTGCTTGTCCTTCTGCTACTCTTAACTTGTAACAACAGCAAAAATGAATCTTTGTGAGAGAGTAGGAATATGGTCCACAGTTGCAGAGTTCAGTCACATTGAAACAAACACTTTATGACAGTTAAAAACTTTTCAACACCGACAACAACGAATAGCGTTGAAACACGGACTGGGGGGTTGATAGTTTTGAGATATTCTTGAAAATATAGGTTTCTGCCATTTTCCCACAATTTCAACTTCGTCACAAACGTCTCGCAGTTTCCATGACTACTGCTCGACTCGCAACACAACGTTCGCTTCGTGACGTCACTTCGATGACGCGAATACGTGACGTGTTTCTGAAGTGCACTTCGTAGAAACTCACTATGGCAAGCACCGGTGGCACGTAATTACCGTAAACTTGGCCCGTTCCGCCGCATAATATGATTTCAGGGCCCAAGTCGGGCCAGGAGTGCTTCAGCCGGAGTCGGAATCGCTGCCACTCCCGAATATCTGTTCCTCGTCTCTCTGCGCCTCCTCTTCCTCTTCATCAGAAGATTGCTCCTCCGCCTCCTGGTCTTTCTCTTCTTTTTCACTTTCCTCCTCTTCATCAGCAGAGCCTGCGAACAAATATGCTGGGCTGAAACCAAAGGGGGGGTGGGAAATATTCATACGGTTTGTACCAGAGCGTCCAAGCCCTAACGAACTACCAGTATCTGTCCAACTGACAGGGTTGTTAGAAGAACTTTTGATGCCAACAACAACATATGACAATTATCGCTGCATGGTCAGAGTTTGCTCCAAACAGACGATACTCACCAAACGAAGCTTCTCCTGCAGCTTCTTCGTCTTCCTCCTGCTCCTCGTCGTCACCAGACGGCGCTGCCTCTACATCCTTTCCAGCTTCATCCTCAGCATCTTCCTAATAAGGAATAAAAATGAACCCAGGGGTTGAGGATCAGAGCTGGAGACGATGTTGCAATTTCCAGCACGTTTTGGACGAATTCATTTGATCAGTTGGGGTTTGACAACCAGGGTTTACGGGTGTGAGGTTCACGATTTTGTTGGATCGTTTACATCAGTGGCTCACAATGTGGCCCAGGAGATAATTAATGGTCCACAACATGGTCCAGGGGGATCACCGGTGGTCCGCGCAGCATTTATAGCGGTTCACAATAAATCTGCCGCCCTAAAAAAACTTCAAGCCATTTCACGACAAGCGAATCTTCCATGCTTTGAAGAATACAAATTAAATATTTTTATGTAAAAAACTTATCAGCTTGAGAGTAAAAGTAGAAGACGTCCACTGGAACTTTATGAAGAAAGGACTGGGAAAGTTGACAAACACTGGTTTATAAGATAGTGCCGATGGTGCACATTACGTCATATCCATCAATCTGCCTGGCCAGGTTTGATTCCCGACCAGACCACATCGGATACTCAACGTTATCTGGTTATGTGCTCGACACCGATTGGTTAATATGCAAGTGACGCAGCACGTGCGGATTGGTTCAGTGGCATTGCATCATCATCCTGGGTAGTGGTAGACGTGATACTGGCCAGTACAAGGGAAGTGAAATAATATGTTCTATTTGCATGGACAAGACTTCTGGAACTGAATGTAGGAAATTGCGGTTTTTAAAAACGAAGCTGAAAGAATGTGACGAAAGTTTTCATTACTTGGCCATATAAAAATTGCTCGGAAAAAAATTCAAGAAAATAAAAAAATATTGACCTCCGAAATGTTTGCTACCACTATAGCGGTGGCGCGTTTATGACTTCCAGGGGGTAGAGGGTCACTATGTGGGAGCGGTCCAATTGCCGGAACAGCCATTGTCACTTGGGCACTGCGCTACATGTTCAGGAGAATAAGTTTATTATGCATCTGTCCATCTAATACAGCACATCACTGTTTGTTTATGAAACGTTTGAAACAAAAAGGTAAAATGTTTTTTCTGCAAGAAATGCACCAAATCGAAATAAATTTTAAGATAGTATTTATTCGTTTTTCGCACCTTCGCATCTTGCTCCGCTTCTTCCTCCTCTTCCATTTTCTCTTCTTGTTCTTCACCCTCTCCTTCCTCCTCCTGCTCCTCCTCATCGTCAGGTTCGAGCGGCTCCAGCTGCATCCTCCTCATCTCCTGAGCTGTCAGCTCCTGCTCGTTCATCTCCCTGTGCTTCACCGCGAGCACCGCGTTCGTCGCCGCCTGCACCCCCACGCCTCCCTTCGCGCGACGCTTGCTCAAGCGCACTCTGTGACATCACAACTGACCGGTAAGCGTCGTCACAATCACACGCGCGCTGGAAAGACGACCGTCGACGTTTGAAGTCAAGGAATGACATTAAACGGACACAAATGTACTGGCAAGTCGCATCCGGTCAATTGCGCGGTGTCCTAGAACAGAGGTTCTTCATCTTTTTCTACCACGCCTCCCAAAGTAATTGAACAATGAACATCGTTTCAAGGCCCTGACATTAAATAAGCTGTAAAAACGAATGTGTTGATTGGTAAATTTAATGTTCAAACTTTCCACGTTGTAGGGCGCGCAATGGCTCGCGCCCCCCTGGGAGGTGAGCCCCAGTTAAGAGCCCCTGTTCTGGAAGCTTCTCTTTGACTTCACTTACCATTCACTTCAACACATTAAAATGCTTATCCTTGCAACAGGTACACGCCGTTTGGATAGTCCCTAAACACTCATCCACCAACCAAACATCATGCTACATTTACCAACGACAAACAGGCTGAAGGCATCGATGAGAAAATACTGGCAATAACAATTCGCTGATCTGTAACGGGCAACAATCGCATTCAACCAGTTGAAATTCATTAATATCACAGTCTCTAATGGAACACTATTTTGTGTCGGTTGTTTATATTCACCTCGTTTCAAGCTCGTTGTAGAAAACGCCGTCCTCCCGGAAGACGAAGTAGTAATTTTCCTCGTAACCTTTCGACGCTTTGTTCTTTACATTCCAGTTGTATTCGCGTGCGAGTCTGTGCGAAGCGTTAATTGGAGGGGTCAGTTATTCGACGATATTCGCAAATAAAACGACGCTCAATCAAAGCTTTTTGTCAAATCGCTATTAAAAACGTCACCCGTGACATGCATTCCGTCTGATGTCACTCACCTGTAATCATACGTCGCTTCCGGGTCGTAGTTGAGTTCTTCGTCAGCGTCCAACTTCCGCTTCTTCCTCGTTTCCGGAGTGGGGAGGAAATAAGCGACGAACTGATCCCCCTCTTCGTCCACCATACCTCTGCGAAACAATACTTGCCAAGTTGTACCAGAAATACCGTCACCATCACGGTGCGAATCACCATAGCAACCGTGATGGCGTCATCCACGCGTGTGCCCTTTACTAGTACCACATAAATATGCTTGTGTTCCATGAAAGTTCGTGCGTTAATGTCATCAAGCGTATGTTTTTCAACCACCACCACGTATATATCCTCGTGTTCTTTCATGTATTTATGCGTTCTTTGTTACTGCGATGCATGTTTAAGGTCTAGCGCGTTGTGTGCGGGAATGAAGACGTCTAAACACTTTGAAATATTAAACTGTTCCCGGGCATCGACGTCAGTTTTCAGGCGTTAACCCTTCTTCAAATGAAACAGGCCAAATGTGACGTGACAATCCATTTCTTGACACTGATTGCACAAGTGGCACGTGACAAGTGACACCATGTGACAAGCAATGCACAGGCGGCGAGGAAACAAAAACAAATTAAGTTGAAACTCAAGGTTGCTACTGAATGACAAATGCAACCACCAATTGTTTCGTCACTTTGTTTCGATAAACATAAAACTTTGAAATCTAATATCAAGTCCATTTTGCCAGAAAACTACTAACAGCGTCTCACGTCGCAATAACATTCCGAAATAATAATGCAAATCAAGATTTTTTCGGCTAATTTACGAAACGAGTCAAACAATCAGCAGAAAAACCCGTTTTCAAAGTAATATCGTGTTTCAGCTCATGATTGCGGAACTGGACACATTCTTTATGAAAATACTGCCCTCATGGGCAGTCCTGTTTGATTGCTCTGCCGGAGACACAGTTCTGCACACGCAAGAACTTCACAGCAGCAATGCAGTCATGCGTGACGGAAGAAAAATCCCCCAACCTGATCATGGCCTGCGACATCTCTTCCATCTGCTCGTCAGCGAGCTTGCCCAAGATGGCGGGGTCGGTGTCGAAGATGACCTGGGCACTGGGGTGTTGCCACATCTTGAGCAAAAGAAACAAAGTTGACGACTCGGCAAATCGCAAAAAGACTGAAAACCGCAAAAAACATCCGCGAGACATGCACAGGAAAATAAAAACAGTGAACTTGTTGCAAAAGCAAATTTGTTTTCTTTCAAATATCTGTTGTTTTCCACTGATTACTCGTCTCAAAGTTAATTCTTAAGAAACAGATTTCCAAACCATAGCTATTGGATTACGTCACGATGAAATATCTTCAGCGAAAATTCTCAATCAGAGAAGAACTGGAGTGAAAATGAAGATAATGCACCAGGTGGGTGATGAGTGATGGGACTTGCATCAAACAGAAGAGCTTAAAATATTAATTAAAACAAGCGAGTAAAGGGATAAGAGAGGATTTGTAAACACCAAATGAAAAGGAATGTAATTAAAGATGGGGAGGAGAATTTACAAACATTAACACAAACAGATGAATTAGCTCTTCTGGTGATTACATTTTATTATCAGCCAACGTTTCGCCCACCTATTCAAGTCGGCTTCTTCAGGGCAATGTTTTCAACCACAAAACATGCAGCATACCAATAACAAGAAATAATGAGTAGTATGACGTACAAAGAAAAAAAACGCAAAGCTGGACAACTCGTTATAAGAATGGTGGCAAAAAACAGCTTTGCGTTTTTTGTCTTTGTATGTCATACTACTCATTGTTTCTTGTTATTGGTATGCTACATGTTTTGTGGTTGAAAACATTGCCCTGAAGAAGCCCACTTGATTAGGTGGGCGAAACGTTGGCTCATAATAAAATATAATCACCAGAAGAGCTTGTTCATCTGTTTGTTTGATTTGAAACCTGGTGGCAAACGCTACGAAACAACACGAGTAGCAAAAAGAAAAACATTAACACTTCGTGCCAATCAAGTGAATGAGTCAAAAATGACTTCAGTGTATTTCTAAACTACAACAAAGACTATAAAGCTGTAAATGAAAACTAACAGCAACAAGTTTCGCCATCAACTTTACGATCGCGTTGGAGTCACATCAACTTCGTTGTGATGTCGGTCAGAGAATTATCGCTACGATGACAAAAAGAAACAAATACTACTGGGTCGACATTTCAGGTCTTGGTTTGTTGCAATGAGCTTATTGCAAGGAATAGTCTTCATCCTAAACATGACCAGCGTTTGTTTTACGAAAAAAATTTTTCTCAGCATCAAGACTTCTTGTTTTAGTTGAAGCAGTAGCATAACAAGCAGTCGATGGCCTCACTTGGAAATGTTCGTCTTGTTCGCAACACTTGAATATGTTAAAAAATTATGAAAATAAACTCGGGAAGGCAATGACTTTTTTCTAAGTGCTTCGCTTATGGTTTCAGTGCTGCGTTTGAAAAAAGCAGACTGAGAGGCGATTGCATTTCGATGAGGTTCGCACAGCAGACAACCGTCTTGTTTAAAAAATTCTGAGGCTTCATGATAAAAGTGGCAACTTTCAGTCATACGCCAACGTTATCATTCGAAATGTTACTGCCACATTTGGAAAATATCAACTTTTTGCACCATTGTTCAGAACAGTGGTGGTCGGAAGCGTTCGGTCGATTTCAGCAATTTATTAGTTGATGAACATGCAGACGGTGAAACAGTGATTGGCAGGGTCTTCACTGATGGATTGCTGCTGCTCAAATATTTGTACATCAGATAGAACCGGAGTTACACGACTTGGAGGTATTCTGCAAAACGCTGTACAGCTTTCTGGACAGAGTTTAACGATAACGGCAATTCCTATGTTATTTTAATCAAGCTAACATTCATTTTGGAATTCCTTTAATGAACATTTGACAATATCATCAACAATTAAATACCATTGCCATGACAACCCACACTGGTTTAAAAACTTGTAGAACGTGTTGGGCAGAAAATCCACACAAAATTCGTTCAAGTTCAGAGAAGCCTCAGACTAAAAAAGGCAAAACCTAAACCAGGCTTTTGAAAGAACAATGACGAGTAAACATAAATGGTAGTGGCCGGCGGCCATGGATAGAAGATTTATTGCAGAAGTTTTTATATCAACATCAGGAACAATGACACAAAAATTAACACACGCGTTTGAAGTGAAACATCTTTTTCCCTTTATTTACCATTGCTGATTTCCAACAGACAACCCCATTTTCTGAAATTGAATCGATAAAACCACACCCATTCATTTGTAGCTGTAGAAATGACGCTCACCTTAAAGTCAGGATAGATGGGTTTAATTTCCACGGCGTGTACATTCGGCTTGCTGTAGTGCTTAGTGATATCTTTCTTTGCATCCTCGAAGGTCTTCTGGATAGCGTTGATTTGACCCTCTCTATCCTTGTATAACTCTTCCTGCTTGAAGAGGTCTTTTACCCCCCCACCGATTCTGTCAACGTCATCAAGATTGTGTCAAAAAAGTGATATTTGATGCAACACGTTTTTATTTTTATGGTAAACGACTATTACCCAAGAATTCCCTAAAAATAAACAGAAATTCTGAAGAGTAACGACATTTTTCTAGAAATGCTTACATTTTTATAACACTGAAGAAAATGTCTGAAACACAAATATTAAGAACAAACAGGAGAAACAAAAGTCAGCTTCTGCCAAGTGGATGAAAAGTATCAATCAACTTAATCTTAGACCCGATGTGCAAATTATACTGGTGATTGCTGAAGCGCCCTCGTGCGGCACAAGTACGGCGAATATATTCAGAAGCTAGTGGGCTTTTTTGAATCAGCAGACACATTAACAACAGACAGTAAAGAATTAGCAAAGTCTGGAAGAGACCCTTCACACCTTCACATCCTTCGCGAATCGTTTTCAATTTATGTTGTTGTTCAATGACACCCGGATTCACCCCCCAAGCAACAGTTTAGGATGTACAGTATACATACATACATGCAGAGGTAAATAAAAACTTAGATAAATGTCGAAGTTTGAAAGTAACGCCTTCTGTACTTTTAAAAGTTGGAACTCTTGTCCACACAGTGGCGCTCACAGCAATCCCCGAAGATGAACCTGAGCGCCTCTGGAATACTGCCGGTGCACGCAGCCATGCGTGACCCATGCTGCAGGCAGCCATGTATGGCCAGTGCGGAAAATTAAATTCTTAACACGTCTTTCTATCAATTCACTCAAATAATCCAACCATCAGTTCTTTATATTACCTGGTAGAAATTTTGAAATACAGTAACGGCCGCGAGGCAAGAAGTTTGTCCACCTCTAGTACATGACAATATTGGTTGCAAATCAAGCAATCGGTCATATTTAATGCTCAAAAGCACATCGTTTTCTCTTTAATTTAAACCCTAAATTTCAGATAAAATTTCTTGTGATTGCGCTCAAGATAAAGTTTCGTCCATCGATTACTTGGTGCGTACCAAAGAGCTGGAGCAAGAACTTGTATCTAACGTGCAAATTTATTTTGCATTTACAACGCAGCATACCTTGTTTCGATGTTGGTTGCTTGTACACCGTATCTGTTGAACTCCTGGGAAATATACTCGCTCCTCCGCAGCCAGGATACATTGAGGCTGTGCTGTTTTGACCTGAAGACAAACAAACTCCTTTCTGCCATGAACAGTTAGTTTAATGCTGGCATAAATTATTTGCACAGGTAGAAAGATGCGTTCTGTTGTTGGCCACTGTCAACAACAAAAGCTGTTGGCCAAGTTTTTTGACATCTATTCTGATAAAATCGAATGAAGCAAATCAGTTTTCGGAAAAATCACATTTACGTGAAAGTCAGTAAATCATGTCATTAACAAGAACAGGCTCCGGAAACAAACCTTTTGGAATCTTGAGGAGCAGGCAGGTCTTCCTCAAGCAGAGCCTCATCAGCGGGATCCAACCACTGGTTCAGACCACTCTAAGAAGGAGAACAAACAATTGAGTGCTGATTTTCATCATGGCTATGGTCAGTTTTACAAACATCAACGCAGCTACCTTAAAGAAAATAAAACTGGATTAAAAAAATAGGCTGTAGTTGTCAACAAATCCTCATCAACAAATGCAAAAACTTACTGACAGCTGAATATTGAGTTACTCATCTAGTTAACAGAAACACAAAAACCACCGGCATTTAAACTTGGAGAACAGTGCGCTTCACGGGTAAACGTATTTGCTGTCAAGAAGTTCGCATTTATTATTATTAACTACTTCTAAAAGTATTCCGTCTTTCGTCAGTACGTAATGGTTAGGCCAGTGGTTCTCACACGGGTGCCACTTGGGTCACTGAAGGAGGAATTTTTAATCCTGGGAGGAAATTTGCTCTAGGGAGGAATTGGGGAGGAAAAGGCGTGGATGAAAAAACCTCAAACTTTATTATGAGTTTATTCAACACACAAAAACTGCACAATGAGGTTGGTTTAGATGGGAATGTCTACAGTACGAAAAGACAAGCTGCTATAACTGCAGTGAATGACGTTATAGAAGAGTCTGTTTGGTTCGTAATCGTCTATTATTTCTTTGCAGTAGGGTGTGAAAAGTTTTGCAATTATCTTTATTGTGATTTTTGTTGGGGAGGAATTGACAGTCTTTGGTTTTGTGAGAGGGGAATATGAAAATAACTTAGTTGAATATAGAAGTTGAATAAGATTTCAGGACTGGGGATTCGTAGATAGTTATGTGACGTCGACTCTTTATTTTAAAATTTTGCTGATTGATACGATTGCGTTACCTAATTACTTGAAAATCGCCTCATCCTTTTTCCAAGAGCAAGCTAACAGTTGCATGCAAAGAAGCACAAGAAAGAAAATTTCATGAATTAGAACCATGTCTCACCATGTACGTATCAGGATTGATCAAATCGATTACAACTCCAAGATCATGATCGGTGTGTAGTTCTGTCTTGTGAAGTTTTTCCAAAGATGTTGGTTTATATTCCACAAACCTGTAAATTCATTATTTAATTTCCAGAATAACAATTTCTAAAGAAACAAACAATGCAAAAACAGATTTAAACAAAGTCCTGTTGGAATGTTGAAACGAATTGTTTATACAGTCAGCATAATTTAGTATTTTAAATAAGACAAAAATGGTAGTTTTGCTGATGATACGAACTGTTGTTTTCAAAATATCTTTGATGGTTTTATTTTAACCCGTATTTTTGAACACAGAAGTTTTTTCTGATATGGCTTTAAAATCCGAATTGCTGTCATCATCACAAGGGCTGACACTAAACTTATTGTATCAAAATACAGTAGTTTAAACACAGATCCACCAAGCATTCTTTACTCCCGTTATTAGTTTTTTGATAAACTATCAGTGTCACAAAAACAAATTATTTTACATCCAATAAGACTATCAAATGATGAATACACTCCTACCTGTTCGCATCAAAAGGATATCGAATAAACTTGGGATCAAACGGAATGTCTGGAAGAGTGTTGCAGTACTTTACTCTCGTCACAAGTCCACTGCTCCTTTCAACAGAGCCGCGTGATCTGCAACATGAGGCGTCAAAAACGTGAAAACCTTTGACAAACTAGAATAAAAGCATGCAAGCAACAAAATGCAAGCCACACCTGACTGGCTTGTATAAATGATTAGATGCATGAATTTGCATTTTAGTAGATAACCTGGTCTTTCAACTCACAACGGAAAACACTTGTTGATTTGAATTAAAGAAATTCTTCTACCACTTTTAATCCCAAACAAGAAAATTCAGTAACCAGCCACTGTTTTCTTACAAAACCCCATAGCATAGACAGTAGACGTATTATGTAACTTGGTGTGCTAACGGAGAACTATGTGCTCACATCGCAAATGCTGTTACACAGCTTAATAAGACACCAAAGTTCCCATCAAACTGGAAAGGTAACACAAGAGCTTATTTGTAAAGTCTGGCCACGTTTGATGTTTTGGCCTAAGATCCATATGGACACATACTTCCATTCTACACGAACAGAAATCAACTTCCAATCTGTAACTTGAAAATAGCCATTTCAATACAAAAAAAACAAATCTGCACAATGTTTTAAGGAATATGCAATTATTCTCCTCTGGTCAATTAATAAGTGCAACTATTGCTGAAAGGCAATTGACTCAAATAGGACCGGGGACTTGTTTGCTAATCTAAGTGAGATCCACACTTGAAACATTTTTGTGGAGTTGGCCTGTCTTGGACACCAAGTCTGGAATCTGAAACCATCGAATGCAATGAAAAAATGTCTGCCATCTCAGCTCAAATTAGTAAGGAAAATGAATTTACTTCACGTTTAAGAAACACGCAAATATATTGCATGTTATCATCCCAACAACCAAGAAACATACAACTGTTCATTACTATCAATGCAATTCTTTTTGATGTGCAGTGATTACTTCAAAGAATTAATAAGGGCAGCAAAACTATGAAGATGTTTTGCAACGCAGTGCAACCTGATCTTTGCTGGCAAACTACCAATTAAATATGAGTTTTTATTTGCAAACCATCTTCTGCATTCATAATGAAAATCACGGCCAATGAAAACGATATCAACGACATATTGCAAACGCTTCGTTATCATCATCAGTGCATTCCAAATTGAACTGCAGTGATCTTGCTGCAAGTTCTTATGGTCAGTCCTGTCATCTGCATTGATTTTTTGGATTCACATCAAATATATTCATTTTCAATATTAAACATTACTTAGGCCAGGCATGAATGTAATGATATTGTGCTTTTGATATGATCATGACCAGGGCAACAAGCAACAGGTTTTCTGTACCAGAGATGCATACAGTTGGTCAGATAGCTGTGTTGCAACCTCTCCGGTGATGTTGCGTTGATTGTGTGATTCACCACGAACGGGATGTGCGCGAAGAACAAAAATATATGTATGTGGCACGAACAAGCAATAATAGAGTGATCTCGTCGGGTGATCTCTATTATTGCTTGCTGCCACGGTGCGAAGCTTTGCGCACATGTCGCTCGGGATTTCCGATCGCAACAGCTGCAAGTCATATTAACATCTCACACCAAAATCAGGGCTGATTGCTTTTAAATGAATGATTTAAATCAAGCAATAAAAATCAAACAAATCAAGAATATGCATTTTCAAAGCTTTGTGTGATTTCTGTGACACATTCTAATAGGTTTGCCACTTGCAATAGTATAGAAGGCAGAAAGTTCTTATGACGACACAAATCAAAAGCGTTCGAAGTTTTATAAATCATAGCTTCATGAAGTCACAGATTCTATGCCAACTAAATGCAAAAATTACATGTAGCCTGAAATTCTAACCTTTGCAGACTTTCAAGTCAGAACTTTGAAAGTGTATACTGGCATAAATTGAAAGTTGCATCTAAATTCCATCAAACACGTAAGCCGTTGACAGTAGACATACCGTATTTTTGAACTATAAGGCATACTTAAATGATTTAATTTTCTTAAAAAAATGATAGTGTTCTCTTAATGGATGCGTGAAAGGTTTGTTCCTTGTAATGCGGCAGGTCTTATATGCTGTAAAATATGGTAGCAGGTATAGGACAGGATTTCCAAACCTGGGGTACATTTGCCTCTCTGAAAGGGCACATTCATTGTATATACATCTGCAACACATTAAGTTTGATACATAAAAACAAAGTCTGCCTTTAAAGTTCTAAACATCTAAAAGATCTATTAGAAATTCAGTGGGTTTTTGTTATTTTATTCAGCCTTTTTGCATAAGAAATTTTAGAGGTATGTGCTCATCTATCGAAACACTGATGAGGTGCATGGTCAGAGAAATGTATGATTCTAAAATGACTGAAAAAAATTAAGTCATTTTGGTCAGAATGTCTGAAAATATAGGCTCAAAACACTGTTATCGTGAGTTTCAACACAAAGTTTTAATACAAGAGACAAATGACCAAAATGTCTCAGCAAAAAAAAAGCAATTGATATAACAAGTGCTTACCGTTTTATGCATGTAGGTTATACTTTTGCAGAAGCTGGAGTAGTCAAAGCTGAGGTAAAATAATTACTTTTTGAATAGACTTCACACCAAAAACGCTGGCAAGCTTGTATTTACATACAAGGTTACTGACAAGGCTTGAGTGTTGAGTGAAATTAGTAAACTGATGTTTTGCGTCTGAGTTTATTTTTTTGGTCACTTTATAGCCATAGACTGAAATTTGTTTGAAATGACTGAAAAAATTAGGTCAGCTTGGTCATAGTGTCCAAAAATATAGATCAGTGAATATAATACAGTTACGGGAGTTTTAATATTATTATGGACAAATGACCAAAATGTCTCAGTGAAAGAAAATCAGGTTGTACTATTGTCATTTCAATAAATATTTCATTTACCGTACTGGTGTTATGAGGTGATTTGCATTAAGGGATATTGCGTATGTGCAAAGAAATTTTGAATGAAAGTTCAGCTGTTTCTAGTTGCTGTAAACGAAGTTAACGAAGCACAAAGAAGTAACATAAAATAAATTATATTTAACATTGAAACATGCAAGGGTTAGGTGGCCACCACCTGCACATTAATTTTAAAAAACCTGATTTATATTGAAAAAAATCAGATTTACATAAAAAAATCTGATTTTTTTGAGTTAAAAAAAATCATGATTTTTATCAACCCTGACTAAAACAGCTTCAACAAGTCAAATTTAAGTGAGGAAACATTCACCAAAGGTCAACGGCAGGATGTAAAACAGAGAAAACCTAAAGATATTTTTGTTTCAAAATAGTTAAGTTACCTGCTGCTACTTTGTTTTCCATCAGAACGTTGGTTTTGATTCTGCACAGTTGGAGCCATGACCAACAAAACTGAACACTTCACTACAAATATGTTTACCTGTGTATAAAATAACAAAGCAAAATTTTGGTAAATAAGGATGACAATATAGGCCTACACAATTGTCTACATATAACTGACAAGCAACCAATGCAGACAAGTGTTACGAATTGGAGTAGTGCCAAGATCTAACGTCAGAAACCTAAAACTGCAGTTTTTGCAGCAAGATCACTGATTTCCATGTATCACAGCTGTTCTGACTCTGAACACTTGAACAAGTCTACCTGCTAAAGATATGCTACAGTTTCCAAAAAGAATTCTTCCATTGTTTCATGTTGGCAAGCAAATCAAGCTTTCTTCCTTGATTACATGTCAGTGGTTGGCAAAAGATATTTATTGAAGACTTGAAAAATTGCATTTGCCTGCCTGTAGTACCTTGTTCTTAGCATAGACTCAGTAGGTCAAGGTGCAGTGTTGAGTGCATGATACACTACAAACGGGGTGTGTGTTAAGAGTAGCATCTACATGTAAGTGTTGCAAACTAGCAATAATACAGTGATCTTTGTGGTGAGTGACCTCTAATAATGCTTGTGAACCAAATGAACAGTTGATTGCACTTGTTAATGATAACGCTGAGAGTAATCTTGTCAGGTGGTTTCTACTGTGTCTTGTTGCCACAGTGTTAAGCTCTGTGCATTTGTTCCTCGGCCTGTCCGATTGTAACAGCAGGCTTGTGCGTGGTGCTGCCACTGACTTATCACCAATGCAGCATTCACTAGCCTTGTGCCCCTAAGCACATCACTAATGCCAAGCTGCAAAATAAGTACAAAGCAAGTGACAAAAACAAACTGGTGATCAAATCATGTCTCTGGAAGCCAAAAAATGAAGGTTCTTTAGGTTTCCTGAAAATGACCCTCGTATGCTGAAAATATCCACAGCAGATAGAAAGAATGTCTTCAACCACCACAAAGTCTTCTAAAAACTGCATGCACCAACCCATCAAGTTACAGCTTTGTAATTTGGGTAAAAACTTCCTAATATATTTTTAATAGTTTTTTTTGCCAAGTATGAGCAAAGCCTATTTATAACAAAGTGGTTGCACACATGTGTAATAAAGTGATACACATGCTTTTATTGCCCACGAAAGCTTTCCAGAGTCATAAAAGTGGCAAGATAAACCAGTGAGGCTGCTTGTCTTTATGTTATGCCATGCTCTGTGAACACAAATTGTTTTAGTAGCATTTCTGTGGAAATATATATATACAGAGATACCTATCATTGAATACTATCAATGCAGGAAGTACAGATGTTTTTGTCAAGGACATCAAATTTTTTGCATACTCATCCAATAAAACGTTCCCATAAGCATGCAATCTGATTCAAAGTGACTGTCAAAACAACACTGAGCTTGCTAACAAGCAACAACAAATTTTCTTTGTGACCCAATCCATAAATAGAGGAAGTAACTACGGATACGCCTGTCCAGTCCAGACGCAATTCAAATAAAAGGGTCAGTTTGCTATTCAAACTGCGTGGATCTCATGGCGTAACGCTTATGCGCTCCGGCTACTATGCCAATGATTTTCAGTTCGGCTCTCACCTTGCCAACTTTCGGTTTGTTTTTTTTCTTTACTTTTTTTCAGGCTTAGGTATTACGTTTAGGGGTTAGTGTTAAGTTAGGGCTACAATTAGGGTTAGGTTTCGGGTTTATCTTTTACGTTTACTTTGTTTTTACCAAGCCTACTGCACTCTCGTTGTGTGCTGTGATGTCACAGTTGGCGTATTAATTAAGCTTTCAAATTTCAAGATCCACAAGCATATCCGTAGCCACTGCCATAAATATAACATCACATGTTGTGCACTTTCGATCAGAAAAACAGAAAAATACGGTGTATTTTGCTGCCAGAGGTATAGTCCTGATGTGGTCATTTTTCCATTTGAACTATAGTGTATCTGACTTTATCCACTTATAACACTAAGTTTGTGGCACTAGTAGTTGGTACAATGAACCTGGTCAGGTGGGAATTCCTGCTGTGTGAGTGGCCATTGTTTGGGCCCTCAGCATTGTTGTTTCAGCTAGGCTAATAGAGATGACTCTTTTTATGGAAAAAAAAACTTTTGATGTAATAAGCTATAGTACTTTTATAGTAAGTTTTGAAAATCAGACACAGGTTTGCCATTTGGGTTAGGGTTTAAGGTTATATGACAAAGACGATCCACTAATCCAAGGATATATAAATAGTCCTTGTCATGTGACCAATTTGGTTTAGCTAATAGCAAAAGAGCTTCAGCATACAATCAATTGGTAAAATAAGGAAGTGACTACGAATACGCCTGCCCTAACGCAATTCAAATAAAACGGTCAGTTTGTCAGGTAAACGGCATGCTGCTCTTAGCGTAATGGTTATGCGTTACGGCTGCTATGCCAATGGTTTTCGGTTCGACTCTCATCTTGCCGACTTCCATTTTGTTTTTTTTCTTTACTTTTTTTCAGGCTTACATGTTACGTTTAGGGGTTAGTGTCAGGTTAGGTTAGGGCTACGGTTAGGGTTAAGGTTTATCTTCCTTTCTACCAAGCTTACTGTACTCTCGTCATGTGTTACTGTTACGTCACAGGTGGCGTATGAATAAGTTTTCAAATTTCAAAATCCACTGTCGTATCCGTAGCCACTGCCAATATAAAAAGAAAATAGATTTAGTAAATCTATTTGAATAAGTTTCAGAAATAATGTAGGCTTATTATAATGTAGATTAGCTAAAGCTACTTGTCTGAAAGGCTGCTGGGGCATCCAGGATGGATAAACATGGAGTGTGTCAGGAAATTGTCCTCAGCAAGGAGGAGGCCCTGTTTTGTGATGGAGAGTGCACAAAATGGTACCACTGCATATGTGTCGTAATGTCGAGTGGACAATATGAGATATTTCGTGATGACTATGAGAGACATAACGTGTTGCAATGGCTATGCGATAGCTGCACGGAGCAAAATAAGGAAACCATCCAAAGTGAAATGCCTATCACATGGGGCAAGATGAAAGACTTAAAGAAAATCAGAAAAAGTCTTGATTTGGCATATCAAAAAACCAACACAGATGACATGGATACCTGGAGATAAATGATTTGTTCAAAATCATATGGCACCCACTCAAAAATGCCAGCTGAAGAAATTGCCACCCTAGCCAAGCGTCTCGCGATGGACACCATTCCATACGATTACATATCAACCCTTCTCGCATGCACACTGGTTCCACTGAAGAAAAAAGATAACGGCATTAGGCCAGTAGGTGTTGGTGAATGCCTACGGAGAATCATTGGCAAAACAACCACAGGACTGCTGAAGAAAGACATCATACATGCAGTGGGAACATGTGCGGGACTGGAATCAGGCATAGAAGCAGCAATACATGCTGTAAGGAAAAGTTTTGAAGAGGACAACAGTGAATGCCTGCTGTTAGTGGACGCAGACAATGCCTTCAACAAACTCAACAGAAAAGTCAGTCTAGAAAACATCA